>ERZ1699257.48-NODE-48-length-52422-cov-5.247538_pt1 | contig 52422 bp, 43 predicted proteins | sample MGYA00581521_ERZ1699257 | MGnify/ENA primary metagenome ERZ1699257 (study PRJEB42319, sample SAMD00040330) | human oral metagenome | material: saliva | host: Homo sapiens | study: EMG produced TPA metagenomics assembly of PRJDB4115 data set (Metgenomic analysis of... | reverse complement strand
CCTGTCGAATCAATGGCTCATCCTGTTTTTTGCCATGATCATCACCCTGTGGCAGGGCCTGCCCTACTACATGATCCTGTATTTGTCGGCCCTGGCGAACGTGGACAAGTCCCTGTATGAGGCCGCCGAAATCGACGGTGCTGGCCCGATCCGCCGTTTTGTGACCGTCACTGTCCCCGGCGTGAGGGTCATGATGTTCCTGGTCGCCACACTGACGACAATCGGTTGTCTGAAGATCTTCACAGAGGTCTACCTCCTGGGTGGCTCCGCCTCTCCGACAAAGACCCTGACGATGTATATCCGAGACCGCATCGTCGACCCCACCTTCGGATCTCTGGGGCAAGGTGACGCCGCGTCGGTGTGTCTTTTCCTCATCACCTTCGGTTTCATCATCGCCTCCCAGAGCTTGCAGAGGAAGGCTGAAGACTCATGAGCACCGCATCCCGCACCGACACCACCTCCTTCGGCGAGCGCTTGGCCCAGTGGCGCAAGGAGCGTCGCCTTGAACGTCAGGGGCGCACCGTCGCCTCGCGCCAGATGCGCGGCGGCGCCCTGTTTGCGCGGTACGTGCTGCTGATTGTCGTCGCTATCGTTCTTGTTGGACCTCTCATCCTGCCACTGATGGCGGCATTCAAGGCCCCCGGCGAATCTGTCTTCGGTCAGGGTGCGACGATCCTTCCACAGCAGTGGTCGCTGGATTCCTTCGCGGTCCTCTTCGAGCGCACTAATATCCTAGGGGCGATCAAGAACTCGGCGATCATCGCGGCACTGACTGTGACCTCGAACATCATCCTGTCGTGTATCGGCGGCTACATGCTGTCGAGGCGTGGGTGGACCGGGCGCACCATCATGTACTTCGTGGTCCTGTCCGCCATGATCTTCCCCTTCGAGTCCATCATGCTCTCCCTGTTTAAGATGATGGTGCAGCTTGACCTCTACAACACGCTGCCCGGCGTGTGGATGGTTGCGATGATCGGTCCCTTCCAGATCCTCATGATGCGTGCCGCATTCATGGGCATTCCCGACGAAATAGAGGATGCCGCCCTGATTGATGGGGCGGGCGAGCTGCGTCGCTTCTGGTCCATCTTCCTGCCCCAGGTGCGCGGTACGTTGACGGTCGTGGGCCTGACCTCCTTCATCGGGGCATGGTCCGACTTCATCTTCCCGTTGCTCATGCTGCCGAATCCGGAGAAGCAGACGCTGATGCTGACGCTGACGGCGATCCAGAACTCGCCCCAGGGCGTCACTTACCAGTTGGTTCTGGCCGGAGCAGTCGTCGCTATGATCCCCGTGGTCCTAGTCTTCATGTTCAGTCAGAAGTTCTTCTTCCGTGGCATCGAAGACGGTGGTTTGAAGTTCTAATCTCGCCCCTCGCGGGTGCGTCAGCACCCGCGAGGGTATTTTCTACCCAAAAAGGAGGTTCTGTCACAAAAGCTAACACGTGATAGGTATTGTGGGATCCCTTTCGACAAACGAAGGTTCCCGGCCATTCACCCCATACTGACGAAGGAGTTACACTCATGGGGACTCGACCCATCATCGGTGCGCTTGGAGCGCCGATTCTCGCGGCCACCATGCTCGGCCTCACCCCCGCAGCGACCATCGCAGCCTCCGACACCCCCTACCACCCGACCGTTCTGTGGGCGACCTCCGAAGAGACAGTCGGCGAAGGTGCCCCGAATGGTACCATCGCAGCGCTCGTCGACGACGACACCGCTCGCACCGACGCGACCAAGACCTTCTGGACCACCAAGTGGAAGGGAGGCCTCGACCCCTACCCCCACGCCCTCGCCGTCCAGAACCCCACGCCTGGCACCCAGGTCTGCGGCCTCGGCCTGACCCCGCGCCCCACCTACGATTCGACGCTCGGAAACGACCAATTCCCCGGCGAATACCGGGTGTTCGCCTTCGACGAAGACCCCGGCAACCCCGCCGCCGCAGCCTCCTTCGACGACTGGAAGATGAAGGTCGCCGCGGGCACGTGGGACGGCGGCACCGAACTCGCCCACGGTTCCGACCTACAGTACGGGAACAAGGAACAGTACGTGACCTTCCCCGCGACGACGAAGCGCGTCATCGCTCTTGCAGGCCTGCGCTCCCTCGCCCCGGGTAAGTCGGACATGGCCCTGTCCGACATCAAGCTCCTGCCCTGCGACGCCGACGGTAACGCGATCACCTCCTACGGCGGTGACGAAGGCGGCGTCAACAACGACGCGGTCCGCCCCGTCGTTCCTCACCCGGAGGCTCCCGAGCAGGGATCGGGCGCGTCCGACCTCGTCGTTGACTTCGTCATCGACCAGCTGCCCTACGGCGAACCCAGCAAGCCCGTGGACTTCGCCCCCAGCACCCACACCTACACGGCCACCGGCTACTACCATGCCACGACCGTCTCTGCGCGCCTCCGCGCGGTCGAGGGCGCCGCCGTCACCATCAACGGCGTAACCCCCGACGCCGCCGGACGCGTGTCCAACCTCGACCTCGCCACCGGCCTGAACGTCATCACCGCGACCGTATCCAAGGACGGCAAGGAAGCCACCTACGTCGTCAACATCACCAAGGTGGAGACCGATTTCCGCGGCAACGTGCTCGTGCCCGCCACGGCCTCGGCGAACGGCGGCACCGAGGCCGACAACGCGGCCCTGACCGACCTCGACCCTACAACGACGTGGACCTCCGATCCGCTCGTTCGTGCCAGCGACTGGTCGAGCAACGTCACCGGTATCGAGCTGCACCTGGGCGAAGCCCGCTACGTGCACCGCGTCAACGGATGGGGCACCCCGACCCTGCCCGCTGGCGCGCAAGGATGGCACGGCGGTAACTCCGTGGCCATCGCTGTCCAGGAGGCCGACGGCGGCCCGTGGACGACCATCGTCACCCACGGCTCGCTCACGCGCGACGCGCGCGGCCTGTGGTACTGGGACTTCAACGCCTACCACCTCGCCACAAACATCCGCATCTGGATGAACGACGAGACCGAGCCCCAGACACCGCAGAATATTGCCACCGCCGTGACCTTCAACGACATTGAGGTGTGGGGTCTGCCTGCTGGTCAGACCCCCGTCGCCCCTGAAGTCGACAACTCCATGTACGAGCGATACTCCGGCTTCAATCCCGGGGAGAGCACGTGGGGTGTCAACCGCGCCCAGGCCCTCGCACTACAGTACGGCGTCATGATGCCCGCGTGGGTTCCCTCCGAGGGCTACGGTCGCGGTGGCTTCGACGCCAATGAGCGTGACCTCACGGGTGGCGCGTTCCCGATGTTCTACGACCTGCCCATGTTCAACACCCCGATGATGGAGTCCCTAGGCAAGGGGGCGCCGTGGGCCCTCGCCAAGGCCCCCACCGGCAAGAACAGCATGTGCAATGCGGGCAAGCCACACGACTTCATGAACGAGTACATGGCGCCTTACGCGTCCACGCTCGTCGACATCCAGTACGGCGACGAGGGCGGATTCAACCGCGGCGAATCCGAGTGCTTCAAGAACTGGTTCGCCTGGTCGAAGCAGAATATCCCCGGTGCGGTCGTCCACGCCAACTCCTGGGACGACCCGTCCTGGTACCGCGACGCAAACTTGAGCTACTACGTCGAGAATGCCAAGCCTGACCTACTCAGCTGGGACAAGTACTACTGGGGAGCCAACGGCGGCCCGGCTCCGAGCAACGTCGTTATGGACCTGCTCAACACCAACACGTGGAAGAAACAGCGCGAATACGGCCTCAAGGGCCTTACCGGTGACGGCTCCAGCCCAATCCTGTACGGCCAGTACCTGGACTACAACTGGGATGCGAACGTGTCTGCCTCCGAAAAGTCGATCGTCCCGTCCCTGGGCCTGGCGACCGGCCAGAAGTGGTTCGGCCTGTTCCGCATGGAGTACAACGGCTACGACCGCTCCTCGATCATCGACCATGATGGTGCGCCGACGCGCTCGTTCTACGAGTTCTCCACCATCTTCGGCAACGTCAGCTACATCGGTAACTACACGAAGGCTATGAACTCCACGTTCATCGCCTACAAGCCTGGCCAGTACGCGGCCCGTTCCGATACCCCGACGCTGAGCGGCTACACCTACGGTAACTTCGCCTCCGGCGACGAGGCTACAGCCGCCAACGAAGCCGTCGGCCTGGTTGACATGTCGGTGTCCAACGTCGGCTCCGTCAACGACGGCCTGCCCGGCGACGTTGTTGTCGGCTACTTCGAGCAGCTGAAGGGCCTGGAGAGCGCCAAGTCCGCCGAGATCTTCGGCGACTCCACGACGGCCCCCACGGGCTTCATGGTTGTCAACGCTCTGACCGGCCAGACCCGCTACCCGTCCTACCTGCTCGACCCGCGCACAGACAACGGTTCGTTGGCCGAGACCGCTCAGGATATTACCCTGACTGTCAAGAAGCCGAGCGCGGACGCGCACCTGATGCTCGTCAACCCCGCCGACAAGACGACGCAGGAAGTCGAACTCGGCGACGGTGAGACCTCGCAGGTCGTGCTGACGGCCGTCGGCGGCGGCGACTCGCGCTTCCTGTACTGGGTGACCCTCGACAATCCGACCCCGGATTCGACCCCGGATTCGACACCGGATTCGACACCGGATCCGACACCGGATCCCTCACCCGAGCCGAACCCTTCCGTGGATCCGACCCCCACCCCAGACCCGACCGTGGATTCCACCCCGGCACCCCGGCCGACCCCGGATCCCACGCCCCAGCCTCGCACAGGCCAGTGGAAGTCCGGCTACTTTGGCTGGTGGTACGCCTACTCTGACGGCACATACGCCGCGAACGAGACCCTGGTCATCGATGGCCTCACGTACCGCTTCGACGCGAGCGGCTACCTGAAGACGGGCTGGGTTCACGAGGCTGGACACTGGTACTACCACGGTACCTCCGGAGCCCAGCAGGTTGGCTGGGTGAAGGATCGCGGCTCCTGGTACCACTTCGGCACCAGTGGTGCGATGACGACCGGCTGGTATCAGGAAGGACCCACCTGGTTCTACCTGCGAGGCAGCGGCTCCATGGCCACCGGCTGGGAGCTGATCGGCTGGACCTGGTACCACTTCGCGCCCTCGGGCGCGTGGATCGGCTAACAGAGTTGCCGCGTGAATGACGAGGCCATGGCCGGGTGTTCCGGCTGTGGCCTCGTCCGCGTGGGGGAGGGTCAGTCCTTGCGAATCGCCAGGGACTCGACGCGGTGGTCGGCACCCTTCGTGAAAATGAGGGTGGCGCGCTCGCGGGTGGGCTGGATGTTTTCGCGTAGGTTCGGCAGGTTGATCGCGTTCCACACCATGTGTGCGGTGGAGACGGCCTCGGTGTCGGTCAAGGACGCGTAGGTCTTGAAGAATGAGTCCTCGCGGGTGAACGCTGTCGCGCGCAGCTTGAGGAAACGCTCGACGTACCACTGCTCAATATGTTTCTCGTCGGCGTCGACGTAGATGGAGAAGTCGAAGTAATCGGAGACGGCGACGGAAATGGAGCCGGGCGCGGAGCGTGGGGGCTGGAGGACGTTGAGGCCTTCGACGATGAGGATGTCGGGGCGGTCCACGTCGATGTAGGTGTCTGGAACGATGTCGTAGGTGACGTGGGAGTAGACGGGGGCCTTCGCGTGGGGGTTGCCGGCTTTGACGGACGCGAGGAAGGAGATGAGGGCCGTGCGGTCGTAGGATTCGGGGAATCCTTTGCGGGCGATGAGGGAGCGCTCCTGCAGGATGCGGTTCGGGTAGAGGAAGCCGTCCGTGGTCACCAGGTCTACGCGGGGCGTGGAGTCCCAGCGTGAGAGCAGGAGCTGGAGGAGTCGGGCGACGGTGGACTTGCCGACGGCGACCGACCCGGCGACGCCGATGACGAAGGGCGTCGAGTGGGCGTCGGATTCGCCTAGGAATGCGTGGCGCTCAGCGGAGATGCGCCGACGCCCGTCGATGTAGAGCTGGAGGAGGGCCGACAGGGGCCGGTAAATCGTGTCGACCTCGGTCATGTCGATGGGGTCGCCTAGCGACGCGATCTGGTCGATGTCCTCCTGGGTGAGCGGCAGGGGAGTACGGTCGGCCAGGGCATCCCACTCGTGACGGTCGAAGCGCGCGTAGGGGCTGGGGTTGGCCCGCCATCCCACGTTCGGGGCCGTTCCCGACGAGGCCGTGGATGGGGTGGGCGCGGAAGCGTCAGTGGTGCTCACGGGGTTATTGTCCCTCACATAGGGTCCTCTTGCGCCCCGTGTTCACCTGACGTACGCCACGTGAATCGACATACGTTCAGTGTGCCGGAACGGGATCGATGTGTTGGAATTAGTGGCATGTGCGGAATTGTTGGACATATTGGATGTAAGGCTTCCCAGCGCAGCCGCGAGGTGATCCTCGGCGGTCTGGCGCGCCTGGAGTACCGTGGCTACGACTCGGCGGGCATCGCCCTGACCGGTGCGGATGGCCTCTACGTGCGCCGCGCGGTCGGCAAGCTCGTGAACCTCGTGGAAGAAATCGACGCGGATAGCCCTGCCGACGCTGTCGCCGGCATCGGGCACACCCGCTGGGCGACCCACGGGCGCCCCACGGTCGCGAACGCCCACCCCCACACGAGCCCCGACGGTCGTTTCTCGCTCGTGCACAACGGCATCATCGAAAACGCGGACACCCTGCGCGCCGCCCTTATCGCCGATGGTGAGACCTTCGCCTCCGAGACGGACACCGAGGTGGTCGTCCACCTGCTGGCGCGCGCCTACGACCAGGCCACCCCGGCCTCGTACACGGGAGCGGTCGCCGGACTGACCGGGACCGACGAAGAGGTCGCGCGCCGACTGGTCGTCGCCATGCGCGCCGTCACCGCCCAGCTTCACGGCACCTTCACTCTCCTGGTTGTCTCCACCCAGTCCCCAAACGTTATCGTCGCGGCCCGCCGTTCCTCCCCGCTGGTCATCGGCCTGGGCGAGGGCGAGAACTTCCTGGGGTCGGACGTGCTGGCCTTCGTCGAGCACACGAACCGTGCCGTTGAGATCGATCAGGACCAGGTCGTCGTCGTCTCGGCGACCGACGTGACCGTCATCGACCCCGACGGCATGCCCGTTGCTCTCAAGGAGTACAAGGTTGACTTCTCCTCCGACCGCGCCACCAAGAATGGCTGGCCGACCTACATGGAGAAGGAAATCCACGAGCAGCCCGACGCTGTGGGTGCGACCCTGGCTGACCGCATCGACTCCTTCGGTCACCTGGCCCTGGACGAGGTTCGCATCCCCGAGTCCGTCCTGCGCTCCGTCGACAAGGTCATCATGATCGGCTGCGGCACCGCCTCCTACGCTGGCCAGGTCGCGCGCTACGCGATCGAGCACTGGTGTCGTATCCCCGTCGAGGTCGAGCTTTCCAGCGAGTTCCGCTACCGCGACCCCGTCGTCGGTGAGAAGACCCTGGTCGTCGCCATCTCCCAGAGCGGCGAAACCATGGACACGATCCAGGCGATCCGCCACGCGCGCGAGCAGGGCGCGAAGGTCGTTGCCATCGTGAATACGCCCGGCTCGACCATCTCGCGCGAGTCCGACGCCGTGATCCTCACCCACGCCGGCCCCGAGATCGCGGTCGCCTCCACCAAGGCCTTCACCGCACAGGTCGCCGCCTGCTACATCCTGGGCCTGTACCTGGCGCAGGTGCGCGGAAACAAGTACGCCGACGAGATCGCCGACTACATGGAGAAGCTCACGCGAGTCCCCGAGGCCATCGCCCGCGTCCTCGAGAACGGCGAGACGGTCCGCCAGTTCGCCCGAACCATGCAGGACGCGACCTCGGTCATCTACCTGGGGCGTCACGTCGGCTTCCCCGTCGCCCTCGAAGGCGCGCTCAAGCTCAAGGAAATCTGCTACATCCACGCCGAGGGCTTCGCCGCTGGCGAGCTCAAGCACGGCCCCATCGCTCTGGTGGACGAGGGGCAGCCGGTCATCGTCATCGTGCCGACCCCGCGCCGTCCCGAGCTGCACGGCAAGGTCCTGGCCAACATCGCCGAGGTCCGCGCCCGCGGTGCCCGCACGATCGTCGTCGCAGAGGAAGGAGACACCTCCGTCGACGAGTTCGCCGAGGTCGTCTTCCGCGTGCCCCCCGTGCCGACCCTGTACGCGCCGCTCCTGACCGTCGTGCCGCTGCAAATCTTTGCCTGCGAACTCGCCACCGTCAAGGGGCTGGACGTCGACCAGCCGCGCAACCTGGCCAAGTCCGTGACGGTGGAGTAATCCACCTGCGCGGGGCGCATGCCCCGTGAACGTTCCCGGGCCTCGTTCCTCATTTGGGACGAGGCCCGGGCCGCTTTTACGGAGCGGTGTCAGCTTCCTCATGCTCGGGGGCGACTGTGGGTTCCCCTTGCGTGTTGTGCGAGGCAAGCCGTCGACGGCATGTGCGCTCACAATTCAATACCATCCGGCTACCATGGAGGTCATGAGTGTCGCAGATAATTCCTCCAGGTCGAATGCGTGTCTCGACCTGCCTGCGGACTTCTATTGGTATGGCGGCGGTAATGGAACGGCTCAAGAGCACATCAGCTTAGCTGTGGAGGCTCTCATGGGAGCCATCTCGGCCCCGGCGAATCGCCGCTTGCATCCCTACCAGGAGAAGCTGAACCGCGCTTTATTCAGAAAACGTCTTGAAAAAGCTGCTCAAGGCAAGCTTCGGCCACCGAGAGAACTAAAATCCTTGCGTGGCGGTGCTACTCTCTTCGAAATCCGCTGGCGGGACATTCGGGTTCACGAAGTTAATCGCTTAGGGATTGGGGTCGAGGTCCGCCTTATCCACGCTCAGCCTGAGCAGCTTGACCGTTGCATACTGGGCCTCCATGCTCATGAGAAGGTGATCATCAAGGGCAACCCGGCTGCGACCAAGGCCGCGCAAGACGCTCAGATCACCATTGCCGAGCGCCTCCTCATCTCCGGATATCGCACATGCTGGGGTGTCGAGCGGCGCACACAACATGACTGAAGTTTGCATAACGTCATCTCACACTTATATAGTTTAATCTATGACTTCAGTGAGTGATGAGATCCTTGAGCGCCGCGCAGATCTGCTGGTCGATGCGAAGGATCGCCTTCTCGAGGATTTGGTAAGCTTCCGCAAGGAGCATAAGCTTAGCCAGCGGACTGTCGCCGAGCGCATGGGTGTCAGTCAGCCGACGGTCGCTGCGTTTGAACGCTATGACGCTAACCCGACTGTGTCGTCCATTATCCGTTACGCGATGGCCGTCGATGCGCTCATCGACATCAAGGTTGTCGATGACTGTGGTGAGGGCGTGCCCGCTACGTGGCAGATGACCGGAGCCGCCAAGGCAACTGTCCGTGTTCCGGCGACACCGCGTAAGGCACAGGTAATCGCCGACGGCTGGACCATTACCCAGGAGCCAGCTCATGTCTGACGTACCGCTCTTGACAACCGCCGACGAGATGCTCAGGATTGTGGAACTCCAGCTGGCAGCTATCCGCTTTGACCACCTGTCGATTGACCTCATTGACAATGCTCCGCAGGCAGGTGTTGATCGTGAAGACAGCGAGTCGACGCCGATCGAGATTACCTGCAATCTCGGGACTCGGCAGGAAGGAAAAGAGTTCGGAACTCGGTTTAAATTCCAGATCACGGCTCCTCAGTGGCAGGCCGTTATCGCGGTCATTACCGATTATGAAGGCTGCCAGGAGTTTGCTCTCTCCCCTGAAGCCCCTGCAGACTTTGCATCGAGAGTCGCGCTTATGGCGGCGTTTCCTTATGCTCGTGAAGCCCTCAGTGATCTGACCACGCGGGTTACCGGCACGGCAGTTCTTCTGCCTCTCATTCGCCCCGGCCAAATCACGTTCGCTCCCAACATGTAGTCCAGGCGGTTTTCTTACAAGGGCTGTGCGCGTCTCTCCCGCACCTTGTTCGCCCTATAGTCTGACGTCGGCCGCGGCCCCGTGAACGTTCCCGGGCCTCGTTCCTCATCTGGGACGAGGCCCGGGCCGCTTTTACGGACCGGCGTCAGTTTTACGGAACCGGGGCGTGAGGTGGCGTATAGGAAATGCCATTAGTTGTGAACGCCATCATGAGAGGTGTGTGAAACAGCAGCCAAAACCGCGATGGAGATTGCAGACGAGGGGGAGGGGGCGACTAGCGTTGAAGAGGTGGCGGGAAGCCCGCCACACCATTCAACGCAAACAAGCCCCGGCCTCGTGAAACGGGGCCGCGAACACCCCAGGAGGTGCGCACATGACTCTGTCCACGATCCTCATCGGCATCCTGCCCTCAGTCTTCTTCGGCGTCGCTACGACGCTGATGGGAAAGACCGGTGGCTCAGACCGCCAGCGAGTCATGGGTGCCGTCCTCGGCGGCCTGCTCATGGCCGCCGTCGCCACCCCGTTCCTGCACCCCGCGTGGACACCCCTGAACCTGGGCGTCTCCTTCCTGACCGGTCTGCTCCTCGGCGTCGGCGTGTGCGATCAGCTGCGCTCCTACTCGGTGCTCGGCATGAGCCGCACGATGCCCTTGTCCACCGGCGGCCAGCTGGTCCTCATGTCCCTGGCCGGCATCGCGATCTTCGGCGAGTGGCTCCACGGCGGCGCACTGCCCTACGGCCTCGCCGCCATCGCCGTCCTCATCGTCGGCATCTGGTTCCTCTCCCGCTCCGAGTCCGGCTCCGACGCGGCCTCCCTCGACTGGAAGCGGGGCGCGTTCCTGCTGACCACCTCCACGCTGGGACTCGTGGCCTTCCCGCTTATCATCAAGTACTTCGGCATCCAGCCCGCCGAATTCCTCCTGCCCCAGGCGATTGGCTACACCGTGTACTGCGGTGCCTTCTTCGCGATCCAGGGCCGCGGCGGTGTCGCCCCCGAGGACTCGCTGCGTCACCGCCGCATGTTCCCCTCGATTTTCAACGGCGTCCTGTGGGGCACCGCGATCCTGCTGCTCCAGCTCAACTCCAACAACCTGGGCGCCGGCACCGGCTTCACGCTCTCCCAGCTCGGAATCCTGATCTCCACGCCGCTGGGTATCCTGTGGCTCCACGAAACCCGCACGCGCAAGGAGCTGCGCTGGACCATCATCGGCGTCGCCCTGGTCATCGTGGGCGCGGTCCTGGCGGGTGTCGCCAAGACCCTCGACGTCGCCTAACCGGCGCGTTCACTCCCCCGGAGCCGGGGGAGTGAAGAGCTGGGCGAGCTGGCCCCACAGGACCGTCTGTCGAACAGGTTCCATCGGGGGCTGGCCCCCGGCGCTCGTCCCCGTCCCGAGCTGCCTACGGCTCGGCCTCATCGTGAAGGTAGCGCGCGACCGCCGCATCGGTTCCCAGAGGGCGCGCGACTGCCGTGAAACCGGAGGATCCCAGGACCGCAGTCCCTCCCAGGCCTCGGCGCAGGGCTTCGTGCCCGCGAGCGCCGTCGGGAAGCGCGCGGAGGCGCGCGAAGACGTGGGACAATGAAGACATGTTGACATGTGACGGCCCCGCCCTGACGTTCCCGCAGGCGCGCTCAATCGAAGAGCGCTTTGTCCGTGAGGCTGCGGAGATCGATGATCCGGATCTGTATATGCGCCAGGTCGGCGACGCGGTCGCGCAGCGCGTTGCCCGCCTCGTCGGTGACACGTCCCCTCTGTTGACCGAACCTCACGAACCCGTCATCCCCGGCCCGCGGGCGGACGTCGTTGCCTTCGTCGGAGGCGGCGACAACGGAGGCGATGCCCTGTACGCATGCGCGACCCTCGCTGACATGGGCATCAGCGTGGCGGCGATCCTGCTGAAGCGCAAGCGCCACTCTCGCGCGCTGCGCGCCGCCACAGCATCCGGGGTCACCATCGTGGACCTCAAGGGGGACTCAATCACCACAGTTTTTGATTCCCCCCAGCTCTCCCTGGTGGCATTCGCGACAGTGTGGATCGACGGCATCGTTGGCATCGGCGGCAAGGGGGCCCTCAAGGGGAACCTCGCGGAGGCCGTTGAGCAGCTCAACGATTTCTCATTCCTCACCCGCCCTGCGGTTGTCTCGATTGATGTGCCCTCGGGCCTGACCGACGACGAGGGGAGCGTGACGGGTGCCGTCATGCGTGCCACGCACACGATGGCCGTGGGCAGCTTCAAACGCGCCCAAATCCTGCCGCCCGCCGCGCAGTATTGTGGTGCCTTGGAACTCATCGAGATGAAGTGGACCGGACTCGTTGGCCAGACGCCCGCTGACACGGAGGAAACGAGCGGCGAGGTCCCGGTGTACTTTTACGAGGGAACCGGCGGCAGTCGGTTCGTCCAAGTCCCGGCCTTCGACGACGACAAGTACGCGCGCGGTGTCGTCGGCCTCGTCGCGGGATCCGACACCTACCCAGGTGCTGGCCTGCTCGCCACGCGAGGGGCCCTGGCATCGGGCGTCGGCATGGTGCGACTTAACTCGACCCGCCGCGTCCAGGACCTGGTCTTGGCCGCCGAACCGGGCGTCGTCATGGTGGGCGGGCGCATTCAGGCAGCCCTCATCGGGCCAGGTCTGGACGAGGAGCGCCGCGAGGATGCGCTCGAACTCGCGCAATTCTGTGGCCAGTCCGGCGTGCCGCTCGTCATCGACGCCTGGGCCCTCGACCTCATTCCGGAGCTGGCGGACACCATCAACCCTGAGACCACCGTCCTCACCCCGCACCACGGTGAGGCTGCGCGGCTGCTGACGAGGCTCGGCACGCCGACGAAGCGGGATGAGGTCGCCGCAGCCCCCCTGCGCTACGCGAATCTCCTCCACGATGCCACGGGCTGCCACGTCGTCCTCAAGGGCTCTGTCACCGTTGTGCGGTCCTTCGAATACGCGGACAAGCTCCGTGATCAGGCGCTGCTTGCCAGCTTCATCAACCCGGAGTTGGGCTTCCCCGACCTGGACAACATGGAGCAGACAAGCGCCCGCTGCGACTCCACGCTGGTTGCGCCGACCACCACGTCGTGGGCAGGCACAGCGGGCAGCGGCGACGTCCTGGCCGGCCTGATCGCCGGTATCCTCGCCCGCCCCGTCAGGGACGAGCACGCGCTGCCCGGACCCGACGGAAAACCACAGGCCGTGACGCCCGAACGACTGGTGTCGGCCGTGTGGCTCCACGGTCGCGCGGCGAAGTTGGCCACGGATCGGTACAACGGTCGCGCCCCCATCCAGGCGCGCGACATCGCTGACGCAATCCCGGAGGTCCTCGCCGCCTTCGACTCCTGAGATGGAAGAGTGTAGGCGCAGCCGCACGGCGCGCTCGGGCCTGCGTGAGATAATAGGGGAGTGACTTTCACGAACGAACACGGTCAAGGACGGGATTACCCGTCACGCGCGGTCGTCGACCTGGCCGCTATCCGTCATAACCTGGGCGTCCTGCGCGCCGCCGCCCCCGACGCGCTCCAGCTCGCGACCGTCAAGGCCAACGCCTACGGCCACGGCCTGGTCCCCGTCGCGCTCGCGGTCCTGGAGGGCGGTGCCGACTGGCTGGGGGTCGCGCAGCTGGCCGAAGCGTTCACGCTGCGCAAAGGCCTCGACGAGGCCGGGGTTGCGCGCGCCGACGCCCCTCTCCTCGCGTGGATTTCCACCTCCTCCTCCGACTTCGCTGCGGCCATCGAGTCCGATATTGACGTGTCCGTGTCCTGGACGTGGGTGCTCGCTGACATCTGCGCCGCCGCCCGGCAGGTGGGTCGCCCCGCGCGCGTCCACGTCAAGATTGATACCGGCATGTCCCGCGCGGGTTCGACCCTGGCGGACCTGCCCGCCCTGGCCTCGGCCCTGCGCATGGCGGTCGACGAGGGACTCGTCGACGCCGTGGGCGCGTGGAGCCATATGTCGCGCGCCGACGACCCCACCGAGGCGGGCAACGCATCGACCGCAAACCACGTGCGCATCTTCGAGGAGGGCCTGGCAATCCTGGCCGACGCGGGTATCACGCCGCGCATCCGTCACCTGGCCGCCACCTCCGGAATCCTATGGCACCCCGAGACGCACTACGACATGGGCCGCGCGGGCATCGGCCTGTATGGTCTGAGTCCCGACCCCGCCGTCGCGTCCTCGTCTGAACTCGGCCTGGTTCCCGCCCTGACGCTGACCGCGCCCCTCACCTCGGTCAAGGTGATCGAGGAGGGGACCCCGGCCTCGTACGGGGGAACGTGGATCGCACCCACACGCCGGTGGATCGGTCTGGTCCCCCTCGGCTACGGCGACGGCATCCTGCGCGCCGCCTCCAACCGCGCCCGTGTCACCGTCCACACCGCTTCCGGTCCTCTCGACGCGCCCCAGATCGGGCGCGTGTGCATGGACCAATTCATGATCGATCTGGGGCCTGCTGACGGCGAGGCAGGCACGCCGACCGCGCGCAGCGGACAGGCACCCGCAGCAGTCGGTGACCTCGCCGTGCTCTTCGGCGCTGACCCATCCCCTATGGCCGACGACTGGGCGCGCGCCGCGAACACCATCAACTACGAAATCGTCACCAACCTGGGCGCACACATCCCGCGCGCCTACATCGGTGATGTCGACGCGACTGACGGGACCCCCTCATGACCCAGCCCATCGCCTCCTACGCCGTCGAAACCAACGACGCTGACCAGACCCGCGCGCTGGGTGAGGACCTCGGTCGCGTCCTGGCCGCCGGCGACCTCGTCATGCTGTCCGGCGGACTCGGTGCCGGCAAGACTACCCTCACGCAGGGTATCGGTGTGGGCATGGGCGTACGTGGCCGCGTCGCCTCCCCGACATTCATCGTCGCCCGCGTCCACCCGAACCTCGGCGGTGGCCCCGACCTCATCCATGCGGACGCCTACCGCATTACCGACCTCAACGACCTGGAGACCCTCGACCTGGACTCCTCCCTCGACGAGGCCGTCACCGTCGTCGAATGGGGCGACGGCAAGACCGAAGCCATGAGTGAGGAGCGCCTCGCCATCGAGGTACGGCGCGCCTCGGGAGGGCAGGCGCAGCGCGACGGGGACGTCATCGACCTGGAACACATGGACGACGGCCGCCGCCGCATCGTCCTGCGCGCCCACGGGCACCGCTGGGAAGGCGTCCTCGAGGACATCGTCGCCGCCCACGGAGGAACGCGCATCGACCAGGACGCCCCTGAGGGCGACGAGTCCGCGACCGACGAGTAGGATCACACCGTGCGAGAGATAGCCCTGGACACCCAAGCAGCCACCGTCGTCGCGATCATCGACAACGGTCGGGTCATTGGCCGCGCCCACAACGACTCCGGGCGACACCACGCCGAATCCATCACGCCGCTCGTCCGCGAGGCCCTCGGTGATGCCGGCCTGCCCTCCACCCTGGCCGATGCTGGGATTGATCGCGTGCTTGTGGGCACCGGGCCCGCCCCCTTCACCGGGCTGCGCTCCGGCCTCGTCTCCGCGCGCGTCCTCGCCCGGGTCGCAAGCGTGCCCGCCTACGGCGTCTCTGCCCTTGACGTCATCGCCCGCCAGGGCCTCGACCTGCTCGCCCCCGACACCCGCGTCTACGCGATCGCCGACGCGCGTCGCCGCGAACTCTACTGGGGGGCCTTTGTGGCTGCTGGACCCGACGACGTCGCCCTTGAAGGACGCCTCGAAGTCGGGGACGTCTCCTCCCTGCTTGGCGCTATGCGACAAGCCCCCGGCCTCGTTGTCGCCGGAGCACCCGTCCCCGCGCACTCCGCGTCCGCTCTCGCGCGCGCCGACCTCGGCCCCCAGGTCGAGCTGGACCCCGCCGTCATGAGCCGCATCGTCGCCACGCGCCTGGCCCGCGGCGAGGACGAGCGACTGCGCACCGACCCCCTCTACCTGCGCCGCCCCGACATTCACGGCCAGCCCACCGCGCGCCTATGACTCCCCAGCTGCGCGTCGCGGGTCCCGGCGACCTCGACCTTGTCACTGCCCTCGAGGCCGAGGTCTTTTCAGAAGACCCGTGGACGCCCTTCATGATCGCCGAGGAACTCTCCTCCCCGGCCTCGCGCTACTGGATCGCGACGGATGGTTCCGGCGACGTCATCGGCTACGGCGGTGCCAAGGTCGTCGGTGACCAAGCCGACGTCATGACGATCGGCGTGCGCGCCCACGCGCGGGGTGCAGGCGTCGGAGCAGCCATCCTTGACGCGCTTATGGCCTGGTCCCACGAGGCCGGGGCACGTGAGATCTTCCTCGACGTGCGTCCCTCCAACGAGGGTGCCATCGCGCTTTACAAGTCGCGTGGATTCGTCGAGATCGGGCGCAGGCCACGCTATTTCCGCAACCCCGTCGAAGAGGCAGTCGAGATGAGGGCGCCCCTGATCTGAGGAGATGCGACGACCACCACCAAATAGGTACGGTCGGTGTATCAAAATTCGTGCTTTCAGACCCCTGTTTATGAGGTAGGTGTTTTCATTGCAATTGTGGGTCAAGGAGCGTGGAAAAACCGCGGAAAACAGCCGAAAATGACACCGTGTTGACAAGAGCGGCGCATCGCCTCGTGCCATAGTCCTACGAGGCGGACGAAAAGCGTCGATATGCTCAATCCATGGCCACTCAAAATGTCGCAACGAAGAAGCGCCGCGCGTGGACCACCAGCGTCTTTATTAAGCAGCTGATGGCCGTCTCGGGCTTCGTTTTCGTTTTCTTCTTGCTGTTCCACTCTTACGGCAACCTCAAGATGTTCCTGGGCGCGCAGGTTTACAACGACTACGCGCACTGGCTGCATGAAGAGGCTTTCGTGCCGATCTTCCCGCACGGCGGATTCATCTGGGTCTTCCGCGCCGCCATGGCGCTGATGCTCATCATCCACCTGTGGGCCGCCGCCTACACCTGGAAGCGTTCGCGTCGCGCTCGCTCCACCCGCTACGTCGTGAAGAAGTCCGTCACGGACTCCTACGCGGCCCGCACCATGCGTATGAGCGGTGTCCTTATCCTGCTGATCCTGATCTTCCACATCGCTCACTTCACCACTGTGAGCCTGCCCGCGAAGGTCGCCAATTTCGGCGCTGACGTCGCCACTCCTTACGACCGCATGATCGCGTCCTTCCAGTCGCCGGTCCTCGTGATCCTCTACGCCGTGTTCGTCGGCTGCGCGTGCATCCACGTCTCTCACGGCTTCTGGTCCATGTTCCAGTCGCTCGGCTGGGTGCGTCCTGCCACCCGCAAGCCTCTGGTTGTCCTCTCGGGCCTGGTCGGTCTGGTCATCTTCGTGATGTTCATGGCCCCGCCCGTCGCCATCGTCACCGGCTTGATCCACTGAGGAAGGGCACGCAATCATGACTGATAAACTCATCCACGGCCTCTACCGTGAAGGCGAGAAGATCGCCGACACGAAGGCTCCCCACGACGTCCCGATCTCCGAGCGCTGGGCACGCCGTCAGTTCGAGGCAGCCCTCGTGAACCCGGCGAACCGCCGTAAGCTGCGCGTCATCATCGTCGGTTCCGGCCTGGCGGGTGGCGCTGCTGCCGCCTCGCTTGGCGAGATGGGCTACAACGTCGACTGCTTCTTCTACCAGGACTCCGCCCGCCGCGCGCACTCCATTGCCGCACAGGGTGGTATCAACGCCGCGAAGAACTACCGCAACGACAACGACTCCGTCTACCGTCTCTTCTACGACACGGTTAAGGGTGGTGACTACCGCGCCCGCGAGGACAACGTCTATCGCCTCGCCGAGGTCAGCGCCAACATCATCGATCAGTGCGTCGCGCAGGGCGTCCCCTTCGCCCGCGAGTATGGTGGCCTCCTCGACAACCGCTCCTTCGGTGGTGTCCAGGTGTCCCGTACGTTCTACGCGCGTGGCCAGACAGGTCAGCAGCTCCTGATCGGGGCCTACCAGGCGCTGGAGCGTCAGGTCGCTGCGGGTACCGTCACCGAGCACTCGCGTCACGAGATGGTCGAACTCATCGTCGACGAGGGCAAGGCACGCGGCATCATCGCCCGCGACATGTCCACCGGCAAGCTCGAGACCTTCATCGCTGACGCGGTGGTCCTGGCGACCGGCGGCTACGGCAACGTGTTCTTCCTGTCCACCAACGCGATGGGCTGCAACGGTACTGCCATCTGGCGCGCGTACCGCAAGGGTGCCTACTTCGGTAACCCCCGCTTCACGCAGATCCACCCCACGTGCATTCCTCAGCACGGCGACCAGCAGTCGAAGCTGACCCTCATGTCGGAGTCGCTGCGTAACGATGGCCGCATCTGGGTACCCAAGCGCGCAGAGGACTGCGAGAAGGACCCGCGTGACATTCCCGAAGAGGATCGCGACTACTACCTGGAGCGCATCTACCCCTCCTTCGGTAACCTCGTGCCCCGCGACATCGCGTCGCGTCAGGCCAAGAACATGTGCGACGAAGGCCGCGGCGTTGGCCCGAAGATCGACGGCGTCGCCCGCGGCGTCTACCTCGACTTTTCCGAGGCCATCTCCCGTATGGGCAAGGCGGCCGTCTCCGCCAAGTACGGCAACCTCTTCGACATGTACGAGCGCATCACGGGCGACAACCCCTACGAGGTGCCGATGCGCATCTACCCGGCCGTCCACTACACCATGGGTGGCCTGTGGGTTGACTACGACCTTGAGTCGAACCTGCCCGGTCTGTACGTGGCCGGCGAAGCGAACTTCTCCGACCACGGCGCAAACCGTCTGGGTGCCTCGGCGCTTATGCAGGGCCTGTCAGACGGCTACTTCGTCCTGCCCAACACGATCAATGACTACCTGGCGCACTGCTTCCACCTGCCCAAGCTGGACGAGAACTCGCCGTCCGTCAAGGAAGCTCTCGAGTCGGCTCAGGGACGCATCGATACCCTCATGTCGATCAATGGCACCCGTTCCGTGGACTCGTTCCACAAGGAACTGGGCAAGATCATGTGGGAGTACTGCGGCATGGAGCGCACCGAGGCCGGTCTGAAGAAGGCCATCGGTATGATCCGCGAGCTGCGCGCCGACTACTGGAAGAACGTTCGCGTTCCCGGCAAGTCGATCGGCGAACTCAACCAGTCCCTCGAGAAGGCCGGCCGAGTGGCCGACTTCATGGAGCTGGGTGAGCTCATGTGCATCGATGCGCTGCACCGCGAAGAGTCGTGCGGTGGCCACTTCCGCGCGGAGTCTCAGACTCCCGAGGGTGAGGCCCTGCGGCACGACGACAAGTTCCTGTACGTGGCGGCCTGGGAGTTTGCCGGTGACGGCGAGCCCCCGATCCTCCACAAGGAAGACCTGATTTACAACGATATCGAGCTGAAGCAGCGGAGCTACAAGTGAACCTGACACTGAGGATCTGGCGCCAAAACGGTCCCGAAGACAAGGGCGCAATTCATGAATACCAGGTGAAGGGAATCTCGGAAGAGTCCTCGTTCCTGGAGATGCTCGACGTCCTGAACGAAGAGCTCTTCGCACGTGGCGAGGAACCCATCGCCTTCGACTCCGACTGCCGCGAGGGCATCTGTGGTCAGTGTGGCATCGTCATCAACGGTATCGCTCACGGCCCGGAGGTCACCACGACCTGCCAGCTGCACATGCGTTCCTTCCACGATGGCGACGTCATTACGATCGAGCCGTGGCGCGCGTCGGGCTTCCCGATCATCAAGGACCTGGTGGTGAACCGCTCCGCCCTGGATCGCATCATCCAGGCCGGCGGCTACATCTCCGTGAACACGGGTGCGGCCCCCGACGCGCACGCGACCCCTGTTCCGAAGCAGGACGCGGATCGCGCGTTCGAAGCTGCCGCCTGCATCGGCTGTGGTGCGTGCGTGGCTGCTTGCCCGAACGCCTCCGCGATGCTCTTCACTTCCGCGAAGGTCACGCACCTCGGCCTGCTCCCGCAGGGCAAGCCCGAGAACTACAAGCGTGTCGTGAACATGCTCAACCAGATGGACGAGGAGGGCTTCGGCTCCTGCTCGAACATCGGCGAGTGCGCGGCGGTCTGCCCCAAGCAGATCCCGCTTGACGTGATCGCAAACCTGAACCGCCAGCTCGGAAAGGCCGCCTTCAAGGGCGTCTGATCCGCATGAGTGGCCTTGGGCCCGGCGCACTAACGTGCGCCGGGCCCTTTTGCGTTCTCCACCTCCGGCGGGTCCCTTTTTGAGTGCTCGCGGACATTGTGATCTGAGGCGTATCATGGAGATATCATCGGGCTCAGAGAGGAGCTTGCCATGCAATTTGACGAGACCGGACCGAACACGCACACGCGCCGTTACTGGGTCAGTGCAACGGTTGCAATTGGCGCAATGGTTGTTTTTGCGATCCTGTCGATCCTTCTGCTCCTGGGGGTTGTTTTCGGCTCCCCAGCAGTCAAGCCCGTCGCCGATTCGCTTGTCCCGTGGTCCCTGCTGGTGTTCGCCATCGCTGGCGTCGCGATGATCGTCGCTAACAAGCGGTCCGGACAGGATTGAGACTCCGACGGTTCACTACATGACGCACGCCCGCCCCTGCGGGCGGCGTCACCGTGCGTGCAGACTTAGACTAGAGGGCGTGAATAACCCCCTGGTCCTTGGTATTGAGTCAACGTGCGACGAGACGGGCGTCGGCCTGGTGCGCGGCACGCAGCTGCTAGTTGATCGCACGGCTACGTCGATGGACGAGTATGCCCGCTACGGCGGTATCATCCCGGAGATTGCGTCGCGCGCGCACCTGGAGTCGTTCCTGCCGACGCTCGACGCCGCCTTCGACGAGGCTGGGGTGACCCTGGCGGACGTGGATGCAATCGCAGTCGCTGCGGGTCCTGGTCTGGTCGGTTCGCTGACGGTGGGTATCTGCGCCGCCAAGGCCCTGGCCTCGTCCCTGGGCAAGCCGCTGTACGGCGTGAACCACGTGATTGGCCATCTGGCCGTCGACAAGCTGGCCGAGGGGCCTCTACCCGAGCATTTCATCGGCTTGGTGGTCTCAGGCGGGCACTCGAACATCCTGGAGATCCGCAATATCGCGACCGACGTCGTGGAGCTGGGCGGTACCCTGGACGACGCTGCGGGCGAGGCTTTCGATAAGGTCGGGCGTCTCCTCGGTCTGCCCTACCCGGGCGGCCCCCACGTGGACCGCCTGTCCCAGCAGGGCGACCGCGAGGCGATCCGTTTCCCGCGCGGCCTGGCCGCCGGTAAGGACAAGGAACGCCACAAGTACGACTTTTCGTTCTCGGGCCTCAAGACTGCCGTCGCCCGCTACATTGAGGGGACGACCGCGCGCGGCGAGACCGTCAGCAAGGAAAACGTGTGCGCCGCCTTCTCCGAGGCCGTCAACGATTCGCTGACCGCCAAGGCTGTGCGCGCGGCGCTGGACACCGGCTGTGACACGATTGTCGTTGGCGGTGGCTTCTCCGCCAACTCGCGGCTGCGTGCCCTCCTGACGGAGCGAGCCGAGGCCGCGGGCGTGACCGTGCGCATGCCTCCGCTGCGATTCTGCACGGATAACGGTGCTCAGATCGCAGCGATCGGCTCGGAGCTGGTGGCGGCGGGCCTGCCGCCGTCGGACTGGGATTTTTCGCCGGATTCGGGCATGGAGCTGACGACGACCTACGTGCCCCCGCGCGCCTAAGCGGCGTCGCGGGGGAGGGGCCTCAGCGCAGTCCCTCCATGAAGGACTCGGCGACGGAGGACCACGAGGTGTAGAAGCCGCCCGCCATGTTGGCGCACACGCCGATGAAGGCGGCGCAGGCGAGTGCCACCACGCTCAGGCACGCCAGTCGCGCGGCGTAGGTGACGCATGAGGCCACCGGGCGCGGCAGCTCCGCGATGACGCGCGGCATCGGCAGGCGGAAGAAGCGCGAGCGGGATGCGGACGCGTCTGCGTCCCCAGCTAAGACGGCACTCCACGTGCCTGCGAAACGCCAGGTGAGGGTCACGAACGCAGCGGATAACAGGGCCAGCACAGCAAGGCTCACGAGCCCGTTGGGTGCGGTGGGCCGCACCGTGTGCGTGACGTTTGTGGCCGGCACGATGGAGGCGTAGGCTTCGGATGCCCGCGCGGTCGCCGCCGTCGGGGATGATCCCAGCGCGTTCGCGACCTTGTTGGAGGAACCCCACCACGCCAGCATCGTCGGGATGTGCTCCCTCCACAGGGGGCCTGCGTGTCCGCCGGTGGGCGGAATATCGGTCGTCACGGTGTCGGGAGACTTGACTGCCTTGGCCATCTTGACGGCGGCGGGGGCACCGCCGGCCCCGTCGTCTGCGGCGGCCATCGCGTAGATGCGCAGCCCGTCGGGGACCCTCTTGGCCAGCATCGTGGAGAGGGTGTTATCCGCCAGGTACTGGTCGCCGAGATTCGTCATCTGCCCCTCGATTTGCGTGTCATAGCCGGAGAGGGAGGCCGCTGCGCCGAAGGTCTGGGGCGTGCGCATCGCCGTCCACACCGCGCAGTAGGCACCCGCGGAGAAACCGCCGAGCATCCACGCGTCGCGCTTGTCGGAGGTATTGGGGAAATTGTGGCGGACGAACGCGGGGATTTCGTGCGCGGACCACGTGTAGACGGCGGGGCGATCCTCGATATCCGCGCAGTCGTGCGCCTCCTCGTCGACGCTCAGGGACGGGACGACGATGATGGTGGGCGGGATGATCCCGGCGTCGATGGCGTTGTCGAGGGCCTCCTGGACGTGGGCACCCTGCGTGGTGCCGTCGGCCTCGCCCGGGTACCCGTGCAGCAGCTCGATGACCGCGTAGGTCTTGCCGTCGGTGGGGGAGTAGTCGCGTGGTGCGATGACGAAGACGGGCAGTGTGATGCCGCTGATCGGCCCCGTCCACGTGGTGGTGAGCATGCCGTCCTCGGTCCTCGTGAAGGTCGCGTCGAGGCTGGAGGAAGCAATCGGCTGGTCGCCGATTGTGACCTCGCCGCCAGACTCGGCTGCCGGTTCGTCGACGTTGGAAGCGATGAGCGCAGCCAGGTCACCGCTGGTCTTGACGAGGCCGAGAGAGCGGTTGAGGATCAGGGCACCCGTGGCCGTCACGAGGAGGATCGGCACGAGGATGAGGACCGCGCGGCCCAGCCAATGCCTCGTGCGTCGGGGGAAATGCCTGGGTGTCCAGCGCGGCAGGAGGAACGCCCCCGCGAGGAGGGACAGGACCGCGAGCACGGCGACGACCGCGAGGGTGCGTCCCGAGGTCAGGGAAATGGATCCGAGAAGGGACATGGTCACTCCTTCGTGGAGGGGGTTGACGAGGCCGTGGCAGCGCCGCGCTGATCGGTGGTTGTGGGCGTGGCCGGGGCAGGGGACGATGCGGAGGTGCGCTGCGTGGCGCGGGCAGAGCGCAGGTCGCCGACGCCCTTCGCGGCAAGCTTGGCGAGGCCACCGGTGACGGAAGCCAGCAGCGTGAGGGTCTGGGCGGGGGAGACCGAGGGCACGTAGGCGTGCGAGATAGCGAGCCCGACGGTGGCCAGCGAGGCTGGTTCGGGGACGGCCAGGTACAGGGGCTGCGTGCGGGGCTTGAACTTGCGCTTGAAGGCGTGCAGCGAGGTGAAGCCGTAGAGGGGTTCCATAATGGCGGCAAGGGCGTCGGTCAGGGGGCCGAAGGCGGACGTGTCGTCGGCGGAGCGCCTCAGGGGAGCGCCGGAGAGGGACAAGAACTCCAGGCCTTCTTCCTGGGCAGCCAGAGCAGCCTTGCCGATGAGGAATTCGATGGCGGGACGCCAGCCTGTTGCGCGGCGGCGCATGACGTCGAGGGTCAGGCCGACGACCTGGCCGCGGCGGTAGACGGGCAGCCACGAGGTGACGGCGTGGATTGTAGAGTCGGCGTTGATGGCAACGAGGATGCGCGTCTCAGGGATCGCGAGTTCGCGCACGCCGCCGAGTGTAAAGCCCATTTCGGGTAGGGCCTTGTCGGAACTCCACGCCTGCGAGATCACGGTGATCTGGTCTTTCCATCCCTGGGGGCATTCGTCCCAGGTGGTCCAGCGGGCCTCGACGCCTTCACGGGTGGCGTGGTTCATAGCGGTGCGCACGTCCTGGTAGACCTTGCCCTTGAAAGCCAGGCCAGGTAGGTCGAGGAGTGACTCTTCGGCGACCTGCATGATCGTCCAGCCCTCGTCGCGGGCGGCGTAGGCCAGGTCCTCGTGGACGGAATAGAGCGCCGGTGTGAGGCCCGCGGTGGCGGCGAAGGAAGAAAACTCAGCGATTGCCTGGGAGGCCTTGCCTTCCTCGTAGGCCAAGTCGGTGACGGTGAGCGCGACGCCTCCGGCTCCCCGGTAGGCAACCCCGGCCTCGTCGAAGGGGGACACCCACACCTGGTTGCCCTCCCACATGTTCATCCAGCCAAGCGTTCCGCCCCCGTGTGCGCGCAGGAGCGGCGTGAGGTCGTCGAGAGGTGAGGACGCAGGGATGCGAGGCAGAGCGAGGAGAGCGCGCAGCACGAGGGCGAGGGTTCCCGCCCATGCAACGAGGGGCATCCACAGGACGGGGGCCTCAGCCAGGAGAGTCATGGGCACGAGCGATGGCTCGAAGATCGATGCGGTCGCCGTGGGCAGGAGTGCGAGGGCGTAATCGTGGAAAACCTGCAGGGGTGTCGCGTTAGGCGCGTCCGAGATATCTTCACCCGAAGCCAACGAGGAGAAGGGAATGAATGAGTCGCTTGTGAGGAGTCCGAGCACGAGGACCGCCGCCGCGCACACAGCCATGAGGATGAGCCAGCGGCGTGCCAGCGTCGAGGTCGTGGATGGCGCGGCGTGGATCGTGAAGGATCGGCGCATCCACCAGGTGATGGCGCACAGCGCGACATTGAGGAGGACAGGCATCAGCAGCAGAGAAGCAGCCGTCGTCACCTCGGGACGCAGGGGGTCATCCGGCCCGTTCCACGCAAGGAGTTCGACGGTGGTTGACGCCAGCGTCGAAATACCGAGGAGGCCCTGGAGAATGAGGGTGCCGACGTAGGCGACTCGTCGTCCCCTACGCAGTCCGTAGGCGAAGATTAGCTGGAGGGTGACGGGTGCCAGGCATAGGAGGGTTGTGATGACTCCCGTACGGCCTTCGAGCCACCAGGCGGGACCCAGCGACCAGCGCATTTGCGCGAGGGGTCCCTCGGGCGCGGAGGATACAACTGTGAGAGCTGCGACACATGCCCAGCATAGCGCCGACACGGAGGCGAGCTGGCGACCGGCGGTTACCTCATCAGTGGAGTCGGAGTTCGAGCCGCGCACGCCCAGTAGACGAGCAGCGGTCATGCCGGCCAGGAGCGCCCACACGCGCGCGTAGGAGATCGCCGAGCCGAGGAGCGCGGAGGAGAGAACGAGGACGCCGACGAGGAGGAAACGCGCCCTCCACCGCCAGCGTGCCCCTAGCGACTGCACGGCGGCACCAGCCAGGGCGATGAGCATGAGGCTCGTCCCCCACAGGGTTCCTTCGCCGATGGCCTGGCCCCACTCGGTGATCGCGCGCTTGAGCAGGGGCAGGGTCGCCCATGTCGCGGTGACGCCGACGACCTGTCCGGCGAGCGCGGCAGCGATCCACACGCGGGTGCCCAAGTGGCGTTCGGCGGCGCCACCCGCGACGATCATCGTTGCGATGCCGAGGACGGCGGTGGCCAGGAAGTGCCCGGGGACAGCTCCGACGGAGGAAAAGATCGACCACCAGTGGGAGGGTGAAGGGCTAGCCTCGAGAACATTGAATTGATCGCGCCACACCCAGTAGGTGGCGGACATCAGGGTCAGCGCAACCGTCACGACGGTAGTGGCAGGGGCGTGGGACAGCCATCGGACCGTCAGGCGCGCCAGCGAGGAGAGCAGAAGCCAGAGGGTGCGTGCTGTTGCGCTCAGTGGCGCACCGATCCTGCGAAAAGTGGTGCGGCGGGGCTCGGGTGAGTCCGTCTCTTCCTTCGACACGGTGATATCCTCTCAAGCCATTTCATTTTTCCGGAGGATAGGATACTCCGATAGTCTGGAAGTGGACTGATAGTGCGCTGGGAAGGTGTCTGCTCAGTCACGAGGCTGTGGCCCCGCCCCGGACGCGCCTCGCTGCCGCGCTGGGGACGTGGGGTCAGGCGCTCAGGGCTGCGAACTCGGCAAGTGCCAGGGGACGACCCGCAGCCATCTCGGCGCGCATGAGGTCCACGACGGCATCGAGGCCCTGGCCGGGGCGTGCGGCCGCAGCGACGGCGCGCTGGCGCTCGTAGGCGGCACCGATTGACAGGATCGTGTCCAGGTCGGCGAACTCGCGCGCGCAGCCAAGATCAGCGGCCACGGGAGCCAGCTCTTCCTTCAGGCGCGCGATGCCGTCGCGGGCGCTTTCGGTCGCGCCGTCGCGTGAGACGATGAGGGCTGCGTCCATGCCGTAGCGGGCCGAGCGCCACTTGTTTTCCGCGACGAACCAGTCCGGCAGGGAGGGCAGGGGCTCACCGGCGTCGTACAGGCGCGAGAAGTGCTCGACGAGGACGTGGGTGAGGGCCGCGAAGATGCCGACCTCAGTGGCGTTCGTCGCCGCGTCGTACATGCGGTTCTCGATCGTGCCGAAAGTCGGCGAGGGGCGGATATCCCAGCGAACCTCGTCGAAGCCCTCGATGACGCCCGTACGGATCATGTCGTCCGTGTAGGCCTCCAGGTCCTCCCACGTGTCGAACTGACGTGGGATACCGGCGGTGGGCAGCTGCTGGAAGACCATCGCGCGGTTGGAGGCGTAGCCGGTGTCCTCGCCCGCCCAGAACGGAGAAGACGCGGAGATCGCCTGCAGGTGGCCCAGGTAGGCGGTGAGCGCCGCCTGGATCGGCAGGATCTTCGCGCGGTCTTCGACGCCGACGTGTACGTGGACGCCGTACAGGAGCATCTGGTGGCCCCAGTAGGCGGTGCGCTCGACGAGCTGGGCGTAGCGGCGTGAGTCGGTGACGCGCTGGCGGCCCGGGCGCGCGAAGGGGTGTGTGCCGGCGGTGGCCAGGTCAATGCGCAGGTCCGAGGCCAGGGGAGTCAGGTAGTCGATGCAATCCGTCAAGTCAGCGACGCACTCGGCGACGGTCGAGCGCGGCTTGGAAACGACCTCGATCGTGTTGAGGAGCATCTCGCGATGGACGCCGGGATAGAGCTTGCCGTCGGTCGTGGCGCGGTCGATGATGGCGTCCGCGCTTTGACGCAGATCGTGCGAGTCACGGTCGACGAGCTGAAGCTCCCACTCGACACCGAGTGTAGAACGCTGGGAGGAACCGAATGGCAGGGTCATGATCGATCCTTTCGCTGATTTCCTCCATTGTGTCAGGGCCTCGCTGTGTGCCGGTGGAGAGCTTCCTTACAGGTTTTTGGGCAACCTCTTGCAGATGATCGCGTGGTGACGCCCGGCCAGGCGCGTCGCAATGACTGTTAATTGGGCGCTACCGCCGCCCAGCTTGAGAGATTTGCGCAGCTCGTCGGGATTGATGTCCGCGCCGCGTTTCTTGATCTCGACACTGCCCGCGTCTCGCGATGTGAGCGCTGCAGAGATTGCCTTGGCGCGAAGGTTTGTCACCTCGAGCACTTCGAAGCGGTCATAGAAGGGGTTGTCAGGTAAATCGTCGCCTGTCAGGTAGGCGATTTTGTCGGATACGAGGCCCGCCCCGGTCTTGTCAGCGAGACGCCCGAGCAGCCCCGAGCGAATCACCGCCGGATCGGCTTCCGCGATGAAAGCCCCGAGAGGAGCAACCTCCACGCGCTCGGCGGGCGTATTCGCAGCCATCCCCTCGGGGGAGGAGAGGGCATGGGCTGCCCCGGCCTCGTCCAGGAGGAGGCAGGATCGACCCCGGCCCTCCGGTGCCAGCGCGGGAGACCAGAGGGAAGCTTCGACGAGATCGCCGCCCACGCTCACCCACTGCGCATGCCAATCCGCCGGAATGACGTCATGCGCGATGCCGGGTGCCACCTTGATACCCACACGCTCAATCGTGCGCGCCCAGCCGAGGACCGCGGACAGGGGCGGGGACCAATCCTCCGGGTTCGTGATGCGCGCCGACCCCCGCGAGGCCCCCGTACGCCGGGCGGGATCAGCAAAGATCGCATCCACGCCCTCGGAAGCCAACTCCGCGATATCCAGCTCCATGACGTTGCCCAGACGAACCTGCGCCCCCTCGAAATCCCGCAGATTCGCGGCCACAGCCCCCGCCGCCTCCGGGTCGATATCAACCGCGAGAACATCCAGGCCCAGGCCCGCAATCGCCAGTGCGTCCGCGCCGATCCCGCAGCCCAGATCCGCCACCCGCCTCGCCCCCGAGGCGCGGAAGCGCTGCGCGTGGCGCGCCGCCACCACCAGACGCGTCGCCTGCTCCAGCCCGTCGCGCGTGAACACCATGTGTGAGGCGAACGGGCCAAACTTGGCACGCGCCGCCTGGCGTAGGGCCAGCTGGGTGAGGACCGCGGCAGCCAGGCTGGCCTCGATGCCCGAGGCACGCAGGGCGGCCCCCAGCTCGCGCAGCGGCATCGGATTGGTCTCCTGGCGGGCCTGGAGAGACTCCAGCAGCTCCCAGCCGGGCGAGGACAGGATCGGGGTCAAGGTGTTCACCGGGCCATTGTCCCATCTCTGGCGCGGCGAGGCCGTCACCGGCGCGCTCGCGAAGCGGCGGGTGCGCGCTCGATTGCAAAAACGGACAGTGGACGAATCGCCCTCGGTGAACCTGCTGGCACTCGGGTTGCCCGAGTGCCAGGAGCGCAACTACACTCGTGAAGGAAGCGCGGGATCATCCCGCGACCGGTCCTGCACCTGACCCCCGCGACGGCAGGGAAAGGACGAGCACCTTCGTGACACAGAAGAAAGGGAGCGACAATGTCGATCTCCATTAAGCCCCTCGAGGACCGCATCGTCATCCGCCAGGTTGAGGCTGAGCAGACCACCGCCTCCGGCCTGGTTATTCCGGATACCGCCAAGGAGAAGCCGCAGGAAGGCGAAGTTATCGCCGTGGGCCCCGGCCGCGTGGACGACAAGGGCAACCGTATTCCCGTCGACGTCAAGGTCGGCGACGTGGTTATCTACTCCCGCTACGGCGGCACCGAGGTCAAGTACGAGGGCCAGGAGTTCCAGATCCTGTCCTCGCGCGACGTGCTGGCGGTTGTGGAGCGCTGAGCGCCTTCGCACACTGAACGCTACGGGGGCGGCCCGGAAGGAATCCTTCCGGGCCGCCCCCGTTTACGTATGACGGGCCGGGCGCGGCGCGGACCGCGTCGCCCGCAGTCTCAGGACGCCGTCTCGGCCAGCTGTGCCAGCACGGTGTTGCGCACGTAGGTGGCGTCGCGGAACCCGGGAATGTACGCCTTGTTAATGAACATGGTGGGCGTGCCCGTGATACCGGCCTGGTGCGCCTGCTCCTTGGCGGACTTCACCTTGGTGACGGTGTGGTCAGCGAGCATCGTCGTGCGGAACTTGTCCAGGTCGGGCACCCCGGCCGCTTGCGCGAAGTCGACGAGGGCCTGCTCAGAGTATTGGGGGTGTCCGGTCGGGTCCGCCGCCGCGTAGACGACGTCGTGGAACTCCCAGAACTTGCCCTGTTCGGCCGCCGCGAGACCCGCCTGGGCCGCCAGGGGAGAGGAGTCGGTGATCTGCGCCAGGTCGTACCACTCGACGCGCAGCGTGCCATCCTCCACGAGGTCGGCCAGCGCCGGGTCGATCTCGCGGGCGAACTTCGTGCAATACGGGCACGCGAAGTCAGAGAAGACGACCATCGTCACGGGCGCGTTGACGTCGCCCTTGGCCTGCTGATCGTTCGGGTCGTGGCGCATGAACGAGTTCATGATCGCCAGGTTGTTCGCGTTCGTCTGGCTGGGTTCGGCGCTCTGCTCAGCCGACGGCATCTGCGCGGAGGCCGCCGGGGTTCCCGGCGTTGCCTGGCTCGCCGGGGAGGCGGACGAGAGCTGGACGCCCATCCACACGCACGCGCCCGCAAGCAGGGCGGTAACCGGCGCGGTGACCATGAAGAGGGTCTTGTAGATGTTCGTTTCCTGCTCGGCGACGGCTTTCTTCTCCGCCGACGAGGCCGTGGATTCGTTGGTGGTCATGCGTCCTCCCGGGGAACGTTGATCAGGGTGTCGGTCGAGTTGTGGGCACTAAAATGGTGCGGCATCGCGGTGGCGATGCCGCACCGGCACTTCATTTGCGTGATCAGGACACGCGACGTCCACGTCCGGAGGAGCGGATCTCCTCACGACGTTCTTCCTCGGTCATTCCACCCCAGATGCCGTAGGGCTCCTGGGCGGCCAGAGCGTAGGACCGGCACTGCTCGATCACCGGGCAAGTAGCGCAAATCGCCTTGGCGTTCGCAGCGCGACGCCGACGCGTGGAGCCGCGCTCACCCTCGGGATGGAAGAACAGCTCGGTGTCCAGGTCTCGGCACGCCGCTTCGTACTGCCATTCCCACGCGTCGATCATGGGGCCGGGCAGACGGGAGACGTCAGTCATTGGGTGCCTCCTTCTTGTCTGTCGTGCCGACATTTTCGGCACACGATGTCCGCAAGGATAGACACTTGTGCGGTAGTTATTCAAGGCTCTTGTCAGAAGTATGAGCCAGTTCTCATGGAGCGGCGTCCTGGGCAGTGGAAATATGGAAAACTGAGGTGGACGCACTGAATGAACAATGAACAACTTTTTGAATAACTTTGAGATGTGTAACGCACCCGTTCCTGTGGCGTCTCCGGGCCTGACAGACAAGAATCTGTAAGCGTACGCAGGCGCACAGAGGGGAGGAGCCATGCCGCGAGCGATCCTTACGCACGTTGCGCACGCCGACCGTTCCCGCACCGTGTCCTCCGTCGCCGACGAACTCGGCGTCTCCGCCTCCACGCTTCGAACCTGGGAACGGCGCTACGGCCTCGGCCCTGCCAGGCGCGAGGCCGGCTCACGCCGCCGCTACCAGCCAGAGGACGTCGAGCGCCTACGAGCCATGGTCAACCACGTGCACGCAGGTCTCCCCGCCGCCGAGGCCGCCAAGCGTGCCCTCTCCGACGTCACCGCTCATCCCAACGCCGGACACGTCACCGCGTCCCAGCTACGTTCCATCGTTCTCTCCGACGACATCCCCCGCCTCGAAGACGCTCTCGAAGCGACCGTCGCCAGCCACGGCCTCGTCCACACGTGGTCGCGCTTCGTCGAACCCACCCTCAAAACCCTGCGCACCACCCCGGGCGGGGACCCCGTCGGTGCCCCACCCGCGCTCATGCTGCTCAACGCCTTCCAGCGCGTGTGCCGCTCCGTCCACCTCTCGCGCCCCGCCCGCTCCTTCGTCGGCGGTGACCGCGTCGCCCTGATCACCGACGCACTCCACGAGACGCCCGCTCAGGTCATCGGCGTCGCCCTGGCCTGGTACGGCTGCGACGTGCGCGTCCTGTCCAGCGAACACTACGGGGGCGTGTGCGCCAGCGACCGCTTCCGCGAATACGTGCGCGCCGGCGTGCCCGCCATCGCCATCGTGCTGGGGTGCGGCCCCGCCTGCGCCGACACCATCGAAGGACTCATCTCCCGCTACGGCGGACCCACCATCATTGTCGGCACCGACGCGCCCGACATCCTGGCCCCCCACGTGCAGCGCGTGCGCACGATCAACGCCTGCGTCGAAGAAGCCCTCGCGCTCCTGGCACCCCAGGCGGACCCTCAACTGGTCGGTCGGTCCTAGCCCCTTGACGAGGCCAACGGACCTCATGTTTGACTGACCGCCCACGCGGAGTGCGCGTTCACGCCAAGAGTCCTGGTCAGGTGGTACCGTGAGGGTACGGACAGGCAGGAGAACAGTCATGAACGCCCCCTGGAACAATGAGGATCTACGCCGCGCCTTCGACGCCGACTTCGACGCGCTTGTTGCCTTCGCGTCCCGGTCGAAAGCCCGGGTTGGCTACGCCTTCCTGCGCGCCGACGGTCAGGTCGACCTCGGACGTCCCCTCGACGCACGCATCAGCGCGCGCATGACCCACGTGTTCGCACTCGCGCAAATGCGCGGAATCGAGGGCGCGTCCCACCTTGTGTCCCACGGCCTCGCCGCCCTGACCGGTCCTCTGCGCGCCGCCAACGGCAGCTGGTACTCCGAGGTCGTCCCCACCTCCGAAACCAGCGCGATCCCCGTGCCCCGCTCCGTCCTGTCCCAGCGCGCTCAGGCCGCGATGATCGGCGCTGCCGCAGCCGCCCTCATGGCCGGGCACTCCGAGGCCGCCGACCTTCTCGAGGACCTCGAGAAGGACCAAGACCGGCGCTGGTGGGACCCCTCCTACGGTGCCGTGCGCGAAGAAATCGACGCGGCCACCGAGGTGTGCTCGCCCCTGCGACGCCTCTCCACCAACCTCGACACCGCCCAGTCCTACCTGGCCGCCTGGGAAGCCACCTCGAATCGCGTGTGGTTCGACCGTGCCCGCTCCATCCTGCGCCTCGTCGGGGAAATCGCCGCCCGCTCGGGCTTCGCCCTGCCCGACCTCTTCGACGAGGAATGGCGACCCCTGCCCCCGACCTGCGACCAGCCCCCGCTCGAACTCATCCGGCCCGGCGATACCCTGCCCGGCCTCGGCTTCAAGGCCGCGCGCCTCATCGGGCAAGTCTGCGCCATCCTCATCCACATGGGCGAAACTCCCGGGCCGTGGATGCTCGACACCGCCATCTCCCTGTACGAACGTGCCCACGCTGACGGCTGGACCGAGGACGGTGTCGGCGGCATCGTCTACACCCTTGACTCCACCGGCATCGTCGTCGCGCCCGAACGTATGCACTGGGTCGTGTGCGAGGCCGCCAGCGCCGCCCGCGTCCTCGCCGAACTGGTCGTCCCTGACCTCGCCGAAGACCTCGCCGTCGACTACGCGCGCGCCGTTGCCTGGGCCGACTCCCACGCACGCGCCGGAATGGGCCGCTGGATCCACGAAATCGCGCCTGACGGGTCCGTCTCCATGCGCGTGTGGGAAGGGCGTCCCGACGCCCTGACCGCCGCCCGTATGCTCGCGCGGGGTGCCGCCCCCATCTACTTGACAGTCACCGGGGCAACCGCGATGGCCGGGGCCTCCACGCGCGCCCAGCGGGCCGCCTGAAAGCTGGGTGCGGTGGCACCCCGCCGTCGCTTGACCCGTGACAGCGGGTGGCCTCGCCCGTGACGCGTCTCTCGTGTGAGGCCATTGTGCCCAGGAGGACTGCCCCGGCCACGTACCCAAGCCTCGCCCGGGGAAAGGGCAATGACGCGAATGCGCCTGCGACCACCTACAATTGGCCCATGGGAGAACTTTCAACACACGATCCTTTCAGCCTCACCGGCCTCACCTACGACGACGTCCTGCTCCTGCCCGAGCTCACGGACGTCGTTCCTTCATCCGTTGACACATCCAGCCGCTTGACAAAGAACATTTCCCTGCGCGTGCCGCTCCTGTCTGCCGCCATGGACACCGTCACCGAAGCACGCATGGCCATCGCCATGGCCCGCCAGGGCGGCATCGGCATCCTCCACCGCAACCTCTCCATTGAGGAACAGGCCGCGCAAGTCCGCCAGGTCAAGCGCAGCGAATCCGGCATGGTCGAAGACCCCGTCACCGTTGGCCCCGACGCCACCATCGATGAACTCGACAGCCTCTGTGGCCACTACCGTGTCTCCGGTCTGCCCGTTGTGAACGAGGACGGCACCCTCGTCGGCATCATCACCAACCGCGACCTGCGCTTCGTCCCCCAGGACGAATGGGCCACCCTGCGCGTGCGTGACTGCATGACTCCCCGTGACTGCCTCGTCGTCGGTCAGGTCGGCATCTCCCGCGAGCACGCCAAGCACCTGCTGGCCGAACACCGCGTCGAAAAGCTGCCCATCGTCGACGAGAATGACCACCTGACCGGCCTCATCACCGTCAAGGACTTCGTCAAGACTGAGCAGTACCCCAACGCCACGAAGGACTCGCGCGGACGCCTCATCGTCGGCGCTGCCGTCGGCTACTGGGGCGACACGTGGGAGCGCGCCACCGCCCTGGCCGAGGCCGGCGTGGACGTCCTCGTCGTCGACACTGCGAACGGTGGTGCCCAGCTGGCCCTCGACATGATCCGCCGCATCAAGGCCGACCCGACGTTTGAGGGCATCGACATCATCGGCGGCAACGTCGCCACGACCGAGGGCGCGCAAGCCCTCATCGACGCGGGCGTCGACGCCGTCAAGGTCGGCGTGGGCCCCGGCTCGATCTGCACGACCCGCGTCGTCGCCGGCGTCGGCGTCCCCCAGATCACCGCCATCCACCTGGCCGGCAAGGCCTGCGGTCCCGCCGGAGTCCCGCTCATCGCGGACGGCGGCCTGCAGTACTCGGGCGACATCGGCAAAGCCCTCGTGGCCGGTGCTGACACCGTTATGCTCGGCTCCCTGCTGGCCGGCTGCGAGGAGTCCCCGGGCGAAGTCGTGTTCACCAACGGCAAGCAGTTCAAGCGCTACCGCGGCATGGGCTCGCTCGGCGCCATGAGCTCGCGTGGCCGCAAGTCCTACTCCAAAGACCGCTACTTCCAGGCCGATGTCACCTCCGACGACAAGATCGTCCCCGAGGGCATCGAGGGCCAGGTTCCCTACACCGGTTCCCTTGCATCGGTGATCTATCAGCTCGTTGGCGGCCTACACCAGACCATGTTCTACCTGGGAGCCTCCACGATCACCCAGGTCAAGGCCAACGGTCGCTTCGTGCGCATCACCAGCGCAGGCCTGCGCGAGTCGCACCCGCACGACGTCCAGATGACAACCGAAGCACCGAACTACCACTCCTCCTCCGCGAAGTAACCGCAGGTCGAGCGTTCGTGACGGGCGGGAGCAGCCGGTGGGCTGCTCCCGCCCGCGCTATCCTATAGGTGCGAAAATCCCACGAATGCGCAAAGGAGCTCCACATGCTCATCCTCATCGACCACGCCAACGTCGATTCCATCAAGAACACCCTGGAATACCTGCCCATCGACGGCGTGACCACCAACCCGACGATTCTGTACCGCGAAGGCAAGGAACCCCTCGAGGTCCTCCACGCCATCAAGTCCGTCCTGCCCGACGGCGCTCAACTGCACGTCCAGATCGTCTCCCAGCGTGCCGACGACATGGTCGCCGAAGCACGCGCCCTGCGCGGCGAAATCGGCGGCAACCTCTTCATCAAGCTACCCGTCACGCGTGAGGGCTTCGCCGCGATCCCCCGCATCGTGCGCGAAGGCATGCAGGTCACGGCCACCGGCATCCACTCCTCCATGCAGGGCTTCATGGCCGCCAAGGCGGGCGCCCGCTACGTCGCCCCCTACGTCAACCGCATGGACAACTACGGCATCGACGGCGTGCGCGTCGCCTCCGAAATCCACCGCACCCTGCGCACCTACGACCTGAAGGCCGACGTTCTGGCCGCCTCCTTCAAGAACTCCGAGCAGGTCCTCGAGCTGGTCCGCCAGGGTGTCGGCGCTATCACCGCAGCTCCCGACGTGCTGGCCGCCCTCATCAAGAACCCCGCGACCGACGCCGCCATCGCCGACCAGAACCGCGACTTCGGCATCCTGGTGGGCGAGCGTCGCACATGGCTGGACCTGGTCAACGACAAGTGAGCATGTAACGCCACCGGTGTTCCGGGTGCCGTCGGGCCCGCCCGCCCGCTCGCCGTCCGCGCTGCGAGCCTGCGGCTCGGCGCGTCGGCTCGAAGCCCGGCCAGGCCCTGCGGGCCCGTTGTGATGCACCGCCCGAGGCTTCTGCCGGAACCCGGCCACGGCCTCGTGATAGCGCCCTGTGCGCGGAGGGCACGTCAGGCATAACGAAGCGGGGGTCGGTACTCACCGACCCCCGCTTGACGTGCCCTTACTCCCTGTCGCCCCCGCGGCCTCGCTGCGTGATCTGGGGCCACTCGCGGTCGATGGACGCGTCGCGGCCCTGCTTGCGCAGGTACTTCTCGAAGTCCTCCGCCCAATCCTGGTGGGCCTGGAGCTGATAATCCATGAGCTCCAGGGCGCTCATGGCGGCCAGCTGCGGGTACTTGTCCACCATGCCCGCGAGCACGTCGAGCGTCATGGCCACGTCGACCTCGGCCGTGTGAGCGTCGGGGGAGGCGACCGCTCCGTAGACGGGGGCCATCTCCGTCAGGGTCTTCTTGCCCTTTCGGAAACGATCAAGCTTGCGATCCAAAACGAGCGGGTCGACGACCAGCATCGGCGCGCCCTCTAGGCGCTCCTCGAAGGACCCCAGGTGGTGGCGGCGCAGCTCCTGATTGACCAGCGTGATGTCGTAGGTCGCATTGAAGGCGACGACAGGATAGCCACGCAGCCAGTGCTCGACGATGGAACCCGCCAGCTCGTGGAGGACCTCCTCGATGGGGCGGCCGTCGCGGCGCGCCTGCTCGGTCGTGATGCCGTGGACGGCCGTGGCCTGCTCGGGGATCTCAATGCCTGGGTCTGTCAGCCAGGTCGCCACCTGGTCGGGGGCGCTGACCCCGCTGCGGTAGGAAGCGCCGTCGATACGCAGGACGAGGGCCGCCGTCACCAGGCGGTCCTTGAGCGCGCGCACGCCCGTCGTTTCGGTGTCAAAACCCATCCACGGGTCGTCGATCCAGCTCATGTTTGCTCCTGTCCTCGCCGGTTCCACCAGTGTGGCAGAGGGCGGGTACATCTGCGTCCCGGAGGCAGTAGAATCGGTTTATGAGCCACGAAGTCGAAATCGGACGCGGCAAGCGCGGTCGGCGCGCCTACACATTGGACGACATTGCCCTCGTGCCCGCCCGGCGCACGCGCGACCCCGAGGACGTCAACGTCGGCTGGCAGATTGACGCCTACCACGTGGACTTGCCCCTCATGGCGGCCCCCATGGACTCGGTGATGAGTCCGGAGACAGCCATTGCATTCGGTCGCCTCGGTGGCATCGGTGTCCTCGATTTGGATGGCCTGTGGACCCGGTACGAGGATCCCGAGCCGATCCTCGACCAGATCGCGCACCTCGGCGAGGAAGAATCGATTGCGACTCTGCAGCGCGTGTACTCGGAGCCGATCAAGCCGACGCTCATCACGGAACGCCTCACGCAGCTGCGCGAGGCCGGGGTGGTCGTCGCCGGTAAGCTCTCACCTCAGCGCGTCCAGCAGCATTGGCGTGCGGTCGTGGACGCGGGCGTCGACCTGTTCATCATCCGTGGCTCCACGGTGTCCGCCGAACATGTGTCGTCGCGCCGAGAACCCCTGAATCTCAAGCGCTTCATTTATGAGTTGGATGTTCCTGTCATCGTCGGCGGCGTCTGCACGGACACGGCGGCCCTGCACCTCATGCGCACGGGTGCGGCGGGCGTTCTTGTAGGATTCGGCGGGGGAGCAGCCCACTCGACGCGTCAGTCCTTGGGCGTGCACGCGCCGATGGCGACCGCGATCGCGGACGTGGCCGCGGCTCGGCGTGACTACATGGACGAGTCCGGCGGTCGTTACGTACACGTCATCGCGGACGGCGGTATTGGTCGCAGCGGCGACCTCGCGCGCGCTATCGCGTGCGGCGCGGACGCGGTTATGCTGGGCGCGGCCATCGCTCGCGCCGAGGAGGCTCCCGGGCGCGGCTGGCACTGGGGTTCAGAGGCAACCCACCCTGACATGCCGCGCGGTCAGCGCGTTCACGTGGGAACGACGGGCACGCTCGAGCAGATCCTCTACGGTCCTTCGACGCGCGCGGACGGCTCGCTGAACTTCGTGGGTGCCCTCAAGCGTGCCATGTCCACGACCGGTTACGCCGAGGTTAAGGATCTTCAGCGCGCCCAGGTGGTCGTCTCGCCGTACTCGGCGTCCTGACTGTCGCTCATCGACAGGGACGAGGCCGGGGCGAGATTGTCGGGCACCGCGTCGCTCCTGCGCGACTTCTCGTATCTTGTTGCGGGGGATGGGAATCCTCCCATGTGGTTCCATTTGTGCGTGGATGCGCATACACTTGGCACAACTTGTGTTGCCGTTGGTAAAGATGCCTGCGGTTCGGGACCTGTGGGTCCCTCACGGTGAGGCGAGGTTGAGAGGAAATCCCGATGACGTGCGGGACTCGGTCGTTAGCTGTACTCGGCGTACTCAGTCTGTCCGCGGTGGGGCTTGTTCCTGCCGCCTGGGCGACTGATGCCGGGGCGAAACTTACGCAAGTTGCTCAGTCGGGAGAACAACGTGCTCCCGAAACATCCGGTACGGCCACTGCCCAGGAGAGCGGGATCACCCAGGGGCAGTCGGCCTCGTCAATGACGGGGGAGGGGCAGCTGAACGCCCCCGAGAGTCGTGGCTCGCAGCCCCCCGCCGACGTCGAGACGACTGGGGGCATGCCCGCGAGCGTGGCCGCGACCCCGGAGGGCACCGCTGGGCGCGCGGTTGCAACTGCTGAGGACGCCGCGCCAAACGGTGCGGTCGTCGATACCCCGATCCCGGAGATTCAGGCGGTGGGGGAGGGAGACGACTCGGCGATGGTGGGTGCCACCGTGACGACGGTTGGTGTCGTGACTGCGGCGTATCCGGCTGGTGAGTCTGGGCTGGCAGCTACCTTGGATGGGTACACGATTCAGACGCCGGGCAGCGGCGGCGCGTGGGATGAGGGGCGGGCGCGCTCGGACGCCCTCTTTATCTACGTGGGGGAAAACGGTCAGGTCCCTGCGGTTGGGACGTGCGTGCGCGTGAGTGGCACGGTCGGGGAGTTCCCCGCGACGACCGCGACGTCCAACCCGTCGAGCCTGACCCAGCTGGTTGCCACCGGATTCACGCAGGTCGACGGGTGCGAGGCCGTGGCTCCCACTCCGGTCACCGGTGTCCCTGTGGATGGACAGGCGGAGACCTACGAGTCGATGCTGCTGGACCCGCAGGGAACGTGGACGATCACGGACAACTATGCGACGAATCAGTATGGGACGCTGGCGCTCACGCCGGGCACGGAGCCGCTGCGCGCCGCGACCGACGTGGTTGCGCCGGGGCAGGCCGCACGCGACTACGAGGCGGCCAACGCCGCGCGGGTGATCACCCTCGACGACGGGACGAATACGAACCTGCTGAAGGGCGCGGCGACCGAGGTGCCCTACGCATACCTGGCGAATGGGGCACCCGCCCGCGTCGGGTATCACCTGACGTTCTCCGCTCCCGTCGTCCTGGAGCCGAGGCATGGGTCCTGGGTCTTTCAGCCGATCTCGCTGGTCGCCGGGCATCCTGACCGTGCCCCTGTGACCGTCACCGGGCAGCGGCCGAGCGCGCCCACGGTCGGCGGGGATACACGTGTGGCGACCTTTAACGTCCTCAACTACTTCTCCGACCTGGGCGTCGACGAGGCCGGATGCATGGGCTATCCCGACCGCACGGGGGCCTTCGTGACGACCAAGAAATGCAAGGTACGCGGCGCGTACTCGCGCGAGGCTTTCGCCACCCAGGAGGCGAAGATCGTGTCCGCGATCAACGCTCTGGGAGCCGACGTGGTCGCCCTCGAAGAGATTGAAAACCCGCTCGCCGTGGGCGTGGGGACGGATCGTGACGCGACCCTGGCGCGCCTCATGGCGGCCCTGAACGAGGCCGTGGGGTCGAAGGTGTGGGCGTTCGTTCCCTCGCCGCCCGTCGTTCCTGCAGACGAGGACGTCATCCGCGTCGCGTTCATCTACAAAACTGCGACGGTCACCCCCGTCGGTCCCTCTCTGATCCATGACGATCCGGCGTTTAGGGGCCTCGCGCGCCAACCCCTGGCCCAAGAGTTTGCACGCACGACCGGCGAGAGGGCGACTGTACCCTCCTTCGTGGTAATCGCCAACCATTTCAAGTCCAAGGGGTCCGTGCCCGAGGGCGCGGGCGAGGGCAATACCGATAGTGGGGACGGGCAGGGGAACGCGAACGCGATCCGTGTCGCCCAGGCCACCGCGCTCGCTTCCTTCGCCGCTCAATTCGCTGACAAACCAACCCTGCTCGTCGGCGACTTCAACTCCTATTCCCAGGAGGACCCGGTGACGGCCCTGGAGGGTGCCGGGTGGGAGCGCGTGTCCGGCGGGGGTGAGGCGTCCTACGTGTACTCGGGCCGCTCCGGTTCCCTCGATCACGTGTTTGCTAATGCTGCCGCGAAGCCTCTCCTGGCGGGGGTCACTAGCTGGGCCGTCAACGCCCAGGAATCCATCGCTTTCGAATACTCGCGCGCGGGCATGAACGCCCACCTGGCCGTTGAGGCCGGGGTTCCCTACCGCTCCTCCGATCACAACCCCGAGATCATCGGGTTGAACCTGCTGGGAGTTGATCCGTCGCCGGGAATCAACACGACGCCCAGTACCTCGTCAGCGCCGGGATCCACGCCGTCACCTAGCGCCGGTGCCCCGACGCCGCGCGGCACCGGGTACCCGGCCACGGCCTCGTCCCGAGGAGGGCGAAGGCACGCGGGAAATTCACGGCGCATGACGCCGGCGAACGCGCGCGCTTCCCTCGCCCGCACGGGCGTGGACGCGGCGGCCCCGGTCTGGGCCGGCGTTCTCCTCGCCCTCGTGGGCATCGCTGCGCGGAGCGCGGCGCGCCGCGGCTCCCGGCACCCCTAAGCACCCACTCATCACATTCACCACGTGACGCGGCATTGTTGCCGCTCAGAAAGGAACACACCATGCGCAAACCATCGACACGCCTCGCGCTCGCCTCGGTGGCGGCGCTTACCCTCGCGTCGTTGCCCACCATGGCGGCAGCTGCACCGCAGGACGAGGCCGCGCCGATCACCCTGGACCTCTACAACCTGACGGACGTCCACGGGCACATCCAGCAGGTCACCAAGAAGGGGGTCGTTCGCGAGGCCGGCCTGCCCGCGATGAACTGCTATCTCAAGAAGGCCGCGCAGAGCAACCCCAACTCCTCGTTCACGCTGCTGGGCGACAACATCGGAGCGTCCCCCTACATCTCGGGCGCGCTCAACGACAACCCGACTATCGCGGCCCTCAACACCCTGAACCCGCTGGCCTCCACGATCGGCAACCACGAGCTGGACATGGGGCAGGCCGTCTTTAAGCAGCGTGTCGACGGCTCCAACCCGAGCGAGTACGTGCAGGCGACCTTCCCGTACCTGGGGGCTAACATCGAGGGGATGGGCACCTACGGGGACGGCACCCCCTACCTCGGGGACTACAAGCTGTGGACGTCGCCCTCGGGCATGAAGGTCGCGTTCATCGGGGCCATCGCGCAGGACGTGCCCTACAAGCTGAGCCCCGGCACGACGGAGGGCCTGACCTTTAGCGACCCGATTGCGCGCATCAACTCGCTGGCCGCATCTCTCAAAGGCAGCGGCACGGCAGACGTTGTCATCGCCATGCTCGACGATGACGTGAAGAACAACTACACGAAGGTCGGCAAGGACGTCGATGGCCTCATGGGCGGGGACACGCACGTGCCCTACGAGTTCGACCACGTGAACTCGGTGGAGTCCTTCGAGTCAGCGAACCCGCGCCTGGCGGGTGTCGCGTCCGGCTCCTACACGGATAACCTCGGTCTGATCCGCCTGACGATTGATCCCGCGACGCGCCAGGTCACGAGTGCCGACTCGATCCTCATCCCGGCCGCCGAGGTCGCCCAGTGCGGCGCGGACCCCGACACCCAGGCAATCGTTGATAAGGCCGAGGCCGACTCGAAGGAGGCCGGCAAGCGCGTCGTCGCTACCGGATACACGACACCCTTCATGCGCGGTGTCTTCACGACCCCCGACGGGCTGACCGAGCCGGGCTCGAACCGCGGTATCGAGTCCTCCCTCGGTGACCTGGTGGCCGACTCCCTGCGTGAGACGATCCTTACCCCGGACGGAAAGAGCGTCGACGTCGGCATGATCAACGCGGGAGGCCTGCGCGAAGACCTCGTGCCGAACGAGGACGGCACCATCACCTATGCGCAGACCTACGAGGTCGAACCCTTCTCCAACGAACTCGGCTACGTGACCCTCAAGGGATCTGACCTCAAGGACGCGCTCGAACAGCAGTGGAAGAGCGACCTGAACTCGCAGAACTCCCGTCCGATGCTCAAGCTCAATCTGTCCTCGAATGTGCGCTACACCTACGACCCGGCGAAGCCCGACGGACAGCGCATCACGTCGGTGACGATCAACGGTGAGCCGCTGAAGGCTGATGGGACCTACACGGTTGGGTCCGTGAACTTCCTGTTGGACGGCGGTGATTCCTTCGAGGCTCTCACTCGCGGGGGAGCAACCGTGACGAACGGTAACCTGGATCGTGACGCATTCAACGAGTACCTGGCCGCCCATTCGCCCGCGAAGGATCGATCCGCCGACGCTGCAAGCGGCCTGGCCCCGCGCGCGGCGAAGTCTTCGATTGGTCTGACCCTGCCCGCCGAGCCGGTCGCTGATGGCTCGAGCGTGACGATCCCGCTGCGCGGCCTGTCCTTCTCCGAAGGACCCTCGATCACGACGAAGGTGCACGTGAGTGCGGGTGGTGCACAGGCCGTGGCCGACGTGGATAACTCCCTCGTGGATGCCCACGCATCGGACGGTGCCGCAGTCATCACGACGGACGGCGCGGGGCAGGCGAGCGTGGATGTGACGGTCGTGGGTGCCTGCAAGGGCAAGGCGGCCGGTGAGGTCGTGAACGTGCCCGTCACTGTCGCCACCGACTTTGCGACGGTCGTCGAGGCCTCGGACGGTTTGTCGATCCCGGTGACGTGTGCGGGTGTGGCAGCTCCGTCTCCATCGGCCGATTCTGGCGAGGGGAGCAAGCCGGTCGTGAGTGCTCCGGAGGATTCGAAGAAGGATCCAGGCGCGTCCAAGTCAGGCGGTGTGTTGGCGCGAACGGGCGCGGATACGCAAGGGGTGCCTGTGGCGTGTGTGCTTGCTGTGTGTGGCCTCGTCGGGATTTGGGCACGTCGTGCCCAAATCGTTACCAACAGGTAAGCGATTTGCCTTGACGTGAGTGACACTCGCGCAGGATACTTGGATACGGTGTAATCGCCGGTTCGCATTGTTGATAAATTCCCTGTATCCTCAAGGAGGCATGTTTTCCACGCCACTATCGAGTCGTCAGAGAGTTCACGTCAACAGAGAGAGATCGTCATGAAGCACATCACCACATTTGCCGCTGCTGTGGGCGCTGTCACCCTAGCATTGACCGGCTGTGCCGGAGGGGGGAAAGCTGCTCAATCTGGTGAAACCAAGGCTGAGCTTCCGTTTAAGGCATGCGCTGTCTCCGACACTGGCGGTTGGCAGGACAAGTCTTTTAACGAGTCCGCCTACGACGGCCTCATGGAAGCGAAGTCCTATCTGGGGGTCACGGTGGACACCGCCGAGTCCGACACAGAGGATGACTTCGTCGGCAACGTTGACAAGTTGGTGGCCAGCGATTGCACGCTGATCATTGGCGTTGGCTTCCACCTGGAGCCGGCCGTTCATCAGTCTGCCCTGCAGCACCCCGACCGCAACTTCGCCATGATCGACACGACCTTTACTGACGGCACCGACGAGACGGTCCTGAAGAATGGGCGTCCGCTGCTGTTCAATGCGTCCGAGGCTGCATTCCTCGCGGGCTACACCTCGGCGGCGATGTCAAAGACCGGTAAGGTCGCGACCTTCGGTGGTGCGCAGATTCCTGCCGTGGCTGTGTTTATGGACGGATTTGCGGACGGTGTGAAAGCCTACAACGAGGCGAAGGGAACCTCCGTGCAGGTGCTTGGCTGGGACAAGGAAACCCAGACGGGAGCCTTCACAGATTCCTTCGATGACCAGTCGCTGGGGCTGCAGCAGGCGCAGCAGTTCATCGCGCAGGGTGCTGACATCATCATGCCCGTCGCCGGTCCTGTCGGAATGGGCGCTGCGGCCGCTGCGAAGGCTGACGGCAAGACGCTGATCGTTGGCGTCGACTCGGATTGGTACGAGACCAATCCCCAGTATTCGTCGATCATCCTGACCTCGGTCATGAAGGAGATCGGTGCTGCTGTCGAGCAGGCCATTCAGGATTCGGTCAAGGGGAAGTTCACCTCGGAGCACTACATCGGTACGCTCGCTAATGGTGGCGTGTCGCTTGCTCCCTTCCATGATTACGAAACCCAGGTTCCCAAGGAACTGCGGCAGGATCTGAACAAGCTGACGGAGGATATCAAGAAGGGACGGCTCGTGATCGAGTCGCCGAACGCCCCGAAGTAATCTCTCGCCGGGTTGGCCGGCGGCGAAGCTTTCAACGCAGTGATTGGTGTCGCTGCACGAAAGCTTGCCGCCGGCTTAATCGTTGCTAAAGCAACTTAATCGTTATCAAAGCGAGTTAACCGTTACCAAAGCGAGAACAAATAAACCTTGACATGAGTGTTGCGGCACGGGACACTTAGATCAGACGTAAAAGTCGATTTATGCAAATGTTCGCACGGTGATTGTGCGAACCGAATCGGGGCTTGTGTAGCTCACGGTTCGACGAAGAATCACTTCAACAAAGGATCACACAGATGAAGCATTTCACGAGGCTCGCCACATCGGCGGGTATTGTCGCGCTCGCGCTGGCTGGATGTGGCGGAGGTGGAACCTCCGGCGGCTCTGGCAAGGCCCAGGACGCCTCGTCTTTCAAGGCGTGCGCAGTGTCGGACGCCGGCGGCTGGAACGACAAGTCCTTCAACGAGTCAGCGTACAACGGACTGAAGGATACCCAGGGCAAGCTGGGTATTCAGATCAACGCGGCCGAGTCCAGCTCCGACACGGACTTTGCGCCCAACGTTGAGTCCATGGTCTCCGACGGCTGTAACCTGATCATCGGCGTCGGCTTCAACCTCGAGCAGGCGATCCACAAGTCCGCAGATGACAACACGGACCTGCACTACGCCCTCATTGACTCCAGTTTCTCGAACGGTTCCGACACCGTCACCCTTAAGAACGGGCGTCCGCTGCTGTTCAACACGGCTGAGGCTGCATACCTTGCGGGTTACGCGGCGGCCGGCATGACGCAGACGGGTAAAGTTGCCACCTTCGGTGGCATGCAGATCCCTGCGGTGACAGTCTTTATGGATGGCTTCGCTGACGGCGTTGATGCCTACAACGCCGCGCATGGTACCTCCGTTCAGCTGCTCGGCTGGGACAAGGCATCTCAGAACGGCTCGTTCACGCAGAACTTCGATGATCAGGCACTGGGCAAGCAGCAGGCGCAGCAGTTCATCTCGCAGGGCGCGGACATTATTATGCCCGTTGCTGGCCCCGTGGGCCTGGGTGCCGCGGCGGCTGCCAAGGCTGACGGTAACACGCGCATCGTCGGTGTGGACTCCGACTGGTACGAGGCGAACCCCGACTACTCCTCGATCGTGCTGACGTCGGTCAAGAAGGAGATCGGTGCTGCTGTCGAGCAGACCATCACGGACTCGGTGAATGGCAAGTTCACGTCGGAACCGTTCGTGGGGACGCTGGCTAACGGCGGCGTCTCCCTGGCACCGTTCCACGATTTCGATGCTCAGGTGTCCGATGAGCTCAAGTCTGAACTGAACAAGCTCACCGAGGACATCAAGGCTGGCACGCTGAAGGTTGAGTCGCCGAACGCCCCGAAGTGATCCCCAGTGGTGGGGCTGTCGGCGAGTTGGCCGCAGCCCCACCCGGGTGTCGGGAGCCTATCACCCACCGGTGTTGGGGAAGGTCGAAGGAATGAAACTAGAGCTGCGGGGGATCACGAAAAGGTTTGGCCCCCTCACTGCTAACGACTCGATCGATCTGACGATCGAGGAGGGGCACATCCATGCCCTGCTCGGAGAAAACGGCGCGGGAAAGTCCACGCTGATGAACGTCCTGTACGGGATGCACCAGCCTGACGAGGGACAGATCATCATCGACGGTGAGCCCGTGACATTTAAAGGCCCGGGTGACGCTGTTGCTGCGGGCATTGGTATGGTGCATCAGCACTTCATGCTGATCCCGGTGTTTACGGTCGCGGAATCGATCGCACTAGGTTATGAGCCGACTGGCCCGGCGGGCATTATTAGCCGTGAGCGCGCGCGTCAGACGGTGCGCGAAGTATCGGCGCGCTTCGGCTTCGACCTGGATCCCGATGCGCTCATCGAGGATCTGCCGGTCGGTGCGCAGCAGCGCGTCGAGATCGTCAAGGCTCTGTCGCGTCAAGCGAAGGTCCTGATTCTGGACGAGCCGACGGCTGTGCTGACACCGCAAGAGACGGATGAACTGATGAAGATCATGCGTCAGCTCGCCGATGCGGGGACGTCGATTGTCTTCATTACTCACAAGCTGCGCGAGGTGCGTGCAGTTGCTGACGATATCACGGTGATCCGTCGTGGAAAGGTCGTTGGCACGGCCTCCCCGACGGACTCTGAGGCTTCGCTGGCCTCGCAGATGGTGGGGCGCCCGGTTCTTTTGCGCGTCGATAAGGAACCGGCTCGGCTTCGCCGAGGCGGCGTCGTCTTGGATGATGTCACCCTGCTAGGCGCGGGTGGCGTGCCCGAACTTGATCATGTGTCATGCAAGGTTCAGCGTGGTGAGGTCCTCGCGGTTGCCGGCGTGCAGGGCAACGGTCAAAGCGAACTTGCGGAGGTGATCCTTGGCCTGCGCACTCCTGACAGCGGTACGATCACCCTCGAGGGAAGGGATATTACTCGCGCAAATCCTCGAAAGTCCCTGCATTCTGGGGTCGGGTTCGTTCCCGAAGACCGTATGACGGACGGTATGGTGTCCTCTTTCTCCATTGCTGACAACTTGGTCCTTGACCAGTTTAATGCGCCCGAGTTTGCCTGGGGTCCGTCGCGCAAGCTGGGAGCGGTTGCCCGCAATGCGCGAGCGAAGCAGGAGGAATACGACATCCGCCTGACGTCGATCACTGACCCAATTTCCTCCCTGTCGGGCGGTAATCAGCAGAAGGTTGTCGTTGCGCGCGAAATGTCACGAGAGCTGAAGCTGTTGGTTGTCAACCAGCCCACGCGCGGCGTCGACGTTGGGTCGATCGAGTTTATTCACCGCAGGATCGTGGACGTGCGCGACCAGGGGTGCGCGGTGCTGCTGATTTCGTCGGAACTCGACGAGGTTGTGGCGCTGGCCGACCGGATCGCCGTCATGTATCGCGGTCGCATCGTTGGCATCGTGCCTGCGGATACGGAGCGTGATGTCTTGGGTCTCATGATGGCTGGCGTTCCTCAGGACGAGGCCGTGGCGACCTCGCATCGCGGTGGCGCGGTTGACGCTCGTGTGGGACAGGAGGAGCAATGAATAAGAAGAAGACTGCCTCCCTGGGCATGTTTACGAGGATCGTCGGCTCGCAGGGGTTCGTGTCGGTGCTCTCAGTCTTGATTGCCTTCGCAATCGGAGCGATCCTGATTGCCGCTACGGGGGCTTCCGTCACAGACGCCTACTACGCGATGTTCCGTGGGGCCATCGTGGACCCGCAGGCGTCGACGTTCATGCGCGCGATTAAGCCGCTGACAGACTCGGTGTTCTTCGGGATTCCCTTGATTATTTCGGGTCTGGGTCTCGCGTTCGGCTTCCGGGCAGGACTGTTTAACATCGGTGGTAAAGGCCAGATGATCGTTGGCGCACTCGCGGCCGTGTGGGTGGGCTTCTCGATGAGCCTTCCTCCGGTCGTTCACACCTTCGTCGCTGTGGCTGCGGCAATTATCGCGGGCGCTGCGTACGCTGGCATCGCGGGTGTCTTGAAGGCAAAGACGGGGGCTAACGAAGTCATCGTCACGATCATGCTCAACTCGATTGCGGTCCTGGGGCTGGGATACGTCCTGTCGCAGCCGTCGTGGCAGCGGCCCGGTTCAAACCAGCCGGTCACTCCTAACGTGGCTGAAACGGCTGCCTTCGCGAAGTTCTTCGATGGGCCGATCAAGCTGCACAGTGGCATCATCGTTGCGCTTGTTGCGTTGGTGATTTTCTGGTGGCTGATGGAGCGCTCGACGCTCGGTTTCCAGATTCGTGTCGTGGGTGCAAATCCTGCGGCGGCACGTACGGCGGGCATCTCGGTTGAGCGCATCACGGCGGTCACGATGCTGTTCTCGGGTGCCTTCCTGGGGTTGGCGGGTGCGAACGAGGCCTTGGGCACTCTCGGGTACGCCTCGCGTGACGTGGCCGGTTCGATTGGTTTTGACGCGATTACGGTCGCTCTGCTGGGACGCAACAAGGCGTGGGGTACGTTCGGTGCTGGCCTGCTGTTTGGTGCGTTTAAGGCGGGCGGTTATGCGATGCAGGCAAAGAATGTGCCAATTGACATGATTTTGATTTTGCAGTCGGTGATCGTGTTGTTGATTGCTGCCCCGGCTCTGGTGCGGTGGCTGTTCAGGCTGCCTGATGCGAAGCGTCTGGCGGCTGCTGGAAAGGGGAACGACGAATGAGCACAGTTGAGAAGGACGCGCAGGTTCTGGTCAAGCGCTCGTGGAAGCTCCCAGTCGTGTATGCGGCTGCCAGCATCCTGCTGTTGGTGTTCGGTGTCTCGACGTACGGTGATGTGACGATTCGACTGAACGATAAGTCGCAGTCGTACTCGATTCCCGATATCGTCACGTCTGGTGCTCCCATCGTGTGGGTGCTTGTGGCGTTGACCATTCTGGTGACCGCATGTGCGGTGATTGTGACTGTCCGACGCGTCGATGTTCCGTCGTGGGCGCGAGCGGTAGGAATGAGCGTCGTCGGCGTGTCCACGATTCTGGGCTTCCTGTTGTACGCAGGTTCGGATTCGGCGGGTGCCGTGACGCTTACCTCGACGCTCGTATCGACGGTGGCGATCTCGACGCCACTTATTTTCGGTGCGCTGTCGGGTGTCATCTCTGAGCGGGTCGGCGTTGTCAATATTGCGATTGAGGGTGACCTGCTGGTCGGAGCGTTCGCGGGTATCATGGCGGCCTCTTACTTCCAGACCGCTTACGCGGGCCTTGTGGCCGCGCCCTTGGCGGGTGCTCTGCTGGGGTCGCTACTGGCGCTCTTTTCCGTCAAGTACGGGGTGGATCAGATTATCATCGGCGTCGTGTTGAACGTTCTGGCGCTGGGCCTGACGACCTTCTTGTACGGGACGATCATGAAGGACGCTCAGGACGTCCTGAACACCAACCGCTACTCGCTGCCCGACATCCCGATCCCTGGCCTGGTCGAGATTCCGGTCATCGGGCCGGTCCTGTTCGATCAGTCGATCCTCGTCTACCTCATGTACGCGGCCGTCATCGCGCTGTCGTTCTTCCTGTTCCGATCTCGCTGGGGTCTGCGCCTGCGGGCGTGCGGCGAGCACCCACGCGCGGCCGACACGGTCGGCATCAACGTGGCGCGTACTCGCACTGCCAACACGATCCTGGGTTCTGCGTTCGCAGGTCTGGGTGGTGCGTTCTTCACGATTGGATCGGGTCTGGCGTTCACGGACAACATCTCTGCAGGTAATGGCTACATTGCCCTGGCGGCGATGATTCTGGGCAAGTGGAATCCGCTGGGGGCGATGAGTGCAGCCGTCATGTTTGGCTTCGCGCAGGCGATGGCCCGTATGCTGCCCAACATTGAGCCTTCGATTCCCGCGAACCTGATTTCGATGATTCCTTACGTGGTGACGATTGTCGCTGTGGCCGGTTTCGTCGGTAAGTCTCGCGCCCCCGCGGCCGAGAACATTCCCTACGTGAAGTGAGGAGCGTGGAACAGGTGACGACGATCGATTGGGATGCCCTGCTGGGCGTCGCCATCGACGCGATGACATGCGCGTATTGTCCCTACTCGCACTTCCCGGTGGGCGCGGCGGGCCTGAGTGCCGATGGCCGTATCGTCAGCGGTTGCAACGTGGAGAACGCGGGTTACGGCGTGACGCTGTGCGCCGAGTGCGGCATGGTCTCGGACTTGATCCGCACCGGCGGAGGCACACTCGTCGCGGTTGTCGCCGTCAACGGGGACCGGGTTCCGGTGGCCCCGTGCGGGCGGTGCCGCCAGCTCATCTACGAGCATGGCGGCCCCTCCTGCCTGGTCCTCATGCCAGGCGGCGTCGCCGACATGACCCAGGTCCTGCCCGGTGCCTTTGGCCCCCACGACCTGGAGGAGGCTGCTTCCCGCGGCACCGCCAGGTCAGATGATGCTCACGACGCGGCCCAGGCCTCGTCTCAGAAGAAAGAAGGAAACGTTGGCACTGTTTGATGCCGTTGACATTATCCGCACGAAGCGGGATGGGGGAGTACTCACCCCCGACCAGATTGACTGGGTGATCGACGCCTACACGAAGGGCGTCGTCAAGGACGAGCAGATGTCTGCCCTGGCTATGGCGATCTTTTTGCGTGGGATGAACCGCGCCGAGATCGCCCGCTGGACGGACGCGATGATCCGTTCGGGGGAGCGCATGGACTTCTCCGGGATTGGCAAACCGACCGCAGACAAGCACTCCACGGGAGGCGTGGGCGACAAGATCACGCTTCCGCTGGCTCCGCTCGTCGCGTGCTTCGGCGTGGCCGTCCCGCAGCTGTCGGGCCGAGGCCTGGGGCACACGGGCGGTACCCTGGACAAGATGGAGTCCATCTCCGGGTGGCGCGCTAATCTGTCCAACGAGGAGATTCTGGCTCAGCTCGGTGAAGGCTGCGGCGCGGTCATCTGCGCGGCGGGGTCGGGTCTGGCACCCGCGGACAAGAAGCTCTACGCGCTGCGCGACATCACGTCCACGGTCGAATCGATTCCGCTGATCTCCAGCTCCATCATGAGTAAGAAGATCGCCGAGGGAACGAGCGCTCTCGTCCTGGACGTCAAGGTCGGCTCGGGTGCCTTCATGAAGGATCTGGACGCCGCGCGCGAGCTCGCCCGCACGATGGTGGATCTCGGCACCGACGCAGGGGTGGCCACGCGCGCGCTCCTGACCGACATGTCCGTGCCGCTGGGCAGGAAGATCGGTAATGCCCTCGAGGTTGAAGAATCCGTCGAGGTGCTTGCGGGCGGCGGCCCTGCCGATGTCGTTGAGCTGACCTGCGAGCTTGCCCGTAACATGCTCGATCTTGCTGGCGTGCACGACGCTGACGTGGAGGCCGCGCTGCGCGATGGCCGCGCCATGGATCGCTGGCGCGCGATGATTCGCGAGCAGGGCGGTGACCCGGACGCAGCCATGCCTCGTGCCGTGCACACTCACGAGGTGTGTGCTGAAGGCAATGGAACGATCGTTGGTATGGATGCCCTGAGCGTGGGCGTCGCCTCGTGGCGACTTGGCGCGGGCCGAGCCGTCAAGGACGATCCGGTGCAGGCGGGTGCCGGCATTGAGATTCACGCCAAGCCGGGCGAGACCGTCACGAAGGGGCAGCCTCTGCTCACTCTCCACACCGACGATGAGTGGCGGATTGAACGGGCATTGGAAACACTGACCGGCGCCATCGAGATCAGTGCTGGAGGGACGTATCTTCCTCACGGCGTGGTCTTGGAGACGGTGTCCTGATCGCGGCGCGGCCGGGGCGAGGAAGGAAGATACGTGGATAAGCGTGATGAGCAGTCGATTGATGCGCTCAAGCTCTACTATCAGCAGAACTTGAGTCAAGCTGAAGTCGCCGCCCGTTTGGGCATCTCGCGTCCCACAGTCGCCAAACTCCTCGCCCACGGCCGTGATCGTGGTTTCGTTACCATTTCAATACATGATCCCCGCGATGAGGCCTCTGAACTGGCTGCCCGTTTGGAGCGATGCTACGGATTATCATGCGTGCGCGTCGCGCACGGGCACGCCATGACAGAGGACGAGGCCATTGATCAGGTTGGTCGCGTCGGTGCCGACCTGGTGAGCCAGTTGGTCCACGACGGTATGAGCGTGGGTATCTCCTGGGGTCGCACGATGAGTGCGGTCGCCTCTTACTTGACTCGTTCTCCGCGCCAGGGCGTGCGCGTTGTCCAGCTCAAGGGCGGGACGTCCTTCTCTGCGCGTGCGACGCACGACTTCGAGGTGATGCGCGCGTTTTGCACGGCCTTCACCGCGCAGCCGCGTTACCTGCCCCTTCCCGTCATCTTTCAGAGTACGAAGACGGCATCGATCGTGTGCAAGGACCAGGCGATCATGAAGATCTTGGAAGAGGGCCGTAACGTTGACGTGGCTGTCTTTACGATTGGTGCGATCAGCAACGAAGTCATTTCTCTCAACCTCGGGCACCTGGGTGAGAAAGAAGTAGACACGCTGCTACACAGAGCCGTCGGTGACGCACTTTCTCACTTTTTTACGGAGAGTGGGCAGGTCGCGATTCCGGAGCTTGAGGCGCGCACTGTCAGCATTTCCCTGGAACATCTGCGTACTCGTCCTGTGCGGCTGGTTGTCGCGGGCGGAAACGTGAAAATGCGTGCGTTGGATACGGCGCTGCGTATGGGGATTGCGACGCATCTTGTGGTGGATCAGGACCTGGCGGCCGCGCTGTTGGATATGCGTGAGCGAGATGCTATGACGGAAGTAGGTGATGGCGCGAGAGATGTTGAACACTTGTCAATATAATTATTGACATATTGCTAATGGCGACAATAATCTCACCACACGGTAAAGATGCCGAGGAGCTGATTGCTCCGTGATTTGACGAAGGAAATGACACATGCGCTCGACACCGCACATCAACCCCACCGCCCCTATCGCCGAGACGATCCTCCTGCCGGGTGATCCGCTGCGCGCGAAGTTCATCGCCGAGAACTACCTGGAGGACGTCCAGCAGTTCAACGCGGTGCGTAACATGCTGGGCTTCACCGGCACCTACCAGGGCACGCCCGTGTCCGTCATGGGGACGGGTATGGGTATCCCGTCCATCTCCCTGTACTCCTACGAGCTGATCCACGAGTTCGGTTGCAAACGCCTCGTGCGCGTGGGCACCTGTGGCGCGCTCCAGCCC
>ERZ1699257.47-NODE-47-length-52571-cov-9.301827_pt1 | contig 52571 bp, 47 predicted proteins | sample MGYA00581521_ERZ1699257 | MGnify/ENA primary metagenome ERZ1699257 (study PRJEB42319, sample SAMD00040330) | human oral metagenome | material: saliva | host: Homo sapiens | study: EMG produced TPA metagenomics assembly of PRJDB4115 data set (Metgenomic analysis of... | reverse complement strand
GCCTCTTTAAGGGGCAAGTGACGAGTCAAGAGCAATAAGGCTTGAACAACGTGAAAGCCAGCGTCTTTAGGCGCTGGCTGGTAATTTGGGATTATAGCCCTGGGACAAACCACCCGTTTGACGGGTGATCATGATTGTTGGAAAGATTTACTTCATTTTCTCTTGAAATTGAGTTTTTTACCAGGCTTGTCTTCTTTTTATGCTATAAAGCTTATTTTTCTAAGTAATTACAAACATTATTAATTTGTTCATGAATTTCTGTACCAAATTTTTCTTCAAAAAATGCACTTCCGATTGTAAAAGCCCACGGATTTGCTTCAATGACTTCATCCAAACGTTCATAGCTATTAATACTTCCAGCCAAACAAACGGGTGCTTGGACAGCTTGAACAAAAGTATTATTTAGCTCAATAGGGTCCCCTGTATAACGATAACCTAGCAGGTCAAATCCATAAACTCCTTTTGCTAGATATTCTTTTGCTTGAGAAATCATATGCTCGATAGAACCTTCTAGGATAGATGGACGATCCGTAATTTGTCCAACAAATGGCATATACTTTATGTTGTTTTCTTTACAAAATTGGTTTATTGAATCAAAGAAGACAGTCCCCATTAAAATATCGCACCCACATTCTTTAGCTATTCGTGCACCTTGGAGTCCACTTTCTTCGTCATATTCAACAACTTCAAGAAAAGTAGTCTTACCACAAGATTTCATTTTTGAAAATAAAGACTTCATTTCAGAAATAGGAAGTGGTTTTTCTTTAAAACCCCAATACTCAGCGTTAGAGTGTTTACATGATTCGAAAATTTCACTAGCATTTTCAACTGTGTGATCATTGTGCGTCAGCATAACGATTAATTTAGGTGTGTTGTTCATAATAGTTCCTTTTACCTTGAATTTAAGTCATTTTTTCATGATATCGGAAGATTTAGATTATTGTTTAATCATTTCTGTAGGTATGAGATCGGGATCATACATGACTTTTGAATGATTTTTCAAAACAAGTTCTTTTTCTAATGTTTGTTCAGTTATTCTATCAAGCTTTTCACGATAAATCATGGAGTGACGATAATAATGTTCTCCCTCTTTTTTAAAATGATGATTTTCTTCGACAATTTGATAAATGAATGGGAACTGGGCTTCACTTCGTAATTCTCCGAAGAGTATTTCATTCTCAACCCATGTTCGTAATTGAATGATTTGGTTAGTTGGATTTTTAAAACGGTAATCTTGATGATTGTATTGCACAGATGTTCCGTTTGCAAATGGTTTTCTCTTTCCTTTATCTGGATCTAGCGCATCTGAATGCGCATGAAACTCCGTGATTTCCATGGGACTATGAACAATTAAAAGATGGAGTAGATTAGCTAAATTGCAGAGCCCGCCTCCGATACCGGGTTCCACTTTGCCGTTAATAATGACTCGTCCTTCTAAGTATCCTTTTCTTTTTGTTGTATTTCCAACTAAACTCCAAAAAGAGAATTCTTCTCCAGGGTAAATCATAATATGGTTTAAAGATTGGGCTGCAATATGAATGTTAGTTGCTTTGCCTTTCTGGAGATTGATATCAATACCAGGACCGCGCTTGATCAACTGAGTAGAGTATGATGAAACCACGTTAGGTAGGAGTTTTTCTTGACGAACTTTTGAGAATTTCTTTCCTTCTTTAAAATTTTGGATATGTCGTTTGAGATTTTCTTTTTTTAAAGAGATTTTATATGTGGTAGGACTAATTTCACAAAATAATAGATCCTTATTCCAAAAAACCATGCTCTTTCTCCTTCTTTATCACATCTAAATGTTTATTTTTTTGTCTAAAAAATGGGTAAGTACATAGTATTAATTTTTCAACCCATCGTTTTTTGCCAATTCCACCTTCTTTAGGATCATATAAAAAATCAACTAAAATAGTGGGGATATTTGCCCGACTAGCTCCCAGAACATCTGTAAAAAGTTGGTCTCCAATCATCACAGTTTCAAATGGTTTTAACTGCATCATGTCAAGAGCTTTTTGAAAATTCTTAGGATTTGGTTTTTCTGCAAGAGGAATAAAAGGAACGGATAGATGTTTATTAAATTCTGTTATTCTTTCCTCGTCATTATTTGATAAAAGAAAAATTTGGAAACCAAGGGCTTTGAGATTTTGAAATAGTTCAATAACTTGTTCTGCGGCAGGAGCACCATGCATCACGAGAGTCTGATCTATATCAAAAATTAAACCCTTAAAACCAATTTGATATAATCTTTGATAAGGGATATCAAAAACATTTTTTGCTCGTGCTGATGGCATGAATGGGAACATTTAGTGTAAAGCCTTCCATTGAATATATATCAATAATTCTAGCACATATATAGAGCAAGGTCAACCGTGCTATTATATGTTTAGGTTTTGATAGCTGATGAAAGTAAAATGTCGGCATAGGTACATCTAAAGAAAATATGATAATTATGAAGAAGTCTTTTGAAAATCACTTAGTTTTAAGAGTATTTGTTAGGTTCTAAGTTCGGATATGATTGAAGACTAGCACCCTACATTTATTGAGCTTGAAAACTGTTAGGATGAGGGTGATGTATTAGAAACAGCTATATGAAACAGTTTTTTTGACTAGCAGTTTTATCAATTACAATTTACAATACTGCATGCTTCACTATATGGAATGGCTATTTAAGCCAAAGCCAATCAAAAAATCCCACTATTCATTAGGCTGAAGGAGACCTAATCAAAGTGAGATTGTGAAATTATAGTAGGTTTTGTATGGCCTTTTCAATTTGTTTGGGGTCTGTTTTGGAAGAGAAGCGTTCAAATACCTGTCCATTTCGACCGATGAGAAACTTGGCAAAATTCCATTCGATTCGTTTTCCTAGGGGGCCAGATTTCTGTTCTTTCAACCAAACATAGAGAGGGTCTGCTTCCTTACCGTTGACCTTGATCTTGGCAAAACGAGGAAAAGTAGTCTGATAGTGTAGGCTACAGAAACTATTGATTTCCTCTGGGCTGCCGGGTGCTTGCCCCATAAACTGATTGCAAGGGAAGTCTAAAATCTCAAAGCCCTGATTTTGATAGCGGTCATAGAGTTCTTGGAGTCCTTGGTACTGGGGCGTTAAACCACATCCGGTAGCAGTGTTGACAATCAAGAGAACCTTACCACGATAGGCATCTAGGGGAGTCGTTTGGTTATCTTGGTTTAAGATTGAAAAATCGTATAGTGAAGTCATTGATTGCTTTTCTCCTTATGGTTGGTATTTTTAGGCATTTTCTCCTCCTGTAGTGATAGAAATCCGTAGGTCATGGTTCCAAAAATGCTACCGATAATCAGGCCATACATCAGCAAAGGAACACTTTTATCAAATTGCATGAGCAACTTCACAAAATCTGGAAGGGACATCTGCTGAACGAAGACTTTATGAAAGATGAGTAGGGTAAAGAGGCCAATCTGAAGACCAATAAACACAACCCAGCTTCGGAATTTGATTTGGCTCTTGCTGTAGGTTTTAAGGATGATTTCTGACTTGTCATCTTTTTCCAGATGGAGTTCTTTGACGTTTCTTTGGGTTTTTAAAGTAATGAAATATATAAGGCCAAAGAATATGTAGGGCATGGCATAGCGAACGACCTCTATAAAGCGTCCAAATAACAGATAAAACAAGAAGAGAAAGAAGGAAGAATAAACGATTTGGACCATGGAACGGGCACAGGCTTTGTAGATAATTTCTTGCCGGCATTCATCAAAAGGGCCTTGGATGTGAAAGAGATTTCGAAGTAGGCGAGTGGTGAAGTCTTCTTTTTTCATACTAGTAACCTCCTAAATGAGCAGTTTTACTGACTTTCTTTTACGAATTGATAGAGATAATAAAGATAAGTGATAGAAGAAAGGCTAGCGATAGTGAACAGTAAATAATATTTCCAACCGCTTGAGATGAGCAGCAGTTGTGGAAAAGATAGAATTATAAAGTATAGTGCTAAGTTGAGTATGCGCGTTTTTTGGGAGTCAATCTTTAGATAAGTCAGTCCTTTGTTAAGGGCTGGAATAAAGACTAGCCCGAGGAATATCTCGCTGATTGGCAAGTTCCCTGAAATGATGATGAAGATGAGCAGAGAACTGAACAAAAGATGATAGGTAAGTAAAGTTAGTAATGATTTCATAGGGGACCTCCTAATTCTGGTCTTTTTTAGCTCTTGCAATACGAAGTGAGTCGACAATATGTATCATCACTCCGAAAAAGAAAGCTCCCAGTATAGTTTTAAAAATATGTTTTGTATTTAGAAGAGAACTGATAAAATTTGGATTTTCACTTGTTAGGGTATCAATGAGTGGAATTATAAAAAATATCACTGTTCCATAAATCGAACCTGCTGTCATACCAGAATAACGTAATTGTTTCTTTTCTTTTTTCATGAGTTTCCTCCTAATCATTATTCTGGTCTTCCTTGGCTTTTGCAATGCGACGGGAGATGAGAAACTGTATGCTCGCTCCGAAGAAGACAGAACCTAGAATGCTTGATACAGCATTTCTTATAGTGAGAAGAGACTGAAAATAGTCCTGACTCTCACCTAGCAGTATATGGAGGAGAGGCGTTATAAAAAACATCCATAGGCCAAAGAACAAACCTGCTTTCAGACCAGGGTAGTGTAGTTGCTTACTTTCTTTCTCGCTCAGCATATCTGGATCAATAGCTGTAATCCCTGTTTTTTTCATTTGGTAGGTGACATAGCCAGCAGCGATGAGGGCAATCACTAAAATCAGAGGAGGATAGATTAGAGCCACTTCTTGAGGGTATTTATAGGCCAGAAGGAGTGGAATAAGATTTCCGAAAATCATCAGATAAAAGAGGATGATAAAGACTTGGTTCCCAATACGATCGGCCTCACGCCGTTTGTATTCGTCAAGGGGACCAGAAATACCGTATGTACGCTTGATCAGTTTTTCAGTGAAGGTTTCTTTTTTCATGAGTTGGCTCCTTTTTTAAAAATCATCCTCCCAAAAGAGACTGTTGAGGTCAGTTTGGAGGCTACGGGCAAGATTGAGACAGAGTTCCAGAGTTGGGTTGTACTTGTCGTTCTCAATCATATTGATGGTCTGTCTCGAGACACCGATATCCTTGGCCAGCTCGAGCTGGGAAATGCCCAGTTCTTTGCGAAATTCTTTCACACGGTTCATCTGGTCTCCTTTCTGGTTTATGTCGTATATATTTGACTATATTATATTCTTCTATAGATTGGATGTCAAGCATATTTGACATATTTCTTAAAGAAATCTTACTTGTTTTTGGTCTATTTGTCTGACTAGTGCAAGCTAGTCAGATTTGTGGTAAAATAGATAAGATATGACAAAAGAATTTCATCATGTAACGGTCTTACTCCACGAAACGATTGATATGCTCGACGTAAAGCCTGACGGTATCTACGTTGATGCGACTTTGGGTGGAGCGGGCCATAGCGAATATTTATTAAGCAAATTAAGTGAAAAAGGCCATCTCTATGCCTTTGACCAGGACCAGAATGCCATTGACAACGCACAAAAACGTTTGGCACCTTACATTGAAAAGGGGATGGTGACTTTTATCAAGGATAATTTCCGTCATTTACAGGCACGTTTGCGCGAAGCTGGTGTCCAGGAAATTGATGGAATTTGTTATGACTTAGGAGTGTCTAGTCCTCAATTGGATCAGCGTGAGCGTGGTTTTTCTTATAAAAAGGATGCGCCACTGGACATGCGGATGAATCAGGATGCTAGTCTGACAGCTTATGAAGTGGTGAACCACTATGACTATCATGACCTGGTTCGAATTTTCTTCAAATATGGCGAGGACAAATTCTCTAAACAGATTGCGCGTAAGATTGAACAAGCACGTGAAGTCAAGCCAATCGATACAACGACTGAGTTGGCAGAGATTATCAAGTCGGCCAAACCTGCCAAGGAGCTCAAGAAGAAGGGCCATCCTGCCAAGCAGATTTTCCAGGCTATTCGAATTGAAGTCAATGATGAACTGGGAGCGGCAGATGAGTCCATCCAGCAGGCTATGGACATGTTGGCTCTGGATGGTAGAATTTCAGTGATTACCTTTCATTCCTTAGAAGACCGCTTGACCAAGCAATTGTTTAAGGAAGCTTCAACAGTGGAAGTTCCAAAAGGTTTGCCCTTCATCCCAGAAGACCTCAAGCCCAAGATGGAATTGGTATCCCGTAAGCCAATCTTGCCAAGTGTAGAAGAATTAGAAGCCAATAACCGCTCGCACTCAGCCAAGTTGCGCGTGGCCAGAAAAATTCACAAGTAAGAGGAAAAAATGGTAGATAAAAAAGAAACAACCAGTCAATTCTTGCAGAATCGTATAAAAAAATTCTCCCGTGTGGAGAAGGCTTTTTATCTTTCCATTGCGTTTACGGCTCTCGTCTTAGCAGTGAGTATTATCTTTATGCAGACACGACTCTTGCAAGTGCAAAGTGATTTGACAAAAATCAATGCACAAATAGAAGAGAAGAAGACAGAGCTCGATGATGCTAAGCAGGAAGTGAATGAATTGATTCGTTCAGAACGCTTGAAAGAAATCGCAAATTCTAAGGACTTAAAATTGAATAATGAGAATATTCGATCAGCGGAGTAAGATATGAAGTGGACAGAAAAAATAACCCGATTTGCGGTAAAAAATCGTAAATCTCCGGCAGAAAACCGTAGAATAGTCGGCAAGTACATCAGTTTGTTAGCTGTCGTACTTTTCGCTATCTTTTTGGTCAATTTTGCTGTTATTATCGGGAGTGGTAGTAAATTTGGAGCGGATCTAGTAAAAGAAGCTAAGAAAGTTCACCAAACAACTCGCACAGTCCCTGCTAAGCGTGGGACTATCTATGACCGTAATGGTATACCCATCGCTGAAGATGCGACATCTTATAATGTCTATGCGGTCATTGATGAGAACTATAAGTCAGCAACGGGTAAGATTCTTTACGTAGAGAAAACACAATTTAACAAGGTTGCAGAGGTCTTTCATAAGTATCTGGACATGGAAGAATCCTATGTAAGAGAGCAACTCTCGCAACCTAATCTCAAGCAAGTTTCCTTTGGTTCGAAGGGCAATGGGATTACCTATGCCAATATGATGTCTATCAAAAAAGAGTTGGAAACTGCAGAGGTCAAGGGAATTGATTTTACAACCAGTCCCAATCGTAGTTATCCAAACGGACAATTTGCTTCTAGTTTTATCGGTCTAGCTCAGCTCCATGAAAATGAAGATGGCAGCAAGAGCTTGCTGGGAACCTCTGGAATGGAGAGTTCCTTGAACAGTATTCTTGCAGGGACAGACGGTATTATTACCTATGAAAAAGATCGTCTGGGTAATATTGTCCCTGGAACAGAACAAGTTTCCCAACAAACTGTGGATGGCAAGGATGTTTATACAACATTGTCTAGCCCGCTCCAATCTTTCATGGAAACTCAGATGGATGCCTTTCTACAAAAAGTAAAAGGTAAGTATATGACCGCGACCTTGGTCAGTGCTAAAACAGGGGAAATTCTGGCAACAACGCAACGACCAACCTTTAATGCAGATACTAAAGAAGGAATCACTGAGGACTTTGTTTGGCGTGACATTCTTTATCAAAGTAACTATGAACCAGGATCAGCCTTTAAGGTCATGATGTTAGCTTCTTCTATTGATAATAATACCTTCCCAAGTGGAGAATACTTCAATAGCAGTGAATTTAAAATGGCGGATGTGACGACTCGAGATTGGGATGTTAATGGTGGTTTGACTACTGGTGGGATGATGACTTTCTTACAAGGTTTCGCTCACTCCAGTAATGTTGGAACGAGTCTACTTGAACAAAAAATGGGAGATGCTACTTGGTTGGATTATCTAAAACGCTTTAAATTTGGGGTTCCAACTCGCTTTGGCTTGACAGATGAATACGCTGGTCAACTTCCAGCTGATAATATTGTTAGTATTGCTCAAAGCTCATTTGGGCAAGGAATTTCAGTGACACAAACACAAATGCTTCGTGCCTTTACAGCTATTGCTAATGATGGAGTTATGCTGGAGCCAAAATTTATAAGTGCTATTTATGATACTAACAATCAGTCTGTACGTAAGTCACAAAAAGAAATAGTAGGAAATCCTGTTTCCAAAGAGGCAGCAAGCACAACTCGAAATCACATGATCTTAGTTGGGACGGACCCTCTATATGGAACTATGTATAATCACTACACAGGAAAGCCAATTATAACAGTTCCTGGACAAAATGTAGCAGTTAAATCCGGTACGGCTCAAATCGCTGATGAGAAAAATGGAGGATACTTGGTTGGTTCTACCAATTATATTTTCTCAGTTGTGACTATGAATCCTGCTGAAAATCCTGATTTTATCTTGTATGTAACGGTTCAACAGCCTGAGCATTTTTCAGGTATCCAGTTGGGAGAATTTGCCACCCCAATCTTGGAGCGGGCTTCAGCTATGAAAGAATCTCTCAATCTTCAATCTCCAGCCAAAAATTTAGATAAAGTTACGACAGAATCTTCTTATGCAATGCCTAGCATCAAGGATATTTCACCTGGTGAGTTGGCGGAAGCCTTACGCCGAAATATTGTGCAACCAATCGTTGTAGGTACTGGAACAAAGATTAAAGAGACTTCTGTAGAAGAAGGGACCAATCTTGCACCAAACCAACAAGTTCTCCTTTTATCGGATAAGGTAGAAGAAATTCCAGACATGTATGGCTGGAAAAAAGAGACTGCCGAGACCTTTGCTAAATGGTTGGATATTGAACTGGAATTTGAAGGTTCAGGTTCCGTTGTTCAGAAGCAAGATGTTCGGACTAATACAGCTATCAAAAACATTAAAAAAATTAAATTAACTTTAGGAGACTAATATGTTTATTTCCATCAGTGCTGGAATTGTGACATTTTTACTAACTTTAGTAGGAATTCCGGCCTTTATCCAATTTTATAGAAAGGCGCAAATTACAGGCCAGCAGATGCATGAGGATGTCAAACAGCATCAGGCAAAAGCTGGCACGCCAACTATGGGGGGACTTGTTTTCCTTATTGCTGCAGTTGTAGTGAGTTTCCTTCTTGCTCTTTTTTCAAAACAATTGACCAATAATGTGGGAATGATTTTGTTCATCTTGGTCCTTTATGGACTTGTCGGATTTTTAGATGACTTTCTCAAGGTCTTTCGTAAAATCAATGAGGGGCTGAATCCTAAGCAGAAATTGGCTCTTCAGCTTTTAGGTGGGGTCGTCTTCTACCTTTTCTATGAGCGCGGTGGAGATATGCTTTCTGTCTTTGGTTACCAAGTGCATCTAGGGATTTTCTATATTGTCTTCGCTCTTTTCTGGCTAGTCGGTTTTTCAAACGCAGTGAACTTGACAGATGGTATTGACGGTCTGGCTAGTATTTCCGTTGTGATTAGTTTGTCTGCCTATGGCGTTATTGCCTATGTGCAAGGTCAGATGGATATCCTTCTAGTGATTCTTGCCATGATTGGTGGTTTGCTCGGTTTCTTTGTCTTTAACCATAAGCCTGCTAAGGTCTTTATGGGGGATGTGGGAAGTTTGGCTCTCGGTGGAATGTTGGCAGCTATCTCTATGGCCCTCCACCAAGAATGGACTCTCTTGATTATCGGAATTGTTTATGTTTTTGAAACAACTTCGGTTATGATGCAAGTAAGTTATTTCAAAATGACTGGTGGCAAACGTATTTTCCGTATGACGCCTGTGCATCACCATTTTGAGCTTGGAGGATTGTCTGGTAAAGGAAATCCTTGGAGCGAGTGGAAGGTTGACTTCTTCTTTTGGGGAGTGGGACTTCTAGCAAGTCTCCTGACGCTAGCAATTTTGTATTTGATGTAAGAACGGCACCCTGATTTTTCAGGGTGTTTTTGCTGTTTAAAAAATATTGGTCAATTAAAGTCAAATCTCTTGACCTTTTCTGACTAATGTAGTATATTATGAACGTAAGGTAAATGAAAGCCTTACTAGAACACTTATTTAAAGTAAAATAGAAAGAGGTGGGGTCTATGTTTAATCTAGAAATTTTCAGAAGTAAAGATAGTCTACTCCTGCTTGAAAAAGAAAAACCAGAAATAGTACCTAGAGTAGCAATCTAGCTAGTCTAAATTTTTTAAAACAAAGGTCAAAGATAGTCAATATCAGTATTAATGAATAACAAAAAGAGGTAAAGAATATGAACAACAACTTTAATAATTTTAACAACATGGATGATTTATTTAACCAATTGATGGGTGGTATGCGAGGATATAGTTCTGAAAATCGCCGTTACTTGATTAATGGACGTGAAGTCACACCTGAGGAATTTGCTCACTATCGTGCGACTGGTAAATTACCAGGGAACGCAGAATCTGATGCGCAAATGCAACAACAGGCTTCAGGTATGAAACAAGACGGTGTCCTTGCTAAACTAGGTCGTAACTTGACTGCAGAAGCGCGTGAGGGCAAGCTGGATCCAGTCATCGGACGAAACAAGGAAATTCAAGAGACATCTGAAATTCTTTCACGCCGTACTAAGAACAATCCTGTTTTGGTTGGAGACGCAGGTGTTGGTAAGACAGCAGTTGTCGAAGGCCTAGCGCAAGCTATTGTGAATGGTGATGTTCCAGCTGCTATTAAGAATAAGGAAATTATTTCCATTGATATCTCAGGTCTTGAAGCTGGGACTCAATACCGTGGTAGCTTTGAAGAAAACGTTCAAAATCTAGTTAATGAGGTCAAAGAAGCAGGGAATATTATCCTCTTCTTTGATGAAATTCACCAAATCCTCGGTGCTGGATCTACTGGTGGAGACAGTGGATCTAAAGGGCTTGCGGATATTCTCAAGCCAGCCCTCTCTCGTGGAGAATTGACAGTGATTGGGGCAACGACTCAGGATGAATACCGTAACACCATCTTGAAGAATGCAGCTCTTGCTCGTCGTTTCAACGAAGTTAAGGTCAATGCTCCTTCAGCAGAGGACACATATAAAATTCTTCAAGGAATTCGTGATCTCTATCAACAACACCACAATGTCATCTTGCCAGATGAAGTCTTGAAAGCAGCAGTGGATTATTCTGTTCAGTATATTCCTCAACGTAGCTTGCCAGATAAGGCTATCGACCTTGTCGATGTAACGGCGGCTCACTTGGCAGCTCAGCATCCAGTAACAGATGTTCATGCTGTTGAACGTGAAATTGAAGCAGAAAAAGACAAGCAAGAAAAAGCAGTTGAGGCAGAAGATTTTGAAGCAGCTCTAAACTATAAAACACGCATTGCAGAATTAGAAAAGAAAATCGAAAACCACACAGAAGATATGAAAGTGACGGCAAGTGTCAACGATGTGGCTGAATCTGTAGAACGTATGACGGGTATTCCAGTATCTCAAATGGGGGCTACGGACATCGAACGTTTGAAAGATATGGGTCATCGTTTGCAGACGAAAGTTATTGGTCAAGATAAGGCCGTTGAAGCAGTAGCAAAAGCTATCCGTCGTAACCGTGCTGGTTTTGATGAAGGTAACCGTCCAATCGGTAGCTTCCTCTTTGTAGGTCCTACTGGTGTTGGTAAGACTGAGTTGGCTAAACAATTGGCTCTTGATATGTTCGGAACGAAAGATGCTATCATCCGTTTGGACATGTCAGAATACAGCGACCGCACAGCCGTATCTAAATTGATTGGTACAACTGCAGGTTATGTTGGTTACGATGACAACAACAATACCTTGACAGAACGCGTCCGTCGCAATCCATACTCAATCGTACTTTTGGATGAGATTGAAAAAGCTGACCCTCAAGTCATCACCCTTCTCCTCCAAGTTTTGGACGATGGTCGTTTGACAGATGGTCAAGGTAACACTGTCAACTTCAAGAATACGGTGATTATCGCAACTTCAAACGCAGGCTTTGGTTACGAAGCTAACTTGACAGAAGATGCGGATAAACCAGAATTGATGGATCGTTTGAAACCTTACTTCCGTCCAGAATTCCTTAACCGTTTCAATGCTGTCATCGAATTCTCACACTTGAGCAAAGAAGATCTTTCTAAGATTGTAGACCTTATGTTGGTTGAAGTTAACAAGACGCTTTCTAAGAAAGACATTGACTTGGCAGTGAGCGAAGCTGCTAAAGAATACATGACTGAGGAAGGCTACGATGAAGTCATGGGTGTTCGTCCACTCCGTCGTGTGGTTGAACAACAAATCCGTGACAAAGTCACAGACTTCCACTTGGATAACCTTGATGCTAAACACCTAGAAGCTGACATGGAAGATGGTGTTTTGGTCATTCGTGAAAAAGCCTAAGACAGAATTTTGAGAATAAAAAGAAGGAACCAGCTGAAAAACTGGTTCCTTTTTTGTGTTTAAATCACATGACGCTCAAATGCATCATCTGAAATCCCTTGTTCAAGGATGAGTTTAGCCCATTCTTTAGCAGAGAAGAGGCTGTGGTCCTTGTAGTTTCCGCAAGATTCGATGGTTGTTCCAGGGACGTCTTCCCAAGTAGTAGTTTCAGCGATTTCCTTGAGCGAATCCTTGATAACAGCCGCAATTTCAGCACTGGTGTGACGTCCCCACATAATCATGTGGAAGCCTGTACGGCACCCAAATGGTGAACAGTCAATCATACCGTCAATGCGGGTACGGATGAGTTTGGCTAAGAGGTGCTCAATAGTATGAAGGCCAGCAGTAGGGATAGAGTCTTCGTTTGGTTGCACCAAGCGAATATCATAATTGGAGATGATGTCTCCTTTTGGTCCTGTTTCTTCCCCAATCAAGCGGACATAAGGTGCTTTAACAATAGTGTGGTCAAGTTCAAAACTTTCAACAATAACTTCTTTTGACATGGTAAATCCTTTCAGTTTTCTAATTTCATTATAACACAAAGCTGGCTCCTGAGACAGAGAGAAAACCTCTCCGAGAGTGGAGAGGTTGAAATCGTTATTTACGATACAAGCGGTCGTATTGGTAGTAAGGGTCAAGGGTTACGTTGATACCCAGTTTACGAAGGACATTCTTGTCTTCATCAGTCAAGATGATGGTTGAGTGGGCTTCGCTTCCTTTGAGGTTGCCAAGTTCTTCCATAGCACGAGCAGCATCAGGATTTTCTGTAGCTGTGATGGCAAGTGCAATCAGAATTTCATTTGAATGCAGGCGTGGATTGCGACTACCCAGATGATTGATTTTAAGACCTTGGATCGGTTTGACGACTTCAGGCTCGATGAGTTTTACTTCCTTGGCAATGTTAGCTGATTTCTTGATGGCGTTGATCAAGGCAGCGGCTGTAGGACCAAAGAGTTCTGAGTTCTTACCAGTGACAATTTCCCCAGTTGGCAATTCAAGGGCTAGGGCTGGTCCGCCAGTTTCTTCAGCTTTTTGGCGTGCAGCAACAGCAACCTTACGGTCTGCAGGTGTGATGCCGAGATCGTTCATGAGCAACTCGATTTTCTTGACAGCAGATTCGCCCACTTTTTCGGCTTTGAAATCAAGAACAGTCTGATAGTAGCGACGGATGATTTCTTGTTTAGAAGCTTCGACAGCAGCTTCATCATCTGTAATAGCGAAACCAACCATGTTGACACCCATATCTGTCGGAGAAGCGTATGGAGATTTACCGAGGATACGTTCTAACATGCGCTTGAGCACTGGGAAAATCTCGATATCACGGTTGTAGTTGACAGTGGTTTCTCCATAGGTTTGGAGATGGAAGGGGTCAATCATGTTGACATCATCAAGGTCAGCTGTGGCAGCCTCGTAGGCCAAGTTGACTGGATGATGAAGGGGAAGATTCCAAACTGGGAAGGTTTCAAATTTAGCGTAGCCAGACTTGATGCCATTGATCTGGTCGTGGTACATATTGGACATACAGGTTGCCAATTTTCCAGAACCAGGTCCAGGAGCGGTTACGACGATCAAGTTGCGACTAGTTTTGATGTAGTCATTTTTTCCCATGCCTTCTGGAGAAATGATGTGATCCATATCCGTCGGATATCCTTTGATTGGATAATGAAGATAAGAATCAATTCCGTTTTTCTCAAGTTGGTTGCGGAAGGCATCTGCAGCTGGTTGGCCAGCGTACTGTGTGATGACCACTGAGCCGACAAAAATTCCCAGTTCATTGAATTTGTCAATCAAACGAAGAACTTCTTGGTCATAAGAAATGCCCAAGTCACCACGTGCTTTGGAATGCTCGATATTACTTGCATTAATAGCAATCACAACCTCAACCTGCTCTTTCAATTCTTGTAAGAGCTTGATTTTGTTGTCAGGCTCATAACCAGGAAGGACACGAGCAGCGTGGAAATCTTCTAACATTTTGCCACCAAACTCCAAGTAGAGCTTGCCGTCAAATTGGTTAATGCGCTCCAAGATGTGGTCGCGCTGTAGATTCAAATATTGTTCAGAACTAAAAGCTTGTTTTTTCATTTTTTTACCTCTGACCTCTATTATAATAAAAAATTGGAAGTTAGGAAACTATGGAGTTAAAAAAGGAATCAAAAAGATTAGGCAAACGCTTGCATAAAATTTTAAAAAGCGCTATCATAGACTACAGATTATTAAAATAATGAGGTAAGAAGATGCAAGAAAAATGGTGGCACAATGCCGTAGTCTATCAAGTCTATCCTAAGAGCTTTATGGATAGCAACGGAGATGGAATTGGCGATTTGCCAGGAATTACTAGTAAGTTAGACTATCTAGCCAAGTTAGGAATTACAGCAATTTGGCTTTCTCCCGTTTATGACAGCCCTATGGATGATAATGGCTACGATATTGCTGATTATCAAGCGATTGCAGCTATTTTTGGGACCATGGAGGATATGGATCAACTGATCGCGGAAGCCAATAAGCGTGATATTCGTATCATCATGGACTTGGTGGTCAATCATACCTCGGATGAACATGCTTGGTTTGTCGAAGCCTGTGAAAATCCTGACAGTCCTGAGCGAGACTACTATATCTGGCGAGATGAACCAAACGATCTTGATTCTATTTTTAGTGGATCAGCTTGGGAATACGATGAAAAGTCAGGTCAATACTATCTCCACTTTTTCAGCAAGAAACAGCCTGATCTCAACTGGGAAAATGAAAACCTTCGCCAGAAAATCTATGAGATGATGAACTTCTGGATTGATAAAGGGATTGGTGGTTTCCGCATGGATGTTATTGACATGATTGGGAAAATTCCTGACGAGAAAGTAGTCAATAATGGTCCTATGCTCCACCCCTATCTCAAGGAAATGAATCAGGCGACCTTTGGAGATAAGAATCTCTTGACAGTGGGAGAGACCTGGGGTGCAACGCCAGAGATTGCCAAACTCTACTCTGATCCAAAGGGGCAAGAATTGTCTATGGTCTTCCAGTTTGAGCATATCTGTCTTCAGTATCAGGAAGGGCAACCTAAGTGGCATTACCAAAAAGAGCTGAACATCGCTAAGTTAAAAGAAATTTTCAACAAATGGCAGACAGAGTTAGGAGTTGAGGACGGTTGGAATTCGCTTTTCTGGAACAATCATGACCTCCCACGTATCGTCTCTATTTGGGGAAATGACCAAGAATATCGTGAAAAATCTGCCAAAGCCTTTGCAATCTTGCTTCATCTCATGAGAGGGACACCTTATATCTACCAGGGTGAGGAGATTGGGATGACCAACTATCCATTTGAAACACTGGACCAAGTAGAAGATATTGAGTCCCTCAATTATGCACGTGAAGCGCTTGAAAAAGGCGTTCCGATGGAAGAAATCATGGACAGTATCCGTGTCATTGGTCGTGACAATGCCCGTACCCCTATGCAATGGGATGAGAGCCAAAATGCTGGTTTCTCAACAGGTCAACCTTGGTTAGCAGTCAATTCAAACTATCAAGCAATCAATGTTCAAGAAGCGCTAGGAAATCCAGATTCTATTTTCTATACCTATCAGAAACTGGTTCAAATCCGTAAGGAGAATAGCTGGCTGATTCGAGCTGACTTTGAACTATTGGAAACAGCTGACAAGGTCTTTGCTTATATCCGTAAAGATGGTGACCGTCGATTCCTAGTCGTAGCTAACTTGTCCAATAAAGAGCAAGGCTTGGTAGTAGAAGGAAAAGTTAAATCTGTCTTGATTGAAAATACTGTGGCTCAAGAAGTCTTTGAAAAACAAATCTTGGCTCCATGGGATGCTTTCTGTGTGGAGTTGGGCTAAATATTTCTGAACAGAAAAATCTAAAATTGAAATAGTATAAAAACAAGGGAGGACTGTATGAAAGACAGAAATTCTTTGTTTTTTTATGCCTACATTTATAAACTTTCATTCTAAAAATTCAATTAACTTTACAAATCCGGGCTATTTTGGTAAAATAAGTTTATGTTATAAAAACTAACATAAAGGAGAAAGACGATGAATACAAAAAAGCGTGTTCTTAGTGCAGGCCTAACTTTTGCGGCTGCCTTGCTTTTGGCTGCCTGTGGACAATCAGGTTCAGATACAAAAACTTACTCATCAACCTTTAGTGGAAATCCAACTACATTTAATTACTTATTAGACTACTACGCTGACAATACATCGATTATCACCAACCTAGTGGATGGTTTGCTTGAAAATGACAATCATGGGAACCTAGTTCCGTCTTTGGCAGAAGACTGGTCTGTTTCGAACGACGGCCTGACTTATACCTATAAATTGAGAAAAGATGCCAAATGGTTCACGGCTGACGGTGAAGAATACGCCCCAGTTAAGGCACAAGATTTTGTGACAGGGATCAAGTACGCAGTGGATAATAAATCTCAGGCCATTGACTTGATTCAAAACTCGATCAAGGGCTTGAATGATTATATTACAGGAGCGGATTCTGACTTTTCTAAGGTTGGGGTGAAGGCCATCGACGACCAGACTATTGAGTATACTTTGGCACGCCCAGAACCTTACTGGAACTCAAAAACAACCAATAGTATTCTTTTCCCAGTAAACGAAGAGTTTTTAAACTCAAAAGGGAAAGATTTTGGTACCCTGTCTCCAAATAGTATTCTCTATAGCGGACCTTATTTGTTAAAAGATTTCACATCAAAATCATCGATCGAGTATGTGAAAAATCCGCATTACTATGATCATGACAAAGTATCGATTGAGCGCGTGAAATTGGCTTATTTTGACGGCTCAGACCAAGAATTGACTATCCGTAACTTTGAAAGCGGAGCTTATTCAATCGCTGGTGTTTATCCAAATAGTTCAAACTTTGCTAAGACAAAGGAAAAATATAAGAATAATATCATTTACAGTTTGCAGGACAAGACTTCTTGGTATTTTAATTTTAACGTCAACCGTAAGGCTTACAATCACACTGCTAAAACGACAGATGAGCAGAAGAAGTCAACTGAGACAGCTGTCTTGAACAAAAACTTCCGTCAAGCAGTGAACTTCGCCTTGGACCGCACAGCCTATTCTGCCCAGTCAAATGGGGAAGAAGCTGCTAGCAAGACTCTTCGTAACACCTTGGTGCCTCCAACATTTGTCCAAGTTGGAGATAAGACCTTTGGAGAAGTAGTCGCTTCTAAATTGGTCAACTATGGCACAGAATGGTCAGATATTAACTTGGCAGATGCCCAGGATGCCTATTTCAACAAAGAAAAAGCCCAAGCAAAATTTGCGGAAGCTAAAAAAGAATTGGCAAGTCAGGGTGTGACTTTCCCTATTCACTTGGATGTGGCAGTTGATCAGACGAATAAAAATGCTGTGACAGGTATGAACTCAGTTAAGCAGACCCTTGAATCAGTTTTGGGTGCTGATAATATTGTCATTGATGTTCAGCAACTGTCAACAGATGATTTTAATAATGTAGCCTTCTTGGCACCAACACCAGCTGATCGAGACTACGATTTGAACTTTGATGGCTGGGTAGGTGACTATCAGGATCCATCAACTTATCTCAATCCTTTCAATGCAGAGGATGGATTCTACCTCAAGATTTTTGGTCTAGATGCCAAGGAAGATAAAGCAAAAATTGCTAGCCTAGGTCTTGACACCTACACTAAGATGCTTAAAGATGCAGATAGTGAAAATAAAGATGTAGCTAAGCGTTATGAAAAGTATGCTGAAGCTCAAGCTTGGATGATCGATAACTCTCTCCTTATGTCAGCTATGTCAAATGGTGGTACAGCTTCTGTAACTAAAGTGACACCATTTACAAGAGGTTATTCATTGGTTGGTATCAAGGGTGATGGAAATAACTACAAGTACATGAAACTGCAAAAAGATACTGTTACAACTAAACAGTATGAAGAAGCCAAAACTAAATGGGAGCAAGAAAGCAAAAAAGCAATCGAAAAAGCTCAAAAAGAAGCAGAAAAGCATGTTAAATAATGATGAGTGGTTCTATTGGATGGTTTTTATAAAGCCATCTTAATAGAGCTGTTTTTTGCTGTACGGGCTAGTAGTTGTCTAGTTGTGTTGAATTGTAAATGAAATGCTGTATTGATTTTGATGGTCTAATGCTCAATGAAAATCAAAGAGCAACTAGGAAGATATACACAGAATCTCAAAGACTTGTTTTGAGATTGTCCCCAGCAACATATAACTATGATACGGTGGTACTGATATGCTTTGAAGAGATTTTAGAATAGTATCAGTGCTTATGATGTCCAAATAATCTATATCGAAGGATGTCTATAAACTCGTAAATGTAGAGTTTATCGTAAAAAAGTGATATAATAGTAGCATTAAATGTATAGGTGTTAATCATGAGTAGACGTTTTAAAAAATCACGTTCACAGAAAGTGAAGCGAAGTGTTAATATAGTCTTGTTGACTATTTATTTATTGTTAGTTGGTTTTTTATTGTTCTTAATCTTTAAGTACAATATACTTGCTTTCAGGCACGTTAATATAGTGGTCGCAGTTTTTGCTTTGGTGGTTGCTGTCAGTGCTACACTACTAATAATCTATAAAAAAGCAGAAAAGTTCACGATTTTCTTTTTAACACTTGCTGTGTTAGTGAGTTCAGTTTCTGTATTTGCTCTGCAACAATTTGTAGGATTTACAAGCCATATTAATGCAACTTCAAATTATTCAGAGTATTCTCTCAGTGTTGTAGTTTTAAAGGATAGTGATATCAATAATGTTGCTCAATTATCTAGTGTTATAGGGCCAACTGGGACGGATAATGAGAATATTCAAAAGTTAATCGCTGATATTAAGACGAGTCAAAATAAGGATTTGACGGTTGATAAAAGTACTTCTTACTTGTCAACTTATAAAAGTTTGATTTCTGGAGAAGCTAAAGCTATTGTCTTAAATAGCGTGTTTGAGAATATTATTGAGGCAGAGTATCCGGATTATGCTTCTAAAATCAAGAAAATTTACACTAAAAAGATGACTAAAGAGGTTGAGACTCCTAAGGTATCTAAAGATCGCTTTTTCAATATCTATGTTAGTGGTATTGATACTTACGGTGCCATTAGCTCAGTTTCTCGCTCAGATGTTAATATCTTGATGACGGTCAATAGGGATACGAAGAGAATCCTTCTGACAACAACTCCTCGAGATTCATATGTTCCTATTGCTGATGGTGGTAACAATCAAAAGGATAAATTGACTCATGCTGGTATATACGGGGTTGACTCATCCATTCACACCCTCGAGAATCTTTATGGTGTAGATATTAATTATTATGTTCGTTTGAACTTTACATCATTTTTGAAATTAATTGACTTGTTGGGTGGAGTAGATGTTGATAATGAACAAGAGTTTTCATTGCAAAATGGGAAGTTCCATTTTCCAGTCGGGAATGTTCACCTTAATTCCGAGCAAGCTCTTGGCTTTGTTCGTGAACGGTATTCATTAGCGGATGGAGATCGTGACCGTGGTCGAAACCAACAAAAGGTTATTGTAGCAATTATTCAGAAGCTGACTTCAACCGAGGCCTTAAAAAACTACAGCAATATCCTTCAAGGCTTGCAGGATTCCCTTCAGACAAATATGCCGATTGAGACGATGATGGATCTAGTGAATACTCAATTGGAAAGTGGAGGGAACTATAAAGTAAATTCTCAAGATTTAAAAGGGACAGGTCGGATGGATCTTCCTTCTTATGCAATGCCAGACAGTAACCTCTATATGATGGAAATAGATGATAGTAGTTTAGCTGCAGTTAAAGCAGCTATACAGGATGTGATGGAGGGTAGGTAAAATGATAGACATCCATTCGCATATCGTTTTTGATGTAGATGATGGACCAAAGTCAATAGAAGAAAGTAAAGCACTGTTAAAGGAAGCTTATAATCAAGGAGTTCGAATGATTGTGTCTACTTCGCATCGTCGAAAAGGAATGTTTGAGACTCCCGAAGAAAAGATTGCAACAAATTTTATGAAGGTTCGTGAAATTGCAAAAGAAGTAGCAGATGATTTAGTCATTGCTTATGGCGCAGAGATATACTATACTCTGGATATTCTAGAAAAGCTAGAAAAAAAAGAAATTCCTACCCTTAATGATAGCCGCTATGCTTTGATTGAGTTTAGCATGCATACTCCCTATCGTGAGATTCATACGGGATTGAGCAATATTTTGATGTTGGGAATCACGCCAGTAATTGCTCATATTGAACGTTACGATGCATTAGAGGATAATGAAAAACGTGTTCGTGAACTGATTGATATGGGGTGCTATACTCAGATAAATAGCTATCATGTTCTAAAACCTAAGTTCTTTGGAGAAAGATATAAATTTATGAAAAAACGAGCGAGGTATTTTTTGGAACGTGATTTAGTTCATGTAATCGCAAGTGACATGCACAATTTAGATGTTAGACCTCCATATATGGAACAGGCATACGATATCATTGCTAAGAAATATGGAGCGAAAAAGGCGAAAGAACTTTTTGTGGAAAATCCCAGAAAAATTATAATGGATCAATTAATTTAGGAGAAAATATGAAGGATAAAAACACTTTGGAAATCGATGTATTGCAACTATTCAGAGCTTTATGGAAAAGAAAGTTAGTCATTTTATTGGTGGCAATTATAACTTCTTCAGTTGCTTTTGCTTATAGTACTTTTGTTATCAAACCTGAATTTACTAGTACGACTCGGATTTATGTAGTTAGCCGGAATCAGGAAGAGAAATCTGGTTTGACCAATCAAGACCTACAGGCAGGATCATACTTGGTTAAAGACTATCGTGAAATTATCCTATCGCAGGATGTTTTGGAGAAAGTTGTGTCTGATTTGAAACTAGATTTGACGCCAAAAGGCTTGGCTAATAAAATTAAAGTGACAGTACCAGTTGATACCCGTATTGTGTCTATTTCAGTTAATGATCGAGTTCCTGAAGAGGCAAGCCGTATTGCTAACTCTTTGAGAGAAGTAGCTGCTCAAAAAATTATCAGTATTACTCGTGTTTCAGATGTAACAACCCTTGAGGAAGCACGTCCAGCAATTGGTCCATCATCACCAAATATTCGTCGTAATACTGTGATTGGAGCAGGTCTTGGAGCAAGCCTAGTGATTGTAGTAGTGCTATTGATTGAACTATTTGATGATCGTGTAAAACGTCCAGAAGATATAGAAGATGTTATGGAGATTTCACTCCTTGGAGTCATTCCAAATCTGGATAAAGTAAAGTAAGGGAGAAGAGATGGCAAAGTTAGAATTATCACAACAGAAACTTAACACTGTAAAAAAAGCAGAAGAGTATTATAATGCTTTACGAACAAATGTACAATTGAGCGGCAATAACTTGAAAGTTATTGCAGTCACCTCAGTTGATCCTAGTGAAGGGAAATCTACAACTTCTACTAATATTGCTTGGGCTTTTGCGCGTGCAGGCTATAAGACTCTTTTGATTGATGCAGATATCCGGAATTCAGTTATGTCTGGAGTATTTAAGTCAAGAGAAAGAATTACAGGTTTGACAGACTATTTAGCTGGAACTCAGGATTTGTCAAATGGGCTTTGTGAGACAAATGTTGACAATTTGTTTGTCATCGAGTCAGGAGTGGCTTCTCCTAATCCAACAGCTCTTCTTCAAAGTGATAACTTTGAAATTATGATTGAAACCTTACGTAAATATTTTGACTATATTATTGTTGATACGGCACCAATTGGAGTTGTAATCGATGCAGCTATTGTTGTACAAAAATGCGATGCATCTATTTTAGTTGTAGAGGCAGGAGTTGCAAAACGAAGAGAAGTACAAAAAGCGAAAAGCCAGTTAGAACAAACAGGAAAACCATTTTTAGGTGTCGTTCTCAATAAATTTGATATTCAACGTGAAAAATATGGCTCTTACGGTGGTTATGGTAATTATGGTAAAAGATAAAATGAGGTTAGGGAGTCCATATAGAAGGACGGGGGTTCTACAATATAACTATGGTAATCTTATAGAATGTACCTGTTAGTTTGCTAGCTTATATACTGATTGCAATTTCAGAGACCGATATTTCTTTAAATTAAATATTAGATCTGTTTGGAAGAACAATTGAATTGAACCTTCTAATACATTATTGATAATTCATATATTACTGAAACAAATAAATTTTCTTTAGATGGAGAAAAGTTTTATTTGAAATAGAGGATAAAAGAATTATATTTTTGAAAATCATTGAGTGATCAAATACATATTGAGTTTTTGTGGTTTTATAGGCTGAAAAATTTAATTTGATAAATGGAAATAAGATGAACTTTGTATTTATAGTGAGAGATAGTTTATGTACAGTATATTAAAACGATTAGGAGATATATCTATATCTTTAATAGCGATAACGTTATTTTGTCCAGTTTTTATCTTAATTGCAATTGCGATTAAATTGGATTCAGAAGGACCGGTAATATTTAAACAAAAACGTTTTGGAATTCACAAAAAAACTTTTTATGTTTTTAAATTTCGGACTATGAAAGTGGAATCACCAAAATATGTGGCAACTCGAGATTTACAAAATCCAGAGCAGTGGATCACTAGAGTGGGAGCTTTCTTAAGGAAAACATCTCTAGATGAATTACCTCAATTATGTAATATTCTTGTTGGTGATATGAGCATTGTGGGTCCTCGACCAGTGGTGGTAAGTGAACGTGATGTAATAGAGGCAAGAGAAAAATACGGTGCAAATGATGTTTTACCAGGATTAACTGGATGGGCGCAAATCAATGGTAGAGACAATCTATCTACAGACATAAAAGCAAAATTGGATGGTTACTATGTGAAGAATAGATCATTAATAACGGACATAAAATGCATAGTAAGAACAATACCTTATGTATTGAAACGAAAAGGAATTGTAGAGGGGAGTAAACGAGAGAGTTAAGATAGTGAAATGAAAATTTTATTTGTTAGTCAACATTATAGACCAGAACCTTTTAGATTATCGGATATTTGTGAGGATCTTGTTGAGAGAGGTCATGAAGTTACTGTTTTAACAGGAATTCCTAATTATCCTGAAGGTAAAATATATGCGGATTATAGGAATAAGCAAAATAGACGAGAGACTATAGAAGGAGTTACTGTTTTTCGTTCCTATACAATTCCAAGAGGAAAAAGTACTTTACATAGGATATTAAATTATTTTAGTTTTGCTATTAGTTCATCGATAGGAGTTCTACTGGGACAGTATAAAGCAAAAGATGGTTCAGAATTTGATTGTGTTTTTGTAAATCAATCATCTCCAGTTATGATGGCATGGGCTGGTATGGCTTATAAAAATAAGTATAAGAAACCTTTGTTTCTATATTGTATGGATGTTTGGCCAGATAGTTTAACTGTGGGAGGAGTGAAACAAGATAGCTTGATTTTCAAGTTGTTTAAATTTATCTCAAAAAAAGTTTATCGAGCTAGTGATTATATATTTGTCACTAGTCCATCATTTAAGAGTCATTTTGTGAAGCAATTCGACATATCAGAACAAAAGATTACTTATTTACCACAATATGCAGAAGATCTTTTTATCCCTGATGAATCTATAGTTAATAAAGAAAGTGTTGACCTAACTTTTGCTGGTAATATTGGTAAAGCACAAAATTTGGAAACTATTTTGAAAGCTGCCAGTTTGATAGAAAAGAATACCGATTTACCCAAGAAAATTCATTTTCATTTTGTTGGAGATGGTACGGAATTGCTAAGCATGAAAGCCTTAGCTCATGAATTGGAGTTGAAGAATGTTTCCTTTTATGGAAGACGTTCTTTGGAAGAAATGCCAACCTTCTATAAAAAATCAGATGCTATGTTAGTTTCTTTAATAGGAGACTCGATAGTTTCTCGTACTATACCTGGAAAGGTACAATCTTATATGGCAGCAGGAAAACCAATTATAGGTGCAATTTCAGGAGATACTAAAACCATCGTAGAGGAAGCAAATTGTGGCTATGTTAGTTCTGAACAAGATGTGGAACAATTAGCACAAAATATTTGTGAGTTCAGTATGTTATCTATAGAGGAACAAAAGGAGTTAGGAAAGCAAGCTCGTTCTTACTATGAAAAGCACTTTTCTAAAGAGCAGTTTATGACACAGTTGGAAAAGTATTTGAGAGAGGAATTTTCCTCATGAAAATTTTGATGATTAATACTGTTTGTGGTATTAGGAGTACAGGAAGAATTTGTACGGATATCGCAACCGCTTTAACAAAGCAGGGGCATGAAGTTAAGATTGCATATGGACGTGAGCATGTGCCGACACAGTATCGAGATTACGCAGTTAAAATAGGCTCTAGAGTGGATGTAAATAGACATGTCTTACAAGCTCGAATTTTTGATAATGCTGGTTTTGGAAGTAAAGCGGCAACTAGAAAATTTATCACTTGGATGAAAGAATATGATCCTGATATTATTCATCTGCATAATTTACATGGATACTATATTCATGTAGGAGAATTATTTTCCTATTTGAAAACTTGCGGAAAGAAAATTTTATGGACTTTACATGATTGTTGGGCTTTTACTGGACATGGTGCTTACTTTGATACTTTAGAATGTGAAAAAATTGGACAGTGCCATCATTCGAGTCAAAAAAACGATTATCCAAAGTCATTAATTGATTTTTCATCTAGAAATTTTAAACGTAAAAAAAATTTGTTTACAGGTGTTCCAAACTTGACACTTATTACACCATCAGAGTGGTTGGCAAATTTGGTAAGAAATTCATTTTTGAAAGAATATCCCGTAACAGTTATTCATAACGGTATTGATACTACTATATTTAAACCAAGGCTATTTGAGGCTCAGGAATTGAGAAAAAAATTTAGCTTAGAAGGCAAACAGGTACTGCTTGGTGTGGCTTCTATCTGGGATCAGCGTAAAGGCTTGGATGATCTATTAGAATTATCTACACAGCTAAAATCTTATCAACAATTAGTTTTGATAGGATTATCAAAAGAACAATTGAATAAACTTCCTAAAGAGATTATTGGTCTGACCACAACAGATAGTGTGGAAGAACTTTCTGCTTGGTACACGTTGGCAGATGTATTTATCAACCCGACAACACAGGATAATTATCCGACAACTAATTTAGAAGCTATTGCCTGTGGGACACCAGTTGTGAGCTACCCAACTGGGGGGAGTATAGAAAGTACACATATGTACGGTATAGTGTGTAGTGATAGAACTGTTACTTCTATACTAGGATCCCTAAAAGAAGTGAGTCAATGTAAAAGGAATCCTAATTTTAATTTGTCAAAAGAGTATTTTGTAGAAAATATACTCAATTTATACTAGTGGAACTGGAGTTGATATGATAAAGATTTTATACGTTAACGGCGGGACTATGGATAGAGGCGGTGTATCTACCTTTATGATGAATGTTTATGAAAAAATGCATTCTGAAAACATTCAAATTGATTTTTTAGTCCATACATTGTCCAAAGGTGTACGCGATGAAGATATTTTAAATCTTGGAGGTAAAATCTTTAGAGTTCCTGCCAGAGGAAGGAATCCTTTAAAAAATTATCGTCAAATTAAGCAAATTATGCTGAATGGAAAATATGATGTAGTTCATGCGCATGCTGATGCAGGAAATAGTACAATTTTATCTATTGCAAAAGAGTGTAATATTCCTATTCGTATTTCACATTGCCATAATACAAACTATACAAACAAAAGTTTATTGAAGAGGTTTTTGAATGACCAATTCAAGAAGCAAATTCCGAAATATGCTACTCATCTATGGGCTTGTTCGGAAAAAGCAGGAGAGTGGTTGTATGGTAATCACTCTTTTGAAGTTATTCCTAATGCTATTGATGTTCAAAAGTTCATCTATAGTCCACAATTATCTAAAGATTTGCGTAAGGAATTAAATTTAGAAAATAAGTTTGTTATTGGTCATGTAGGACGATTTGATTATCAGAAAAATCATGATTTTCTTCTTAAAGTTTTTGCGGAAGTTATCAATGAAAGAGAAGATGCTCATCTTGTTCTCATAGGTAAGGGAGAATTGGAAGAGGTTATTAAAAAGCAAGCAAATCAATTAGGAATATTGGATAAGATTAGTTTTTTAGGTGAGTCTTCTAATGTAAACAAATTGATTAATGTATTTGATGTAGGTGTTTTCCCATCTCTTTTTGAAGGTTTTGGTATAGCTGTGCTAGAGATGCAAATCAACGGTTTACCATTAGTAGTTTCTGATAATTTTCCCAGTGAGATTAATTTAACTGATAATATACGTTTTTTATCATTGGATGAAACAGTTAAATATTGGTGTGAAACGATTTTGGAGACCAAAGGACGGGATACTGGGGCAGTTGATAAAATTATTGCTAAGGGTTATAACCTGTCTGATATGGTTAATAAGTTAACAAAAACTTATGAAAGAATTGTAGATAAATCATGAAAAAAGTATTATTTGTAACTAATATTCCATCGCCTTATCGTGTGGATTTCTATAATCAACTTGGGAAATTTGTGGATTTAACTGTTATTTTCGAAGCAACAGGAGCTCAAGATATTAGATTTGATTACCGTGAGACTTTTAAAAATTTTACCGCCATTTTTTTAAGTGAAGGTAATATTGATGAGAAGAAATTAAATTCAGCTATATTCCAGTATTTAATTCCTGAAAAGTATGACTATATTTTTTTGACTAACTATTCTTATCGAACAGAATTATTTGGTTATTTAAAGTGTGTTTTTTCTAAGATACCGTTTATATTAGAAATTGATGGCGGTAAGATACCAGAAAGCGAGAACTTTTTAAAATACCAGTTTAAAAAATTTATTCTTACGAAACCCTGCTATTATTTTAGTCCTAGTCAGTCCAGTGATGATTTCTTAGCGTATTATCATGTGAATAAAGAAAATATTTATCGGTATTCATTTACTTCCTTATCAGAGAAAGACATACGATATCAAATTGTCGATGAGGAAGAAAAACAATTTTTAAGAAAGAAACTGGGATTCAGTCCAACTAAAAAAACAATTTTATTTGTTGGTAGAATCATCCCTGGTAAAGGTGTGGATGTTCTAATCAAGGCTGTTCAGAATTTAGCAGACAATATACAATGTTTGATTGTAGGGCCAAGTCCTGATAGTGAATACAAACAATACTTACTTGATCTTATTGGACAAGATAGCCGTTTTCATTTTATTGATTTTTTACAGACATCTGAACTGAAACAATACTACAAGCTATCTGATATATTTGTTTTACCAACAAAGTCGGATGTTTGGGGACTTGTTGTAAACGAGGCAATGTCGCAGGGACTTCCTGTTATTTCTACATCTGCATGTGTTGCTGCAATTGAACTTGTTTCGAATGGTTATAATGGATATGTTATTGATAGGGTTGATGACTGGAAAGCTATTTTTCAAAAGTTAAGCCAAGTATTACAAGATGACTCATTACGAGTTCAATTATCTCAAAACGCTTTATCTACTATTAAACACTATACTATTGAAACAATGGTTGAAGAGCATTTGAAATTTATGGAGGAAAAATGAGGATATCTATTGCAATGACAACTTATAATGGAGCTGATTATTTGCTAGAGCAGCTAGAATCGCTTCGTACTCAGAGTTTAATGGCTGATGAAGTTATTATTGTTGATGATTGTTCAACAGATAATACAGTTGATTTACTTAATATGTATATTCAGAAGTATCATCTTGATAATTGGGTATTGATAAAAAACTCATCTAATATAGGTTGGAGAAAAAACTTTAGAAAAGCGCTTCAAAAGACAACAGGAGATGTAGTTTTTCTTTGTGATCAAGATGATATTTGGAATAAAGATAAAATTTCACTGATGGTAAAAGAGTTTCATAAATCGCCGTCAATAGAACTATTGGCTAGTAACTATGAGATTCTCGATTTTGGTAGAAATGATAAAATCAAGATTAAGGATATTGAGTTAGATAATGGTGCTGTAGTCCCGTTTTCGTTAAAAAACAAGAGTATTTCTGTTATGAGACCAGGATGTACTTTTGCAGTTAAGCGTGAGTTAATAGTTCTGTTAGAAAAGTATGATATAGATAGATTTGGCCATGATAATATTTTATGGAATCTAGCTATGGTAAGAGGAACTCTATATCTATACTTAAAACGCTTAATACATTTTCGTCGCCACGAAACAAGTGCTTCTGCTCCTAAGCAATCTCTTAATCGTGAACGGCGAGTTGTTGAAGTGGATACGAGTTATCAAATTGCAGTTTTCTTACTTGATGTGGCTCGTAAAGAACATTTAGACATAAAAATAATTTCTCAACTTGAAAATATGGCAATGGTTCTTGAGAGACGTAGAGAGATTTTAAAAGATGGTACTCTTATGCAAATAGTTCATTTCCAATTGAAGTATTATGCTTATTATCCTACATTCCGCAATTTAATATCAGATATATTAGTGTTTTTAAAAAAATAATGAGAGAGAAGAGTTTTGAGTAAAATTTCTAAAAATTATCTATATAACTTAATTTATCAAGTGGTAGTTTTAATATTACCACTATTGATTACTCCATATGTTGCTAGAGTATTGGGCGCACACCAGTTGGGAATTTACGATTATGCCAATTCAATCGTTACTTTGATTTATACTTTAGGTTTACTAGGTATCGGTCATTATGGAAATCGGGAATGTGCCTATACTAGAGATGATAAAGAGGAACTATCAGAGACATTTTGGAGTATTTTGGCTATTCAGATTATTTTAGGATTTTTTTCACTATTCTTCTTATACATTTTTTCTAACATAAATTCAAATTATCAAGTTTATTTTCAACTTTTCTCCATTTGGCTTTTTGGGTCTATTCTTGATTGTACTTGGTTTTATCGTGGCTTAGAGGAAATGCAGTATGTTGTATTAAAAAATATTATTGCTAAGTTATTATTTACGATAGCGACCTTCTTATTTGTAAAAAGCGAAACAGATCTAGCTCTATACGTGCTCATATATGGTCTCTCTGTTTTAGTAGCCAATTTATCAGCTTATAGTCAACTAAGGATGTTTATTAGTAGACCAAAGATAAATATTAATCGTTTTACGGAGATTATTTTAGGGAGTCTCAAACTATTTTTACCAAGTATCATCATGCAAATTATGTTATCTGCTGATAAAATTGTTCTAGGGTCTTTAAGTTCGGGAATCAGCAATGTTTCTTACTATAGTAATGCAGAGAAGATTATACAGATACCACTCTCTTTAATAGTAGTATTAAATTCTGTTATGATGCCCCGAATAGCAAATGAATTTCGTAATAGACGGTTAGACAATATGAAAAAGTATCTGATAACTGCAGCTGAATTTTCTTTGTTTTTAGCTGTTCCATTGTCGATTGGTCTTTATGCTATTGCAGATACTTTTGTTCCGTGGTTTTTAGGCGAAAGTTTTATGCCATCTATAGATGCTCTTAAATGGCTTGCTCCTATTGCTGTTGGCAATGCTTTACTAGGAGTCTCAGGTAGTCAGTATTTTGTTGCAGTTAATAAAACAAAAGTCTTATTCTTTTCTAATACTTTAGCTGCAATTTTAAATATTCTATTAGATTTGTTACTTGCTCCAATGTTTGGAGTAGTAGGTGTTTGTTTAGCAACTATAGTATCACTTACTTCATCTGTTATAGTTCAATACTATACAATGTCAAAGGATATACCTGTTTTACCTATTTTGAAGTCATTATTTAAATATCTTATTTATTCTATGATAATGGGGATAATTATTATTGTTCCCTTCAGAGGACATCCAGCAAATTATGGAACAACTATTAAGCAAATCGTTCTTGGGATAGTAGTTTACTTTGGCTTGAGCTTGTTGACACGAGATGTATTTGTTTTTCAAGCATTAGATTTTGTAAAGAAAGGATTCAAAAAAAGTAGATGATTTCAGCTTTATTTTATATAAGTTTTTTAACAAATCTATTAGTCGTAGTCAATAGGATACGTATAAATTTTCTAGCATTTTTATCTTGGTTAGTTTTGTTTTTTATCTATGCAGGAAATATCCGAGAAGGATTTTCAGATTTAACTCATTATCGTGCAAGATATGCTGTAGGAAAAAGTAGTCTGTATTTTTCAGACCATGCGTATAATTTTTTTGCAGATTGGTTTTCACATCACTCCATCTCTTTTCAAGTTTTTTTAGCATGTATTTTCCTTTTCTCCTCAGCATGTTTCTATTTTGTTGCTAAAAAATTGCATTGTAATTATAATCTTCTGATTTTATTATTATCTCTTTTTTATTTCTTTTATACTTTAGAAGTTCTAAGATTCTTTTTAGCAGCTAGTGTAGCACTTATAGCGCACTATTATCTTTCACAAAATCATCGATTCATATTCATAGGATTGATGTTCATAGCGTTTCTGTTTCATGGATCTATTATTTATTTCTTACCATTTGTTATTTTTTATAGACAAAAAAATACTAGTAAGATGCTATGGGCATTGGTATTTGTATCTACGGTCTTAATTGTGACAAATCTATTGGTAGGTAATAATTCTAGCTACTTGACTAAAATATTTGAACTGTTAGGGAGCGAGGCAACTAAAAGTCGTGTTATGTATTATACAGCGAAATCGACTCGTCTTGGTTTTATATTGTATGATAGTTACTATGTTTTCAACCTACTAATTAGTATTAACCTCAAAAAGATTGCAAAAACAGTTTCAAATGTCCCTCAGGAAGTGACCAATTTTATAAATTTGGTGTATCAACATAGCTTTTTTAGTACAATTTTTTTACCCCTAATTATGTTTAGTACAGCATTTACTCGCTATTTAATTTTTACTGTTGTTTTAAATTTTATAGCTATTGCAGCTTTACAACCATTTATGCAACGATCATTTATAAAATTAAAGAATGGGCTTTATATTATTTTCGGAGTTTTAGGTGCTACTTGTTTTTGGTGGTATCTAAGAGAAAATGTCCTTTATTTTTATGAGGCACTTTTGCCAAATTTATTTAACTGATTTTGATTTTATATTCTTTATGTCTGTACTTTGCAAACATTACAAGAGTGGTCTATAATATAAAAATATAAAGAAATACGGTGTAGCTATTTCTTTAGAAAGTGGAATTTTAAATGATTAATTACAGCGCAGATGAGTTAGATATGATTCAGAAGCTTGAACTCAAAATATTAAAAGAAATTATTCGAATATGTAAAAAAGAAAATATAGAGTATTTTTTAATTGGTGGAAGTGCTCTTGGAGCAATACGTCATGAAGGCTTTATACCATGGGATGACGATATTGATGTTGGTATGACACGTGAAAATTACGATAACTTTTTAAGAGTAGTTGATCAGTATTTAGGAGAAGAGTTTTATTTACAATCACCATCCTCTGATAGAAATTCTCCCTATTCTTACAGTAAACTAATGTTAAAAGGGACTTTGTTCTTAGAGTATGCCCAAAGGAATTTAAAAACACAAAGTGGTATTTATGTAGATATTTTTCCATTTGATGAGGTTCCAGATAATGAGATAGAAAATGAGAGACAATTTAAAGCGGTACAGTTTTATAAAAAGTTATATGTGATGAGGATGTTACCAACTGTTTCTAAGGCTCCTGAGAATTTGATTCAAGGTTTAAAAGCTATTCTAAGGAGATGTATTCATTATAGCTTAAAATTAATTCCTAAAAGTTTAATACTCAAAAAAATTGATCAATTTTCTAGATTATATAATGGAACAAATCAAACGGCATTTGCTTGTTTAGATTTTCCAGTAAGAAATGTGGAATATGTTTTAAAAACAACACTATATCCCCTAATTGAACATAAATTTGAGGAAATCACAATTTTATTACCTGGTGATTTTCATCAATACTTGACTACACATTATGGTGAGTACATGAAGTTGCCACCTTTAGAAGAACGTGTTGGGCATAGACCATATTTGATTGATTTAGGAATATATGGAAAGGAAGAAAAATGAAGAGAGTGATTACTTACGGGACTTTTGATTTACTTCATTACGGTCATATCAATTTATTGAAGCGTGCTAAAGATTTGGGAGATTATTTAATAGTAGGTCTATCTACTGATGAATTTAATCTTCAAAAAGATAAGATTTCATATTTTGATTATCAACAACGTAAAATTTTGCTTGAATCTATTCGTTATGTAGATCTGGTAATTCCTGAGATTTCATGGGAACAAAAACGAGAAGATGTAAAGAAGTATTATGCTGATATCTTTGTTATTGGTGATGATTGGGAAGGTAAGTTTGATTTTTTGAAAGATGAGGGCGTAGAAGTAGTATATTTACCTCGTACTGAAGAAATTTCTACTACACAGATTAAAGAAGATTTAAACAAGACCAAAGGTGGAAAATAATATGTCACAATTTACAGGAAAAACTCTTCTAATTACAGGAGGGACAGGTTCATTTGGGAATGCAGTTCTCAAGCGTTTTTTAGAAACAGATATCTCAGAGATTCGTATCTTTTCGCGAGATGAAAAAAAACAAGATGATATGCGTCATGAGTTTCAGGTAAAAGCACCAGAAGTAGCTGGGAAAATCCGTTTTTACCTCGGAGATGTGCGGGACTTGGCTTCGGTAAAAAATGCTATGCATGGTGTGGATTATGTTTTTCATGCTGCTGCTCTGAAACAGGTACCTTCTTGTGAATTTTTCCCTGTAGAAGCGGTAAAAACTAATATTTTGGGAACTGAGAATGTTCTTACTGCAGCTATCGAAGCTGGTGTAAAGCAAGTTATCTGTCTTTCTACAGATAAGGCAGCTTATCCTGTTAATGCTATGGGAACATCCAAGGCTATGATGGAAAAGATTGCTGTTGCTAAGTCCCGGACGGTAAATCCTGAGCATACAAAGATATGTGTGACTCGCTATGGGAATGTTCTGTGTAGCCGAGGATCTGTAGTTCCTCTTTGGATTGAGCAAATTAAGCAAGGAAATGCTCTTACAATTACTGAACCTAGCATGACGCGTTTTGTGATGACATTGGAAGAAGCAGTAGATTTAGTTTTATTTGCATTTGAAGAAGGGAAATCTGGAGATATACTAGTTCAGAAAGCACCAGCATGTACGATTGAAGTTTTGGCTAAGGCTGTATCAGAAATTTTTGTCTCAAAACAAGATATTAAGATTATAGGTATTAGACACGGAGAAAAGATGTATGAAACACTACTAACTAATGAAGAGTGTGCAAATGCAATTGATTTGGGTGATTTTTATAGAGTTCCTAGTGATAATCGTAATCTTAACTATGATAAGTATTTCAAAGATGGTAGTACGAATAGAAATTTGTTGACAGAATTCAATAGTAATAATACTGATTTGATGGATGTAGAGCAAGTTAAAAGAAAGTTGCTAGAATTAGATGAAATACAGACAGCAATTCGTGATATGGTAGCAGATGAAGAGATGTAAAATCTTTTAAGATACATTAAATTATCAAGGATATATAATGTATCATGTATTGTCGAGAGAGTTGATTATTAAAATAGCATATAAAACAAGGAGGGTGCATGATTAAAAATGTTTTAATCACAGGAGCGAAAGGATTTGTAGGAAAAAATCTTATCTGTACTCTGGAAGCTTTGAAGGATGGGCGAGATAGAACTCGTCCTAATTTAGAGATTGGAGAGATTTTTCAGTATGATCGTGATACAGATCCAATTTTATTAGAAGAATATTGTAAGAAGGCCGATTTTGTATTCCATTTAGCTGGTGTCAATCGTCCACAGAATCCTGATGAATTTATGGAGGGAAATTACGGTTTTTCAAGTAGATTATTAGAGATTTTAGAAAAGTATGAAAACACTTGTCCTGTTCTACTCTCGAGCTCTACTCAAGCTAGTTTAGAAGGCCGATTTGCGAACTCTGTATATGGGCAATCTAAGCTAGCAGGGGAAGAACTCTTCTTTGAATATGGAAAGAAAACGGGAGCACCTGTCTTAGTTTATCGTTTCCCGAATCTTTATGGGAAGTGGTGCCGTCCTAACTACAATTCTGCTGTAGCAACTTTCTGTCATAATCTAGCCCATGATTTACCTATTCAAGTAAATGATCCAAGTGTAGAATTGGAGTTGCTGTATATTGATGATTTGATACAAGAGTGTCTAACTGCATTGGAAGGAAATCCTCATCGTTGTAATCTAGATGGATTACAAATCTTACCTAGCCCATCAGGAAACTACTGCTATGTACCAACGACTCATCGTGCAACCTTAGGAGAGATTGTCTCTCTATTAGAAACATTTAAAAAACAGCCTGATAGTTTAGTTATGCCTGAAATTCCTCAAGGATCATTTGAAAAGAAATTGTATTCTACCTACCTATCTTATTTACCAGTAGATAAGTTTAAGTTTCCTCTAAAAATGAATATAGATGAACGAGGTAGTTTTACGGAACTATTAAAAACAGAAAATGCGGGTCAATTTTCTGTCAATATTTCTAAACCTGGCATTACCAAAGGGCAACATTGGCATCATTCTAAATGGGAATTTTTCATGGTTGTTTCTGGTCGTGCTTTAATACAAGAGCGTAGGATAGGGCTGGATGAAAACGGACAAGAATATCCTATTCTGAACTTTGAAGTGTCGGGCGATAAGATTGAAGCCATACATATGATACCGGGTTATGCACATAATATTATTAATCTTTCCGATACAGAAAATCTAGTTACTGTAATGTGGGCTAATGAGTCATTTGATCCTAGCCATCCAGATACTTTTTTTGAACAAGTGGAGAAATAAATGAAAATTAAGACAGATTATAGTGATATTCGTTTTAAAGATAATGGCAAACTTAAGTTATTGATTATTGTGGGAACACGTCCAGAGATTATACGTTTAAGTAGTGTTATTACTAAATGTCGAAAGTATTTTGATGTTATTTTGGCACATACTGGACAAAACTATGATTATAATTTAAATGGTATTTTCTTCGATGATTTAGGTTTAGACACTCCAGATGTATACATGGATGCTGTCGGAGATGATCTTGGTGCTACTGTAGGGAATATTATTAATACTTCCTACAAATTGATGAATCAAATTAAACCAGATGCTTTATTGATTTTAGGGGATACAAATTCTTGTTTATCCGCTATTGCTGCCAAACGTTTACATATTCCAATTTTTCATATGGAGGCTGGCAATCGCTGTAAGGATGAGTGTCTACCTGAAGAGACTAATCGTAGGATTGTTGATATTATTTCAGATGTTAACTTGGCATATTCTGAACATGCTCGTAAGTATTTACATGAGTGTGGTTTACCTAAAGAGCGCACATATGTAACTGGTTCTCCTATGGCAGAAGTGTTACATAAAAATTTATCTGCCATTGAGTCTTCAGATATCCATGAACGTTTGGGATTGAAAAAAGGAGGTTATATCTTACTTTCAGCTCACCGTGAGGAAAATATTGATACAGATAAAAATTTTATTTCTCTCTTTACGGCAATTAATCAATTAGCTGAAAAGTATAATATGCCAATCTTATATTCTTGCCATCCTCGATCAAAGAAAAGGCTACAAGAGAGTGGTTTTGAACTAGATAAACGTGTGATTCAGCATGAGCCACTAGGATTCCATGACTATAATTGTTTACAGATGAATGCATTTGTTGTAGTATCTGATTCGGGAACTTTACCAGAAGAAAGTAGTTTCTTTACTAGTCAAGGTTATCCTTTCCCAGCTGTATGTATTCGTACAAGTACAGAACGCCCTGAGTCCCTAGATAAGGCAGGATTTATTTTGGCAGGTATTGATGAAAATTCTCTTCTTCAAGCAGTTGAAACTGCTGTTAGCTTGGCAGAAGATGAGGATTTTGGCTTACCTGTACCAGACTATGTTGAGGAAAATGTCTCTACTAAAGTTGTTAAGATAATACAGAGCTATACAGGGATAGTGGATAAAATAGTTTGGCGGAAAAACTGAATTGTATATTTTTAATAAAATAATCAATTCTTAATAGAACAGGAATAAAATGGAACGAATTTGATAGAAATGACTTCTTTGATAGTAGAGGTGATTGCCATTCTATCGGATTATGGCTTGTTTTTGCGTCTTATGTTTGATAGAATAAAGTAACAACACTTTAACAATTGCAGTGAGGTGATAATCATGACACTAATTTTTAAAGATGTACTTATTGAAGAGAAGACTGATGAAGAAAAACAACATATTTTATCTATTTTAAATGGTGAGTATGACTTATCTGATAATGTAAGTCGTAGATTACGACGATTGAATGAGGAAAGTAAACGCTTGGAAGTGTTTGTTAAGGAGACGCACTCACTTGTCTAGTTCGTATTCTGTTAATTAATTGCAATCAATAAGTATCTCATTGTCATTTTTTAACGATTAGGAAGTTAGGGATTTCTAATGACTCTCAGGTTACTATGTATTTTAGTATTGAAAACTAAGAAATGGTGAAATTATGCCTCTTACACAGTTATTTGAAACATTCTTAGAAAATGATTTTTAATTGTATGCAAACAAAGTAGAATTCGCTTATTTCATTTTATGCTAAATATAATATGAAGTAAGTGAATTTTTATAGATAAAGAAGAATTTTTCTGTATTTTTTAGATAATAATTTGAAAAAATGTGATGATTATTTTCCTTTTAGAGTAGTACACAATTAATAGCAATTGACTCTAAAACAACAAAGAAAGGTACCCTACTATGAAAGGTATTATTCTAGCAGGTGGTTCGGGGACACGTTTATATCCTTTGACTCGAGCTGCATCAAAACAACTAATGCCGGTTTATGATAAACCGATGATTTACTACCCACTTTCAACATTGATGTTGGCTGGGATTAGGGATATTTTGATTATTTCAACTCCACAGGATTTACATCGATTCCAAGAGCTTCTTCAAGATGGATCTGAGTTTGGGATTAAACTTTCTTATGCAGAGCAACCAAGTCCAGATGGTTTGGCGCAAGCCTTTATTATTGGTGAAGAATTTATTGGTAATGATAGCGTTGCTCTAATCTTAGGTGACAATATTTACCACGGTCCTGGCCTTTCGAAGATGCTACAAAAGGCCGCAAGCAAGGAGTCAGGAGCAACTGTTTTTGGCTACCATGTGAAGGATCCGGAACGCTTTGGTGTGGTTGAGTTTGATCAGGATATGAACGCTATTTCTATCGAAGAAAAGCCAGAGAATCCACGTTCAAATTATGCAGTTACAGGTCTCTATTTCTACGATAATGATGTAGTAGAAATTGCTAAAAGTATTAGACCAAGCCCGCGTGGTGAATTGGAAATCACAGATGTAAACAAGGCTTACCTAGATCGTGGAGATTTATCGGTTGAGGTTATGGGACGTGGCTTTGCTTGGTTGGATACTGGCACTCATGAAAGTTTGCTAGAGGCGTCACAGTACATCGAGACAGTTCAACGTATGCAAAATGTTCAAGTTGCAAACTTGGAAGAAATTGCTTACCGCATGGGCTATATCAGTCGCGAAGATGTATTGGCCTTGGCCCAACCACTTAAGAAAAATGAATACGGGCAGTATCTGCTCCGTTTGATTGGAGAAGCATAGATGACAGATAATTTTTTCGGAAAGACGCTTGCAGCACGCAAGGTTGATGCAATTCCAGGTATGTTGGAGTTTGATATCCCTGTTCATGGTGATAATCGTGGCTGGTTTAAAGAAAATTTCCAAAAGGAAAAAATGCTCCCACTTGGATTTCCAGAGTCTTTCTTTGCAGAAGGAAAATTGCAAAACAATGTATCCTTCTCACGTAAAAATGTTCTCCGTGGCCTCCACGCAGAACCTTGGGATAAGTACATTTCTGTAGCAGATGGAGGGAAAGTTCTGGGTTCTTGGGTTGATCTACGCGAGGGCGAAACCTTTGGGAATACCTATCAGACAGTAATTGATGCAAGCAAGGGAATCTTTGTCCCTCGAGGCGTGGCTAATGGCTTCCAAGTTTTATCAGATACAGTTTCTTATAGTTATCTGGTCAATGATTACTGGGCTCTTGAACTTAAACCCAAGTATGCCTTTGTAAACTATGCTGATCCAAGTCTTGGCATCGAATGGGAAAATCTTGCAGAAGCAGAGGTTTCAGAAGCAGATAAAAATCATCCACTACTTAAGGATGTAAAACCTTTGAAAAAAGAAGATTTATAAAAGGAAAAAATATGACTGAATACAAAAATATTATCGTGACAGGTGGAGCTGGTTTTATCGGTTCCAACTTTGTCCACTATGTTTACAAGAATTTTCCAGATGTTCACGTGACAGTCTTAGATAAATTGACTTATGCTGGAAACCGAGCCAATATTGAGGAAATTTTAGGTAATCGTGTTGAGTTAGTTGTTGGTGACATTGCTGATGCAGAGTTGGTAGATAAGTTGGCAGCTAAAGCAGATGCTATCGTTCATTATGCAGCGGAAAGTCATAATGATAACTCACTGAATGATCCATCACCATTTATCCATACTAACTTCATAGGAACTTATACTCTTTTGGAAGCTGCTCGTAAGTATGATATTCGCTTCCATCATGTGTCTACAGACGAGGTTTATGGTGATCTCCCTCTACGTGAGGATTTGCCAGGTCATGGTGAAGGACCAGGTGAGAAATTTACTGCTGAAACAAAATACAACCCAAGTTCTCCGTACTCATCAACTAAGGCTGCTTCAGACTTGATTGTCAAAGCCTGGGTGCGTTCTTTTGGAGTCAAAGCAACGATTTCCAACTGTTCAAATAACTACGGTCCTTATCAACACATTGAAAAATTTATCCCACGTCAGATTACCAACATCCTAAGTGGAATTAAGCCAAAACTTTACGGTGAAGGAAAGAACGTTCGTGATTGGATTCATACCAATGACCATTCTTCAGGTGTTTGGACAATCTTAACAAAAGGTCAAATCGGTGAAACCTACTTGATTGGGGCTGATGGCGAGAAGAACAACAAGGAAGTTTTGGAACTTATCCTTAAGGAAATGGGACAAGCTGCGGATGCCTATGATCATGTGACTGACCGTGCAGGACATGACCTTCGTTATGCGATTGATGCCAGTAAACTCCGTGATGAATTAGGTTGGAGACCAGAATTTACTAACTTTGAAGCTGGACTCAAGGAAACAATCAAGTGGTATGCAGATAATCAAGAATGGTGGAAAGCAGAGAAAGAAGCTGTTGAAGCCAATTATGCTAAGACTCAGGAGATTATTACAGTATAAAAAGCAGGAAATCGCTGCTTTTTATTGCTATATTGGGAAGAGTTGCAAATTAGAAAGGTATAGATATGATTTTAATTACAGGAGCAAATGGTCAATTAGGAACTGAACTTCGTTATTTATTGGATGAGCGTAATGAAGAATACGTAGCAGTAGATGTGGCTGAGATGGACATTACCAATGCAGAAATGGTTGAGAAGGTTTTTGAAGAGGTGAAACCAACTTTAGTCTACCACTGTGCAGCCTACACCGCTGTTGATGCAGCAGAGGATGAAGGGAAAGAATTGGATTTTGCCATCAATGTGACGGGGACGGAAAATGTCGCAAAAGCATCTGAAAAGCATGGTGCGACTTTAGTTTATATTTCTACTGACTATGTCTTTGACGGTAAGAAACCAGTTGGACAAGAGTGGGAAGTTGATGACCGACCAGATCCACAGACAGAATATGGACGCACTAAGCGTATGGGAGAAGAGTTAGTTGAGAAGCATGTATCTAATTTCTATATTATCCGTACTGCCTGGGTATTTGGAAATTATGGCAAAAACTTCGTTTTTACCATGCAAAATCTTGCGAAAAATCATAAGACTTTAACAGTTGTAAATGACCAGCACGGTCGTCCGACTTGGACTCGTACCTTGGCTGAGTTCATGACCTACCTAGCTGCAAACCGCAAGGAATTTGGTTATTATCATTTGTCAAATGATGCGACAGAAGACACGACTTGGTATGATTTTGCAGTTGAAATTTTGAAAGATACAGATGTCGAAGTCAAGCCAGTAGATTCCAGCCAATTTCCTGCCAAAGCTAAACGTCCGCTAAACTCAACGATGAGCCTGACTAAAGCTAAAGCTACTGGATTTGTCATTCCAACTTGGCAAGATGCTTTGAAAGAATTTTACAAACAAGAAGTGAGATAAGTAGTAGAATGATTTTCTAGTCTAATAAAAGAGGCAGATAATAAACTCCAAAGGAGCATAAGATGTACGATTATCTTGTTGTCGGTGCTGGTCTCTTTGGTGCAGTCTTTGCCCATGAAGCAGCCTTAAAAGGAAAAAAAGTAAAAGTCATTGAAAAACGAAATCATATCGCGGGTAATATCTATACTCGTGAAGAGGAAGGAATTCAAGTTCATCAGTATGGTGCTCATATCTTCCATACTTCTGATAAGGAGATTTGGGATTATGTAAACCAGTTTGCAGAGTTTAACCGTTACACAAATTCTCCTGTTGCAAACTATAAGGGAGAGATTTATAACCTTCCTTTTAATATGAATACTTTCAATAAACTCTGGGGAGTTGTAACGCCAGCAGAAGCACAAGCGAAGATTGATGAGCAACGTGCTGTTTTAAATGGCAAAACTCCTGAAAATTTGGAAGAACAGGCGATATCTCTTGTAGGTACAGACATCTACGAAAAATTAATCAAGGACTATACAGAGAAACAGTGGGGCAAGCCAACTACGGAACTTCCAGCCTTTATCATTCGCCGTTTGCCAGTACGCCTGACCTATGATAACAACTATTTTAACGATACCTATCAAGGAATTCCAATTGGTGGTTATACTCAGATAGTTGAACAAATGTTGGATCATGAAAATATTGATGTTGAAATAAATGTTGATTTCTTTGCGAATAAAGAGCAATATATGAAGGACTTCCCTAAGATTGTCTTTACCGGTATGATTGATGAATTCTTCGATTATAAGTTGGGTGAACTAGAGTATCGTAGTCTTCGTTTTGAAAATGAGACCCTGGATATGGAAAATTACCAAGGAAATGCAGTTGTCAACTATACTGATGCTGATACCCCATATACTCGCATTATTGAACACAAACATTTTGAGTTTGGGAGTCAAGCAAAGACTATCATTACTAAAGAACATTCCAAAACATGGGAAAAAGGTGATGAGCCTTATTATCCAGTTAATAATGATCGTAATAATCATTTGTATAAATCATATAAAAAATTGGCTGATGAGCAAGACAATGTTATCTTTGGTGGCCGTTTAGGACACTATCGTTATTACGATATGCACCAGGTAATTGGAGCAGCCTTGCAGTGTGTAAGAAATGAGTTAGATTAAACAACTAAAACTGTTTACAGTAGCTATTTAGCAATATGATTGATCATTCCTTGACTACCTAGTGTAGTCGAGGTTTTTTGATAGTATTCATATTTTTACAACCTTATTGTTTAAAAAATAATTTTCAAAAATTCTGAAAATTGTATTGACAGGACTTTAAAAAGGGTCTATAATGGATAGAAAAACAAAGGAGAATGCTATGAAAACAAGGAAAGTATTGGCTCTTGCGGGAGTCACTTTATTAGCAGCTGGTGTCTTGGCGGCTTGTTCTGGTGGTTCTGCTACTAAAGGTGAGCAGACTTTTGCATTTACCTACGAGACAGACCCAGATAATCTCAACTATTTGACAACCAGCAAGGCAGCTACTTCAAACATTACTAGTAACGTCATTGATGGATTGCTTGAAAATGACCGTTATGGGAATCTTGTTCCCTCTATGGCAGAGGACTGGTCAGTTTCTAAAGATGGTTTGACCTACACTTATAAGATTCGTCAGGATGCCAAGTGGTACACATCTGAAGGGGAAGAATATGCTCCTGTCAAGGCTCAAGACTTTGTAACAGGTCTTAAATATGCAACAGATAAGAAATCACAAGCTCTTTACTTGGTACAGGATTCAATCAAGGGGCTGGATGCTTATGCTAAAGGGGAAAATAAAGATTTTTCTCAAGTTGGAATTAAAGCCCTTGACGATCAAACAGTCCAATACACTTTGAACAAACCTGAAAGTTTTTGGAATTCTAAAACAACAATGGGTGTCTTGGCACCAGTTAATGAAGAGTTTTTGAACTCAAAAGGGGATGATTTTGCTAAAGCGACAGATCCAAGCAGTATCTTGTATAATGGTCCTTATTTGTTAAAATCTCTTGTGGCTAAATCTTCCGTTGAATTTGCAAAAAACCCTAACTACTGGGATAAAGATAATGTTCATGTTGATAAGATAAAATTGTCATTCTGGGATGGTCAAGATACCAGCAAACCTGCGGAAAACTTTAAAGATGGTAGTCTTACAGCAGCCAGACTTTATCCTACAAATGCAAGTTTTGCAGAACTTGAAAAAACGATGAAGGACAATATTGTCTATACCCAACAAGACTCTACGACTTATCTAGTTGGTACAAATATTGATCGTCAATCCTATAAATATACTTCTAAGACTAGCGACGAACAAAAGACATCTACTAAAAAGGCTCTCTTAAACAAGGATTTCCGTCAGGCTATTGCCTTTGGTTTTGACCGTACGGCCTATGCTTCACAAGTGAACGGTGCCAGTGGTGCAAGCAAAATTTTGCGTAATCTCTTTGTGCCACCAACATTTGTTCAAGCAGATGGGAAAAACTTTGGCGATATGGTCAAAGAAAAATTAGTAACCTATGGGGATGAATGGAAGGATGTTAATCTGGCCGATGCCCAAGATGGTCTCTACAATCCAGAAAAAGCCAAGGCCGAATTTGCGAAGGCTAAGTCAGCTTTACAGGCAGAAGGCGTGATCTTCCCAATTCACCTAGACATGCCTGTTGATCAGACAGCAACTACAAAAGTTCAACGTGTTCAATCTTTCAAACAATCGGTTGAAGAAACCTTGGGTACAGATAATGTCGTAATTGATATTCAACAACTACAAAAAGATGAAGTCTTGAATATTACCTACTTTGCTGAAACAGCAGCTGGGGAAGATTGGGATATTTCAGATAATGTTGGTTGGTCTCCAGACTTTGCGGATCCATCTACTTACCTCGATATTATCAAACCATCAGTTGGTGAAAACACTAAAACCTACTTTGGCTTTGATTCTGGTACAGATAATGCTGCAGCTAAGAAGGTTGGTCTGAACGACTATGAGAAATTGGTAACTGATGCTGGAAATGAGACAATAGATGTAGCAAAACGTTATGATAAGTATGCTACAGCCCAAGCTTGGTTGACAGATAGTGCCTTGATTATTCCAACAACATCACTCACTGGTCGCCCAATCTTGTCTAAGATGGTACCATTTACGATGCCGTTTGCCTTCTCTGGTAACAAGGGGACAAGCGATCCGCTCCTATACAAATACTTGGAACTTCAAGACAAGGCAGTCACTGTGGATGAATACCAAAAAGCTCAAGATAAATGGATGAAAGAAAAAGAAGAATCCAATAAAAAAGCGCAAGAAGAACTTGCAAAACATGTGAAATAAGATAAAAAGAAGTTAGTTATTCGCTAACTTCTTTTGGTTTATCGAAAATGAATTGGTGCCGATCATCGCTTTTAGATATGATAGATCCTATTTTGTTGAAGAAAAAATCCTGAGCCTTTATTCTCAGAATTTTCTTTTATCTTACTGTTGTGGTTGCTGTTGAACTTGTGGATTTTGTGGTGTTGGTTGTACTGGTTGTGTCGGCTGAACAGCCTGACCAGCTTGTCCTTGATTAGGATCAGTTGCTGGAGCATTATTGGGTTGTTGACCAACCGTAGTACTTGCCTGTGTAGTTGAACTTTCAGCTGTTGAGGATTGTTGAGTAGAGGATTCAGTCCAAGTCGGTCTGGCTCCATTTTGGAATACGAACTGCCCGTTTCTATATAATCCTTCAGGCATTGTCCAATCTCCAGGATGGTCATCTTCTGATAGATACGATATCATTGAGCGATAAACTTTGGCAGCAACTAGGAAACCATCTCCAATGATTGGAGTTAAACGATTTGAGTATCCAGTCCATACAGCCATAGAATACTTACGAGTATAACCCACAAACATTTCATCTGGAGCTACGTAGCCAGTGTTCTTGATATACTTTTCAATTTCTTCGTCAGTATAGTTAGAAGTACCTGTCTTACCTGCTTGTGGAAGCCATGGTAGGTAGGCTCCACGTCCTGTTCCGTAAGTTAAAACAGTTTTCATCATTTCAGTCATCATATAGGCAGTAGTCTCTTTCATAGCTCGTGTACCAGCATCAGAAAATTCTTTTTCGCTACCATCACTAAAGACGATTTTATTGATATACATTGGTTTGTGATAAATACCACCATTAGCAAAAGCAGCGTAGGCAGCAGCCATTTTTTCACTACTTGCACCATATTTTTTGTTGGATTCAGTTGTGTTACTTGAAATGGCGTTTGCATAATGCATGCTTGGATAGTCGATACCAAGACCATTAAGGAAGGTTTTAGCTCTATCTAGACCGACCTTATTCAAAGTCTCAACGGCTGTGACATTTCGTGATTGTTGAAGAGCATACTGGATTGTAATGTTTCCAAAGTAGACATGATCCCAGTTGTAGAGTGGAGTATCAGTGCCAGGATAGTTATAAGGGACATCATGTACAATAGAAGCAGTAGAGTCATAGACTCCATATTCTAAAGCGGGAGCATAGTCAGTGATTGGTTTCATTGATGATCCCCAGTCACGATTGGTTTCTACGGCCTGGTTGGTACCGAATGAAACATTACTTGCTTGATGACGAGCACCAAGTTGTGCGATGACTTTACCATTTGAAACATCTACGACCGTAGATGCGACTTGCAAATCATCGTCAGGGTAAGAGACGTATTGATCGGAGTTGTAGATATCCCACAGATGTTTTTGAGCTTCTTGGTCTACATTTGTGTAAACATCCATCCCAGTAGTTAGAAGGTTATAGCCAGTTTCTTGTTCTACTTGGTCGATAACCTCTTTGAGATAATTGTCCATATATGCTGGATAGCTATTGACTGATTTCAAACTTTGGAGTCCATCAGTAATAGGGGTATTGATAGCTTTTTCATATTGCTCAGCACTAATGTAATCTTGCCCTTTCATTTCTGAAAGAACCAAGTTACGACGCTCCAATGCTGCTTCTGGATGAGAGTAAGGATCGTATTGGTTTGGTGCCTGAGGCATACCTGCTAGCAAAGCTAATTGAGGCAGAGAGAGGTCTTTTAAGTCTTTTCCATAGTAATTTTGGGCTGCTGTCTGCATTCCATAGTTACCATTTGACATATAGACCTTATTGATGTAGTAGGTAAGGATTTCTTGTTTGGTAGCTTTTTGTTCCAATTGAACAGCCAACCATGCTTCTTGTGCTTTTCGGGAGAGGTTTTGATCCGAAGTTGATGTTGAGAAATAGGTTAACTTAATCAACTGCTGGGTTAAGGTTGACCCTCCTTGTAAAGAGTTGCTTTGTAAGTTACGTAAGAAGGCACCCATGATCCGAATCGTATCTACCCCTCTGTGATCAAAGAAGCGATGGTCCTCGATAGACACGATGGCTTTGACTAAATCAGTAGGGATTTCGTTGGCCTGAGCGTTTACTCGGCGTTCAGAGCCCAGATCGGCAATGAGTTCGTTATTGTTGTCGTAAATCTTGCTAGAAGTTGTCGCAACTAACTTACTATCTGATAGGGCTGGAGCTTTACTCACAAAATAGAGGAAAACACCTCCACCCAATAGAAATAATGCGATAAAGAGAGTTAGGAAAAAGATTCCAGTATACTTTAATATTCGCATAAGAATGTATTTATTCATCTTGTTTACCACCTAGTAAATGTTCTTTGATAACATCGAGATAGGGAATTTGTGGAAATGCCCCTAGTTTTATCTGGTAACCGTATTCTCGTATGTATCCAAGTGGCATTGATTTTTGCCCCTTATCTTGATGATAGAAGCGAATCAAATCATGTGCCGGTAATAAGTAGGTTTCTTGCTGAGAAGAAAAGTGAAGAAGGACAAAGCAGATTCCTTGTTGTGCAAGGACTTGTTCCATATGCTGAATCTGATGTGGATGAAAATTTTTCATCGGGATCGCTTGTTTCTGCCTGGTTTCCTTGGCTTCAAAGTCGATGTAGTATCCATCATAAACACCTGAATAGTCTGTTGTTGAAGCCTGCCTAAAATAAGCTTCAACGATTTTTGCTCGACTTCTTTGGGGATAATCCACTCGTACGATTTGAATAGGAGTAGGTTTTTTGTGTATAACTGCCAATCCCTGAGACAAATAGTAGTCGTTAGTAGCATTGATCATCTTTTCAAAAGACATTCCTCTGTTTGCGAAATTTTTGGGTTGAGAAAGAGATGTTTGTCTTTTTTGTGATGAAATTTTATGAGGATAGTTGACCATAATTCTCCTTATTGGTACAATAACATCACTCTATTATACCATAATTTTACACAGAAAGGGTTAAAAATGACTACAGCTTTGGTTTTGGGCTATTCTGCTTTTGATTTGGGTTTATTTTCTGACAAGGATTCTCGTCTTAAATTGATTAAAAAAGCGATACGTAAAGATTTAGAGGCTATGGCAGCAGATGGGTTGTCTTGGCTTGTGTTTACAGGGACTTTAGGATTTGAATATTGGGTTCTAGAGGTTGCGCAGGAGATGAAAACAGAATATGGCTTTCAGTTGGCCACCATTTTTGCTTTTGAAACCCATGGGGAAAATTGGAATGAAGCCAATCAGCTGAAACTGAGCCGTTTTAAGCAGGTAGACTTTGTCAAATATGCTTATCCTCGCTATGAACACGCGGGGCAGTTAAGAGATTACCAGCAGTTCTTACTGGAAAATACGAATAGTTCTTATCTTTTTTATGATGAAGAAAATGCAACGAAACTAGCTTATTTTTACCAAAAGATGAAAAATCAAGAGGACTATTTTGTAAAGAGATTAACATTTGATCAGCTAAATGAACTTGCTGAAAATTTTTCCGAAAATTGAAGCTTTGACCTTGATTTTTGTTTGTCTTTTTTTATATAATAATACTAGCAACTGAGAATGGAGAGAGACATGGCAGGTATTATTTTTTCGGCGAAAGATATTTTTGAACAAGAGTTTGGGCGTGAAGTCCGTGGCTATAGTAAGGTAGAAGTTGATGAGTTTTTAGACGATGTCATCAAGGACTATGAAACCTATGCTGCCTTGGTCAAGTCACTTCGTCAGGAAATTGCGGATTTGAAGGAAGAATTAGCTCGTAAACCAAAACCTTCACCAGTTCAAACAGAACCTCTTGAAGCGTCAACAACAAGTTCTATGACGAACTTTGATATTTTAAAACGTTTGAATCGTCTTGAAAAAGAAGTATTTGGTAAACAAATTTTAGATAACTCAGGATTTTAAGAGTTTATTTAAAAGATGCAATTTTTGGATAATCGCGTGAGGAGAATTACTTTTCATGAGGAAAGTCCATGCTAGCACAGGCTGTGATGCCTGTAGTGTTTGTGCTAGGCGAAACCATAAGCCTAGGGACGAGAAATCGTTACGGCAGTTGAAATGGCTAAGTCCTTGGATAGGCCAGAGTAGGCTTTAAAGTGCCACAGTGACGGAGTCTTTCTGGAAACGGAGAGAGTGGAACGCGGTAAACCCCTCAAGCTAGCAACCCAAATTTTGGTCGGGGCATGGAGTGCACGGAAACGAACGTAGTACTCTGACTGCTATCAGCCGTAGGCTGTTAGTGGTAGACAGATGATTATCGAAGGAAGTGGTCCTAGTCACTTCTGGAACAAAACATGGCTTATAGAAAATTGCATATAGGTTGAGGCTGAGAAAATTTTCTCAACCTCATTTTTTAAAGTGGACATATAGAAAGGTCTTGCAAGACTATAAAATGAAAAAAGAATTTAATTTAATTGCAACTGCGGCGGCAGGTCTTGAAGCTGTTGTGGGAAGAGAAGTGCGAGAGTTGGGCTACGATTGTCAGGTTGAAAACGGTCGTGTGCGTTTTCAAGGAGACGTGAGAGCTATTATCGAAACTAACCTCTGGCTTCGGGCAGCAGATCGTATCAAAATTATCGTAGGAACGTTCTCAGCTAAGACTTTTGAAGAGCTGTTTCAAGGAGTTTTCGCTCTAGATTGGGAAAATTATTTACCGCTTGGGGCTCGGTTCCCGATTTCGAAAGCCAAATGTGTTAAATCTAAACTACACAATGAACCAAGTGTGCAGGCTATTTCAAAGAAAGCTGTTGTTAAGAAATTGCAGAAACACTACGCCCGTCCAGAAGGTGTTCCTCTCATGGAGAATGGACCAGAGTTCAAGATTGAAGTTTCTATTCTAAAGGATGTGGCAACTGTCATGATTGATACGACCGGATCTAGCCTCTTTAAACGTGGTTATCGTACGGAAAAAGGTGGCGCTCCTATCAAGGAAAATATGGCGGCAGCTATTTTGCAACTTTCTAACTGGTATCCAGACAAGCCTTTAATTGATCCGACCTGTGGTTCGGGGACTTTCTGTATCGAGGCTGTCATGATTGCTCGAAAGATGGCACCAGGACTTCGTCGCTCTTTTGCTTTTGAGGAATGGAACTGGGTCAGTGATCGTTTGATCCAAGAAGTGCGCACAGAAGCGGCCCAAAAAGTGGATCGTGAACTGGAACTGGATATCATGGGTTGTGATATTGATGCTCGCATGGTGGAGATTGCTAAGGCTAATGCTCAGGCAGCTGGTGTTGCAGGAGATATTACCTTTAAGCAGATGCGCGTGCAGGATTTACGTTCGGATAAAATCAATGGTGTGATTATCTCCAATCCGCCTTATGGAGAACGTTTATCAGATGATGCAGGGGTGACCAAGCTTTATGCTGAACTGGGTCAAGTATTTGCACCGCTGAAAACTTGGAGTAAGTTTATACTAACTAGTGATGAAGTCTTTGAAAGCAAGTATGGTAGCCAAGCGGACAAGAAGCGTAAACTGTATAACGGAACCCTAAAGGTGGATCTGTATCAATATTTTGGTCAACGTGTCAAACGGCAAGAGGTAAAATAGAAAGGTAAACGTATGAATAAGAAAAGACGGAATCGTCATAAAAAAGAAGACCAAGAACCGCGATTTGATTTTGATGAAGCAAAAGAGTTAACAGTTGGTCAAGCTATTCGTAAAAATGAAGAAGTGGAAGCAGGGGTCTTGCCTGAGGATTCCATTTTGGACAAGTATGTTAAGCAACACAAAGATGAAATTGAAGCAGATAAGTTTGCGACTCGCCAATATAAAAAAGAGGAGTTAGTCGAAACGCAGAGTCTGGATGATTTGATCCAAGAGATTCGGGAGGAGACAGCTGTTGAGCCTACGATAGTAGAGAATGATTTCATCCAACTTGATAACTTAGCATCCACACAAGTGATGGAAACTCCTTTTGATGAGGAATTTGACACTGAGGAGGCAGTCGAAACAGAGTATCCAATGATGGATAGTGAAGATGGGCAAAGCGTTAAGAAACAGATTCTTTATGGCTTGTTAGCTGCGGTAGGGATTCTTGTTATTGGGACTGGTTATTATGTTTACCGTCAAGTTGCTCGCTCAACACAGGAAATCCAAACTGCTCAATCATCGTCTAGCGAGCAGAATGTTCAGCCTATTTTAGAAGATTTTAATAGCCAATACGATGCCTTCTATACAGATGGCAATAAAACTGCTTTGAAAAATAGCCAGTTTGAAAAGTTGACTCAACTCAAGACTCTACTTGATAAGCTAGAAGGTAGTCGTGAATATACGCTTGCCAAATCGAAATATGACAGCTTAGAGACGCAAATCAAGGCCATTCAAGAAGTCAATGCTCAATTTGAGAAACCAGCTATTGTTGATGGTGTTCTGGATACCAATGCCAAAGCCAAAGTGGATGCTAAATTTACGGATATCAAAACAGGGAATACGGAGATTGACAAAGTGTTAGATAAGGCTATTAGCCTTGGTAAGAGTCAAAAGACAAGCACTTCTAGCTCAAGTCAAACCAGCAGTTCTAGTCAAGCAAGTTCAAATTCTTCTACAGACAGTAGTACAAGTAACACCAGTCCATCTTCAAATGCCTCATCAAACAATTCAGTTTCTGCGCGTGATGATAGTCATGGCGGTCTATCAAGTTCTGGAGTTAACCTACAAAGAGCTTCAAGCCGTGTGCCGTTCAATCAATCGGCTGTGGATGATAGTAATAACTCTGCCTGGGATTTTGCTGATGGTGTTTTGGAACAAATTCTCGCGACTTCACGTTCACGTGGTTATATCACTGGTAACCAATACATCCTTGAACGTGTCAATATCGTTAATGGTAATGGTTATTACAACCTCTACAAGCCAGATGGAACCTATCTCTTTACCCTTAACTGTAAGACAGGTTACTTTGTTGGAAATGGTTCTGGACATGCGGATGACTTGGACTACTAAGCAGTCGTTACAAAATTCTTTCTTTTCAAAAGTAAAAATGATAAAATAAAACAAATTAAACAAGAGGAGTGTCAAATGACAAAAGCTAACTTTGGTGTCGTAGGTATGGCCGTAATGGGTCGTAACCTTGCCCTTAATATTGAATCTCGTGGTTACACAGTTGCTATCTACAACCGTAGTAAAGAAAAAACGGAAGATGTAATTGCTTGCCATCCTGAAAAGAACTTTGTACCAAGCTATGACGTTGAAAGTTTTGTAAACTCAATCGAAAAACCTCGTCGTATCATGCTCATGGTTCAAGCTGGACCTGGTACAGATGCGACTATCCAAGCCCTTCTTCCACACCTTGATAAAGGTGATATCTTGATTGACGGAGGAAACACTTTCTACAAAGATACAATCCGTCGTAATGAAGAATTGGCAAACTCAGGTATCAACTTTATCGGTACTGGGGTTTCTGGTGGTGAAAAAGGTGCCCTTGAAGGTCCTTCTATCATGCCTGGTGGACAAAAAGAAGCCTACGAATTGGTTGCGGATGTTCTTGAAGAAATCTCAGCTAAAGCACCAGAAGATGGCAAACCATGTGTGACTTACATCGGTCCTGATGGAGCTGGTCACTATGTGAAGATGGTCCACAACGGTATCGAGTATGGTGATATGCAATTGATCGCAGAAAGCTATGACTTGATGCAACACTTGTTAGGCCTTTCTGCAGAAGACATGGCTGAAATCTTTACTGAGTGGAACAAGGGTGAATTGGACAGCTACTTGATCGAAATCACAGCTGATATCTTGAGCCGTAAAGACGATGAAGGTCAAGACGGACCAATCGTAGACTACATCCTTGATGCTGCAGGTAACAAGGGAACTGGTAAATGGACTAGCCAATCATCACTTGACCTTGGTGTGCCATTGTCACTCATCACTGAGTCAGTATTTGCACGCTACATTTCAACTTACAAAGAAGAACGTGTGCATGCTAGCAAGGTTCTTCCAAAACCAGCTGCCTTCAAATTTGAAGGAGATAAGGCTGAATTGATTGAAAAAATCCGTCAAGCCCTTTACTTCTCAAAAATCATTTCATACGCACAAGGTTTTTCTCAATTGCGTGTAGCTTCTAAAGAAAACAACTGGAACTTGCCATTTGCGGACATCGCATCTATCTGGCGTGATGGCTGTATCATCCGTTCTCGTTTCTTGCAAAAGATTACAGATGCTTACAACCGTGATGCAGACCTTGCCAACCTTCTTTTGGATGAGTACTTCTTGGATGTTACTGCTAAGTACCAACAAGCAGTGCGTGATATCGTAGCTCTTGCGGTTCAAGCTGGTGTGCCAGTTCCAACTTTCTCAGCAGCTATTACTTACTTTGATAGCTACCGTTCAGCAGACCTTCCAGCTAACTTGATCCAAGCGCAACGTGACTACTTTGGTGCCCACACTTACCAACGTAAAGACAAAGAAGGAACCTTCCACTACTCTTGGTATGACGAAAAATAAGTAGGTCTGCCATGGGGAAACGGATTTTATTACTTGAGAAAGAACGAAATCTAGCTCATTTTTTAAGTTTGGAACTCCAAAAAGAGCAATACCGAGTTGATCAGGTTGAGGGGGGGCAAAAAGCCCTCTCCATGGCTCTTCAGACAGACTATGACTTGATTTTATTGAACGCTCATCTGGGGGATATGACAGCCCAGGATTTTGCAGACAAGCTGAGTCGGACTAAGCCAGCCTCAGTGATCATGGTCTTGGACCATCGAGAAGAATTGCAAGACCAGATTTAGTCTATACAACGCTTTGCTGTTTCTTACATCTATAAGCCAGCTATTTTTGAGCATC
>ERZ1699257.29-NODE-29-length-68360-cov-5.933199_pt1 | contig 68360 bp, 54 predicted proteins | sample MGYA00581521_ERZ1699257 | MGnify/ENA primary metagenome ERZ1699257 (study PRJEB42319, sample SAMD00040330) | human oral metagenome | material: saliva | host: Homo sapiens | study: EMG produced TPA metagenomics assembly of PRJDB4115 data set (Metgenomic analysis of... | reverse complement strand
CAGAGCAGAAAAGGTACCATTACCCATGTCGGGGCCTCCCAGCGTTTGAAGTGTCGCAACCTCAATCATCGGGCAGGCCCCGACCCCATGCCAACACCACCCCCCACACCCCAAAATGCGAAGAGCCAGTTAACTTCCTGTCTGCGAAAGGTGTCAACAATGTCAAACCCTCACTACGGCGGCCAGTTCGGTCATCCAGGGAACACCGGCCAGTTCCAGGGCCAAGTTCCCCAGCCCAGTCAGCAATTCCAGGGTCAGATGCCCCAGCAGACGGGTTTCAACGGCCAGATGCCCGGCCAGATGCCCCAGGCTCCCCGCAAGAAGAACAACAAGGCGACGGCGTTGATCGCCGTGATCGTTGCCGCAGTCCTGGTCATCATTGGCGGCGGCGCGTTCGCCCTCACCCGCTCGCTCTCCGCGTCTGGCGGTTTCGCCAGCCCCAACGCGCTGGCCAACTCCATTAATTCGGCGTTCGGCTCCAATAAACTGACGTCGCTGGCCACGGCCCTGTCGCCCTCGGAGTTGAAGGCAGCAACGACCTGGCAGAAGGATTACAAGGCCAACGGCAAGGCCGACTGGTCGAAGCTGGTGAGTCCCGAGACTTTGGCCGACTACATCGGCCAGATCGACCTCAGCAAGTCCACCATCGAGTATACGGTCGACGAGAAGTCGGAGAACCTGAGCCTCATCACGATCACGAAGTGGGAAGGCGAGGTCACCATCAAGCCGGAACTCGTCGATAAGATTCGTCAGAACTACGAGAAGGCCAAGGGCGAGAAGCTCACGGCAAACGAATCCTCGATGCTCGACGACATGAAGTCCTCGCTCTCGAAGGAATCCACGTTTAGTGGCAACATCCTGGGTCAGCTCGATCTGGACACGCTGACGATCGTGTCCGTGAAGGAAAATGGCAAGTGGTACATCTCCCCGGCGATGACGATGGCCGAACAGATGTACCCGACCAGCTCCATCCGTCCCAACTACGACGCTGACTTCACCGATGTGAAGGGGGCTTCCTCCGCCGAGGAGGCCGTCTCTGGCCTGGTTGACGCCCTGCGTAACGGCGCTCGCATGGGTGACAAGGACTTCTACCGCTACCTTGACCTGCCCGAGCGCCGCATTGCCGCGGTCTACGGAGGCGCTGGCTCCGGCTCGGACACGAACATCGGCGCAGGTATTCAGGTGCACTGGGGTCTGACCTCCACGACGGTCACCGACGGCGCGATCGTCGGCTTCGGTACGACGTCCATCACCTTCGACGGCGACTACAAGGTCGATTTCAACAACGACACGGTTACCGTCAGTTTCCCCGATTTCAGCTCCAGCTACGGCTCGTCCAACAAGAACACGAGCAGCCAGTCTCAGAACCTGACTGTTCGCTTCACGGAGGGTCTGGTCAACCCCGAGTGCCTCGGTGTGTTCACGGTGAAGGACAAGACCGGCTGGCACGTGTCCTTCATTCGAACTGCGGGCAACCTGAACCTGCTGGAAGCGACTGATGACGCGGTCAACCAGGCCGTCGATGGCATGAGCAGCTCCTTCGGCTATGGTTCCGACGTCTCGGCTGACGAAATGCGCGACATGGCAACGACCAACAAGCCGGTCGGCGCGATGCTTGTCATCGCGTGGAACTTCATGAAGAGTTTCAACTGACGTTTGCACGCGCGCGAGGGGGCGGGAATCCGACAGGGTTCCCGCCCCCTCGCCCATCCACGGCACAGACGCCGCGGCGCGGTTGGCTACTCGGGCTGAGCCGCAGCGGCAGCCTGCGCGGCGGCCGGAGCTGCAGCGGCGATGGCCTCCAGCTCCGCCTCCCCGTGAGCGCCGGACACGAACCACACCTCGTACACCGAGGGCGGCAGGGCCACGCCCGAGGACAGGAAGGAGTGGAAGAAGGGAGCGTAACGCCACGCCTCCTGGGCGCGCGCCTGGTCGTAGTCGTACACGCCCGAGGCAGCCGCGGCCTCGCCAAACATGACGGAGAACAGGGACCCCGTGCACTGGACGCGGTGGGCGACACCGGCAGCGCTGAGCGCGTCCGACACGATCATGCTGATTTCCTGCGCCGAGGCGTTGACGCGGTCGTACACGCTCTGATCGGCCAGTTCGAGGGTGCGCAGGCCAGCGGCCGTGGCCAGGGGATTGCCCGACAGCGTGCCAGCCTGGTAGACGGGGCCCAGGGGGGCCAGCAGGTCCATGACGTCCGCGCGTCCGGCAACGGCGGCCAGGGGCATGCCGCCGCCCACAACCTTGCCGAAGGTCACGAGGTCGGGCACCCAGTCGGCACGCTCAACGGAGGAGGCGTCGACGAAACCAGCGCCGTAGCCGCCCGCGGGCGCGCCATCGACCCACCCGGCCACGGCCTCGAGGCCCCACCAGCCGGCGGGGTCGACGCGGAAGCCGGTGAGGACCTCGTCGAGGATCATGAGCGCACCGTGCGCGGTGCACAGGCGGCGAATCTCGCGGTTCCACCCGGGGTGGGGAGGGACCGTGCCCATGTTGGCGGGGGCACCCTCGAAGATGACGGCGGCGATACTTTCACCCGCCTGCTCGAAGCACGCGCGCAGGGCATCAACGTCGTTGTAGGGCAGGACGATCGTCTGCGCGGTGATGGCCTCGGGGACGCCCGCGGAACCGGGCAGGCCGCCGGTGGCGACGCCCGAGCCGGCGGCGGCGAGCAGGCCGTCGGAATGACCGTGGTAATTGCCGGCGAATTTCACGATGAGGTCGCGCCCCGTGGCACCGCGCGCCAGGCGGATCGCCGTCATCGTCGCCTCGGTGCCCGTCGACACGAAGCGGACGCGCTGCGCGAAGGGCACGCGCTCGCGCACGGCGGCGGCCAGCAGCGTCTCAGTTTCGGTGGGGGCACCGAAAGACAGGCCGCGCGAGGCGGCCTCCTGGACGGCGGCGACCACCTCGGGGTGCGCGTGGCCGAGCAACGCCGGGCCCCACGACCCGACCAGGTCCACGTAGGAGCGTCCCTCAACGTCGGTGACGCGCGCGCCGCTCGCGCTTGCGATGAAGCGCGGGGTGCCGCCAACACCGCCGAAGGCGCGCACGGGCGAGTCAACGCCGCCGGGAATCACGGATTTTGCTTGGGAGAATGCGGTTTCGTTAGTGGTCATAGCTACCTCCATCAGGAGTAAGAGGAAACAGGAGCACGGGGATGCGCGCTCAGCGGACCCGGCGGGCGACCTCGAGGGCCCAGTAGGTGAGGACAGAATCCGCACCCGCGCGGAAAATGCCGGTGAGGGATTCGTCGATGACGCGCGTGCGGTCGATCCACCCGTTGGCGGCGGCGGCCTCAACCATCGAGTACTCGCCGGACACCTGGTAGGCGGCGACGGGAATATCGGAGGCAGCGGCCACGTCGGCCAGCACGTCCAGGTAGGGTCCGGCGGGCTTGACCATGAGCATGTCGGCGCCCTCGGCCGCGTCGAGCAGCGCCTCGAAGAGGCCTTCACGTCGGTTGGCGGGGTCCTGCTGGTAGGTGCGTCGGTCGCCCTTGAGCGTGGATCCGACGGCCTCGCGGAAGGGCCCGAAGTAGGCGGACGCGTACTTCGCGGAGTAGGCGAGGACGGCGACGTCCGCGTGTCCCGCCTGGTCGAGGGCGGCGCGGATCGCGGCAACCTGGCCGTCCATCATGCCCGAGGGCGACACCATGTGTGCACCCGCGCGCGCCTGGGAAATCGCCATCGCCTGGTAGAGCGGTAGGGTCGCGTCGTTGTCGACGCCGCCTTCGGCATCGAGGAGGCCGCAGTGCCCGTGATCGGTGAACTCATCCAGGCAGGTGTCCGCGCACACGACCAGGGCGTCTCCGACCTCCGCGCGCACGGCGGCGAGGCCACGGTTGAGGATCCCGTCCTCCGCCCACGCCTGGGAGCCGATCGCGTCGCGGTGGGCGGGTACGCCGAACAGGTCGATGGCGCCCACGCCGGCTTCAGCGGCCTCGGCGGCGGCCCGGCGCAGCGAGTCGATCGTGTGCTGATACTGGCCGGGCATGGCCGCGATCTCGCGGGGTTCGTCGATGTCGTCGCGCACGAAGACGGGCCAGATGAGCTTGGCCGGGTCAACGTAGGTTTCGCGCACGAGGGCACGCATCGCGGGGGTCGAACGCAGGCGGCGCGGGCGGATCGTCGGGATCGGGGCGCAGTCCACCCCGGCCTCGGCGAGGTAGGAGGTAACGGATTCGGGGACGGTAGTCATGAGTTTCTTTCTTCAGGTGCGTCGGCTTGGGCGGGGCGGGTGAGGGCGTCGACGAGGGCGCAGACGATGGCTTCGGGTGTGGGGGACGAGGCCTGGGCTGCGACCGCGATCCCCTGACGCCTGGCGGTGGCGGCGGTGGGCGCGCCGATGGTCACAACCCGGGTTGAGGGGGGCGGCAGGCCGAGGAGCGGGGGGAGGGCGCGCGCCTGGGAGGATGCAGTGAGCACCGCGCCGTCGTAGTACCCCGCGCGGAAATTCTCCGCGATATCTGCGTCAATATCACCGGCGCCCGCGGGGAGAGTGGTGTAGGCGTCGACGGCCTCGACGCTCCAACCGAGGGCGCGTAGCCCTTCCGGCAGCGTATCGGGGGCGAGCGCCGACCGGGGGATGAGGATCGGGCGCGCGCCAGAGTCCGGGGCTGGGAAGTACTGAAGCAGTTCGGCGGCAGACCCGCCACCGGTCAGGTCGGCGCTGACTCCCGCGTGGTCGCTGATCCATCGGGCCGTGACCTCTCCGACGGCGGCGAGGCGTGTGCCGAGCGAGCGCGCCCGTGGAAGGGCGTCCGCAACGGCACGCGCGGACCTCCAGGAGGAGAATACGACCCACGCGTACTCCCCGTCGACAAGGCGGTCACGGGCCGCGTCGAGCTGCGCGGAGTCCAGCGGCGTCGACACGGTGAGGGCGAGAGCATCCACCCGCGCCCCGGCAAGGCGCAGGGCGCGCGCGATGGCGTCATCGGGTTTGACTCGGGTCAGGAGGATTCGCCGCCCGCTCAGGGGCGCTCTCACGAAGGGTTCGTTCACAATGGTTGCCTCGGCGCTTTCGTCGCCCCCAGGTCGGTGACCTCGGCGGCACCTCGCTGGAGCAGCTGGCGCGCCACGTCGGCTCCGAGCCGGGCCGCCTCGCCCAGGGTGGCCTCGCCAGGCGCAGCCTCGCCGCGACCAACCGTGCCCGTGAGCGCTAACGCGCCGCTCGCCTCGACCCGCTCGCACCCGTCGACGCTCATCACGCGCGCGTCGAGCAGGAGGGCCGAGGAGGCCTCGTCCACGCGGGCGAAGGCGCCCACGGGTGCTGCACACCCCGCTCCGAGGGAGGACAAAACAGCGCGCTCGGCGCTGGCCGCGAGGGCGGCCGGCCGGTGGTTGAGGGAGTCCAGGAGGGTGCGCAGGAGCGGGTCCGGCTCGTCGCGCGTTTCGATAGCGAGGGCGCCCTGTGAGGGGGCGGGCATCATGACGGTGGGGTCGAGCACGTCGGTGGCGTAAGCGTCGAGGCCGATGCGCCGCAGCCCGGAGAGGGCGAGGACGACCGCGTCGAGGCGATCACCCGTGCCGAGTGCGGAGGGCGCGGTGCCCGCATCGGCGCCCAGGTCGATGCCGCGCACGCGCGAGAGCCGCGTGGGAACGTTGCCGCGCAGGTCGCACACGCGCAGGTCGGGGCGCGCGGCGAGCACCTGGGCGGCGCGCCTGGGCGATCCCGTGCCGACGAGCGCGCCCTCCGGCAGGGACGCCAGGGTCGCCCCATCGGCAGCGCACAGGGCGTCGCGGGGGTCTTCACGCTGCGGGACGGCCGCGATGCGCAGCCCCGGCGTGGGGGCAGTGGGCAGGTCCTTGAAGGAGTGGACGGCCAGGTCACACTCCCCCTGGAGGAGGGCAAGCCGCAGCTGCGCCGCGAAGACACCGACGCCGCCGAGCGCGGCTAGAGGTGCCGCGGAGACGTCGCCGTGCGTGCGCACGACCTCCAGCCCGACGCGCACGTCCTCGCCGAGGCGAGCCCCAACCTCCTCGATTGCCCGCGCAACGGTGGTGGATTGGGCAAGCGCCAGGCGCGAACCCCTGGTTCCCAGAAGGAATGTCCGCGTGGTCATAGCAGTCCTTTCGCGCCCGCGCGGGCGTGGGTGACGACGGATGCGATGCCGGTTCCGGCAACCCAGGCACCCGTGAGCGCCACGCCGCCCAGGGACCGCACCTGTTCGTCAAGCGCGGCGACGCGGCCGCGATACTCGGGAGGCAGGGGTGGGAGCGTGCCGTTCCAGCGGGCGAGCAGGTAATCGGTGACGGCCTCCGGGGCGATGGCCACGCCGGTGAGCGCACGGATGTCGCGCAACGCGCCTTCGACGGTGACGTCGGGTTCGGCCTCGCCGAGGCGCCCGTAGGACAGGCGCAACAGGTGAGTGTGGGGCGCACACTGGTCGGCAAGCCACGGCCACTTGACATTGAGGTGGGACAGGGCCTTGGCCGCCACGGGCCGCTCGTCGGCGGGGGCGGGCGCGACCAGGAGGCCCTGGGAGACGGGCGCGTCATCCAGCTCGGGGGCGCGTACAGCCAGGGTGAGGCGCGCGATGGGCGCTCCCTCGGGAACGCTCACATCGGGCACGAGGCCTGGGATGCGCGCCTCGGTCACCAGGCGCAGGGCGGCGCTGGCACTACAGGCGAGGACGAGGCGCTGCGTCGTAACGCTCACGCCCGGGCCGGCCGGCACGGGTTCGGCTCCGGGAGTCGGCCCGGGCTTGGTCGGCCCGCACTCGAGGACCCATCCCGAGGCCTCGCGAGCCATCGCAAACGCACCCGTGCGAGTCAGGACTGTTCCCCCGGCCTCCTCGATGGCGGCCCGCAGCGCGTCAACGAAGACGAACATGCCTCCTTCGACGCAGGCTTCGGGGGTGCGGCGCGATCCCGCGGCGGCCAGGCGCGCGGCGACCGCAGCGGCCAGGGACCCGTGACGGGCAGTCTCCGCGCGCAGCCCGGGCGCGACCGTGTCGGTCGCCAGCATGGTGGGGTCAGCGGTGTAGATGCCCGCGACGATGGGACGCACCGAGCGCTCCAGCACGGCCTGCCCCATGCGCGCGGTCACGAAACCGGCCAGGGTATCCCCGGCCTCGTCCATGCCGACGCCGCCGCCCATCGACTGATCCTTCAGCGCCCGGCGCACCCCGGCCTCGCCGAGCACGCGGGCGCAGTCGGGTGCGTCCGGGTGGGCCGGGATACCGAGGAACGAGTCGCGCAGGAAGGGGCGCAGCTCCCAGCCGCCGCGCAGGGCAGGGGCGTACAGGCGGGCACCCGAGCCGGCAGGTTCGACCGAGGTCAGCCCCAGGGCCTCCACGATCGACGAGGTGTCGGTGCCGCGTACCACGTACGTTTCCGCGCCGAGGTCCACATCCACGTCGCCGACCGTGCCTCGGGCGATGAGGCCACCCAAATAGCCGCGCGCCTCGATCAGGAGGGGGCGCACGCCCGCGCGGGCCAGTTCCCACGCACTCACGAGGCCGGCGATGCCTCCGCCGACGACGACCACGCCGGGGTGGGCGGGAATAGCTTCCAGGGGGTTCATCGGGAGCCTCCCAGGTCGTGGACCAGCTCGACGATGCGCGTCAGAACGTCGGGGTCGGTCGTGGGCGGCACGCCGTGCCCGAGGTTAAAGACGTGACCGGGGGCGGAGCGCCCCGCGTCGAGAATATCTCGAACAGCCTGTTCGATAACAGGCCACGGGGCCTGCAAAAGAGCAGGGTCCAAGTTTCCCTGCACGACCTTTCCGGGCACCTGGGCAATGGCCCACGACAGGTCCGTCTTCCAGTCGACACCCACGCAGTTCGCGCCAACCTCGGCCATGTCGGCCAGGATCGGGGCGCTGCCCGTCCCGAAGTGGATGAGCGGGGCGCGCTCGCCGGTCACGGGACTGACGGCACCGGCGACGCGCTGCACGACCATGCGCGAGTACGGTGCGACGGACTCGCGATAGGTACGAGGCGAGATGGACCCCACCCACGAGTCGAAGAGCTGCGCAGCACTGGCCCCGACCTCGATCTGAGAGGTGATGAAGTCGGCGCTCACGCGCGCGCACCAGCTCATGAGCGCGTCCCACGCGCCCGGGTCGGATGCGGCAAGAGCCCGCGCGGCCATGTGATCGCGGGAAGGACGCCCCTCAACCATGTACGCGGCCAGAGTGAAGGGGGCACCACCGAATCCGATGAGCGGCGTGGATCCCAGCTCGCGCACCGCCGTCGCGACACCATCGCGCACGCACTGGGCGCCCTCGGCGCAGTCTCGCGCGCGCCCAGCGGAGTCGGTCCAAGACCCCTCGCCGTAGCGATGACTCAGTAGTTCGTCGATGCTCTCGCGCGTGCGATAGGGATGATCGAGGACCGGGCCCACACCCGGCTCAATCTCGACGCCCACACCGGCCAGGCGCAGGGGGACCATGATGTCCGAAAAGAAAATGCCCGCATCCACGCCGTGGCGTCGCACGGGCTGCACCGTCGCCTCGGCGACCACGTCGGGGCGCAAGCAGGCCTCGAGCATGGGCAGGCCGACGTCGGCGCGCAGCTGGCGGTACTCCGGCAGGGAGCGTCCAGCCTGACGCATGAACCACACGGGCGTGGACCCGCGTTGCCCGGTCAGGGCGCGCAGCAGCGGAGGCGTCGTCATGTGTCTCCCTTAATTTAATGATGTTTTCATGCGTTAATTCGCGCATTTCCGTTGTTTTCCAGTCTAGTTCAAGACAATTTCTCATACGCCACAAAAGCGCGGAATGACAGGCCTTGAAACCGATTTATCCGCGCAAGATAGCCATTTATTGAGACATATTTGTAAAATGACAGGGCGTCACCAACATAAATCGCCTCTCGGAGCTGCTGTCACGAACCGCGTGCCTTTAAATGGACGCGTTGTGACTATTCATGTGCTTTCCGCGGACCACCGTTACGCCCCCCTTGACGATATCGCCCGACTCTCCGGCGCGACCGACCTCGGCCCCACGCTCATGCGCTCGCTGGCGCAGGTGCGCGGAGTCATGGTCCTGCGCACGTGTAACCGCGTCACCATCTACGTCGACGCCCCGACCCAGGCCGACCCCCACGCACTCAAGGACGCGGTGGAGCGCGAACTCGCCCAGGCCTCGCACACCCCGCGCGAGGACGTGCAGCTGCGTCACCTGTGGGGCCACGACGGCCTCGTCGATCTTTTCGCGACGGCATCCGGGCTGGAGTCCATGGTCATCGGCGAGCGCGAGATCGCCGGGCAGATGCGCCGAGCCGCGCGCACTGCCTGGGAGGATGGGACCCTGAGCTGCGACCTGGGACGTGCCGCTGAGCGGGCGTCGGCCACCTCGCGCCGCGTCGCCACCGAGACCGGACTGGCGGGGGCGGGACGCTCGGTCGTCGCCGTCGGCTTGGACATGGCGGCAGCTCACCTGGGGCCGTGGGAGGACACCCGCGTGCTCATCGTCGGCACGGGTGCCTACGCGGGGGCGACCGTCAGCGCCCTGCACGCGCTCGGCGCATCCGACGTGTCCGTCTACTCGACCTCGGGGCGTGCCCGCGAATTCGCCCAGGGACGAGGCATCGGCTGGGTCGAGTCCGCAAGCCTTCCCGCCGCTCTCAAGCGCTCCGACCTGGTGGTGACCTGCCGGGGACTTGGAAGCCCCGTCCTGACCCGCGACATGGCCACGGTTTCCGGGCGCACCGTGGTCCTGGACCTCGCGCTCATGCGTGACGCGGAAAGCTCTGTCTCCTCACTGCCGAACGTGAGGCTTATCGACCTGCCGACCATCCAGGCGTCAGTCCCGGCCGCGGATGCCGACGCGCTGACGCGCGCCCGCGCCATCATCGACGAGGAGGTCTCCTCCTTCGAGCGCGGCTTGGGTGCCCGCTCCATGGACCCCGTCGTGCGGCACCTTCGCTCGCGCGTCTTCCGCATCGTCGAGGAGGAGATCGACCGCCTTGGCGATGCTCCCCTCTCGACCGAGGACGCGGCCCGAGCACTACGCCACCTGGCCGCGCGCCTTATCCACAACCCGACTGTGCTCGCGCGCCGGGCGGGTGAGGAGAGCCAGCAGGAACGCTACCTGGAGGCCCTGAGCGTGGTCCTCGGCATCGACGAGGCCTCCCTGACCTCCATCGATCATGCAGGTGGTCACGCATTCTCATCAGGTGACCACGACCGTCCCGTCAGGGGCCGCTGCCCACACGATGTTCATACACTGGGTGCATGAGCACCCAGAAGAACGAACCGCGCGCACTCGCCCTCGGCGTCGCCGTCTATATCATCTGGGGTTTCTTTCCCCTGTACTTTTCGCTGCTCTCCCCCGCCGGCGCCGTCGAGGTGATCGTCCACAGGGCGGTGTGGGGCCTGTTTTTCTGCCTTGTTGCGCTCGCTGTGACGAGGTCGCTGGGGAAGGTGCGCGCACTAATCGCCGACCGGGGAGCCCTGTGGCGCCTGGCGGTCGCGGGCGCGCTCGTCGTCGTCAACTGGTCGGTGTACGTGTACGCGGTCCTCTCGGGGCACACGACGGACGCGGCGATCGGTTACTTCATCAACCCGCTGGTGACGATAGCCCTGGGCCTGATTGTGCTGCGCGAGCGGGTCACCCCAATCCAAAAGATCGCTCTCGCGCTGGGTGTCGTCGCCGTCGTCATCCTCGTTGTCGGCCAGCGCGCGATTCCGATCGTCTCGCTCACACTTGCCCTCACGTTTGGCCTGTACTCACTCGTGAAAAAGAATGTCGCCGGGCGGGTTGATCCACTGGCGGGCATGGTGATCGAGACGGCGGCAGTCTCCCCCTTCTTGCTCGGCTACTACGCGTATCTGGCGGCCACGTCCGCCACGTCCTTCCACGTGATCGCTTCTTCCGACGAGGCCGGGGTGTCCTGGCCCCTTCACCTGGCCCTCCTGGTGGGCGCGGGTGCGCTGACGATGATCCCGCTCATCATGTTTGCTTCGGCGGCGCGAGGCCTGACTCTGGGGACGATGGGTTTCCTACAGTACCTGGGACCTACCCTGCAGCTCCTCGTCGCCGTGTTCATCTTCCACGAGACCGTGCCGACGTTCCGTTGGATCGCGATGGGCGTCGTGTGGGTGGCGCTGGCGTGCCTGAGCGCCGACTGGCTGCTCTCTTCCGTACGAGCTAAGCGCCTGGCGCGCGCGGCGCACCGAGACTGAGGCAACGCCTGGGCGGACCACCCGGCGGCACCAAGTACCGCCCGATTGGAGGCCTCCGCGCGGCCTTCAGTGCCTGGTCCCACTGGTGTGGAGGGCGCCGGAGGACAGGGCTGCGATGCCCGTGGGTGGCAGCAGGGCCAGGCCAAGTACATGCACACCAAGTACCGCCCGATTGGAGACCGCCGCGGGGCCTGCAGGGCCTGGCCGGGCTTCGAGACGACGCGCCGAGCGAAGCTCGCGGCGCGGACGGCGAGCGGGCGGGCAGGCCCCGCGGCGGTCGGAGATCAGGCGGCCGGGCCCGAAGGCGCCCGGAACACCGGCGGAGCACACCAAACAGCCCGATCCAGCAAGCGGGCAAGCCGCCCCTTACTCTCCGCCGACGCCGGGTTCTGGGCGTCCCGTGTAGTTGACGAAGCGCGCCATGTCGCCCTGGAAGAGGGCGATGACGGTCGCGGTCGCGCCCGCGCGGTGCTTGGCGACGATGATGTCGGCTTCGCCGGGGCGGTCTTCCTTGTTGTAGTAGTCGGGGCGGTGCAGCAGGATAATGATGTCGGCGTCCTGTTCGAGTGAGCCGGATTCACGCAGGTCGCTCATCATGGGTTTGCGGTCGGTGCGGCCCTCGGAGTTTCGGTTCAGCTGTGAGACTGCGATGACTGGGATGTCGAGGTCCTTGGCCAGGAGCTTGAGGTTTCGCGACATCGCGGAGACTTCCTGCTGGCGCGACTCGACTTGGCGGCCGCTTGTCATGAGCTGGAGGTAGTCGATGACGACGAGGCCGAGGTTTTCCTGTTGCTTGAGGCGGCGGCACTTCGAGCGGATTTCGGAGATGGTGATGTTCGCGGAGTCGTCGACGAATAGGGGGGCTTCGCTCATGCGTGAGGTGGTTTCGGCGACCTTGCGCCAGTCGACGTCGCTCATCTTGCCGGCCTGCATCTTGGATAAGCGCACGCCGGATTCGGCGGAGAGCATTCGCATTGCGATTTCCTGCGAGCTCATTTCCAGTGAGAAGATCAGCGAGGTGATGCCGTGCTTCATGGAGGCGGAGCGGCAGAAGTCCAGGGCGAGCGTGGACTTGCCCATGGCGGGTCGGGCGGCGACGATGATCATTTGGCCGCCGTGCAGGCCCTGGGTGAGTTCGTCGAGGTCGGTGAAGCCTGTGGGTACGCCGTTGAGTTTGCCTTTGTTCTTCTCGATGTCTTCGAGCGTGTTGAGGACGTCTGAGCTCATCTGGTTCATGGATACGTAGTCGCTGGTTTCGCGTCCGTCGGAGACGGCGTAGACCTCGGCCTGGGCCTGGTCGACGATTTCGTCGACGTCGCCGCCGGCGTCCGCGTAGCCGAGCTGGACGACGCGCGTGCCCGCGGTGACGAGGCGGCGCATGATGGCGCGTTCGCGCACGATGCGCGCGTAGTAGGCGGCGTTGGCGGCGGTGGGGACGGAGGCGATGAGGGTGTGCAGGTAGGCGGCGCCGCCCACCTTTGAGAGGACGCCTGCGCGCTTGAGTTCGCCGGCGACGGTGATCGCGTCGGCGGGTTCTGCGCGGCCGTTGAGTTCGACGATGGTGTCGAAGATGGTCTCGTGGCTGGGCTGGTAGAAGTCCTGGCCGCGCAGCATTTCGGAGACGACGTTGGCGGCCTCGGTCGTCAGCATCATGGACCCGAGGACGCTCATCTCCGCGTCGATGTCCTGCGGGGGGACGCGGTCGAACTGGTCGTCGGGCATCGTGATCCTCTCGGGGCTGTGGGTGTGCGGTGACGAGGCCTGGGCCGGGTTCTCGGGGTTGCTCGCGCCCGGTGAGCCTGTGGATACAGAGCCGTCAGGCGAAGACTAACGCGTCGTCGGCAATCGCGCGACCGGCGCTGTGCACGGGCATGTGCACATATTGTGGATAACCTGTGCGCAACGCCGATTGTCCCTGTGTACAAAGAGTAATGACCGCCCTGTCAGGGCAGATATGCTCATCACAGTCACATCATTGTGATTCATTGGGGCGTCTAGAATTTCCATGTGCACAGTTATCCACAGGCCTGTGCACATGTTGTGGATAAGAAGTGGAGCGTGTAATGAGCAGTAATCGTGACTGGGTGAACCAGATGTCGGGTGACCCGGATGAGGCCACCCCGGCCTCGTCGATGCCGACGATCACGACGGGCAAGATCCTCGCGCTGGCCTTGCCGTCGCTGGGCGCGCTCATCGCCGAGCCGCTGTTCACGATCATCGACTCCACGATGGTCGGTCACCTGGGCACGCCGCAGCTGGCGGGCCTCGGCGTCGCTTCCACCGTCTTGAACACGGCGGTTGGGCTTTTTATCTTCCTGGCCTATTCGACGACGTCCCTGACGGGGCGTCACCTGGGGGCGGGTCGGCGTGACCTGGCGCTGCGCTCCGGGGTCGAGGCCATGTGGCTGGCTGGAGGCATCGGCGCGGTTGCCGCGATCCTCCTGGCCGTCTTTGCTTCTCCCCTGCTCACCTGGCTAGGTGCTGACGCTGCGACCTTGCCGCACGCCCTGGCCTACCTGCGTTTTTCAGCGCCGGGCCTGATCGGCATGTTCGTCGTCCTGGCGGCCACGGGTACCCTGCGCGGGTTCCAGGACACGCGTACTCCGCTGATTGCGGCCTCCGTGGGCGCGGCCTTCAATGCGGTGGCGAACTGGGTGCTCATGTACCCGCTCGGGCTGGGGGTCGCCGGGTCGGGTCTGGGTACGGCGCTCACGCAGACGCTCATGGCGCTCTTTCTCGGTGGGATCGTCGCTCGATCCGCCCGCCGCGAGGGTGTGAGCCTCAAGCCCTCCACGTACGGACTTTTCGCCTCGGCCGCCGAGGGGACCCCTCTCCTCATCCGAACAATCGCGCTGCGCGTCGCTCTCCTCGCGACCCTGAGCGCCGTCACGTCGATCTCCACCCAGGCCCTGGCCGCGCACCAGATCGTGTGGACCCTGTGGAGCTTCGCTGCCTACGTCCTCGATGCCCTCGCGATTGCCGCTCAAGCACTGGCCGGCTTCGCGTCGGGCACGGGCCGGCGCGGCGCCATGCAGCCACTCCTCCGCACCCTGAGCCGCTGGGGGCTCGGCTTTGGCGCGGTCGTTGGCGTGGTGCTCGCCCTCACCGCACCGTGGATGAGCCGCATCTTCACAACCGACTTGACAGTCATCGACTACGCGACCACCGCGATCATCGTCAGTGCATTCTTCCAGCCCGTCGCCGGCTACGTATTCCTCCTTGACGGTATCCTCATCGGGGCGGGCCACGGGCGTTACCTGGCCGCAGCCTCCCTCCTCAACCTCGCCGTGTACGCGCCCGTCCTGTGGCTTATCGCCCATTCTTCCGTACTCGCCAGCTCCCCCGCGCTCGCCCTTGCGCTCGTCTGGCTCGCCTACTCCGCGGTGTACACAGGCATGCGGGCCTTCACCAACGGGTACGCGGCGCGCACGCTCTGAACTCTGATCTTCGACGAGGCCTGGGTGGGCTTCGTCCCTCGCGCCCGATTCGCACTGCTGCGGGTGTCCAGCGGAGGCGGCCCAGGCCTCGTCCCCGACCGAGGCATCGGCGCGCTCAGCGGCACCGCTTGAGCGGCCACGGCCTCGTACTGAGGACCCAATCGTGACCGGAAACGCCCTGGCGAACAGGCACCCGCCCGTGTAAAATAAGCAGCTGGACTGTCCGCACCCGTGGACGGCCCAGCAGGCCCCTCCCAGGGGCCATACGCAACGCCCTCCTGTCACGGACCGTCCGTGACCGCAGAGACCATAGGAGGTGGGAACCAACGTGCGTAACTACGAACTGATGGTGATCCTCGATCCTTCGATCGACGAGCGCACCGTCGCCCCCACGATGGAGAAGTACCTGGCACCCGTGGCTGCCAATGGCGGCTCCGTCGAGAACGTTGACATCTGGGGCAAGCGTCGCCTTGCTTACGAAATCCTCAAGCGTTCTGAGGGCATCTACGTCGTCATCGACATGACCACGACCCCCGAGGTCGCTCTCGAGATCAACCGCCGCATGGGCATCGACGAGACCATTCTCCGTACGAAGCTCCTGCGCCCCGACGCTCACTGAGCCGACACCACCCCTAAGCCCGAGGAGCCGACATGGCCGGAGATACCGTCATTACCGTCATCGGTAACCTGACCGCCGACCCCGAACTGCGGTGGACGCAGTCCGGTGCCGCGGTCGCCGATTTCACGGTGGCCTCCACCCCCCGAACCTACGACCGTAACGCCGGTGAGTGGCGCGACGGCGACACCCTCTTCATGCGCTGCTCCGTGTGGCGCGATACCGCAGAGAACGTCGCCGAGTCGCTGCGCAAGGGCATGCGCGTCATCGTTCAGGGTCGCCTCACCCAGCGCTCGTACGACACCCAGCAGGGTGAACGTCGCACGGTCGTTGAGCTGCAGGTCGACGAGGTCGGCCCCTCCCTGCGCCGCGCACGCGCGCAGGTCACCCGCACCGCCCCCTCCGGTGGCGGCGGCTACCAGTCCGACAACCGCGGCCAGCAGCAGGGCGGCTACCAGCAGGCAGCCTCCCAAGGCGGCGGTTACGGCGGTGGCCAGCAGGGTGGATACGGCCAGGGCGGCACCAACTACGGTGCCCAGGGTGGCGCCAACTACGGCGCCCCGACCGGCGGCTCCCCCGAGGACCCGTGGCGCACCACCCCTTCCGGCGGCTCCACGTCCTTCGGTGACGAGCCCCCGTTCTAAAGTCGCGCGCCCCGGCCCCGTTGCCGGATAGCGCCACGTCGAAGACACAACGCTTGGGGCGGGATTGCCCGCCCGGATTCACTAGGAGACCATCATGGCGAAGCCCCAACTTCGCAACAAGCCCATCAAGAAGAAGGCCAACCCGCTGAAGTCGGCCAAGATCGAGAAGATCGACTACAAGGACACCGCTCTGCTGCGTAAGTTCATCTCGGACCGCGGCAAGATCCGCGCCCGCCGCGTGACCGGTGTTTCCACGCAGGAGCAGCGCAAGATCGCTCGCGCCGTCAAGAACGCGCGTGAGATGGCTCTGCTGCCCTACTCCACGACCGGCCGCTGATAAGGGAAGGACACAGCTGATATGGCTACCACGAAACTGATCCTCACCCACGACGTTCCGAAGCTCGGCCACGCCGGCGAGGTCGTCGAGGTCAAGGCTGGCTACGCCCGCAACTACCTGGTCCCCCGTGGCTTCGCCACCAAGTGGACCGCTGGTGCCCAGAAGCAGATCGACCAGATCGCCGCTGCCCGCCGCCGTCACGAGATCGCCACGATCGACGACGCCCGCGTCGTGCGCGACACGCTGCAGGCCGGTGTCGTTGAGATCACCGCGAAGGTCGGCAACTCCGGCCGCCTCTTCGGCGCTATCTCCGCTGCTGCGATCGCCGACGCGGTCAAGGAGCAGCTGGGCCAGACCATCGACCGTCGTCGCGTCATCATCGCCTCGCCCATCAAGGCTGCCGGCGACTACACGGTGACCGTCGGCCTGCACGCCGAGGTGTCCGCGAACCTGCGCGTCCGCGTCATCGCCAAGAAGTGAAGGCTTCACGCATCGGTTGAATGACTGAAGGGTTGGCCCCCGCTCGAACGAGCGGGGGCCAACCCTTTGTTTGTTGCGTTGTTTGTCGCGCGCGGGGCGGGCGGCATTGCCGTGCACTCGCATGCTGGGTCCCGTTGAACACTCATGCGGATACGTTGTTCACTCATGGATAGGTTGTGGCTTCGCGGATAGGTTGTCGGCCTATCCGCATGCTCGTAACCTATCCGCACCGTCGTTTCCTATCCGCGAATGTAGCCCCAGAACACACGCTGAGCGCCTGACACGCATGCGGATACCCGTAGAGGCATCGGCGGTTCACGAGGGGCGCTCAGGAGCGTCCCACAGGCGTCCGACAGGTACGAGTGCGGGTCCCGAGGAACTCCTCGGGACCCGCACTATGGGACTACCTACGCGGCAGTAGCAGTCTCATCGAATGTTGCCGCCGCCGTTGTTTCCACCGTTAGCGCCGCCGTTGTTTCCACCGTTGCCGCCGCCGTTGTTTCCACCGTTGCCGCCACCGTTAGTGCCGCCGTTGTTTCCGCCGTTGCCGCCACCGTTGTTTCCACCGTTGCCGCCACCGTTGTTTCCACCGTTGCCGCCACCGTGGTTTCCACCGCCGCCGTTGCCGCCGCCGTTGCCGCCGCCGTTGCCGCCGTTGCCGTTGCCGTTGCCGTTGCCGTTGCCGTTCCCGTTCCCGTTCCCGTTCCCGTTCCCGTTGCCGTTCCCGTTGCCGTTTCCGTTTCCGTTGTTGGAATCCCTGGTCGGCTCATCGGAGGGAACTCCCGACTGAATCGGGTTGTTCTCAGGCTCGTTCGAAGACTGCGGGGTCTCGATCGTGCTGGTGGGGAGCGGGATGGGCGAGTAGTTCTGACCCGGGCGGTTCGACTCGACCTTCCAGGTGAAGTCGCTGCCCGACAGATTCTTCGTCACGGGCTTCATGTACTTGATCCACACGTCCACCGGCCAGTCGCCGCCATGGAAATGGTCGAGGCCACCAACGTCGTCCAGGGGCACCGAGTTACCGAGTTCATCCGACTGGTACATGGACACGGCCGTGACCATGCCGGGTACGAAACCAATGAACTGTGCGGACAGCTGGTCGGAGGACGTACCGGTCTTGCCGGCGGTCACCAGGCGATCAATCGCCGGGTCGATATTGTTCGCGGTACCGTCGCCCTTCGTGACGGCCTCGAGGGCCGGCATGATGGACGACACCTCTTCGACATCGAACACGCGGACTGGATCCACGTCGCCGCTGAAGAGCAGCTTGTTGCGGGAATCCTCGACCTTCTTGACGATGTGTGCGCTGACGCGCTCGCCGCCGTTCGCGATCGTCGAGTAAGCGGTCGCCAGGTCGATGTTGTGCGGGGACGCTGACCCCAGGACGTTCAGAAGTTCATCGGTCAGGCCAAACGTATCCTCGGGAATACCCGCGTCGACCGCAGCCTGGAGAGTGTTCTTAGGCCCCACGTCGTCGTTGAGTGCCACGTAGGCCGTATTCATCGAATACTCGGTTGCACGCACCAGCGTCACGTTGTCGAAGGAATAGCCACCATCGTTCGTGACGGCCGTGTCCAGGCCTTCGAAGTACTGCGGTGACTTACCCGAATAGATGTCGTACACCGAGCCTCCCAGGCGCGCATTGGCCAGCAGGGCGAAGGGCTTGAAAGACGAACCCGCCATCGCGATGTCCTGCGTGACCGCGTTCTGCTGACGCTCCTCGAAATCCGGACCCGCGTACTCGGCGAAGATCTCACCAGTGGCCGGGTCCATGGAGGACAGTGCGACGTGCTGGTACTTGGGGTCCCAGCCGCGGACCTGGTTCATGGACTCGGCGGCCTCGACGGCCTGATCCTGGTAGTCCTTGACGATCGTGGAGGTGATGCGCAGGCCGCCCTGGCTGATCTTGTCCTCATCGAACTGGCCGGAGGCCAGCAGCTCGGACTTAACCTGGGCCATCAGGTAGCCGTTAGTGCCGGACATGGACTCGCTGTTGAGCGTGTCGGGGTCAATCGTCTCGGGGAAGACCGCCGCATCCCTCTGGGCCTGCGTGATCCAGCCGTCCTCCAACATGAGGTTCAGGTCACGCTCCCAGCGCTCCCTCGCCTTCCCGGGGCTGATGGCGGGGTCCCACGCGGAGGGCGCGGGAATGACCGCGGCAATCAGCGCGGCCTCGGACAGGGTCAGGTCGGCTGCACCATGGCCGAAGTAGGCCTGCGCGGCAGCGTCGATGCCGTAGGCACCACGACCGAAGTAGATCGTGTTCATGTAGGCCCCAATGACCTCGTCCTTGGACTTCTCACGGTTGATCTTGAGCGCGAGCACGGATTCCTTGAGCTTGCCACCGTAGGTATCCGTGGTCTTACCGACGAAGTATCGCTCAACGTACTGCTGGGTGAGGGTCGATGCGCCCTGCCGCGCTCCGCCCCGCAGATTATTGACGAGCGCTCGGAGGATACCCTTAACGTCAACGCCGGAGTTCGTGTAGAACGTGCGGTCCTCGGAAGCGACGATCGCCTTGGACACGTAGTCGGGTATTTTGGTCGTGTCGACGATCTGCCTGTTGATCTCGCCGAGGCTACCCATCTCGGTCGTGCCGTCCGCGTAGTAGACGGTCGTCTTCTGCGCGAGTGCCAGGTCAGCCGGCGCAGGCACACTGAGTGTGTTGTACAGGTACAGGAACACGGCCATGCCGACGATGAAAAAACCCAGGAAGATGGTCAGTATTCCGAAGCCGATGCGCTTGGCCCATCGGAAACGCTTCTTCTTAGGACTCTTCTTATCGCTCGGCGAGGCCGTGGCGGCCTTCGTCGATGAGCCGGAGGCATGCGCAGAATGCGACGGGCGACGCGGGGGCAGGTGTTCCTGCCCGGACGCGCTCTGGCTGCCCGGTTCGACGTTGCCGTTCCCGTTGTTCTGTCCGTTGCTAGTCGCCACGTGTTCGCCCTTTCAGCGGATTGTTGTACCTCTAGGTTAGCCGGGTTTCCTGAAAGTTCCCCATGGAATGGGCACAAACACGTTGGGGTGGGTGCGTGTGATAGCGTACCCACCCCCGGATGTTTTCCGTCAGTACCCCCTGATCAGGACCACTGTTCCTCGGGACGACCATCGACTGCCCACAGGGTGTGGAACACACCCTCCTTGTCTACCCGGTGGTAGGTGTGGGAGCCGAAGAAGTCGCGCTGACCCTGGATGAGGGCGGCGGGCAGGCGCGTCGCGCGAATCTGGTCGAAGTAGGCCAGGGACGAGGCGAACACGGGGATCGGAACGCCGGCGAGGGCTGCCTGGGACACGACGCGGCGCAGCGCGGGCGTGCACTCCTGGAAGCGGGTCGCAAACGGCTCGGCGGCCAGCAGCAGCGGCAGATCCGGATCGGCCTCGTAGGCGCGGGTGATGTCGTCGAGGAAGGCGGCGCGGATGATGCAGCCCGCGCGCCAGATGCGAGCCAGGGCACCCTTGTCGATGCCCCACTCGTACTCGGCAGCCCCGGCCTCGATCTCGTCGAAGCCCTGCGAGTAGGCGACGATCTTGGAGGTGAAGAGCGCCTGGCGCACGTCCTCGATGAACGCAGCCCGGGCCTCGTCCGATTCGATGACGAGCGCGGAGGCGTTGCCCGCGAGCGTCTGCCCGGCTGCGCGCTGGGCGGGCTCGGAGGATGCGCCGCGCGCGAAGGTCGCCTCGCCGATCGCGGTGACGGGGACGGCCAGGTCGAGGGCGGTCTGGACCGTCCACTTGCCGGTGCCCTTCTGTGAGGCAGCGTCCATGATGAGGTCGACGAGGGGCTTGCCGGTCTCGGCGTCCACCTGGCGCAGGACCTCGACGGTGATCTCCATGAGGTAGGAGTTGAGCTCGCCCTCGTTCCAGGCGGCGAAAATGTCGGCGATCTCGGCTGGTGTCGCGCCCAGGCCCTCGCGCAGGAGGGTGTAGGCCTCGGCGATGACCTGCATGTCCGCGTACTCGATGCCGTTATGCACCATTTTCACGAAGTGGCCGGCGCCGTTCGCGCCGATGTACGTGCAGCAGGGCACGCCGTCGTAGGTGCCGGCGATGGCCTCGAACATGGGGCCGAGGCGGTCGTACGAGGCCGGGGTGCCGCCGGGCATGATGGAGGGACCCCACAGGGCACCCTCCTCGCCGCCGGAGACGCCCGCGCCGACGAAGTGCAGGCCACGCTCGGCGGCCCACTTCTCGCGGCGGATCGTGTCGGTGAACAGGGAGTTACCGCAGTCGACGATGATGTCGCCCTCGTCCATGAGGTCGGCGAGCTGGCCCATGACGGCGTCCGTCGAGGGGCCGGCCTGGACCATCATGATCGCGACGCGGGGGGTGCGAAGCGATGCGACGAAGTCCTCGAGCGTGGAGGCGGGCACGAAGGTGGCCTCGTCCCCGTGCTCGGCCATGAGCTTGTCGGTGCGCGCGGGCGTGCGGTTAAAGACGGCGGTCGCGTAGCCGTTGCGAGCCAGGTTACGGGCGAGGTTCGCGCCCATGACTCCCAGGCCGTACACGCCGATGTCGGCGGAGGCCTTCTCGGGGGTAAACGTGCTCATGCGGTGACTCTCCTAACGTATAGGTCAGTTATCACCAGAGTACGTCCGTGGCAGGTGGGGGTGCACCGCTCGCGGGCGTGAGGATGGTCGCGCCCGCTCCACTGACGAGGCCGCTCACCGCCGCACTCACCGGCGCGCTTACGTTTCGGCGGGGCTGTGCGCGGGGTCTGCGAGTCTAGTCCTGGGCCTGTCGGGCGGCCTTCGCGGCGGCCTTGCGGGCCTTCTTTTCGGCGACCTTTGCTTCCCAGCGGGCTTGCTGCGCCTGGTATTCCTCGGCCAGGGCGCGCACGTCGTCGGAGGCCCACCACTCTAGGAGCGCCTCGCGGGCTGCCTCCTCGCCCAGCGGTCCGCGCTCCATGCGCAGCTCCAGCAGGTAGTCGCGGGCGATCTTGACGGCGCGCGAGGGGCGAAGCCCCAGGATGTCCATGATCTGGTCACCGTCGAGGTCGGGGCGGATCGCGTCGAGTTCCTCCTGTTCGCGCAGGGCGGCGATGCGGGCCTCGAGGTCGTCGTAGGCCGACGACAGGAAGTTGGCCTTGCGACGGTTGCGGGTCGTGCAGTCGGCGCGCGTGAGGCGGTGGAGGCGTTCGAGCAGGTCGCCCGCGTCGGCCACGTAGCGGCGCACAGCGGAGTCGGACCATGCGGCCTCGCCGTAGCCGTGGAAGCGCAGGTGCAGCGCGACCAGCGTGGACACGGCCTCGATTGTCGCCTTGTCGAAGTGCAGGGCCTTCATGCGCTTGCGCGTCATCTTCGCGCCCACGATCTCGTGGTGGTGGAAGGACACGGTGCCGTTCTTCTCGAAGCGGCGGGTCGCCGGCTTGCCCACGTCGTGCATGAGTGCCGCAAAGCGCAGGACGAAATCGGGGGCGGGCACGGGGCCGTCCGGGCCGGTCTCCAGGTCCATGGCCTGCTCGACGACAGTGAGGGTGTGTTCGTAGACGTCCTTGTGGCGCTTGTGCTCGTCAACCGTGGAGACCAGTGCGGCGACCTCGGGCAAGACGATATCGGCGACGCCCGTGTGCACCATCAGCTCGATGCCGCGGCGCGGGTAGGGCGAGATGATGAGGCGCTCAAGCTCAGCGCGGATGCGCTCAGCGGACACGATCTCCAGGCGCGAGGCCATGGTTTCCATGGCGTTCATGACGTTCAGGTCCACGTCAAGGCCCAGCTGGGCGCTAAAGCGCGCGGCGCGCATAATGCGCAGCGGGTCGTCGTCGAAGGACTGCTCGGCGGACACGGGGGTGCGCAGGTTGCCGTCCGCGAGGTCCGTCAGACCGCCGCAGGGGTCGACCAGGGCCATCTGCGGCAGGCGCATCGCCATCGCGTTGACTGTAAAGTCGCGGCGCGTCAGATCACCTTCGAGTGTGTCGCCGAAGGTCACCTCGGGCTTGCGCGACCCGATCTCGTACTCGTCGGTGCGATACGTCGTCACTTCAACGACCACGTCGCCGCGGCGCCCGCCGATCGTGCCGAACTCCTTGCCGATGTCCCACGTCGCATTGCCCCACTGGGCCAGCAGTTCCTCGGTGCGCTCGGGACGCGCGGAAGTCGTCATGTCAAAGTCGTGCGGAGTCACACCCAGGAAAGCATCGCGCACCGGTCCACCGACGAGCGCGAGTTCCTCCCCGGCCTCGTCAAAAATCGTGCCGAGTTCCATAATTGCGGGCGGAAGTGCCGCGAATGTCTTCGTGGCGTTGGCCATGAGGGTAGGAATGTCCGTCGTTCCGGCATTTTGCGCGGTCACGGGGCCCTTGATCGGGGAAGCTGACTGGGTACTCATCGCCTCTAAGCATGCCAGGAAAGCGCCCTAGCCGACTACCGGGGGCCGCCCACCGGCTAAAGTAGAGTCATGCCTGCACGTTCAGTTGACCGCCGATCCGGGGCTCCTAGACCCCCGCGTCGGTCTGCTTCCATGCGCGCGGGCCGCTCTCACTTGCCGATTTCCGCGGAAACCAGCGCAGGCGGTATTGTCGTGGACGTGCGTGACGGAATTCCCTATGCAGCGCTTATCGCGCGACGCAATCGAGCGGGGCGTATCGAGTGGTGCCTGCCCAAGGGTCACCTGGAGGGCTCCGAGACCCCGCAGCAGGCGGCGCTGCGCGAGGTCGCCGAGGAAACCGGCATCCACGGGCGTATCATCCGCCACCTGGCGTCGATCGACTACTGGTTTTCCGGCAACGACCGCCGCGTCCACAAGGTCGTTCACCACTACCTAATGGACTACGAATCCGGTACGATCACCGTTGATGGAGATCCTGATCACGAGGCCGAGGCCGCCGCATGGGTTCCCCTGCGCGACGTGTCGCGTCAGCTGGCCTACCCCAATGAACGCCGCATCGTGCGCATCGCCCTCGACCTGCTGTATCGGGATAGCCGTGGCTAGGCGCGGCAGGTGGGTCGCCGCCCTGTGCGCGGCGCTGATGGTTCCGCTCGGTCTCTTCATTCGCGAGGCCGGGGCAATTCCCGTACATTCGGCGACGTCCGCGCAGGATCAGTCGCGCCCCTCCGTGATGGGCACTGTGTCCGCAGATTCGGGACTCTCGGTATCGATTGACTCTCTGTCGCCTCGGATCATTACGACCGAGGAAGAAGTCGTTATTTCTGGCACGATCCGCAACGATTCGCCGACGACGCTGGCCTCCGTCTCCGTCGAGGTGTTCGTCGCTAACGAGACACCCATCTCCATCTCGTCGATGACGACACAGCTCAGCGAGGACGAACCCGACGCCACGCATGCCGCTTCCTCGACGCTGACCGACGTACGCCGCAGCGTGACCACGCCTTTTGAGATTCGTATCCCCACCTCCTCCCTGCCGCTGACCGACACCGAGGAGTGGGGGCCTCGCGTCACGACCGTCACTGCGACCTCCGGCGACTTCTCCGGCAAGGACCGCACGATCCTCGTGTGGGACTCCGGCGCGCAGGTCTCCCCCTCCCGCGTGTCGGCGGTAGTTCCCTGGACCTCAGGAAACGCCGCGTCAACCCAGGCCGAGCGTTCCGCGGTCCTGACCCTGGCCGGGACCTCGGGCGTCACCCTCGCCGTCGATCCTCTCCTGATCCCTCGCGGCCCCCAGCCCACGACCAAGCACAGCCCCTCCCCATCCGCGTCCGTGTCTGTGACCGACGATGAGGCACAGTCGGAGGGACAGTCGGGGCAGTCGGGGCAGTCCGACGCCCCCACGGCCTCGCCGAGTCCGTCCGCCTCCGCCGCACCGACGCCCGCGCCCACCGCGACCGACCCGGCACAGCGCTCGCGCGACCTCCAGGCCGAGGCCTTCGTGTCCTCGTTCATGTCGACTGCCTCCGAGATCATCGCCCTGCCCGACGCCGATGCGGATCTCGGGGCCCTCGCGCTGTCCGGCAACACCGGCTTCTGGGGCCTGGCCTCCGAATCCATCGACGCTTTCCCGGGCACGCCGCGCGCGGCCGGCTGGGTCGCGCCGAGTCACGCCCACAATCCCGACGCTCCGAGTCCCTCCGCGACCCCGTCGACATCCCCCACGGCCTCGCCGTCGGCATCCGCGACGCCGAACCCGACGCCCTCCGCGACCGGTCCGAGCGGAACCATGACTTCCAAGCCCGACTCGGGTCCCACGATCCTGCGCAACGTCGGCTGGCCCGATGATGCAACCTTCGGCACAACCTTCCTGTCGAACTTCGCTGCGGCCGACCAGATCGCCATCGCCCCGGCCTCGGCACTGACCCCCACTGACGAGGTCCCCTTCACCTCCATGGCGCGCGTCAACGTCAACCCGACGACCGGTGAGACCTCGACAAACGGGACGGGCGCGCACATCCTCGCCCAGCAGGCAGACATCTCCTCGATCCTGTCGTGGAATGCTTCCGGCGGCGACGCGCTCGACGCCGAGCAGGCCCTCACCGCCATCACGGCGATCATCACACGCGAACGCCCCTCCACCTCGCGCACCCTGTTCGCGACGGCAGCGCGCGGAACCACCATCAACGACCGCCTCTCCAGCCGTGCCAGCGCGCTCTTCTCCCCGCGCTGGGTCACCGCCACGAGCTTCACGGACATGGCCACCAGCGAACCCACAGACGTCGAGCGCGCCACCGTCGGCACGGGCACCCTCGCCGACGACACGGCAACCGCCATCACCGAGATGTCGACCTCGCTGACGCTGCTCATTCCACTGGCGAACGCAACGGACGACCCCGACGCGGTCTTCGACTCGGTCACGCCCCAGGTCCTTCCAGCATTGACTGCCGGGCGCACCCCCTCCGAGCAGCTGGACTCCGCGACCGCCATGACCAGCCAAGTGACGACCATGCTATCCTCGGTGACCGTCGAACCCTCCTCGGCGGTCAACCTCATCAACAAGTCCGCGAACTTCCCCGTCCTGATCCGCAACAACCTGGACTGGCCGGTACGCGTCGACGTCACCCTCATCCCCGACGACCCGCGACTGCGTGCCACCCCCGCACAATCCCAGCTGCTGGCCGCGCGCGGTGCCACCACGGTCGAAGTGCCCGTCGGCGCGATCGGCAGTGGCGACATCGAAGTCACCTACAAGGTCACAACCCCCGACGGCCACATCCTGGACGACTCACAAACCGTTTTCGTGCGCATGCGCGCCGGCTGGGAAGACGCAATCACCGCGGTTATCGCCGCGCTCTTCGGCCTCCTGTTCCTCGTCGGCATCACGCGTTCGATCCGCGGGCGATCCAGGCGTAAGGCCGAGGCCTCCACTGCTTCCGGGAGTACCGACGAACCCGTCGGCTCAACCGAGGCACCCCAGGGGGCATCCGCCCCCGAGACACACCCCGAGGACCCAGAGAAGGCCTCGGACACCGCAGACGAGAACACTGACTCGAAGACCGCCACGACGAAGGAGACCCCATGAGCTCGAAAACGCCAGGCCGATCGATCCTGAGGGCATCGGCGCTGATGGCGTCGGGAACCATGGTGTCGCGCATCCTCGGCTTTATCCGAAACGCGATGCTGATCGCCGCAGTCGGCGCCACCGCAGGCGGCGTGGGCGCGGCCTTCCAGACCGCCAACACGCTGCCCAACACCGTGTTCAACCTGCTTGCCTCGGGCATCTTCGACGCGGTGCTAGTTCCCCAGATCGTCGGCGCGATCAAGCGACGTAACGACGGTGACACCTACGTGAACCGCCTGCTGACGCTCGCTGGCACGGTCCTGTTCGTCGTCACCTTCATCACGATGGTGCTCGCGCCCCTGCTCGTCATCATCACGGCCGCCGGCTACACCGAGGACATCCGTAACCTCGCGATCCTCTTCGCGCTTCTGTGTCTGCCGCAGCTCTTCTTCTACGGCCTGTATAACCTGCTCGGCGAACTCCTCAACGCCCGCGAAATCTTCGGCCCCTACATGTGGGCACCCGTCGTCAACAACGTCGTGGGCATCGCCGGCCTCGCCCTGTTCCTGGGTATCTGGGGCGGTGCCCCCAACGGCGGTATCCCCGCAGGCGACATCACCTCAGCCCAGTTCTGGGTCTTGGCTGGCTCGGCGACCCTCGGCGTCATCTGCCAGGCCCTGTGTCTGCTGTGGCCGATGCGTCGCGCGGGCATCTCTTTCAGGCTGGACTTCCACTTCCGCGGCACCTCCTTCGGCTCAATGCCGCGCGTGGCCGGCTGGACGTTCGCGACCCTTGGCGTCTCGCAGGTCGGCGTCCTGTCGACCAACAACCTGGCCGCGATGGCCGACGGCTTCATCGGCCGCAACGGTACCCAGGGCGGCGTCGTCGGCATCCTCGCTTATTCGACGGCGTTCATGATCTTCATGGTCCCCCAGTCGCTCATCACCGTGTCCCTGACGACCGCAATCTTCACGCGCATGGCCGGTGCCGTCGCCGACGGCGACGACCGGGCGGTGGCCGACAGCTACCATCTGGGCGTCCGCACAATCACGTCGCTGACCCTCGTGGCCGCGGCCATGCTCATGGCCGGCTCGGTGCCCATGATGGAGATCGCGATGGCCGCCAAGGGCGGGGATCCCGAGGCTGTGACAGCCTACGCCCTCGTCCTGACTTCGCTGATGCCCGGCGTCGCCTCCACGGGCATGGTCCTCATGAGCCAGCGCGTCTTCTTCGCCTACGAGGACGTCAAGCCCGTGTTCCTCATGGGTATTGGCCCCACGATCATCCAGGTAATCGTGGGCTGGTCCCTGTACGCGGTGACCGGCGCGCGCTGGTGGGTTATTGCTGCGTCCCTGGGCGAGACGGTCTGCCGTCTCACGCAGGGCATCATCGCCGTCGTGTGGGTCTCCCGCGAGAACCGCTACGTGGATCGAGTGGGCCTGCTGCGCTCCTACGTGTCGTTCCTGGTGGCCGCCATCGTGGCAGGTATCGTCGGATTCGGTGTCCTGTCCCTGATGGGCATCCACACGGATACTTCCTCGACCCTGGCACGCATGGGTATCGCCGCTGTCAAGCTCGCCATCGTCTCGACGATCACCGGCGTCGTGTACCTGGTATTCCTGCGCTTCGTTTCTCCACACGAATCCGCGACGATGATGCGTCCCCTCCTGACCCGCTTGCGCGTCCCCACCTCTGTGGTGAACATCCTGGCAGCGTCTTCTACGCCGACCGCTGACGGAGCTGCGATAATGGTGTCAAACGCATCCGACCAGACGGAGGAATCGATGGCCCCCACGCCTGAACCGACCGGCGACGAGAAGAAGATGCCGTCGTTCGACGAGGTCGTTGACCCCTCGCCGATCCCTGCGCCTCCGGCGAGTCCCTCCCCTGCCTCGGAAGACGCCTCCGTTCCGCCAATTCCAGATGCTCTGCCGACCCCCGCGCCCGTCGTAGCTCCGGCCATCGCACCCGCGACGCAGGCTCCTGCCGTGAACCCGGGTTTCATCGAGGCAGTGGTCGCGCCCGCTGTCGATGCCGTCGCTGAAGCGACGGATGCCGCCAGCGCGCAGCCGATCCCCGAGACCTCGGCTGAGGTCGGCGTCAAGCCGGTGAGTGACAAGGCCGCGGACGCGGCCGAGGTTCCCGCCACCGCCTTCCCGGTCGCTCCCACGCCACCCAAGTCCACCGCCAGCGGCTACGAACGCGAGGGTGCCGTCTTCCAGACGGACTTCCCGCACCCGGAGCCGCTTACCGATGCGCCCTCAACCCACCAGATCCCGCGCATCCAGCCGCTCGCACCCGAGCCGCCCGCCTCTGCGAAGATCCCTGACGGTATGCACGCCCCCGCTGACGCCACGGCAGTGATCCCCCCGATCACCGCCGCTGTGGCCGCCCGGGCAGCCGCCCAAGCCGAGCAGCAGGCCACTGAGGCTGCCCCGACCTCGTCAGATGAGAAGAAGACACCCGAGAGCTCCGATCAGCTCATCGACCCGACGAAGCCCGCGCTGATCTTTGGTGTCATCGTGTTCCTCTTCGGCGCGATCTGGGGTCCGTGGATGGCGACCCGCCCGGTCACCGACCTCAATCTGGCACAGTCGCTGCGCGAGGCTACCACGCAGGTGCAGTCTGACAACACTCCCGCGCCAAACCTGACGACCACTCCCCCGCCCGCGCCCTCCGTGACGCCCGTGATCTCCTCCGTGCAGGTCCTGTCGTGGAACAACGACGACGGCGACCACCCGGACCGCGCGATCAACATGATCGACTCGAACCCGTCGACGTCGTGGAGTTCGCGCTGGTTCGATAACAATCAGTTCCGCGACGACACCTCCGTGACCATCGTCGTCAAGCTGCAGCAGAAGGCCACCGTGTCCTCGGTGACCCTGCACATGGATTCAGCCACCTCCGGCGGCGAGCTCGTCGTGCGTAACATCACCGATCCGACGAAGCCGCGCGAGGGAACAGAACTGGCCACCTCGTCGTTGTCCCCGACGACGACGATTACACTGCCCCAGCCCGTCGAGACCGACTCGATTGCGCTGCAGTTCCGCTCGATGCCCAAGGGCCAGGACGGACGCAACTGGGCGTGGATCTCCGAGCTCACCGTCCAGTAACCCTGAAGGAGGGTACATGTCTTTCGTGACGATTCCGGGCCTCGTAACGGCCGAACCTACCGAGGCCGCCGCTCCCGTCGACGCCTCGATCCCCTCGGCCGAGGTCCCCGAGGGCACCACCGTCCACGACGTCGTTATCGTCGGCTCGGGCCCCGCCGGTTACACGGCTGCGGTCTACACGGCGCGCGCGGGCCTGGCCCCCATCGTGCTGGCCGGTCAGCTGGCCGCGGGTGGCGCGCTCATGAACACGACCGAGGTCGAGAATTTCCCCGGTTTCCCGGAGGGCATCCAGGGTCCCGAGCTCATGGACAACATGCGCGAGCAGGCCGAAAAGTTCGGCGCGGACGTTCGCTACGAGGACGTCGTCGCCGTCAACTTCGAGGGCGACGTGAAAGCCGTGGCAACCGAGGACGAGGTCTTCTATGCGCGCGCCGTCATCCTGGCCACCGGCTCGGAGTACCGCCACATGAACGTGCCCGGCGAGGAGGAATTCTCCGGCCGCGGAGTCTCCTACTGCGCGACCTGCGACGGCTTCTTCTTCAAGGATCGTCGCCTGGCCGTCATCGGCGGCGGCGACTCCGCGATGGAGCAGGCGACCTTCCTGACGAACTTCGCGTCCGAGGTCGTCGTCGTGCACCGCCGCGACGCCCTGCGCGCCTCGCGCGTCATGGCTGAGCGCGCCCTGAACAACCCGAAGATCTCCTTCGAGTGGAACGCGACCGTCTCCGAAGTCCTGGGTGACGAGGCCGTGACCGGCCTGCGCCTGGCGTCCACAGTGGACGGATCCACCCGTGAAATCGCCGTGGACGGCGTCTTCGTCGCGATCGGCCACCTGCCCCGCACGGGCTTCCTGCGTGACCAGGTCGCCCTCGACGAGGCCGGCTACATTACGGTCGACGAGCCGTCGACGCGCACGTCCGTGGCGGGCGTGTTCGCGTGCGGCGATGCCGTGGACCACACGTACCGTCAGGCCATCACGGCGGCTGGCTCCGGCTGCCGCGCCGCCCTGGACGCGGAGCGCTGGCTGGCGTCCCTGGGCGACCAGGCGTGATCTCCCCCACTCCAACCGGCGCGTCCGGCGCTGGCTCTCTCCGTCCTCGTATCTGCCCATGCGGGTCGGGAGCGATGCTGGCGCAGTGCTGCGGGCGATACCTGGATGGCGAGGCAGCTCCGACCGCTGAGGCGCTCATGCGGTCGCGCTACACGGCATTCGCGCTGCGCGACGAGGACTATCTGTTCCGCACGTGGCACCCGCGCACGCGCCCCGCTCCCCCCTACTGGGTGGAGGGGACGCAGTGGACGGGTCTGCAGATCCTGGGGGCCGAGGCCGGGGGTCCTTCCGACGAGGAGGGCGCCGTGACGTTCGTGGCCTCGTGGCGGGACGCATCGACCGGTGAAACCGGGCAGATGCGGGAGCATTCGCGCTTCTCGCGTAGGGCCGGGCGCTGGGTCTACGAGTACGGCGCAAACGACTGACACTACGGTAGGATTTTCATATGTTTGTTCGTCGACTCCTGTCACCCCCCGTTATCGTCGGGGCTCTTCTCGTCGTGGCGGTTGCTATCGCCGGTGATTTCATTGCAAATCCCCTGCCGATCGACACCGCCGTGTGGTCCAACTTCATCGAGTCACGCTCTCCCGCGATGAATACGTTCATGACGGGCGCGTCCTGGCTGTTTGATCCGAAGCGCGCTATCGTCTTGGCGCTGTTGGTCGCGGCCGCCGTCTGGTGGTTCATCAAGAAGGTCGTGCACGCGCTCTACGTCCTGTCGTCGGTTGTGCTCTCGGCTGCGAATAGCTTCGTGATTAAGCACCTGTACGAGCGTCCCCGCCCCGAAGAGGCGTACCGCTTGATCACTGAGGACGGCTATTCCTTCCCGTCGGGTCACGCGACGGTCGTCACGGCGCTGGTGGTCTCCCTCGTGATGGTGATGACGATGACGCGCGTCGGGCGCCAGATTCGTCACCTGCTGTGGGTCGCCGCGGTCGTCTTCATCGCGTTTATCTGCGTGACGCGTCTGTACCTGGGTGTCCACTGGGTGACGGACGTGCTGGGCGGTTTCGGTGTCGGCCTGGGTTCCACGCTGATCCTGTCGCCGTTCATGCTGCGACCGAACGCGTTGCGTTGGGTTCGCTGAGGTCACATCTGATTGCTGCTGGTGCGCCCGGGGCTACGGCCCCGGGCGCTTCTGTATGCGTCTGTGAGGCCCGATCACACCCCGACATGGATCACACCCGCCTCGGTTCCAAAAGGTCCGCAGAGGCCCTGGAAGGCATGGCCGCGGTGTCCGTGGACGGCGGCAGGGCCTGGCCGGACAACGAGCCGACGCGCCAACCCACACGTCAGAACTGCAGGCGCCGCTGGTACAAAGGGCGCCGGAGGGCCCGGGCGGGCTTCGAGATCGCCACACGCGAGCTTCGCTCGGAGTGGTCGATCTCGCGGGCGGCCGGGCCCGAAGGCGCCCGGCAACACCAGCAGCGCCACAAGCAACACCCACACGACCACCCGGGCACGCCAAAGGGGCGGGTACCGAAGTACCCGCCCCTCACTCAGCCACGACCTCGTCGAGGCTCAGGCTGAATCAGGCTCAGCCCTGGCGGCGGCGCATGTCGTAGACCGCGAAGCTATCGTCGATGGAGCCGTAGAATCAGATGGTCGTCGACTTGAAGGTCAGCGCGTACTAGGGTTCAGTCGCGGAGATGTAGGCCTCGTTCTTGTGGGTGCCGAGGCTCATGGAGATGCCGACCTTATCGCGCATCTGGATAGTGGTACCACCCTTGGTCTGATAGCCGGACCACGTAGGGCGCTTGATCTCGAGAGTAACGACCTTGTTACCGGCGGTGGCCGTGGCGTTGACGCCGTCGGGAGCCGAGTCGGGGTTGGAGTTACCTGCGGGAGTGATCGTGTGCGGCAGCGTGATGGTCACGACCGAGTTCAGGCAGCCCTCAGTGGTGGAGGCGCAGGAAAACTCGACGACGTATCGTTGTTCGACGCCTGACAGGTAGGAGTCCTCGTCGGCATTGATTGCAAGTTTGAGGGTGGGGGCGGCCGCGTATGTGGGCAGTGATGTCACGCCAAGAATGACGAGAGTAGTCGTCACCAACATGGCAAGCATCTGGGTCGGCCTCGAGGCCTTTCACCATGTGTCGTTGATGTACACAGCGTTCTCCTGTTGTGTGGATAAAGGATGAATCAGGCTAATTTTAGCGGTTGCAGAGCACGTGTGAAATGGTCGTAACTATCGCAAATCCGCTCGTATCTACAGGTCTATTGGGCCAGATCTCGAACATCTGACCGATTGTGCGAAAGACTTATCCACACGTGTGTACAGGTCTGTGGATGCATATTGCCGGAATACCAGTTCAGGGTCGTTAGTCCCAGAAGTAATCACTAATGATTGACGTTATCCACATACATGACCAACTGGTCGGATAAATAACGGCACACAGCCTCCGATAAGCTGACATATGAGGCCATCACCAACAAATTGCGGAAGCTCACATACGAGAAAACCCGCAACCATGAGGTTGCGGGTGAAAAGTGGAGCTAACGGGACTCGAACCCGTAACCCCCTGCTTGCAAAGCAGGTGCGCTACCAATTGCGCCATAGCCCCGTAGGAGAAGCTCAGTCCTCCACGACGTCCGTCACGGACATCCACAGATCGGCATTGTCAGAAAGATCAAGGAGAATTTGTCGAACGACGATACCAACGGCAACGACGGATCCGACAGCCACGCAACATGTGACCAGCTTCTTCATGATGATCCTCCGCTCAAATTCGCCTGCGGATGGTGGGCCTAGGTGGGCTCGAACCACCGACCTCAGTCTTATCAGGACTGCGCTCTAACCTACTGAGCTATAGGCCCAACCGGCACCCTTGCGGACACTCGGATATAGTACACAGCATCGAGCCCTTCAGTAAAATCGAGAGTTGGTGACGTCCGCCACGCGCCCGCCGCGCAGGGGCGCGGAGCAGAAAAGAGAACCCTCGTGACCACGATTATCGACTATGTTCGCAGGGCAACGACGCCGCTGCGCACAGACCTTACGCCAGCCGATGCCCTCATCCTCGCCACACTGTCGTACGCGGACTTCCATACTCTGGCCGGCCCCCGCTCCGCCCGGGGATGCCTCCTGCGCGAGGTCGCCCAGGCCTCGTCCATCCGCGCCCTCTACGATCACGCGATGCTCACCGAACGTAACCGTGTGCTTCTGCGCTCCCTGCTGGGCGCAGTCGGCGCGAGTCCGCGGTTTCGAGACATGCGGGTGCGCGACGCCGTCACGCGGATCGGCGTGCAGCCGCTCGCACAGTTCGGCGCGGTCACGTTCATCGACGAGGCCGGGGCGAGCTACGTGGCGTTCCGCGGCACCGATGGCACTGCGGTCGGCTGGGCGGAGGATGCGCACTTCGGCCTGGATTTTCCGACGATTGCTCAGCTGTGGGCGGCGCGCTACCTGCGATATGTGGCCCGATGCACTCCCGGACCGATCACCGTCATCGGCCACTCCAAGGGCGGGAACTTGGCCCTGTATGCGGCCGCCGCGACGAGCGTACCGACGCTCCAGCACGTGTTTTCCTTCGATCCCGTCGGCTTCCCCGAATCCGTCATCGATGACGGTTTCTTTTCCGGCATCGCACCTCTGACGAGCGTCTATACGCCGGCCGAATCCTGGGTGAGTCCCCTGTTTCCGCTGCCCACAGGCGCTTCGATCATTGCATCGCTCTGGCGGGGTCCGCTGAGCCACAACCCGTACACGTGGCTGATCGACGGATCTTCACTTCTGTGCGACTCAAGGAACCCGTCGCGCTCGGGGGCTGCGCTCGGGGGCCTCGTCGATCTCCTACTGAGGGTCCGGCCGATTCGGGTCGTCCAAGACCGCTGAGAGGCCTCTGCGAGTGGCTTTCGGCTGCCTCGGATCGGCTCGCACCATTGCCCCCCAATGCGCACGTTAACCCACCTAGTAGCGGCTAACACGCACACGCACACGCACACGGGCATAGCAAAAGGGGCCGACATTAGCCGACCCCTTGCGCATGATGTTCTCACTCGTCCATGAGAGACACCTTGATGCCGCCCACCAGGGACGCGACAACGTTGTAGAGCATGGCACCCAGCGTCGACAGGGCGGTGAGCAGAATGACGTTGATGACGGCGACGATGGTCGCGTAAGAGATGACGCGGGGCAGGCGCGCGTAGTCGAGGAGGTCGACGAAGCGACCAGCACCGACGGTCTGGAGGAATTCTTCGATCTGACTGAAGACGTGCATGGCGTCGACCATGAGCCACAGGACGATGGTGGCGATGACGAGCGCGATGCCCAGGGCGACTGACAGAAGGAAAGATACCTTCATGACGGTCCACGCGTCGATGCGCGCGATCGCCAGGTCAACTCGGCGGGGAGCGTCTGTGCGGGCGCTCGTGACGTGGTCACTCATGGGGTTCCTTCCAGGTCGCACTTCCTACAGCCAGGCTACCGTATCGCCGGGCCCCGGCGCAGGGTCCGCGCCGCTTTGGAATGTTGATCACGGGACGAGGGCAGGCCTCGTCCCGTGATTGTCGTTTACTTATCGGTGTCGTCGGCTGTGTTGCCGCCCTCGGTGGGCGCATCCGTCTCGGCGAGGGTGTTCTCCTGGGGGAGATCCTCTGTGGAGGCGGTCTGCGCGGAATCGACCACGACCTCATCACCAGAGTCATCACTGGAATCGTCGCCGGAGTCGGGGTTACGGGTGATCGCGATAATGCGGTCGCCTTCGTCCGGTCGGGCAAAGATGACGCCCATAGTGTTGCGGGTGGTGGGTCGAACGTCGGAGGCGTTGACTTGGACGAGTTTGCCGGATTCGGTGATGACCATGACGTCTTCGTCGGGGCGCACGACGAGGGCACCGACGAGCCCGCCGCGTTCGTCGACGAGCTTACCGACGCGCACGCCGAGGGTGCCACGCGACTTGGTCGGGTATTCGTCGACGGGGGTGCGCTTGGCGTAGCCGGATTCGGTGACGATCAGCAGATCGGTGTCCTCGCGCGGAACCTCCATGCTGAGGAGTTCATCGTCGCCGCGGAACTTCATGCCGCGCACGCCGGACGTGGAGCGGCCCATAGAGCGCAGCTGCTCGTCGGTGGCGGTGAAGCGCACGGCCTGGCCGTCGCGGGAGACGAGGATGAGGTCCTCGTCGGCCATGATGGTCTGCGCGGAGACCAGTTCGTCGGGCTTGCCGTCTTCGTCCTCGCGCAGGTTGATGGCGATGATGCCGCCGGAGCGGGGCGAGTTGTACAGGCTCAGCGGGGTCTTCTTCACCAGGCCGCGCTTAGTGGCCAGGACGAGGTAGTCGGCGTCCTCGTAGGTGCGGATCGCGAGAACCTGCGCGATGTGCTCATCGGGCTGGAATGCCAGCAGGTTGGCGACGTGCTGGCCCTTGGCGTCGCGGCCGCCTTCGGGGATCTCGTAGGCCTTGGCGCGGTAGACGCGGCCGAGGTTAGTGAAGAACAGCAGCCAGTTGTGCGTGGTCGTGACGAAGAAGTGTTCGACCACGTCGTCGCCGCGCAGCTGGGTGCCGCGCACGCCCTTGCCGCCGCGCTTTTGGGAGCGGTAGTTGTCCGTACGGGTGCGCTTGGCAAAGCCGTCACGGGTGATGGTGACGACGACGTCCTCTTCGGGGATGAGGTCTTCCATCGACATTTCCCCGTCGAAGGGGAGGATACGGGTGCGGCGCTCGTCGCCGAACTTGTCGACGATGTCGGACAGTTCGGTGGAGATGATGGCGCGCTGGCGCTCGGGCTTGGCGAGGATGTCGTTGAGGTCGTCGACGCGGGCCTTGAGTTCGGCGTACTCGTCCATGATCTTTTGACGCTCGAGGGCGGCCAGGCGACGCAGCTGGAGGGCCAGGATCGCGTCGGCTTGGATGGCGTCCACGTCGAGTAGTTCGATCAGGCCGGCGCGGGCCTCGTCGACGGTGGGGGAGCGGCGAATGAGGGCGATGACCTCGTCGAGGGCGTCGAGGGCCTTCAGGTAGCCTTCGAGGATGTGCAGGCGTTCGAGGGCCTTGCGCAGGCGGAAGCGCGTGCGGCGCACGATGACGTCCATCTGGTGGGTGATCCAGTGGCGGATGAAGCCGTCGATGGACAGGGTGCGAGGAACGCCGTCGACGAGCGCGAGCATGTTGGCGGAGAAGTTCTCTTGCAGGCTGGTGCGCTTGTAGAGGTTGTTGAGGACGACTTTGGCGACGGCGTCGCGCTTGAGGACGATGACGAGGCGCTGGCCGGTACGACCGGAGGTTTCGTCGCGGATGTCGGCGATGCCGCCGATTGCTCCGTCGCGCACGAGCTGGGCGATCTTATCGGCCAGGTTGTCGGGGTTGACCTGGTAGGGTAGCTCGGTGACGACGAGGCACTGGCGGCCCTGGATTTCCTCAACGTTCACGACGGCGCGCTGCGTGATAGACCCCCGGCCGGTGCGGTAGGCGTCTTCGATGCCCTTGTGGCCGAGGATGGTGGCGCCGGTGGGGAAGTCGGGTCCGGGGATCAGCTTGAGGAGTGCTTCGAGGAGTTCTTCGCGCGAGGCCTCGGGGTTGTCGAGCGCCCACTGGACGCCGCGCGCGAGTTCGCGCAAGTTGTGCGGCGGGATGCGCGTGGCCATGCCGACGGCGATGCCTTCGGATCCGTTGGCCAGCAGGTTGGGGAAACGGGCGGGCAGGATGGTGGGTTCCTGGTTGCGGCCGTCGTAGTTGTCCTGGAAATCGACGCATTCTTCGTCGATGTCGCGGACCATTTCCATGGCCAGGGGTGCCATCTTGCACTCGGTGTAACGGGGGGCCGCAGGGCCCAGGTTGCCGGGGGTACCGAAGTTGCCCTGGCCGGCGACGAGGGGGTAGCGCAGCGACCAGGGCTGCACGAGGCGCGCGAGGGCGTCGTAGATCGCAGCGTCACCGTGGGGGTGGTAGTTACCCATGACCTCGCCGACGACGCGGGAGGACTTGGAGAACGAGGAGGTGGGGCGGTATCCGCCGTCGTACATGGCGTACAGGACGCGACGGTGGACGGGCTTGAGGCCGTCGCGTACGTCGGGTAGAGCGCGTCCGACGATGACGCTCATCGCGTAGTCGAGGTAGGAGCGCTGCATCTCCTTTTGCAGGTCGACCTGGCGAATGCGCTCGGTGTCCGAGATGTGCCGCGCGTCAGTAGTCTGCTCGTCGCTCACGTTTTTCCTTACGTTGTTTCTGCTCGATCAGACCCGCCCGGTACGAGGCCGGGGCTGGGCTGGTCGCGGGTGATGTCAGATGTCGAGGAAGCGCACGTCTGTTGCGTTGCGCTGGATGAACGTGCGGCGTCGGTCGACGTCGTCGCCCATGAGGATCGTGAAGGTTTCGTCGGCGTCTGCGGCCTCGTCGAGGGTGACCTGCTTGAGGATTCGGTGTTCCGGATCCATGGTGGTCTCCCACAGTTCATGGTCGTTCATTTCGCCGAGGCCCTTGTAGCGCTGGATGCCGCCCTCCTTGGGCAGGCGGCGGTTCGCGGCGGCGCCGGCGGCGAGCAATTCGTCTCGCTCCTTGTCGGAGTAGGCAAATTCATGTTCGGCGTTGGTCCACTTGATGCGGTATAGCGGAGGCATCGCGATGAAGGTGTGGCCACCCTCGATGAGGGGACGCATGTAGCGGAAGAGGAGGGTCAGCAGCAGCGTGGCAATGTGCTGGCCGTCGACGTCGGCGTCCGCCATGATGACAATCTTGCCGTAGCGGAGCTTCGAGATGTCGAAGTCTTCGCCGATGCCGGTCCCGAAGGCAGTGATGAGGGAGCGGATCGTGTCCGAGGACAGGGCTCGGTCCAGGCGCGCCTTTTCGACGTTGAGGATCTTGCCGCGGATCGGCAGGATGGCCTGGCGCTCGGGGTCGCGGCCGCCGACGGCGGAGCCGCCTGCGGAGTCACCCTCGACGATAAAGATTTCACATTCGGAGGGCGTGCGCGAGGAACAGTCGCGCAGCTTGCCGGGCATGGAGGCGGATTCGAGGACGCCCTTGCGGCGCGTGGCCTCACGCGCCTTGCGAGCGGCGACGCGGGCGGCCTGGGCGGCCTGACCCTTGGCGATGATGGCCTTAGCGTCGGCGGGGTGGGCGTCGAACCAGTCGGTGAGCTTGGAATACACCTGTTGGGCGACGAAGGTGCGGGCCTCGGTGTTGCCGAGCTTGGTCTTTGTCTGACCTTCGAACTGAGGTTCGGTGAGCTTGATCGAGATGACGGCAGTCAAGCCTTCGCGGACGTCGTCACCGGTGAGGTTGTCGTCCTTGTCGCGGATGATGCCCTTGTCGCGGCCGTAGCGGTTGACGAGGGAGGTCAGCGCAGTACGGAAGCCCTCCTCGTGCATGCCGCCCTCGGTGGTGTTGATGGTGTTGGCAAAGGTGTGGACGGAGGAGGAGTAGGCGGTGGTCCACTGCATGGCGATTTCCACGCTCATGGTGCCTTCATCGTTGTCGGCTTCGAAGTCGATGATCTCGTTGTTGATCGTGTCGGACTTCTTGGCGGAATCGAGGTATTCGACGTAGTCGCGCAGGCCGTGCTCGTAGCAGTAGGTGACGGTGCGGTGGCCCTTGGTCTTCTTGTCCGAGGTCTCCTCGCCGCCTGCGATCTCGTCGCCTTCGTCGGTGGCGGACTCACGCTCGTCGGTCAGGGTGATGCGCAGGCCCTTGTTGAGGAACGCCATCTGCTGGAAGCGCTGACGCAGGGTCTCGAAGTCGAATTCGACGGTTTCGAAGATCTCGGGGGCCGGGTAGAAGACCTGCGTGGTGCCGGTTTCGTCGGTTGCTTCGCCGCGTTCGAGGGGGGTGATGGGGGTGCCGCCGTTTGCGAACGACATGCGCCACACGTAGCCCTGGCGGCGGATTTCGGTGTTCACACGGGTGGACAGGGCGTTGACGACGGAGATGCCGACGCCGTGCAGGCCGCCAGAGACGGCGTATCCGCCGCCGCCGAACTTGCCGCCGGCGTGGAGGATCGTCATGACGACCTCGACGGTGGGCTTGTGCTCGGTGGGGTGCTCGTCGACGGGGATGCCTCGGCCGTTGTCGACGACTTTGATGCCGCCGTCTGCCTGGATGGTGACCTCGATGTGGTCCGCGTAGCCGGCCAGGGCCTCGTCGACGGAGTTGTCGACGACCTCGTAGACGAGGTGGTGCAGGCCGCGTTCGCCGGTCGAGCCGATGTACATGCCCGGACGCTTGCGGACGGCTTCCAGGCCTTCGAGGACGGTGATGTCCGATGCGCCGTAGGACTGCTCGCCTTCGGCGGTCTTCTCGTTGTCAGCCACGTGGCTCCCCTCGCATTGCGCGAAAAATAGATGTTTAACCTTGTAGATTCTACCAAAAATGGGGCTTGCACCAGGGACTGACAGACCCAGAAGGTTACTTTACAAACTGCGAGATTGCAACGAAAACAACACTGTGATCAGTCGCATTGCGAGCGCTACTGCGACGCGACAACACGGGGCCGCCCTCCCAGGTGGGAGGGCGGCCCGTTCGCGCGCATGCGCAGTGTCGGTAAGGGTAAAGATCAGCACGCCGTGGTGGGTGCCGAATGGCTCACCTCAGCCTATTGACGAGCGAAGGTCACGGCTGCCAAGTCCAGTCCGGGATGCTGGCATTAAAGTCGTCCCAGTCGAGCGTCTTGAAGGTGACGGGATCGTTCGGGTAGGGCATCTTGTAGGCCTTCTGGAAGGTCTTGGTCTGGCCGACGGGGACGCGCACGATGGCGAAGTTGTCGTAGCCAGCGGGTTCCTTGCCCTTAGCGTAGTAAGCAGGGTTCATGTCGATACCCTTCTGCTTCAGCGAGGGCGTGTTGAGCAGCGCGGACTGCTCCTCGCTGGAGTTGTTCGTCATCGAGTAGGTGACGACGAGCGTGTCGGAACCTTCCTTGTCGGCGGGGCCCTTCTCGATCTTCGTGATCTCGATGTGGAGACCGGAGGAGTAGTCGACCGAGTACTGGCCGTTCGCGTGGTAGCCGCCGGGGTTCGGCGCAGCGGTCGGGGCAGAGCCGGTAGCAGACGTCGTCGGCTTCGGGTTCGGCGCGCTAGTTGTCGGGTTCGGCGCGCTGGTCGTCGGGTCGGCCGTCGCACTGGTGGAGGTGGAGTCCGAATCCGGATCCTCTTCTTCGTCGCCACTGAGGAAGAAGTATGCGCCGACGCCGATGAGGATGAGCACGAGAACGCCCGCGATGCCGCCGATGATCAGCGGAAGCTTCGACTTGGGGTCCTCGGGCTGCATACCCGGCATTCCCGGCATTCCCGGCATTCCCGCCCCGTACTGCGCCTGTGCACCGTACTGCGCCTGTGCACCGTACTGGTCCATGTAACCAGCGGGCATCTGCTGGGTCTGATCCACGTAGCCGCCCTGCGAATAGGCGTTAGGGTCAGCCTGGCCGTATGGCTGCGGCGAACCAGGGTAACCACCCTGGTCATTTCCCTGGTTCCAGGGATCCTGGCCCCCGGGAGCGTACGGGTTACTCATAGTGACTCCTCATAGAAAGCGCACCAATGTGCGGGATGATATTTGGAAGCGTAGCAAAATCTGACTGAAATGGGGAGTGGTTTTTATACACCGCCGCCAGTTAATCAAGGTTTTGCTTGCGATTCCGCGCAGGTTCCGTCATTTCGCTCGACCCCGAAACCCACTCGTCGCGGGGGCGCGAGTCCCAGAATGTGAACGAATTAACATAATCTATTAGAATATCTTTCTTATCATTCACACTCAAGGGGTGGGTTGATGTTACATATCACATTTTCTCAACCATTGCGACGACTATCAACCATCAAACGAAGCGGGGCACCACATCCACTGGTGCTCTTTCTTCACATTATCCGAGCTCGTCATGTCGACGTGCCCAAGGTTCTTCGAAAGGTCGACTAAGTACTGGTCGGTCGGTGTGGTTTGCTCATCGTTGTTTCACCGTTGGATGATCTCTCCGACGAGCCTATGACAACCTGATCGCCCGGCGACAAGGCCTATCCGTAGTCCGCCCGGGGGCCTCGGCCTCGAACGACGTAGGGACCTTTCTTCCAGGAGGGGGCGACGGGACCCAGGATGATCAGCTGTTCGACGACGCCGGATCCTACTTCCTCGGCGATGCGCCGCTCGACGCTGGGCAGCATGAGCTGGAGCTGTTTGGCTCTGGCAGTGGAGTCGGCACGCACGATGAGTTTGTGTCCATCAAAGGTCTCAATGAACGTGTGGTCCGCGTTGTTGGGACCCACGATGTCCCGCCATTTCGCCATGACGGACCCCATTTTGGTGGGGGTATCCCATTCGCGTATCTTGATCGTGCGCGCCAGGATTGCACCCAGCGAGTCGGCCCGTCGGTAGCGCGGGCGCATGGCGGCCATGCCGGGGGATCGGCTCCACGAGTCTTCGGTTCCCGCCAGGGCTTGGCGCAGCGCGGCGAGGTCGCCCTCGGGGTCATCCTCGGCGGACGAGGCCGGGGCGGGCACTCCGTTCACGTGTCCGTAGGCGGCGGCGCGGGCGGCGGCGCGAGCCTGGATGCCGTCGGTGCCGTCCGCGGCGAGGCGACCGAGTCCGTCGGTTTCGATGGCCGCGTATTCGCTGGATCCATCGAGGGTGCGCCTGGGGCGTGTTTCGTCGAGGCCCCAGGAGGGCAGGGTGGAGCGGATATATCCGTGGTTGCGGGCGACGCGCTGGGCGCGTTCGAGGGCGCGGACGACGAATTCGCCGGGGTCTTCGTCGGGGCCGAGGCCTCCCGCTCCTTCGTGGTCCTCGACGGCGGTGATCGGCGAGGTGGCGGTGAATTCGTCGCGTTCAGACATGATCGGAGGCGTCGATGACGGTGCCGCGCTCGGGGTCGAGGCGCACGTGGAGGGCGTGGTGGTCGAGGGAGGGTGGCAGGTCGGCGGCGACCGCGCAGGTGACAATGATCTGTTCGGCCTTCGAGGCCAGGGCTGCCAGGCCCGACCGGCGTGAGGAGTCGAGTTCGGCGAAGACATCGTCGAGGATGAGGATCGGGGTGTCGCCATCGTCGCTGAGTAGTTCGAAGGACCCGAGACGCAGGGCGAGGGCGACAGACCAGGATTCGCCGTGGGAGGCGTAGCCTTTGACGGGCATGGTGCCGAGGCTGAGGGTTAGGTCGTCGCGGTGCGCGCCGACGAGGTTGACACCGCGCTCGGTTTCCTTCTCACGAACGAGCGCGAGCGCTGCGAGCAGACGCTGGGTTTGCGCGTCCACGTCGGTGAGGTCGGCGCTGGCCGGGTTATCGGGATCCGTACCGATGATGCGGTCGACAGAGGCGTCGAAGGCGAGGCACAGGTGGCGCGGCGAATCGGCGACGTCGTCATAGGCGCGCGCGGCCGGCTCGGTGAGCGAAGCCGCAATGGACGCTCGCGTGGCCGTGATGCGCGCGGACAGGGCGGCGAACTGCTGATCCCACACTTCTAACGTCGATAGGTCGGGGGATTGGCCGCGGCGGATCGAGGCCTGGGCGGCCTTCATGAGTGCGGCGCGCTGGCGCGCGACCCGGTCGAAGTCGGAGCGCACGGAGGCGTGGATGGGGGAGAGCTGCGTGGCCAGATCGTCCAGGAAGGAACGGCGGACCGACGGGTCACCGCGCACGAGCGAGAGGTCCTCGGGCGCGAACACGACCGTTCGCACGATGCCCAGGATCTCGCGGGGCCTCACCTGCGTACGGTTAATGCGCGCCCGATTCGCCTTGCCGCGCACGATTTCCAGCTCGATGACCTGCTCGCGGCCTGAGGCCACGACCCGCGCGCGGATGACGGCTCCGCCCGGGGCGGCCTCGGCCTCGTCGATGGGGATCCGCACGAGCGCACCCTCCGCGCCAACCCTGTGCGACGAGAAGGTGGACAGGTAGGCGAGCGCCTCAATGAGGTTGGTCTTGCCCTGGCCGTTCGCGCCCACGAGGACTGTGGGTCCCGCGGGCAGCTCGACGACCCCGTGCTTCCAGGAACGGAAGTCGTCGAGGGCCAGGTGGGAGACCCGCACGTCAGACGCCGAAACGAATGGGCATCAGCAGGTAACGGAACTGCGCGATCTCGCCCTCGTCGGCCTTCTTCTGACCGGTGATGACGGCCGGCTTCGTCGGGTGCGTGAAGCCGAAGCGCACGTAGTCGGTGTCCAGGACCTGAAGGCCGTCGATGAGGAACTGCGGGTTGAACGCGGTCGAAATATCGTCGCCGTGCAGGGTTGCCTCGATGGCTTCGGAAGCCTGAGCGTTGTCGCCCTGACCGGCTTCGAGAACCAGCTGGCCGTCGGTGAAGGCCAGGCGCACGGAGGTCTTGCGCTCGGCGACCAGCGACATACGCTTGACGGCCTCGAGCAGCGCGTGACGGTCGACGACGGCCTGGATCGGCGTGGATTCGGGGAAAAGGCGGCGCACAGCGGGGTAGTCGCCGTCCATGAGCGTGGAAGTGGTGCGGCGGCCCTGGGCGGTGAATCCGATGAGGGACGAGGCACCGGGCTGAGATTCGCTGGACAGGCCGACCTCAACCTTGGCACCCGAGGTCATCGACTTGGCGACGTCCTGGAGAATGCGGGCCTTAACCAGGGCGACCTCTTCGATCGAGGTGTCGGCGGGTTCCCAGTCGAGTTCACGCATGGCCAGGCGGTAACGGTCGGTGGCCAGCAGCGTAATCGCCGGGCCGTTGATTTCGATGCGTACGCCCGTCAGCAGGGGCAGCGTGTCGTCGCGGGACGCTGCGATGGACACCTGGGAGACAGCCTGGGACAGCGTGGATGAGTCGATGGCACCGATGCCCTTGGGCTGGGCGGGCAGCAGTGGGTATTCGTCCAACGGCATGACTGCCAGCGTGAAGTGCGAGGAGCCGCAGACCAGGTTCACCTTCTGGCCGTCCAGCTCGACGGAGACCGGCTTGGAGGGCAGCGACTTGGAGATGTCAGCCAGGAGACGGCCAGAGACCAGGACCTCGCCGGCCTCGTCGACTGTGGCGGGGATGTGCGAGTTCGCGGAGACCTCGTAGTCGAAGGAGGACAGGGTCAGTTCGTCGCCCTCAGCCTTGATGCGCACGCCGGCCAGAATCGGAGAGGCCGGACGCACGGGGAGCGCGCGGGCGGTCCACGACACGGCTTCGGCCAGAACATCGCGGGCGACGGTGAACTTCATAGCTGCCTCCAAAACGCAAAACGAATTGATCACTACTTTACCCACAAGTGTGCCCACGTGGGGCGCGATTCTTGCTTGGCACTCGCGCTGGTCACGACGCGTCAGCGCTGTTGTTGGGCGGAGACCTGTGAAAAAAATTTTCTTTTCGACTCTCCTTTCATCATAAGGGTTGTGAGTTCTGTGGATAACTCATTTTTTCGTTGAAAAATCTTGAAATTACATTGGTGTAATTACGTGGATGGATCTGTGTACTGTGCACGTGGACGTGTGGACGGCTGAAATTACAAGTTTTCGTCATTCACAGAGGGCCTCGTTTTCTCCACAGGGTTTGTTCGTTCATCCACGCGCTGTCCACATATCCTGTGAACGGTGCGCGGGCGCCGACTTTCGTCAGCGCCCGCGCGGGTTTTATGCTTCCCTGGCCTTTTGCTTGATGCGATTTGTAAGCTCGGACACATGGTTGAAGGTTTCGCGTTTCTCCTTCATGAGCTTCGAAATCTTCTTGTTCGCGTGCATGACCGTCGTGTGATCACGGCCGAAGGCCTGACCGATCTTGGGTAGTGACAGATCGGTGAGTTCACGGCACAGATACATGGCGATCTGGCGGGCTTCGACGACGGTGTGGCTGCGTTCGGAGGACCCCATCTGCTCGATGGTCACGCCGAAGTAGACGGCGCACTGGCTCATGATGAGGCTGACCGTAACCTCGTTATCGTCCGGGTTGGACACGAAATCCTTGAGCATCATCTGCGCCAGATTCAGGTCGATGCGCTCCTTGTAGAGGGACGCCCACGCGCCGATGCGCACGAGCGCGCCCTCCAGCTCACGAATGTTGGAGGAGATGCGCGAGGCCACGTATTCGAAGACTTCAGGAGTCACCTCGAAGCCTTCAGCATCCGCTTTCTTGTGCAAGATCGCGATGCGGGTCTCCAGGTCCGGCGGCTGAACGTCGACGAGCAAGCCCGAGGAGAAACGCGAGCGCATGCGGTCCTCGAAACCCTTGAGCTGCGCGGGAGGCAGGTCGGAGGTCAGGACAATTTGCTTGTTCGCGCTGTGCAGCGCATTAAATGTATGGAAGAAGCCTTCGACCGTCTGCTCCTTGTTGCCGATGAACTGGATGTCGTCGATAAGGAGGATGTCGAGTTCGCGGTAGCGGCGGTGGAAGGCCTCGACCTGCGAGTTATCCGTCTTGTTGAGGCGAATCGCGTTGATGAACTCGTTTGTGAACTCTTCGGAGTTGACGTAGCGGACCTTCAGGTGCGGCATCATCGACAGCGCGTTGTGGCCGATGGCCTGCAGCAGGTGCGTCTTACCCAGCCCGGAGTCGCCGTAGATAAAGAGAGGGTTGAAGGCGTTGCCTGGCGACTCCGACGCGGCCAGCGCGGCGGCGTGCGCGAAACGATTCGACGGGCCGATAACGAAGGTATCGAAGGTGAACTTTGGGTTCAGGTGCGTGGGAACTGCGTCGGCGCGGGAGTCTGCCGCGACGGGGGAACGCTGTCCCTTCTTTTTCTTCTCGTGGTACGAGGCCGGGGTGGGGGTCGGAGGAACCGGCGCGGGAGCGGGGGGTTCTTCTTCTTCCTCCTCCTCTTCCTTCGTTTCCACGAGTTCCAGGGACGGATCGACCGTGATGGCGATGCGTACGGGGCGTCCGAGGTTCACGGACAGGGCGGTCGTCAGCTTGTTTTGCGCCTTATCTTCGATCCACTGCTTCGTGAAGCCGTTAGGGACGGCCAGGAGGATCGTCCCTTCGATATCGCCGAGCGGGCGCGCGGAGCGCAGCATCGACGTCGCAACGGGACCCAGTTCGTCGGTGGGAACTGCGTCGAGGGCGACAGCCCACGCGCGTGTGAGGGAATCTGGCTCCACGACTATCTCCGAACACAATATACGGTGAATTCAGTCACGACTTAAGGGTGATGTACGTGACCTTATGACATGTTCAAAGTGTAGTCCGCACACAGGCTTATACACAGGTTGGGGATGGAGCTGTGGAGAACTATCACAGAATCACATGTATGTAGTTACAACTTTGGGGGCGCAGAGTGACGCGGAAAGCAAATTGACACACAGCTTGTGGATAACTGTCGTCATCCACCGCTGTGGAAGAGGTTGCTCCACAGCGATTTCCACAGCTGTGGAAACTGTGTGTGACGCGGTGTGTAATTTCGCCCCGTTGACTCCCCGCCCACATCCGCTTAGTCTTGGAAATTGTTTGCGCCCATTTCGGGCGTGTGTCCCCGCTATCGTGCCCTGATCGGGCCGGTAGCCCAACCGATTAACGAGTGGGAGACCACTCCCCGCCGAGGAGAATTGCCGTGACCACCAAGCGGACCTTCCAGCCCAACAACCGTCGTCGTTCGAAGACGCACGGCTTCCGTCTGCGCATGTCGACCCGCGCCGGCCGCGCCATTCTGGCTGCCCGCCGTCGCAAGGGCCGTGCCAAGCTGTCCGCCTGAGACACCCCGGTGCTGCCGCGCGCGCACCGCATGGTTGACCCAGCGGATTTCACCGCCGCGATCCGACACGGAGCGCGCGCAGGAGATCCACTGGTTGTCGTCCACGTCCGAGCCGACGAGGAGCGTAACAGTCGCCTCGTCGGTTTCGTCGTACCCAAGCGGGAAATCAAGCGCGCCAACGGGCGCAATCGCGTCAAGCGGCAGCTGCGCCACCTCATGCGCGAACGCGTCGCCGACCTACCCGAAGGAACCAGGCTCGTCGTGAGGGCATCCTCCAAGGCCCTCGGCGTGCCCTCCAAGGAACTCGGTACACATCTTGACCGCGTGATGGAGCGAGCGTGGCGCAAGTGGAACGCGCGATCACAGTCGTGAGGCGAGTGTTTGTCGCACTCGCCTCCGCGCCCATCATCGCCTACCAGCGATACATCTCCCCGGCCTTCGGTCCCCGGTGCCGCTACGCGCCCAGCTGCTCCGCCTACGCGCTGCAAGCAATCCGCGTTCACGGCCCCATCAAGGGACTGATCCTCGGGGCCTGGCGCCTGCTGCGGTGCAACCCGTGGAGCCACGGGGGCGTAGACCACGTGCCCGCGCGTGGGCGCTGGAAACCAGAGGCCTGGGTCCCACCCGATGACTGGGCAGGCCACGACAACTGGGAACGACCCGCCCCCATGGGACTGGACCCGGAACATGACTTGACCGAGTAACCGGCCACGGCCTCGGAATGTAAGGAACAACGAAACAGCGGCGCCCAAGCGCCACGGCGAAAGCGAAAACTATGTTCGACGCAATTCTCCACCCCTTCGCGTGGGCCATCTCGTGGCTGTGGGTGTGGATCCATGACCTCCTGGTGCTCGTTGGAATGTCCTCCGGCTCCGGCATCGCGTGGGTCCTGTCCATCGTGCTGCTCACCATCCTGGTGCGCATCGCCATCATCCCGCTGTTCCTCAAGCAGATCCGATCCTCGCGCGCCATGCAGGCCATCCAGCCTGAGATGCGCAAGATTCAGGACAAGTACAAGGGCAAGAAGGACCAGGTCAGCCGTCAGAAGATGATGGAAGAGACCCAGGCCCTCCAGCGCAAGCACAAGGTTTCGCCCTTCGCCTCCTGCCTGCCGATGCTCGTTCAGATGCCCGTCCTGTTCGGTATGTACCGCGCGATCATCGCCGTCTCCTCCATCTCCGCCGGCACCTACACGTACCGAAGCGAGGCCGCTGACCACCTCGGCCCGCTCACCGAGTCCGTGTCCACCGAGATTGTGAACTCGACCGTCTTCGGTGTTCCGCTGTCGCGCACCTTGCGCGAATCCACGGGGGATCCGCTCATCGTCGGCGTCTTCGTCACCGCGATTATCCTCATGGTGGCCCTGCAGTTCTTCTCGATGCGCCTGTCCTTCCAGCGCAACATGCCCGACCTGGGTAACAACCCGATAGCTCAGTCGCAGCGCTCCATGATGTACGTGATGCCGCTGATGTTCATCTTCTCCGGTGTCTTCTTCCAGATGGGCGTCGTCATCTACACGGTGACCGCCTCCTTCTGGGCCCTCGGCCAGTCGTTCTGGACCGTCAAGGTCATGCCGACTCCCGGCTCCCCGGCCTACGCCGACCTGCTCTCCTCGCGTGAGTCCGCTTACCAGGAGTGGGCTAAGCCCTTCTTCCAGAACTATGACCGTGAGCGTGCTGCCCTGGGCACCGAGTCCACCGACCCACGCGTCGACGAACTCAACGAGCGCACGCTCGTCGCGGTGCGCTCCAAGGCTAAGAAACAGCACGTCGCCTCCGACTTCCCGGCCTCCATGACCACCGGCGAAATCATCACCGTCTACCGCAACCTCGCCTCCCAGAAGTGGACGACCCTGCCCGACGAGCAGTGGATGCACGGCTTGACCCTCGCCGTCGAAAAGCGCCTTGCTAAGCAGGAAGCCTCCGCCCAGCGTGCCGAGCTCCAGAAGCAGGTCCGCGAACGCCGCACTCTCGAGCGCGAGGCCACTAAGACCTCGTCCGAGTCGACCCCTGCCCAGGACACGAAGGACAGCACAAACAGCTCCCTGAGCGCCGAGGAGATTGAGCGCCGCCGCGTTGAGCGCCGCAAGGCCCGCCGCCACTCCGGCAAGAAGCACTGATCGACAATTCACGGTCCCGGAACCCGAGCGGGTACCCTGGATCTCAGCAAGACCCCATTTCCCATCATGGAGGACCCGTCATGAGTGACGACAATGCAGGCAAGCTCACCCGCCTCGAAGAAGAAGGCGAACTCGCCGCCGACTACCTGGAAGAACTGCTCGACATCGCTGACCTTGACGGCGACATCGAGATCGACGTCGAGAACGGTCGCGCATCCGTCGAGATCGTCGCCGACGATCCCGAGGCTCTCGAGCGCCTCGTCGGCGAGGATGGCGAGGTCCTGGACGCGCTCCAGGAACTGACCCGCCTGGCCGTCCAGACCGAGACCGGCGAGCGCTCTCGCCTCATGCTCGACATTGCCGGCTTCCGCGCCGAGCGCAAGGAAGAGCTGCGGGACATCACTCGCGAGGCCATCGCCCGCGTGCGCTCCACCGGTGAGGCTGTCAAGCTCGACGCCATGAACCCCTTCGAGCGCAAGGTCTGCCATGACGTCGTCGCCGAGGAGGGCCTGACCTCCGAGTCCGAGGGCGTCGAACCCCACCGCCGTGTCGTCATCCTGCCCGAGGTTTCCGACGGTGAGTGAGAACCCGAACGGGACGGGAAGGGGTCGCCAGGTGGGCGACCCCTTCGTCCCAGAAGAACCCACGCAGGCAGTCCGTGACTTCTTCGGCCCCGCTTTTTCCGACGTCGCGGAATACGCGCGCATGCTCGAGGAGGAGGGCGAGCTGCGCGGCCTGCTCGGTCCGCGCGACATGGAACGCATCTGGTCGCGTCACATCGTCAACTCCGCCGCCGTCCTCGACTTCATGCCCCGCAAGGAGGGGCGCGAGGTTCTGGACGTTGGCTCCGGCTCCGGTTTGCCTGGCATTGTGATCGCCGCGTGTCGGCCTGACCTGCACATTCACCTCGCGGAGCCCATGGCACGCCGCGTGGAGTGGCTTGAAGAGGTCGTCGAGGGCCTGGGCCTGGATAACGTGACCGTGCATCAGGCGCGTGCCGAGGAGCTGCGAGGCAAGGGCAAGGCCGACGTGGTCACTGCCCGTGCCGTGGCGAATATGAGCAAGCTCGTGCGCATGACGTCCAAGCTCATCGCGCCGGGTGGTTCGCTCGTAGCGCTCAAGGGGCGTCGCGCTCCAATTGAGGTGGACGAGGCCTCGGCTGAGCTACGCCGTCACCACCTGCGTGCCGAGATACACGAGGTTCCCTCGATCATGGAGGAAGAGTCGACGTACGTGGTGGTCTGCACCCGTATCAAGTAGGTTTTGCTGAAAGTGATGGCCGCCACATTGCAATGTGGCGGCCATCACTTTATTGTGAGTGAGCCTTTCTTCTGCATGTTTTTGTGGTGCCGTTGCGTCATTTTGAAGCTTGTGTGATCGACCGACGCGGCCAGGAGAATCGATCCTACAGAACATTTTTTTGGTGTTCGATGCAATGTGTCGTGATTCCTGTGTGTATTCATGCATCGCGGGCTTTCGATACTGTTAGTGTCGGCGGTGGCCCGTAGACTAGAGGCAGTAGCTAGGAAGGTGTCACGTGACAGCAGAAAACGCCCCTCTGTCCTCTCAGATTGAACGCAACATCGCCGATTTGCGTATGCTCGCAAACGCTGAGTATCGCAAGCCGGCGTCCACGCGCATCATTGCAATCGCCAACCAGAAGGGCGGCGTCGGTAAGACGACCTCGGCCGTCAACCTGGCTGCTGGCCTTGCAATGGGTGGTCTGTCGGTGCTTGTTATCGACGCGGACGCGCAGGGCAACGCATCCAGCGCGCTTGGCGTCGCGCACCCCGTGGGCACACCATCGACGTATGACGTGATGATCGGGGGAGCGGAGCTGGAGGATGTTGTCCAGCCGTGTCCCGATGTCGAGGGCATCCTCGTGTGCCCGGCGACAATCGACCTATCGGGTGCCGAGATTGAACTGGTTGACGTGCCCGGGCGTGAGAGTCGCCTGAAGGCTGCGCTCAGCCGGTACGTGGCGGCGCATCATGAGATTGACATTATCCTCATTGATTGCCCGCCCTCGCTCGGCCTCGTGACGCTGAATGTCATGGTGGCTGCCGACGAGGTTCTGATCCCCATTCAGGCCGAGTACTACGCTCTCGAGGGCCTGAGCCAGCTCTGGAATACGGTCGAGCGCGTCGGTGCGAGCATGAATCCCGGCCTGCGCGTGTCGGGAATGCTCCTCACCATGTCCGACAAGCGCACCCGCCTGTCCGAGGAGGTCGAATCTGAGGTGCGTGCGCACTTCCCGCATCACACGTTCGAGACGGTGATTCCCCGCAGCGTTCGCATTTCCGAAGCCCCCAGCTACGCACAGACCGCCATTACGTACGATCCGCGCAACGTTGGTGCTATCGCATACCGAAAGGCCGCCCTCGAGCTGTGCGATCGGCTTGCCGCCGCATTGTAAAACAGTGTTTCACGTGAAACATTGGCCCGCAGCCTGGGTTCTCCGCAGTTTGGAACGTAGTCATCACGATTCGCGACCATAAGTTCAACAAAGTGATCAAAGCCGCTCATCACCTGAGCGCAATGCATTGTTTCACGTGAAACAATAAACGCACGCAATTGAAGGAGTTATGCAATGGCGGATGCAACACCGAAGACTGAGGGCCACAAGGGTGCTCGCAAGCACACCGGCCTCGGTCGCGGTCTTGGCGCTCTCATCCCTCAGGCAGGTGAGCAGAAGCCACCGACACCCCCCGCCCTTCCTGCACGTCCACTCGACGTCTTCTTCCCCGAAGGCCCTGCCGCCAGCGGTAGGGGAGGATCCGCAAAGGATCTCCTCCAGCCTAAGCGCGCCACGGCCTCGTCGAACAAGAAGCGCCACGCAATGCCTACCCTGGACATTGGCGCGGCACGCCGCACGGTGAATGCATCTAATCCTCTTGGCTCCGGGATCAATGGCTCAGCCCCCGACCAGAGTGGTTCTACCCCGCGTGTTGTGCCCGTCGAAACCGTCGCTCAGTCTATTCCAGATGTTTCACGTGAAACATCTGAGGAGAATGAGCTTCTGCCCGTGCCCGGGGCGTCCTTCGCCGAAATTGCTATCGATCAGATCGTCCCCAATGCGAAGCAGCCTCGTGAGGTCTTCGACGAGGATGACCTGAAGGAACTGTCCGCCTCCATTAAGGAGGTCGGTGTTCTCCAGCCCGTCGTCGTTCGCAACATTCCCGCCACCGGCCGTTCCGAGAAGCTCCAGGAGTACCTCGCCGACAAGCCCGACGCGCGTTACGAACTGATCATGGGCGAGCGCCGCCTGCGTGCCTCCGAGCTCGCCGGCGAGACCACGATTCCAGCGATCATCCGAGAGACCGACGACGGGGATCTACTCCGCGACGCGCTCCTCGAGAACCTCCACCGGGCCCAGCTCAACCCGCTGGAAGAAGCGAGCGCATACCAGCAGCTCATGGCCGATTTCGGTGCGACTCAGGAAGAACTCGCCAAGCGAATCGCCCGCTCGCGCCCGCAGATTGCCAACACCCTGCGCCTACTCAAGCTCCCCCCGACCGTCCAGAAGAAGGTGGCCGCACAAGTCATCACCGCGGGCCACGCCCGCGCCCTGCTGTCCCTCGACACAGCAGAAGACATGGAACGACTCTCGGAGCGCATCGTCGCGGAAGGCCTCTCAGTGCGCACCACTGAAGAGATCGTCCGAGTCGGCAAGGTCAAGGCCACCCCACGCCCGCGCGCCCGCAAGCAAGAACCCCTGTCTGCACTGGGAGAGAGCGTCGTGACGGCCCTGTCCGACGCGTACGACACGCGCGTCTCCATCACGGAAGGCCAAAAGAAGGGTCGAATCGTCATCGAATTCGCAGGAGCAGACGACCTCCAGCGAATCGCAGACCTTATTCTCCACTGAGTCAGCTTTGTACACGTCTCAGCAGATCAGCCGAAGTATGTTTCCAATTATACATTTTCCGGCCTAATCTGTGGCTCAAACTACGCTTAAACTACTCTTAAGGATCCGGCGTCGGATCCTCGCAGTACTAGAAGGAGCGAAAGGCATGCATGCCCCAGGCAGTTCGCGCACCGTGCTTTTCGATGTCGGGGGAGTCCTCGTTGACTCTCACCCCGATCCCGCTGTCATCGCCCGCATGCTCGGAGACGAATCGCGAGGCCTCACAACACTCGTCGACCAAGCAATGTGGACACACCGCGGCGACTACGACGCCGGTCTGTCTGATCGGGACTTTTGGGACCGTATCGCCGGCGACTGCGGACAGGACGAACCACCCGCAGACCTACTCAAAGCCCTCGTGGAACTCGATTCCTCACGTATGGCCGATGCAAACGAATCCACCCTCAGCCTCGTCCGCTTCCTGCGACACCAGGGCATACGCGTCGGTATCCTCTCCAACGCCCCGTACCCCATTGCAAAAGCAATCCGCCGCTCCGAATGGGGGAGCCTCTTCGACTTCTTCGCCTTCTCCTGCGACTACGGCATCTGCAAGCCCTCCCGCGGCATCTACCGCGACGTACTCCACCGCCTCGGAACTCCCGTCGAAGACGTTGCCTTCATCGACGACCGTCGCGAAAATGTTCGCGCCGCTGAACTGATGGGCGTCAAAGGAATCTTGTGGACAGGACCCGAACAGGCCGAGGCACGCCTCAAGGAACTCGGCTTCCTGTTCTGAGGCGCGCTTTCGCATTTTGTTGCGCGTGACGAGCGAATGTGTGCTGCTCATCCGTGCTTGGGGTACCTTCGGGTCCAGCCAGCTGTGTGAGTTTCGGTCGCCGCGGGGCCTGCCCGCCCGCTCGCCGTCCGCGCCGCGAGCCTTCGGCTCGGCGCGTCGTCTCGAAGCCCGGCCAGGCCCTGCAGGCCCCGCGGCGACCTCCACTTGGATGGTTGTGAAAAACAGTCAGACCCCGCGGCATCCTCCACTTGGACGGTCGATCTCAAAGCCCGGCCAGGCCCTGCCGACACCCCGGCACTGTAGTCGCCGCAGCGTTCCCCACGTAGACGGTTGAGATACCGCCAGAGATCCAACGCGGCTCGTTCTCGGAGACACGAAGGGCCCGGGAGGACAGCAGTCCTCCCGGGCCCGGTGCGTTTCGCAGGGGAGCAGTGTCGCTACTCGCCCTCGACGGGGGCGTCAGCGGAGTGTTCTGACTCCTCCGACGAATCGGCCGACTCGGCAGCATCATCCGCGGACCCATCAGCCACGCGACCACCCGCCACGAAATCAACGATGTCGGCGCACAGCTGTGCGAACGACGAATCCTCGAGCGCATCCGCCGCCTGGGGGAGAAGCGACGTATCCGTCATACCGGGCGCAACATTGGCGTCAATAAACCAGCACGTCCCATCCTCATCCACCACAAAATCCATGCGCGACAAGTCCCGCAGACCCAGCGTCGTGTGCGCCTCAACAGCCGCGGCCTGCATGTCAGCCAAGGCCTCGGGAGAGAAACGCGCCGGCACAAAATACTCCGACTCATCCGTCGTGTACCGCGCATCGTAATCGTAACGGCCATCATCCGTCGCAATCTCAACCGGGGGCAGAGCCACCGGCCCACCCTCCAGATCCACGACCGATACGGCCACATCGCGGCCCTCGATACGCTGTTCAACCATCAGGCGCTGGCCGTACGCAAACGCATCCACCATCGAACGACGCAACTGCTTCGCATCATGCGCCGTCGAAATACCCAGCGCCGAACCGCCATCCGTCGGCTTAATGACAACCGGGAACAACACCGACCCCTCCAGCGCAGACAGCACATTCGATGCACCCAGCTGGCGGAAAATCGCCTGCGGCAGCGTCACCCAACCCGGCGTCGCCAGCCCCGCTGAACCCAGCAGAGCCTTCGCCGTCGGCTTATTCGACGCCAACATCGACTGCACCGACGACGAACCCACAAAGGGGATCCCCACCGATTCCAGGAACGACTGCAACGAGCCGTCCTCGCCAATCGACCCATGCACGAGAGGCCAAATCACGTCAGGAGCGAACGACTCGATCGCCCCCGCCAGCGACGCATCCACATCCGAAATGACAACCTCGTAACCGGCCTGCGCCAGAATATTCGCGACGCGACGACCCGAACGCACCGACACATCACGCTCATGCGTCAACCCGCCCGAAATAATCAGAACCTTCGTAGCCATAGTGTTGTTACTCCTTCGCAACCTTAACGAGCCGACCCAGCCCCGGCCTCATCCGTTGAAGCAGTGCCGAACATGTCAACCATTTCCTTCTCAGCGTTGACGACCGTCGAGAGGCGGCGCACGCCCTCGCGGATTCTTTCCGGGGTGGGGTAACAGAACGACAAGCGCATGTGATTCGACCCCTGCCCGTCGTAGAAGAACGCCGTACCCGACACGTAAGCGACCTGGGCGCGCACCGCGCGCGGCAGCATTGCCTTCGCATCCAAACCCTCAGGCAGAGTCACCCACGTGTAGAAGCCACCGTCTGGCACCGTCCACGAGCACGACGGCATGAACTCCTCAAGCGCCGTCAGCATTGCGTGAGCGCGCTCCGCGTACATCGAGCGGAACGTCTTCACCTGCCCGTACCAGTCGTAGCTGCCCAAATAATCCGCGATCGCCATCTGACCCACCATCGACGGGCACAGGATCGCCGACTCGAGCGCCAGGACCAGCTTCGCGCGGATCGCATGCGGCGCGTACGCCCAGCCGATGCGGAAGCCCGGCGCGAACATCTTCGAGAACGAACCCAGGTACACGACCCCCTCCGGGCTGTACGAGGCGATGGCCGGCAGGGGATCACTGTGGAAGCCGAGCAGGCCATACGGGTTGTCTTCGACGATGAGGACGTGCTCGCGCAGGCAGATCTCCGCGATGATCGGGCGGCGCTCCGCCGACAGGGTCACACCCGCCGGGTTGTGGTAGTTCGGGATGATGTAGATGAACTTGATCGTCCGACCCGACGCCCGCACGTTGCGGATTGTCTCAGCCAAGGCCTCGGGAATGATGCCGTGCTCATCCATCGGCACGTGCACGACGTCCGCCTGGCGCGCGCGGAACACGCCGAGCGCGCCCACGTACGAGGGGGCCTCGGCGAGGATGACGTCGCCCGGGTTCACGAAGAGTTCGGTGACGAGGTCGAGTGCCTGCTGGCTGCCCGTCGTTACCACGACGTCGTCCGGGTCGGCACCGACGATACCGTCGTAGCTCATGACCTCCGTGATGTGTTCGCGCAGGACCTCCCAGCCCTGGCCGTTGCCGTACTGCATGGCCTGCGCGCCGTGGTTGCGGATCAGCTTTTCCGCGGACGCCGCGAGCTTATCGAGGGGGAGATCCTTCAGGTTCGGCATGCCGCCCGCGAGGGAAACGACCTCGGGGCGGGAGACGACCGAGAAGAGGGCGCGGATCTCGGATGCGCGCAGGTTCAGGGCTTGGTCCGCGTAGACGTCGTACCAGGGGTCGAGGCGGTTGCCCTGCGTGCGCGACGAGCCGGACGAGGCCGGGGTCGCTCCGTGTGTTGAAGGCTGAGTCAATGGGTGCCATCCTTTGCGTGGAGTCGCGTTATGCGTATAGGTAAAGTGTGCCACTTTCCTGGCCGCACGGGGCGACGAGGCCCGGGTGACGGTCACATGTTTCACGTGAAACATTGTCGGTGGCGCGGCCGGTGTTCCGGGTGCCGCGTGGGTCTGGCCGGGGGCGTAGGTGGTCCGGGCACTGGTAGTGGTCGCGTGGACGCGATCGGGTACCGGCCTGGGGAGTTGCATGTGGGGGAGTGCAAGGGCGGCACGAGTGCCAAGGTCGGGACCTATGAGGTTGATGGGGGCAAGGTTGAGCAGGGGTCGGCTGCCTACGTGGGGGATCGCCTGGCCACGGACGTGGATTTTCACCAGAAGATGCGTGAGAACCCGGCGTTGTGGGAGGCCATCAAGGACGGGTGCGTCACGGTGCATTCCGATATCGTGATTGCCCGCAGTGGGAACGCTGGGAGAATAGACTTTAAGACCGTGCCGATTGTGCTGGACCCGGCCCACATTTCCCGCATCGACCAGGCCATCAAGGGTCACTAGAGGAGGATCATGTCCTTTGAGTTCACCGTGTTGTCTGATGATCGTTTCATCGAGATACTCCAGGCGTGGGTGGACTCACCCTGGCCCAAAACAGCCGAAGACGGCTACGCCCTACGCGACCGCTTCGGATGGACACAGAAGGAAGGGAAGCCCAACGTCTTTACTTCTGACGTTCACCCAATAGGGTTTCCTTGTTACTTCACCAAAGGGAGTGGCTCGATCGGAACGTTCAGTTTTTTGATCACTGATATTGCGCCTGAGGAGGCTTGGGGGTATTCGTTGGAGCCGGCGAAGGTGATTTATCGGCATTTCTGTGAGATTTTGACGCGCCGGTATGGGAAGGCGAAGCAGCGTAGTAGTAAGAAGGAGCGTTATCGTTCTACTTTTGTTACCCCGCTGGGCGTGGGCGTGAGTGTGGGCGGCAATGATGCTCTGGTCAGCTGCATTGTTGAGTCTCCTGAGGAGATGTTTATTGTGAGCGAGTACCAGCGTCTTGTTGCCAAGGGGTACATCTCAGAGGACGAGTAGCCGCGGCTAGCCGTGGCTGGTCTCAACCGGGGGCGCGCACGCGGATTGTTTCACGTGAAACAATCCCGGCTCTCCGGCTCAGTGCAGACGCGGATAGGGCTAGGAAGTGGCCGACGTGTCGATAGGTGAACTAGCTGCTGACAGCGACGAAGCAGAAGGAGAGCGAGCGGATCCGCCCGATGGACTTGCCGGTCATGGGGGAGTAGGGAAGTCGTCAGGAAAGGTCTGCCCGTAGCTTTCAGGAGCATCGTCGCAACTGGATACAAAAAGTCCGCAGCCCAGAAGGGTCGGCGGACTTGCGCTACTCCGGCCGAGCCGGAAGTGCTCAGTGGCGGTCGGCCTTGCGCGAACGCTTCGCGTCGGCGAGCTCGTTGAGCTGGTCGATGTGGGCCTGGGCAACCATGACGTCGATGGTGGAGAACATGAGTGGGCTCCTCGTGGGATCGTATTGGTGATTGTGTCCCTGCTTGACGAGGCCGGGGATCGCCCGGCGGTTCTCGTACGTGGAGCGCGCCAACGCGGGTAGCGTCAGCGCGACCCTGCGTATCAAACAAGAAAAAGCGCCGGACGAGCTTGGCAGCTGTGTCAGGCGCTTAACGGCTATAGTTTATGCCTCGGTTTTTTGGCAATCAATCGTTCGGACAGTTAGATCCGTCGCAGCGAGAATCAAGCAATTGCAAAGGAAAAACGCTGTCAGCATAGCTTTCGAGCGATGGTGAGTGGATACAAGTCACTGCGTAGACGGTCTGGTTGTGCAGAACAGGTATTTTGAGGGGTGTTTGTGGTGGGAGTGGTGGCGGGGGCGTCGTGCCAGGACTAGAATGATAACGATTTTCATTCAAGACAGTATCTAGAGGACCCATGAACCCCACGACATACAGGAGCCCGGGCCGCGTAGCTGCCCGGGCCCTCGCCGCAATGAGCCTCGCGGCAGCATCCTTCCTTGCACCAACAGGAGCGCACGCCGCCGACGAGGCAGGCACTGGACTCGACTCCGCCACCGAAACAGCAGCAGCCGAGGAAGTGGCACACGAAGCCTCCGACGCCTCCAACACCCAGGCAGACAACGCAGCCACAACCGACGCGGCCACCACAGTTACGTCCGACGCAGCCACCGACAACGCAGCCACCACAGTTACAACCGATGCGGCCGCCGACAACGCAGCCACCACAGTTACAACCGATGCGGCCGCCGACAACGCAGCCACCACAGTTACAACCGATGCGGCCGCCGACAACGCAGAAGCGGCCGCGACGAATTCGATCGCGCTGGAGTCGGTTGCGACGGACGCCGCCACGGCCTCGGGAACCGGGGGAGTGACCACCTGCGACGTCATGCGCACCCCGCCCGACGGCACCACCGCCACCCTGAACCGCGGCCACGCCGACATCTTCGACCTCACCTCTGACGCGGCCGGTGCGCTCACCCTGCGCATCAAGGAGGACGCCACCGGCTCCGGTGTCCTGCGCGAACCCGAGCAGACCCTCCTCGCGATCCCCGCGAGCACGCTCACCCAGATTCCCGACGCCGTCAGCCAGACGACCGGCGCGCCCGCCGCCGCGTACCTACTCGGCCAGTCCGGCGACAACCAAGCCACCGTCCTGTGGCCCGGGTGGGACACCCTGGGCATCGCCGCCGGCGGATACGACGCCGCGCGCTTCCACATCACCTACTCCGGGCCAGCCGACGGGCGCATCTACGCCTTCACATCCAGCTTCGCAGAAGGCCTGAAGGCGGTCACAGCCGACGGCAGCTACGACCTGGCCCCGGGCGGCGACGACATCGACCAGCCCTACGCCGCCCACAAGCACGTCAACTGGCTGTTCACGCGCGCCGGCCGCTACACGCTGACCGTCCAAGCCAGCGCCTGGACCCCCGGCAACACCGGCACCGCCAACGCCGTCGCACCCACCCGCACCTACACGATCGACGTGGCTGACGAAGCCGCGTGCCTCGCCGAGGCCGGCCTTACCCCCGGCGGTAATGGCAACCCCGCAGCCCCCGCACCCGGCGTCGACCCAGGTTCCACGGATGCCCAGTCGGGAGCCGGGCAGTCGGGCGCTGACGGGGATTCGGCCCCGGACACCACAGACCGCTCCGCTTCCGACACCGGCGCTGGAGCGAACGACCCCGCCCAGACCTCGGGCACAGGTCTGGGCGCGGGCAGCAGCGGGGGAGCGGGCACAACCTATGGCGTCACCACCTCAGGCACCACGACCTCGGGCGCTCGCACCACCACGTCGTCAGGCGAACGCTGCATCCCCACCCGCGTCACCCGCGAGGCAACGGGAACCGAATCTGCTGCCCCGGCCTCGTCCCAAGCTCCCGCCAACACCGCGCGCACCACGCTGACCGTCAGCGTCGGCGAGGGTGCATCCGGTAACGCGACCGAGGGACACTTCGACCTGGGGCCCGCCATCGAAAACGGAAGCCTCGTCGCCCGCATCAAAGACGACCGTACGCAGCCCGCGCAGTGGGTGGACCCATCAACCCTGACTTTCGCACTCGGTGAGGCCGCGCGCATCACCGCGCCCGCAGACCTCGGCTTCGTTGCCACCGCCGGCTCCAGCGTGTGGCTCATCCCTTCCACCCAAATCGCGGGCGTGCCGTGGCTGGGCCTGAACTCCCAGCGCGAAGAGATCGTCACCGGAACCACCGGCGGCGTCCAATTCACCCTCGACGCCGTCGAAGGACCCGGCCGTGTCGCCGTCTTTAACGCGGGCGCGCTCGGCTCCGGCGTCGGCGAGCACGTGTTCGATGGGCCCGGCTCCAGCTACACGCTCGGCCCCAACACGCACGCCCACCAGAACTGGGTGTTCACCGCGCCCGGCACCTACACGCTCACCATCTCCATGCGCGTCACCCCCACCGGTGCGGCCCTGACCGGCTCCGGCTACGGCAGCAGCGGCGAAGTCACCGCCACCGGCGCACTCGGCACGAGCAGCCGACCCATGGCATCCCAGGTCGTCGGCCGCACCGCCTCCGGCAAAGACTGCGACCTCTCCCTGGCCATCACCGGCGCCGACACCATCCCGCTGGCCGTCGTCTCGCTCACGTGGGCGCTGACCGGCGCGGCCTGCGTGTGGGTCAGTTCGATCGGCCGACGCAGAAACGCGCGAGCGTTCTCGTGAGCACTCATTCACGAGGCATCCTCTCCTTCCTCCCCCGCCACCCCTCCCGTGGGTGGCGGGGGAGTGGGTGTGGACTCGCCGCAGCAACGTTCGCGCTTACGGCGGGGGTCGCCGGGTGCGCGCCTGCGCCCGACCCCGCTCACGATGGCGAGCTGCGCGTCGTCGCCACGACCGGCATCCTTGCCGACCTCGTCCGCAACGTCGCCGGAGACCGCGCCCACGTCACCCAGATGGTCCCCAACGGGGCAGACCCACACTCGTGGGAACCCTCCCTGCGCACCATCCGCGACGTCGCCTACGCGGACATTGCCTTCTCCAACTACCTCATGCTCGAAGAACACGCCCTCATCCGCGCCCTCGACTCCAACCTGCCCGCCGGCTCACGCTCCGTCTCCGTCGCCGAAGAGGCCGCCAAAAACGGTGCCACCATCCTTCCCCTTGTCGAAGATCGAGCCCTCGACACCCCGTGGCTCGGCATGCGCGTGTGGGGCGACGGCACCGACATGGGAGCCACCCGCGCCTCGCAGATCGACCTGACGACCACCGGCATCGATGGGCCCGGCCAGGCCGCCGCGTACCTCACCACGTCGTTCGGGCAGCCCGAGATCGCCTTCGCCTCCTCCGACGGCTTCAACGCGGCAGGCGGATACGACACCGACACCGCGCAGCTGCCCGCCGACGCCCACCAACACATGAGCTGGGCGTTCACCGCCCCCGGCGTGTACCGCGTCCACTTCCGCGCCAACCTGCGCACCACCCCCGGTGCCACCCCCGCACCCGTCGGGGAAGGCACCGCCGTCTTCGCCGTCGGCACCCCGCCCGAAGACATCGCCGCCGCCGAAGGACGCCGCGTCCTCTCCGCCGGCCACGCTGACATCACCGTCAACCTCACCACCAAGCGCGTCGAACTCGCCTCCGACGCCGACGCGCTTAGCGGGGACGAGGCCTCGGCCCCCTGCGTCGGCGCATCCAGCGCCGGGTCGGTCGTCGCCTCCACCATGGAATGCACAGACCTCGACCACGTCGTCATCGAAGTGCCCACCCGCGCGCTCACGACCATCCCCGGTGAGACCTCGTTCCGATTCATCGGCGAGCTCGGCACCAACGTGTACATGCTGCCCCAAGCAGTCCTTGGCAAGCACGTCCACGGCGACATCGACCCCCACCTATGGCACGACGTCCACAACGCCCAAGCCTACGTGCGCGTCATCCGCGACTCTCTGATCTCCGTCGACCCGGGCGGCGAGGCCACCTACCGGACCAACGCCGCCGCCTACCTGACGCGCCTCGACGAACTCGACGCCACCATGGCCTCGACCATCGCGACAATCCCATCCGAGCGACGCAAACTCGTCACCACCAACGACGCGTACGCCTACCTGGCGAACGCCTACGGACTCACCGTCGCCGGATTCGTCGCACCCAACCCCAGCGTCGAACCCTCCATCGCCGACCGGATCAAACTCCAAGCCACCCTGTCCGACTCCTCAATCCCCGCGGTGTTCCTCGAACCCAACCTGGCGCGCACCCGCTCCACCCTGCGCACCGCCGCCACCGACGCGGGCGTGAACATCTGCCCCCTCTACGGCGACACCCTCGACGACCAAGCACCCACCTACATCGACATGATGCAACACAACGCCCGCTCACTGGCACGCTGCCTGGGCGGCAAGGAGATGCCATGAAACTCTTTTCTTCCCAGTCTGCTGACGGCCGTCGGCTCTTCGCCACGGGACTACCTCTTCCGGCTGACGCGGGGCCTGCCCGCCCGCTCGCCGCCACGCCACGAGCATCGCTCGGCGTGTCGTCTCGAAGCCCGGCCAGGCCCTGCAGGCCCCGCGCCGACCTCATGTGGCAAACCATCATGCCGCCCACGGAACAGAGTGGGCGGGCGTCTCATCTCGAAGCCCAGCCAGGCCCTGTCGCTGTCCCCGGGGCTAGCCGACGGCCCCGTCTAGGCATGACGCTGAGTGCCCTGCTCGTGTCAGCTCTCCTCTTCATCGTGGGTGCCCCCTCTTCTGTTGCTGACCCGAGTCCCGACCCCGACCTCGCGCAAAGCGTCGCCGCGCACGAGGAGTGGTCGAATGAGGCCAGCGAGATCAGCGCCGGACACGTCGATCTCGGTCCCCGACTGATCGACGGGCAGTGGCGGGCCGGACTGCGCCACGACGCCGAGAGCGGTGCCGTGTGGCGCGACCCCAACCAGACCGTCCTGCGGGTCAGCGACGCGGCCATCATGACCGCGCCCGACTCCGCCGACTACCCCTTCCTGGCCGACGTCGCGGGCAAGCCCGTCCACGTCATCCCCCAGACGCAGAACCCGAGCGTCGTATGGCTCGGATGGAACACGCAGGATCCCGCCGTCACGGCCACTATCGACCGCGGCCTCACCATGCGCGTCGGCCCCGTGAGAGGCCCCGGCCGCGCGTGGCTGTTCCTCCAGTCCGGCACCTTCGGCAAGCCCCTCCTGCTCGCCGACTCGGGTGCCGCCCCCGGCGACGTGTGGATCGACTCGGGCACGCACGTGCACGCCAACTGGGCGTTCTCCGCCCCCGGTACCTACACGGCGACCGTGACCTTCCTGGGCACGACCACCGCCGGCGAGGCCGTGGCCGCTTCCACGACCCTGCGCTTCGCCGTGGGCGACGCCGCTTCCGCGTCCGAAGCCCTGGCCATGGCTGCGCCCGCCGCTTCCGGTTCTGGTTCCGCAGTTCCGTCTGTGGGCACCTCCCAGGGCCCCGGCTCCTCCGAGTCGACGTCGTCCTCGCCCGAGGGCGGCTTGCCCGACTGGGCCTTCCTCGCGATCATCGTCAGCGTCGCCCTCTCCCTCCTCGTGATCGGCGCGCTCGTCGTTGCACGCTCGCGCCGCAGCCGCGCCGAACAGGCCGCCGCCATCGCCGAGGCCGACTCCCTCCTCTCACCCCTGCCCGCCACCCGGGGTGAGGGGAACGAGGAAGCAGCCACGGCCTCGTCCCAGAGTGCCGGAGCACCCGGCGCGGGCGAGAGCGGTGAGGGCAACGGCCTCGGCAATGGGGGAGGGGAGCAGTGAGCCAGCTGCGCGTCACCTCTTTGGGGGCGTCCCTGGGTGGGCGCAGCGTCCTGACGGGCGTCGACCTGGAGGTCGAGGCCGGGGAACTCGTCGGACTGATCGGACCCAACGGCGCCGGGAAGACCACGCTGATCCGCTCGATCCTGGGGCTCATCCCCTCCAGCGGCAGTGTCGAGACCGACGGCGCGATCGGCTACGTGCCGCAGCGCCACGAGTTCGCGTGGGACTTCCCGATCAGTGTCCGCGACGCCGTCCTGCAGGCCGTCACCGTGCGGCGCGGGCTGCTCGGGCGCGCGCGGACGCCGCACTTCCGCGCCGTCGAGGAGGCCCTGTCCCTCGTCGGCATGCGCGACCTCGCGAAGCGACCCATTGGTGAGCTGTCCGGTGGGCAGCGCCAGCGCGTCCTCGTTGCCCGGGCCCTCGCGATCCGGCCCGCCGTGCTGCTCCTCGACGAGCCCTTCACCGGCCTCGACATGCCCACCCAGGAGATGCTCATGGACCTGTTCCGCGCGCTTGCCGACGGGGGGCGCGCCCTCCTCATGACGACGCACGACCTCATCGGCGCGCGCGCCGGCTGCGACCGCCTCTACCTGCTGCGGCGCACGATCATCGCGTCCGGGCGACCCGACGAACTCGCCGACGCTGACCCGTGGATCCGCGCCTTCGACGTGCGACCCGACAACCCGATCCTCGACGCCCTAGGAGTGCACGCATGAGCGCCGTGATCCACGCGGGCGGCCACGGCCTCGTCGCCGCGGCGGACTTCCTGAGCCCCTACGACTTCTTCCGCGACCTGACGAACCCCGCGCTGGCGTTCCTGCCGCGCGCGCTGCTCATCGCGGTCGTCGCGGCGCTCGTGTGCGGCAGCGTCGGCGTGCATGTCGTCCTGCGCGGCATGGCGTTCATCGGGGATGCCGTCGCGCACTCCGTGTTCCCCGGCCTGGCCATCGCGTTCGTGTGCGGAGGATCCCTGGTGTTCGGCGGTGCCCTCGCGGGAGTCGTGACCGCCGTGCTGGTGGCGCTGTTGGCACAGAATCGGCGGCTCAAGGAGGACTCCGTCATCGGCGTGCTTTTCGTGGGCGCCTTCGCGCTCGGTGTCGCGATCATCGCGCGGGCACCCGGGTACGCGGGGAGCCTGCAGGACTTCCTGTTCGGGTCGATCACGGGCATCCCGGCGTCGGATGTGCCCGTGGTGATGGGCGGCGCTTTGTTCGTGCTGCTCATGCTGTTCCTGGCGCACCGACCCATTGTGGCCGTGACCTTGGACCGCGAGAGCGCGCGGGCGGCGGGCGTGCACGTGCTGCTCGCGGACCTTTCCCTGTATGTCGCCGTGGCCCTGGCCGTCGTGATTTCCGTGCAGACGATCGGTAACGTGCTGGTGCTGGCACTGCTCGTGACCCCCGCGGCGACCGCGCGGCTCCTGTGCGACCGCCTATGGACGATGATGATCCTGTCGCCGGCCCTGGGGGCGTCGGGCGGCCTGGTGGGCCTGTACCTGTCGTGGTCGCTGGACGTTCCCACGGGTGCCACGATCGTCCTGGTGCTCACCGCATGCTTCGTGCTTGCCTGGGTCTTCGCGCCGAGGCATGGGGTCCTCGCGCGCACCCTGCGGGAGAGACGGGGGTGAGGTATTGCTGTTGGTTGCGCGGCGCAGGTGCGCGTGACTCATTGAGCGGGGTGCTGCCGAGGGGCGGCACCCCGCTTGTTGTTCGCCGTGGTTGAGTGCGTGCTTGGTGTGTGGTTGCGCGTTTGCGGGCGTGCGGGGGTGCCTGTAGGTGCAGGCGCCGAATGATTTACGTGAAACAATTCGAGGATGACGGCCGATTTGAGCCGAGGCGTGGGCGGGTGAGCGGGCTTGAACCTGGGCTTATGCGGTTGCTCGGGTGGTGTGCGGCATTGCTTGTGCTGCCCGTCGAGCGAGTGGTGAGACTGTTAGGCGTGGAGTGATTGTTTCACGTGAAACACATGTTCATGGGGATGGTATCTGTTCCCGTTGTAGCCTCGAGGTTGGGGTGTCGCTTGATTCTATGAATCGAAGATGTCCCTCTATGGGGTTCTATGGCGCAAAAATGGGCGTCTATGAGTTATGAAGGGGCCTCTATGACATAGAAACCCCCTTCTATGTCATAGAAATGGGGTTCTATGAGATAGAAAGATGCTTCTATGAACTGAAGTGAGTGGCGGGGTTGAATCCATGGTTGACGCGGATTGCGCTGTGATCGCATCGGGTGTCCTTCACGGTGCGTTTCCCGAATGCTGCGCTGATTCCGGGTGGGGACTTGACGTGGCTTGGCGGTCTCGGGCTGGAGGCGGCGACGGGTTTGAATAGGCGTCAGAAGGAAGCACTGGTTGACATGCGTCATGGGCGTACCTGGAGCAATGGGGAATATAGGGAGCATTTTGGTGTGACCGCTGAGGAAGCGCGCTCGGAGCTGCGCGACCTCGTGTCAAGAGGCCTGGTGACGTTCACGGGTCAGCGCCGCTGGGTGCGTTACGAGCTCGCTGTGAAACCGTGACCGTGGTGTGATGCTGTTCGGTGGCCTTAGGATGCCGGGATAGCTGCGGTGGTGATCTGGGGGAGTGATTCTCGGATTGATGCCCGTGTCGTCGTCGGTGACGAGGTTGATGCGGGGATTGTTTCACGTGAAACATTCTGGTGTTGGCGGGCTGTTCGCACTTGGGGGAGTGGGCTTGGTGATCTCAATCGGTATTTGTGCCGGGGATGGTGTACCTCTTGGCTGTAGGTCTACAGACTGACTGTCGGTGGATTGTAAGGTGTCGGATTGTGCTGATTGCGGGCGATCCTTGGCCTCGGCATTCGCCTTGGTGTTGAATGCCTGGAACCCAAGCAGGGATGCTGCGATGACTGTGGCGACGGTGATGACCGTGATGATTCAGGGATGCGCATTGCGTTGGTGAAACTGCGAGTCGCTCACGATTCTTTCCTCCCTTGAGCGCCCTGTTAGTGGCCTTGTTTTTCTTCCCAGGTGTCGGTGTTGTTGATGACCAGGTGGGACAGGGGGAATTTGCCGGTTGTTTCTGTGGTGGTGACGAGGCCGTTGATGGTTTGTGTTTCTCCGGTGAAGGGGTTGGTGGCGGTTCCACTCCACGTGGTGGTCAGGGTGATGTCGCGGTCTTCGTGGGGGTAGGGACCGTCCAACATGGAGCGCCAGCCTTGGGGTGGTGTGTAGTAGTGGCGGATCAGGTTCGGGTCGGTGTTTAAATCCATGCCCTCGGACCACACTGATCCTGTGGAGGTGGTGACCAGGTTGGGGGTGCCATCTCCCCAGTTCCATTCGTAGTTCGTGGCGGTGAGCGTGATCGTGATGTCGCGTCCCAGCAGGTTGATGACGTGTGTTTGGGTGGGGCTGGTGACCGCGACAATCGTGGGGATGAACTTGTTCGTGTAGGAGACCCCCAACGGTCGCTTATACAACCCGGCCCCGTCAGCGTGGATCACGGCTGCGGCTGAATAGAGAATGTCCCTCGTTGTAGGCAGCTTTTCGGGCAGAGGTGATTCAGGAGATTCTGGTGGTGGATAGGCGCATACTGCCACCTGCAACTTCAATGGCTGTGAAGGGTCGATAATGTCGAAACCGCAATGTTCCCAGTCAATATCAGAATCTGGGTCTGAGGCATGCGCAGATTGAGCCGTGCTCCAGGCCCTCTCGTCACCAACGGATGAGTCTGCAGCTTGCGGGAGTGCGTTTTCAATCTGCTGTTCGATCAATTGCGCATAAGTTGTTACTGATCGTCCGGATGCATCGGAACGCTGAGCGTATGGATCTGGCAGATCATCATCAAAGAATGCGTTAGCAGTAGAAGTTGTATTGACTAGAATGCATAGAGACAGGAGGCTTGCGAACACAGCGTGAATTGACTTATTTGCTAGCATCAGCGATCAAGCTTCCTTGAGTTTCGATCCAATGATCGTTTTGCCATGTCATATATAGCGTTAGTAGTGACTGATACTCTCGATCTCTCTTCACTATCTTCTGACCTTGGCACATGACCCCAGTCCTTGAGGAAAGCTGAAAGACAACTGCGATCGTGTTTGGGCGTACATCGTTTCCGTTCTCAGGAATGGGTTCAACACGAACGATGTGAGAGATTTCTGATTCACTCCCGTAAGCCCAGCCGTTCGAGTACAGCTCGGCAACGTCATCGGCGTAAGAGGTTGCAAAAGTTGAGTCGGGATCTGAAATGCCCAAAAGTGCTGAAGTGTCGCCCGTGTTCCAGGAGTATCCCATCAGCGCGTGGTAGTACTCGGCTGCGAGTTCTGCTCCTCGTTCGGTGTTTTCTTTGGCTTCTTCGGGTAGTTTTGGTTTGGTGTAGGTGGATGCGGCGTGTTCGGCGGGGCGCACGAGGATGCCGTCGGGTCCGATCTGGTAGCCGCCCGACATGGCTGCCTCGGTGGGACTCGACGCGGATGGTGCGGGCCTGGCGGCGGGCGTCGTTGTGGCTGCGACGGTGGGTTTCTCACCCCACGCGTGCCACCACCCCTCTGCGACGCCGTTGATGTAGACGGCGAAGACTGCTCCAACGACAAGCACAACGTAGGTGACGCGCATCCCCCAATAGAACGGCTCAACGTGCAGCCAGGCCCGCACCCTGGCCTTTACGTCCTTGGGGCGGTTGGCTCTCGCCTCGGCTCGATAGTCGGCCCACCGCTGACGCAGCGTGTATTTGCGCGGCATGGATTCGCGGCGGAACTGCTCCTCGTCCTCCTCAGTGACGGGCCGCTCGGACAACGGTGGAACCATCATGTTCTCTCACCCTCCACGAT
>ERZ1699257.22-NODE-22-length-78092-cov-5.651382_pt1 | contig 78092 bp, 50 predicted proteins | sample MGYA00581521_ERZ1699257 | MGnify/ENA primary metagenome ERZ1699257 (study PRJEB42319, sample SAMD00040330) | human oral metagenome | material: saliva | host: Homo sapiens | study: EMG produced TPA metagenomics assembly of PRJDB4115 data set (Metgenomic analysis of... | reverse complement strand
GTTGAGACGCTCAATAAGAGTCCCCACCATGTCCTCGCCGTAGTCGAAATGCTCCCCCGGCATGCCCGGCAGCGCACGATAGTGTTGCACCACGTAGGCGCATCCCGACGCTGCTACGGCGGCGTTCATGTCGGGGTCCCAGCGCCCGCCGCTCACGTCGTTGATGATCGCCGCTCCGGCGTCCGCGGCCGCGCGGGCGGTTGAGGCGTGTAGCGTATCCACGGACACGACGATGCCGTCGCCTGCCAGCGCGGAGACGACAGCACCGATGCGTTCCCACTCCTCCTCGGGGGTGATGCGCGTGGAGTTAGGCCGCGTGGACTCCCCGCCCACGTCGATCAGGTCGGCACCGGCGGCTATCATCGCCCGGGCGTGCGCGAGCGCCGTGGTTACGTCCGCGTAGCGGCCCCCGTCGGAAAAGGAGTCGGGCGTGACGTTGAGGATGCCCATGATCGCCGCGCGCCCGGTCGGCAGGGCTAGGCCGCCCGGCAGCGCCGGAGGCGCGGGAACCGGGGACGAGGCCGGGGCTGGGGGCAGGGGAAGCGCGGACACGTCAGCGGCTCCCCGACAGGACGAGGGCCATCATCTCGGCGCGCGTGGCACCGTCGCTCATGATGCCGCGTAGGGCGCTGGTCACGGTGGACGAGCCGGGCTTGGAGATACCGCGCATCGACATGCACATGTGCTCGGCTTCGATGACGACGATGACGCCCTGGGGATCCAGGACCTCGGCGATAGCGTCGGCAACCTGCGCGGTCAGACGCTCCTGGACCTGGGGGCGCCGCGCGTAGCCCTCGACGAGGCGTGCGAGCTTCGACAAGCCTGTGACGACGCCGCCGCGCGGGATGTAACCCACGTGCGCGCGCCCGTAGAAGGGCAGGAGGTGGTGTTCGCACACCGAGTGGAAGGTGATGTCGCGCACGAGGACGAGTTCATCGGTGCCCGCGTGAAACTGCGTGCGCAGGTGCTCGCGGGGGTCCTCGAACAGGCCGGAGCACATTTCGCGCCACGCGCGTGCCATGCGGTCGGGCGTGCCGATCAGGCCTTCACGCTCGGGGTCTTCGCCGATGGCGATGAGTAGGTCGCGCGAGGCCTTTTCCACGGCTGCGGCATCGTAGGTCACGATTGCTCCTCGTCCTCGGTACGCGTGGTGTCCATCACGTCGCTCACGTCGATGGAGGGCGTCTGGAAGGCATCGGGGGCCGAGGCCTGGGCGGAGCTGACGCCGACCGGGTTGCCCAGGCGGGCACCGGGCACGGCCGCGTCGGACTGGTAGTTCCACACGGGGCGTTCGGGGGCCTTGACGACGTCCTTGAAGATCTGCGCGAGCTGCGCCTCGTCGAGGGTTTCTTCCTCCAGGAGGCGCGCGGCCAGGGTGTCGAGGATCGCGCGGTTGTTCGTCAGAATCTCCCAGGCCTCGCGCATCGCGTTGTCGAGGAGGCGGCGGACCTCCTCGTCGATGATCGCGGCGGTCTCGTCGGAGAAGGCGCGCGGACCTTCGCCGGACCCGTGGCCGAAGGCCTCGGTGTCGGCATCGCCGAGCTTGACCATGCCGATGCGGTCGCTCATGCCGTAGTCGGTGACCATCGCGCGGGCCGTCTTCGTCGCCTGCTGAATGTCGTTGGCGGGGCCGGTCGACGGGTCGCGGAATACGATTTCCTCGGCGACGCGCCCACCCATGCTGTACACCAGGTCGTCGAGGAGCTGGTTGCGGGTCTTGTTGAAGCGGTCCTCAGTGGGCATGACCATCGTGTAGCCCAGGGCGCGGCCGCGCGGCAGGATCGTCACCTTCGTGACCGGGTCCGTGTAGTTCAGGGCGGCTGCGGCCAGGGCGTGGCCGCCCTCGTGGTAAGCGGTGACGGCCTTATCGTGGTCGTTCATGACGCGCGTGCGCTTCTGCGGGCCCGCGATGACGCGGTCGATGGCCTCGTCGATCGCACGGTCGTCGATGAACTGCATGTCCGAGCGAGCGGTGAGCAGCGCGGCCTCGTTGAGAACGTTCGCCAGGTCGGCACCCGTGAAGCCGGGGGTACGCTTGGCGATCTGGCGCAGGTCAACCTGCGCGGTGAGCGGCTTGCCCTGAGCATGCACCTTGAGGATCGCCTCGCGGCCCTTGAGGTCCGGGGCCTCGACGGCGATCTGACGGTCAAAGCGGCCGGGGCGCAGCAGCGCCGGGTCGAGGATGTCGGGGCGGTTCGTGGCGGCGATCAGGATGATGTTGGCGCGCTCGTCGAAGCCGTCCATCTCGACGAGGAGCTGGTTCAGGGTCTGCTCGCGTTCGTCGTTGCCGCCGCCGATGCCGCTGCCGCGGTGGCGGCCCACGGCGTCGATCTCGTCGACGAAGATGATGGCCGGCGCGTTCTTCTTGGCGCGCTCGAAGAGTTCGCGCACACGCGAGGCACCCACGCCCACATAGAGTTCCATGAACTCCGAGCCGGAGATCGAAAAGAAGGGGGCCTTCGCCTCGCCGGCAACAGCCTTGGCCAGCAGGGTCTTACCAGTTCCAGGAGGACCGTAGAGCAGAACGCCGCGCGGGATGCGCGCGCCCACCTTGTGGAACTTGTCGGGGGAGGCTAGGAACTCGCGAATCTCCTCGAGTTCTTCCACGGCCTCGTCCTCACCGGCGACGTCCGCGAAGGTGACGTCCGGGCGTTCCTGGTTGAACTCCTTAGCGCGCGAGGCCGTGAAACCGCCCATCATCCGCGAACCCGACATGGAGCGCATGATGAAGTAGAACGCGCCCATGAGGACCAACAGCGGGACGATCAGTTGGAACATAGCACCCAGAGCGCTGGACTGGGGACGCACCGCGTTCCATCCCTTCGCGGGGGCCTGCTCGGCGACCGTGTCCAGGATGTCCTTCGTCTGGACGTAGGAATACGTGAAGTAGACGTTCTTGCCCATGTTCGTCGTCGGATCGCCCGCACCGGTGCTCTGATGCTGGTAATCCTCACTCAGCGTGAGGTTCACCTGCTGGGTGCCCTCATTGAGGACGACCTTCTCAACCGTGGTTCCCGAGATGAGCGCCATACCTTCGGACGTCGAAATCGACCGCGGTTGGAAGGCCTGCCAGAAGAACCACCCGCCCACGATGAGGATGACGAGGGGAAGCGTCACCCAAGTCCAGCTCGGGCGCTTAGTCTTCGTCTTGTCGTTCACGTATGCCCCTTAGAGGTTCCGAAGTTGTCAGTTGGAGTAGACGTGCGGCTGCAGCGTGCCAACGAAGGGCAGGTTGCGGTACTTTTCCGCGTAATCCAGGCCGTAGCCGACGACGAATTCGTCGGGAATGTCGAAGCCCACGTACGCCACGTCGATGTCGACCTTCGCGGCGGCGGGCTTGCGCAGCGCGGTCGCGATGTTAACGGAGGCGGCACCGCGCCCCTGCAGGTTGGCCTTCAGCCAGGACAGCGTCAGACCGGAATCGATGATGTCCTCGACGATCAGCACGTGGCGGCCCGCCACATCCTGGTCGAGGTCCTTGAGGATGCGCACAACGCCCGAACTCTTGGTGCCCGACCCGTAGGAGGAGACGGCCATCCAGTCCATCTCGATCGGGGTGTGCAACTTACGCGACAGGTCTGCCATAACCATGACGGCCCCTCGCAGGACGCCGACGATGAGCAGTTCCCGACCCGCGTAGTCGCGGTCAATCTGCTCGGCCATCTCGCCGAGCCTACGGTCCATGTCCTCGGCAGTGACGAGGATTTCCTTCAGATCGTTTCCCATGTCGGTGGCGTCCACCGTGTCCTCTTTTCCTATCAGTGCTCCGCGAGCGGTTGCACTATAAGCGTGCCATAAGAGCACGTGTTTGTGCTCAAAAGGCATCTATTCTCACTGTCAGCGCAACACCGTGTGGTGACGCTCGCCCGCTCCGAGCGCCCGAGGGAGCCGGTATGTGCCCTGCGCACACCGCGACCTCCACTGACAAACTTCCGCACGCGCGCGTGCGACCGAGCGGGTGGGATCGCAGCGACGAGGCCTCGGCAGGCCTGAGCATCACCCACCGTCTCGGGTCGGCTCGGGAGAGCGCGCCTCGAAGAGGATACGGGCCTGCGTGCCGCGACCGACGCGCGTGGCCCTGCCGCCCGGCAGCAGGATCGGCCCCTGCCCCCTCCAGGCAACGATCAAGTCGTCGAGGGCGTCCACGTGAACCCCCGACAACAAGCGGATTCCTGCCCGACTAGCCACCTCGCGCAGCGCGCGGGCGCGCACGGCCCGGGGAGCACCTGACACCTCGGACACTACCAAGGCGAGGCTCCCCTCCCCCGCCGCGGGCGAGGCCTCGCAGCTCACAGCCAGGAGGCCGCTCGCCCACTCGCTCAGGGCGTCGTCGTCGGCCGCGCACAGTGCGGCCGTGCGGGCGAGGGCCGGCACGGGGTCCACCCCCAGGGCTGAGGCCAGGGCAGGGATCGCGCTATGACGCACAGCGCTGCGACGCAGGGCACTGCCATCGGCAGCACGCCAGGGTCCGTCGATGGCATTCGTCGGATCCTCGACGGGCGTGAGGGCCGCCTGCGCGCAGGCACCCGCCGTGTCGGCGCGGCGCAGACCCAGCAGCGGGCGCAGCCACGTCACCCCGTCCTCGTCGCGGCGAATCGGCGCAATCGCGCGCAGCGACGAGGGGCCGGACCCGCGCGCGAGGCGCAGCAGCACGGTCTCCGCCTGATCATCCATCGTGTGCCCCAGCAGCACGGGTGCCCCCTCGCGCAGCGCAAGAGAGCGCAAGGCGGCGAGACGAGCGTCACGGGCCGAGGCCTCGGGGCCTCCCCTCCCATCGACGCGGACGGTCTCCACGAGCGCGCGCGCCCCGAGGGATACAGCGAGATCCGCGACGCGGCGCGCTTCGTGAGCGCTGCCCGCCCGCAGGCCATGGTCGACCGTCAACGTCACCACCTCAATACCCGCACGCGACGCCACATCAATCACCGTCAGGGCAAGCGCCAGCGAATCCGCGCCGCCCGACAAGCCAACGATGAAAGCGGGAGGGACCCCGGCCTCGTCAATAAACGAGCGCAAGCACGAGCGCACCGCCAGCGAGCAGGCACGCAGGCAACCCCGAGGGTTCGCACCCACCAGGCGGGAGGCGTCAGCGCACACGCGCCAGCCACGCCGCAGGTTCGGCGTACTCGTGGGCGCTCGGCAGGGCCTCGACGCTGGACAACAGCGTCGCAATCGCACCCTCGCGCACGACCGTACGCGCGAAGCCCTCGGTCTGTGCCTGCAGGAGTTCAACCCCCGACAGCGGCATGCCCGCCGCCGCACACGCACGGACCAAAGCGACGCCACCCGCGTGCGCGCGATGCGTGCGCAGCCAATGAATCGACGGCAGATCGCGCGGAGTCAACACCTCCATCTCAGCCGTCGGCAACGCATCCAACAGCAACACGATGCGCACCAGCTCATCGCTGCGCTCCGGCAGCGCGCGGACAAGATCAGCGACGTAGGCCACCAGGTGAGGCGCATGCGTCAGATGCACGCCGCGCAGCCCCGTGCACAGGGACACCCAGCGACACCAATCCGTCTGATCCAAAGCATAGCGCTGCGCGTCCGCCAGCACGTTCGGTGCCACGAGCACGCTACAGCCGGACGACACGTCCCAAATGCCGGTCGCACTCTTCGCGAGCGCGCGCAGGACCACGGCCTCGACCGCGAGAACCATCGGCGTGCGCGTGTCCTCGAAACGATCCAGGACCGCCCCCACCCTGCGAATCAGCCCTCGACGGTCCACGACGACAGTGCGGGATGCCGCCACGGTCGCCGAAGCCTCGGGCAACGTGGACAGCTTCGCGAGCCTACGACTCGACCAATCCGCCGAGCGGCGCAGGCGCGCCACCACCGCGCACGCGCCCACGCGCGAGGCCGACGGGCCAGCGTAGGACATCGAAGCGAGAACTCCCGCGACGTCGCGCGGTCCAAACGGCATTTCCATGGATTCAGTCTAGCTCGGCAAGACCTTCCTCAAACCTGTCCAAACGCCAGCGTGTGGGCAACGCGCCACCCTCGACCAGGTCGTGGCCAATGACCACCAGGAGAACGCGGCCGCTCTGCGTCCTCACGCTACCCGACAGCGTCGTCACACCCTGAAGCGCACCCGTCTTCGCCTGAACGTTGCCAGCGGCGGGTTCGTCCGTCATACGATCCGCGAGCGTGCCAACCAGATCAGCCCAGGGCAGGAGGCGAATCAGGTCCCCCTCGCTCCCCTGCGCCTGGTACGAGGCCTTCAGGACACCGACGAGCGTGTTCGCACTGAGCTTGTCGTTCGTGGACAGACCCGAGCAATCCTCCAGGATCATACCCCTAGTGGGGATGCCGGCCTCCACCAGGTCAGCCTTCACCATGGCGACCGCGCCCGCGTACGTCGTAGGCTGGCCAGCAGCGCTCGCCGCGAGGCGGCAGTACTGATCCGCGAGCGTGTTATCAGAGTGCGCCAGCATCCAGCGCAGCTGCTCCCCCATCGTCGCCGAGGACACGGACGCAAGGGTCTCGCCGCCGGCGGGTGCTTTCCCGTCCGTGCCGAGTTTCACGACGACGCCCGACGACGTCAGGGCCTTCGCAAACACCTGTGCAACATAGCCGGGGGCATCCTCATGGAACGCATACGCGCCCGGGGCGGTACGCCCGGCGTCAATCGCCATCGGACCCACGTGCCCCTCGTAGCCGCCAACCTCCTGCACGTCCCAGGCAGGCAGGTGCGAATCCCCTTCGAAGAGGGTCCCCCGCCAGTTCAAAGTGACGGATGTAATACCGCGCGAGGTGAGGGCCGCCGCCGTCTTGTCTGCGAGAGTCTGCAGGCCGGCGCGGCCCGACACCTCGGTCTCCTCAGACTCGCCCGCACCCAGGAGCAGATCGCCCTCAGAGTCGAGGTACAGGGTGCGCTTGTCGCCGCTCAGAAGCGTGCTCGTCGTCAGCGTCGCCGTCGGATCCAGGTGCTTGAGAGCGCTGAAAGCAGCAAGAGTCTTCGTGGTGGAGGCGGGCGTGTGGCCGATAGCCGCGTCTTCGTCGAGGAGAATGTCACCCGTCTGCGCATCCACAACAACGCCCCACGCGGTGTAATCGCCTTTGTCCGCGCCAACGGCGACAGGCCGCCACAGCTGCTCGAGCTGCGTTTCACTCACCGGATTGCCCGAGGCCTGGGTGGGCACCGACGCGCTGGCCGGCTCAAGCGTGGCGGCAGTCGGTGCCGCCGTGGGGGTGGGGACCGAGGAGGGTGCGCAGCCAGCGCTCAAAAAGGCGACTGCCGCCACAAGCGCTGCGCTAGCGCTTACAATTGGCCCCATAGACGTGCGATGCATGAATATCCCTTCGTGGTTACCTAGGCATCTAGGGTACCCGCCCATGCTCGCACACAACCAATCGGACTCCCGAATTTCGGGGCTAACAATGGAAGGTGCGACCATGGAGTTTGATGTCACCATCGAGATTCCCAAGGGGAATCGGAACAAATACGAGATTGATCATGAAACCGGACGCATTCGTCTCGACCGCATGCTCTTCACCTCGACCCGCTACCCGGACGACTATGGGTTCATCGACGACACCCTGGGCGAAGACGGCGACCCCCTGGACGCACTGGTGCTCCTCGAAGAACCCACCTTCCCCGGCTGCGTGATCCGCTGCCGCGCACTCGGCATGTTCCGCATGCGCGACGAGAAGGGCGGCGACGACAAGGTCCTGTGTGTCCCCGCATCCGACCAGCGCGCATCGTGGCGCACCGAGATCGACGACGTCTCGGAGTTCCACCGTCTTGAAATCCAGCACTTCTTCGAGGTCTACAAGGACCTCGAACCCGGCAAGAGCGTCGAGGGCGCACACTGGGTCGGCCGCGAGGAAGCGGAGGCCGAGATTCGTCGTTCCTACGAGCGCCTCAAGGAGCACGAGGGCGAGCACTGAGTATGTCAGACTTCACGGTGGGGCCGCGCGACGATTCGCGCGGCCCCACCGTTTACTCACCGCGACTTGCCAGGGGCACGCGGGTCAGGGGGAAGGGGAATTGCATGCAATTTTTTGGAGGAACGAACACTCAGTGCACCTGACCCGCCTGGTTCGTCCACGCCTCGGTAATGATGCCCGTGTGCTCATAGAGCACGATACTCAGCCCATCCTCCTCACCCGTGCAGGTGTAGTAGACGGACGCGTAGGGTTCCCGCTCATCCTCAGCCTTCTCTTTCATAGCTGATGCGCGAATGCGGTAGTTCCACTCGGTGCCGTCCTCGGCGACCAGGTCGAACACATATTCGCGATGCGACCTCTTGCCTGTGCTCAGTTCGGTATGGAAGTTCTGGCAGGCCACGTTCTCGTGCCGCACAGTCCCCCGACGCCAGTCCTCTATGTAGGGCCACTGGTACACGAACGAGATATGCCAGACCAACCACAGCACGCAACCAACGACCCCGAGTCCCAGGAGGGGTGCCACCACGCCCCCCGACGCCCGCCCACAGACCACTCGCACGAGACGTCGCAGTAGCGCCCACACGAAGCGCAACGAGAAGAAGAGCACCAGGAGCGGGAGCCCCATCGCGGCGAAACCGCCATAGAACCTCCACTGCCCCCAATCGTCTATGAAGACGATGACGCCGACGCACGCGTAACCCATCAGGACCCAGCAGCCGATAATGAGCCACCTGTAGAGCTTTTGTCGATACGTCAAATTCTTCGAGGTGAAGAGATAGCTCACAGACCCATCGGGGCCTGTCTCGGTCGTTCCCATGCGCCCACAATAGCCGACGCGGCCTCGCCACCTCCGAGGCGGGCCACCGCGCGGAGGAGATCATCGCCCAAGGGAACCCAGCCGATCAGGAAGATGATCGGGACCCACATGAAACGAACACGCCCGTTAAGCGCAACCGCGCCGAGGTCTTGCTTCCACGCGAGCACCCACACGCAGACGTCAGCTAAGGCGACCACGGTCATCAAGACAGCCCACGCAGCCTCAGTTCCGCATCCTTTCGGCTTCCAGCCCTTCGGCGCGGATGCGCTCGGCGGCGGAGAGGTCGGCGACTGTGGAACATCGACACTCGTGCCCACATCGTATCCCCGAGTTTCTGACTACTTGCTCGCCCGGGCCTCGGAAATGACGCCTGTACGCGGATAAACGGACACACTCATGCGCGTCTCCGGTGACTCGCACGCGCCTAGGATCGTATTGAACGGGCTGCCCTGACGGTCGGTTTCTTGATCGAGGTCCACGCGCTTGAAGCGGAAGCTCTGCGAATAACCGTCATCCCCGACCAGCGTGAACTGAAGGTACTTCCAGGACCTGTTCTTTGGTGAGACGCTGCCGTTCCCATCGTTGAAGGCCTCGCACGCCACACGCTCGTGGCGCACAGGCCCCTCCCACAGGTCCTGGGCGAGCGTCAGGTGTTGATTCCACGACGGATACACGACGCCGGCGAGGATACCGGCGGATATCAGGAAACAAATGATGGCAAGCCGTGGCCGCGGCTTCTTCGCGTGCTTTCCCCGCGTGGGCAAACGCCAAGCTCTGATGAGATCGCGGATCGCCCAACGCAACGCCGCCCATATGATCGGCAGCCAGATAAGCACGAAGCCGACGGGCAGAACTGCCGCTCCGATCTTGCCTCGCATCGACCAGTCACCCCATGCGTCCCGCCAGTTGGAGGTCCAGATCAGCCAGTACACGCCAAGCGCCATCAACCCCAGGATGAAACGCATGAAGCGCTTCGTCGAGTTATCGAGGACCGTGGGGGTGCTTTCGCCGCTCGCGCGCGAATCTTTCCGAGGATCAGTACCTGTCGCTGACTTCTGCATGCATCCATGCTAGTCGAGGCCGCCGCAGGCTCGCCCCACGCGGCGCAGGTACCCGCACCCCGGGTGCCCGCCCCCACGCAACCCCCGATGCCCACGCAACCCAGGACACCTCAGAGGCAACAATCAGCCGACAACACGCACGACCACGGCAGCCATGGCAACACTCACATCACCATGCAAAACGGGGGGCCGCGCAGACTGAGTCTGCGCGGCCCCCCGCAACGATCCGGCTCAGAGCCTCACGGCGTAAGGCATGATCGAACCCCAGCTATACACGCCGGTCACGCGCACGGGCACACCGAAGGTGGGAGCCTCGATCATCTCGCCGTCGCCCAGGTACATGGCGACGTGGTAGATGCCGGACTGGGTGCCATCGGAGGACCAGAAGATCAGGTCGCCCGCCTCCATGTCACCGAGGGACACGTGCGTGCCGTAGCCGTACTGCGCGCGCGAGAGGTGTGGCAGGTCTACGCCGGCACTCTCCCATGCGAGCATCGTCAGGCCGGAGCAGTCGACGCCGCCGTAGGATTCGCCACCCCACACGTAGGGCACACCCAGGTAGGTCATGGCCGTGGCAATCGCGGTGGACGCGCCGCCGTAGGAGTAGCTGGGTTCCTCGTCGTCAGGCTCCTCATACACGGGTTCCTCGTACGCGGGTTCCTCGTCGTCAGGCTCCTCATACACGGGTTCCTCGTACGCGGGTTCCTCGTCGTCAGGCTCCTCGTACGCGGGCGCAGGCTCCTCGTACGCGGGTGCGGGCGCTTCTTCAGCGGGTGCAGCCGAGGCGTCGGGGGCTGGGGACGAGGCAGGGGCCTCGGGAGTTGCATCGGCCGCGGGAGCAGGGGTGTCGGCGCGGCGCTGGCTGTCGGCGGCGGCGACGGCTGCGGAGGCCTGCTCGGCGGCAGCACGTTCGGCGGCAGTGCGTTCAGCGGCGAGGCTGGCCTCGCGCTGGTTGATCAGGTCGACGGTGGTGTTCTGCTTGGTGGCCAGCTCCTTGACGTAGGCGTCGCGCTGGGCGGCAACGATGTTGGCCTGAGTCTGAGCGTCGGTAGCGGCCTTGTTGGCGGCATCGGTGCGAGCCTGAACCTCGTCGGTGGCCTTCTTCTGGTTATCGAGCGCGGTGTTTGCTGCGTCGCGGGTAACCTTGGCGACTTGTTCGAGGGCGGCGACGTTCTGCATCTTCGCCTCGGCGGACGAGGAGAAGGAGTTGATGCCGACCTGTTTGGTTTCGACGCCACGCAGGCCGTCGGCTTCCAAGTAGGGAGCGATGGCGTCGAGAGATCCACCGCCGTTACGGTAGGTGGCTTGGGCGACGGAGGCGATCTGCTGCTTGCCCTCCTGGAACGCGGCTTCGGCAGCGTCGGCGTCGGCTGAGGCCTTGTTAGCTGTCGCGGTTGCAGCGTTCAGCGCGATCTGGGCTTCGTTGAGGTCTTCGCCGGCGATCTGGGCATTCTGGGTCGCAGTGGCGGCGGTCGCATTGACTTCGGCCAGTTTGACCTCAATCTCGGCGACACTCATCGAAGCGGCTTCTTCGGCCGCCTTGGCGGCTGCGATTTCCTCCTCGGAGGGAGCCGCTTGTGCCATCTGCGGCAAGATCAGCAGAGCGCTGGCGGCAAAGACCGTCAGGGCCGTGCGGATTGTTCCTCGTTGTCTCATCGTCGTCTCATCTCGTACATGCGTGGGTGGACGCCCGTAGGCGAGTACTGAAAAGAAGCCTATCCACTTTCATCACGCTTGGCAACAAACACACCAAACTCCACACAGCTCACGCATGTACCAATCGCACCATCGGTAACACCAGCACCATAATCACCCCGCAATTACTGAGCAACCTACCCAGAGGGCACCACTCATGTACTCCCTCTCACATTTATAACTCCTTCTTGAATGCCAGCCAACCCGGTTACAAAAGTCCACCATCCGGGACCAACGCGCCATAGCCTCGTCCATGACAAAGAATGGGAATCATGAACCGTCGAATGTGCCGCTGACTGCGCGTCAGCACCAGCGACTGCCGCGCAGTCCCCCGACAGCGGGACGCGCATTGACGCATATTCACTTCACCGCATCTGCGGCCCGCCGGAGGGGAATCAGAGACGACCCACCCCCGACCCCAGGAGCCGCACAATGACCGCCAACGACTGGTCCTTCGAAACCAAGCAGATTCACGCCGGATACGACCTTGATCCCGCCACCGGCGCGACCGCCCTGCCCATCTACCAGACCTCCTCCTACGCCTTCAAGGACACTGCGCAGGCCGCGAGCCGCTTCGCGCTGCAGGAGCTGGGCCCCATCTACACGCGCCTGACCAACCCGACGACCGACGGCGTCGCCGCCCGCATCGCCGCCCTGGAGGGCGGCGTCGGCGGCCTCCTCGTCTCCTCCGGCCAGTCCGCGACCGCCCTGTCGATCCTTGCCCTGGCCGTGGCCGGCAACAACGTGGTCGCCTCCCCCTCCCTGTACGGCGGCAGCGTCACTCTGCTGAAGAACACGCTGGGACGCCTGGGCATCGAGGCGCGCTTCGTCCCCAACCCTCTCGACCCCGAGGCCTGGCGCGCACTCGCCGACGACAAGACGGTCGCCTTCTACGGCGAGACGATCCCCAACCCGCAGGGCGACATCCTCGACATCGAGCCCATCGCAACGGTCGCCCACGAGGTCGGCGTGCCCCTCATCGTCGACAACACGGTCGCCACCCCCTACCTGGTGCGCCCGATCGAGTGGGGCGCGGACATCGTCGTTCACTCGGCCACCAAGTACCTGGGCGGCCACGGCACCTCGATCGCGGGCGCGATCGTCGACTCGGGCAACTTCGACTTTGCCTCCCAGCCCGAGCGCTTCCCCCTCTACAACACGCCGGACGAGTCCTACCACGGCCTCGTCTACGCCCGTGACATGGGCGTGGGCGGCGCGCTGGGCGCGAACCTGGCGTTCCTGCTGCGCATCCAGACGCTCATCAACCGCGACCTGGGCGCCGTCACCTCCCCCTTCAACGCGTTCCTTATTTCGCAGGGCATCGAGACCCTGTCACTGCGCGTCGAGCGTCACGTCTCCAACGCGCTGGCGGTCGCCCACTTCCTGGAGGCACACCCGGACGTCGAATCCGTCAACTACGCGGGCCTGGAGTCCTCCCCCTACTACGAGCTGGGCAAGAAGTACGCGCCGCTGGGCACGGGCGGCCTGCTCTCCTTCGTCATCAAGGGCGGGTACGAGGCCGGCCGGGCTTTCGCGGACGGCGTGAAGCTCCTGCCGGTGGTTGCCAACATCGGCGACGCGAAGTCCCTCGTCATCCACCCGGCCTCGACGACGCACTCGCAGCTGACCGAGGAGGAGCTGGCCAAGGCCGGCGTCGCGCCCGGCACGGTGCGCCTGTCGATCGGCCTGGAGAACATCAAGGACATCCTGGCCGACCTGCAGCTCGGCTTCGACGCGGCCCGCGCGGCCACAGCCTAACAGACCCGCCGGCGACCTCGGGGATACACACACTCCTGAGGCTCCGAGGCCGCCGCTGCTCTCCCCTACCCGCCGCCCCCGCGAAAGAAGGCCCCATGAGCCGCCATAATCTGCCCCCCGCTCCCACCTCCGGCGCGTGGCGTGAAGGCGACCCGGTCGCGTTCCGCCAGTTCGCCAACCTGGGTGCCCAGCGCCTCGAAAATGGCTCAATCTTGCCCAGCGTGACCCTGGCCTACGAGACATGGGGCACCCTGAATGACACCGGCTCAAACGCCGTCTTGATCCTGCATGCGCTCACCGGTGACGCCCACGTGTACGGCGACGCGGCACCCGGCCAGCCGACCCCCGGCTGGTGGGATCAGATCGTGGGTCCGGGACGCATCATCGACACCGAACGCTACTTCGTGGTGGCCGCGAATGTGCTGGGTGGTTGTCAGGGTTCGACCGGCCCGGCTTCGCTGGCACCGGACGGCGCGCCCTGGGGTTCGCGATTCCCCGTGATCTCTACGCGCGATCAGGTCCGCGCCGAGGCCCTCCTGTCCGACTTGCTCGGCATCAATACGTGGGACATCGTCATCGGTACGTCCCTGGGAGGGCACCGCGCCATCGAGTGGGCGGTCACCTACCCGCAGCGCGTGCGCCGCCTCGTGGTCGTAGCCTCAGGCGCGCAGACGACGGCCGATCAGGCGGCGTGGACGCACACGCAGATCCGCGCGATCGAGCTGGATCCGGCGTGGCGTGGCGGCGACTACTACGTGGGTCCCGGCCCCACCGCGGGTCTTGCGCTCGCCCGCCAGATCGCGCACACGACCTACCGCTCCCCCTCCGAGCTGGACGAGCGCTTCGGCCGCATTCCTCAGAACGACGAAGACCCCCTGCATGGCGGTCGCCTGGCGGTCGAATCCTACCTGGACTATCACGGCGAGAAGATCGTGCGTCGCTTCGACGCCGGCTCATACGTCACGCTGTGTCGTACGATGCTCTCTCACGACGTGGGTCGCGACCGTGGCGGCGTCGCACAGGCCCTCAAGGCTGTCACCGCCCGCACGCTTGTCGTCGCGGTGGATTCGGATCGTCTGTTTTTCCCGGAGCAGGTCTGGCAGATGGCGTCGGGCATTCCCGGCGCGTTCTACCGCGAAATTCACTCGGATCACGGCCACGACGGATTCCTCATCGAGCACGACCAGCTCACATCCCTCCTCAACGAGTTCCTCAACGAGCGCATCCCCTCGCGCGCGTCCTCCTTCGCCTGATCGGCGCTCTTTCTCCGCGAGGCCACCCTTTTTCCGCCTCCTCATCGACGAGGCCGGGGTGGCCTCGCACGTTATGCTGACCCCATGAGCGTTACCAGCAATCCCACGCCCGATGGCGAGCAGATACCGGACACGAGCGGCCTGCCCAACCTGTCCGGGGTGGACGCCGACGCTTTGGCGGCCGAGGGGATCCCCGAGCGCGACGTCATGGCCCCCTGGGGCGAGGCTGGCCCTCCCGGGCTTCAGTGGCGTGCCGATATCCTGGGTGAGGGCTACGAGTCGCGCACGATTGAGCTGCTCGACGACGCTGAGGGGCCCTGCGTCGCGACCCTCGTGCGCGCGACCCCGCCCGAGAGCACCCACGTGACGGTCCTGTACCTGCACGGGCGCAACGATTACTTCTTCCAGACGGAGATGGCGGATCGTCTGCGGGAGGCGGGTGCCGCGTTTTACGCGCTCGACATGCGCAAGTACGGGCGCTCCCTGCGTCCCCACCAGACCATCGGATACGCGGACGACCTGTCGGTGTACGACGAGGAGATCGGCGAGGCCATCGAGCTGATCCGTTCCGAGCGCGACGACGAGCCGCTCATCCTCATGGGGCACTCGACGGGTGGTCTGGTTGCGACCCTGTGGGCGCACCGCCACCCGGGCGTGTTGGCCGGTCTGATCCTGAACTCGGCGTGGCTGGAGATGCAGTCGATGGCGTCCTGGCGCGGGGCGATGGCCCCCGTCATCGGGCGCATCGCGGCACGCAGCCCCATGTGGGAGGTCCCCACGGGAGGCGCGGGCCACTACGGGCGTTCGCTCGCGGGGCGTGCCTCCTCGGGCCTGCCGATCCCTGAGGGGCTCTCGCCTGAGGATCCGTCGGTTGTCGGGTGGCCCATCGCTCACGAGTGGAAGCGCCCCGAGTCCTACCCGGTGCCCGCCTCGTGGCTGGAAGCGATCATGGCGGGGCACGAGACGGTCGAGAAGGACGTGCACCTGGAATGCCCGGTCCTGTCGATGGTGTCCACGTCTGCATATTTCGACGAGGCGTGGTGCGAGCGCGCCTTCACCTCCGATACCGTGCTGGATCCGGTCGTGATCGCGCAGCGCAGCCTCGGCCTGTCCGACCTGGTGACGATCGCGCGTTTCCCTGGCAAGCATGACCTCGTCTTGTCGGACGCGCCCGTGCGCGAGGCCGTGTACGCCACGATGCGCGGCTGGCTCGAGGCGTTCGTCGACTAGCGCTCGCGCACCCGTCGCCCACGCGCAACGAGGCCATGGCTGAGCGGCGGGTCGGCGCGGGGGCACAGAAGCGGTGTTACTGCACACAACGAGGGTGAGGCTCGGGATCATCTGATCCCGAGCCTCACCCGACAGTCAGTGCGTCAGTGCTTGGCGACGCGACGCCCGCGCGGCACGTTCGCGTATTCGCGGACGATCTCACGGTTAACCTCGTCGAGGGCCTCGGCCAGCGTCGGCCCCAGGCGGTCGCCGATACGGACGAAGGACCACACGTCGATGTGGCCCATGCCGCGTGCGGTCAGCATCGTCTCGAGGGACGGATAAGTCAGGCCGGCGCATGAAATCGCACCGCTGGCCGCGAGCACCAGGTCGCTAGGAAGGCCGAGTTCGCCGCGCGCCACGAGGGGAGTATCCTCGCCGAGGATCTGCGCGAGCGTGCGCAGACCAGCCTCGTCGCGTCCGAGGACGGGAACGCCCCCTTCGCGGGCCGCGATGACCTCGGGGGATTCTTCCTCGTGGTCGACGGACGAGGCCATGGCCGCGTCGGTTGCTCCGCCGTCGTTGAGGTCCTCGGCGGACTCGACGTGGGCGCGTCGCGAGGCGCGACTACCGAGGTGTGCCGGGCGCTCCCATCGTTGTTCGCCGGTCTCGCCCTGCTCGTTGCCATCCAGCTCGTCACCCACGTGCACCGCATGCTCCTCCGGGTGACCGTATTCGGCGTCGACATTGTCGTCCGCGGCGGCCTCGTCAGCAGCGTCGCCTGCGGCGGACTCGCCGCGGTCGCGTTCCTCGTCGTGGGGTTCAGCGTCGTCGTGACGCTCTTCCTCGTCGTCGCTTTCCGCGTCGAGAGTCTCGACCTGCTCGCGCTCGTCGCCACCGTCGATCTCACCCTCGGACTCGATGCGTTCCTCGGCGTCGTCGAAGGCTTCCGTGGCGTGCTCATCAGCCGCGTCGTAATCCTCCCCGACTTGCCCGTCCGTGTCGTCAGCTTCTACCGTGTCGGCGGCCTCATCGAAGCGGTCGTCGATCTCGGTCTCTTCCCCGACGAATTCCTCGACCAGTTCATCGGAGCCAGCCCCAGCCTCGTCACTCTGCTCCTCGGGGGAATCCTTGGACTTCCAGGGGGCCGGAGGTTCTTCATCGACCGAGTAGTGAAAGGCGTCGCGTAGGTGGGGAGCAACCTTCGGGGTGGGGCGAGTCGTCGGAGTCTCGGACTCGGTCGCATCCCCAGCGTCGCCGTCCCCATCCGCCTCAGCATCGGCATCGGTGACTGGAGGAACGGGCAGCTCTGGGATCGCCTGGGCTACATCGTCCAGATTCTCCTCAGCGGCAGCCTCGAGTTCCTCGGAGTCGACAGGCGCCTCGGGCACGTCCGGGGCGGGTCCCGCGGCAATCGCGGATGCGGCAGCCACACTTCCAAGAAGCTGCGGGGCATGCCCATACAGGCGCGGGCCGACAGCATTGACGTCCAGGAAGAGACGACCGTTGGACATCTGACGCAGGTTCATGAGATGCACCTCGACACCGGAGGTAGCCAGGATCGACAGGGCGGGGCGCACCGACGGGTCGATCTCACCGGCGACCATGATCAGACGGGGACCCGGGCCGACAGCTGGGGGCATCGAATCGCGGAACTGCGCCCAGCCAGCGCGGAAACCCTCAGATCCCGTCGGATATTCACCCGCCAAGTCAGACCAGGACAGGGACGCGACGATGGCCAGACGTGACAGCGACGTAATCAGGGTCTCGGAATCCAGGAGCTTGAGGATCTCAACGGAGACTATCTGCCCCGTCACGTCGAGCGCCGTCAGGCGCGGCGTCTCCTCATCATCTTGTCCCGTCATGTCACGCCATGTCACCGGGAACAGCGGACGCGACACAATCTGCAGGACCTGCTGGCAGATAGCGTCGACCAGTTCAGGACCCAGATCATACGAAACTGGGTACCCGAATTGAGCAGGCACGAGGTGTCCATCCTCGAACTCAAACAGGGCCATCGATCTATCCTTCACGTGTATGGAGCGCTCTTGGTCATTGTTTCATACGTTCCAAAAGAAACGCAGAAGACACAGGGGTATTGCGATAGATACCGTGTAAATGTTAGTCTTATGTCGACAGCCCACCATCCTCTTGCTCTTTATCTATAAGACACTCTTTTAACACTTACCTCGCGGACAGAATTTATAAAATGGCCCCACAAAAGCACCACTGCATTTCCTCTCCTTTGGGCCATAGGGAGCGGTTTTTGACCATTCGACCTCCTTTTTGTCTGACATGTGTCGAATAACTGTTTGTGACGCATGACAGGGCATGATTCATCTCGTGTAGAATTAGGTTTGACGCGCGCAAACCAGATTCGACACCATCTTCCATCTGGTTAAACCATCGCGTAGCAGGCAGTACACGACAGGCAAGGCGGGTAGCAATGGGCAGAAAATTCCTGCGCCTCATTGAATACTCGGCGCCAGAACCCCGAGTTCCAGCGTCCGAGGAGACGCGCAATGAACTATCTCCATATTGTGTTAGTAATAAGACACTGCCTCCACGCTACCCGAATACTTCTCAACCGGTCAGTCCGCATATGCCGCCGATCGAACGCATGCCCGTCCCTGTGACACCCTTCCCAAAACTCATTATCGACGACCCGGAACCCGCCTGAGTCCACGTTGTGAGCAACAGGCGTCTCGCAGCAGCACCGTCGGCCCCTCCTACGCACTCCGCACGCGCTCCGCGCGTGACCACTCTCGCTCCACGGCCTCGCCAATTCCGACGCGACCATCCGCACAGCGGGACATTCCACCCCGCGCGACGCGCGCGTGACACACTGGGATCATGAGCGAGAGCTTCCTGACGGACCTGCGTACACTCATCGACGTCGACTCCTCTGTCGGCACGCGAGCACGCTACTCCTCCGACGCCGGCCTCACGCGCATCCCGCCCCTGGCCGTCGCCTTCCCGCGCACGCCCGAGCAAGCGGTCGCCGCCTTCCACCTGGCGCGCGCCCACGGCGTCCCCCTCACCGCCCGAGGCGGCGGCACCTCGTGCGCGTCCAACGCAATCGGCCCCGGCCTCGTCCTCGACTTCTCGCGGTACATGAACCGCGTCATCTCCATCGACCCTGAGGCCCGCACCGCCACCGTCGAACCCGGCTGCGTCGGCTCGACCCTGCAGGCTGCGGCGGCCAAGTACGGCCTGCGCTTCGGCCCCGACCCCTCCTCCCAGAACCGCGCGACAATCGCCGGCATGGTCGCCAACAACGCGTGCGGCCCGCACGCAACCGCCTGGGGGCGCACCTCCGACAACATCGTCTCCCTCGAGTGCATCGATGGGCAGGGACGCCGCTTCACGGCCACTACCTCGCACGATTCGGCGCTGCACGACGTGCCGGGGCTGGCCTCCCTCATTGACACCAACCTGGCCCCCATCCGCACGCAGCTCGGCCGCTTCAAGCGCCAGGTTTCCGGCTACTCCCTCGAACACCTCACCCCCGAAGGCGGGCGCAACCTCGCCGCCATGCTCACCGGCACCGAGGGTACCCTCGTCCTGATTCTCTCCGTCACCGTGCGCCTCGTACCCCTGCCCGACGCACCCGTGCTCGCGGCCCTCGGCTACCGGTCCATGATCGAGGCCGCCGACGACGTGCCCGCGCTGCTGGCCCACTCCCCACTCGCCGTGGAAGGCATGGACCGCCGCCTCGTCGACGTCGTACGCGCCCACAAAGGCCCCGGTGCCGTGCCCGCCCTACCCGAAGGCGAAGGCTGGCTCCTCGTCGAAGTCGGCGCCCCCGGTGAAGACGTCACCGCCTCCCTGGAGCGCGCCCGCGCCCTGTGCGCCGACTCGGCTGCCATCGACACGGTCGTCTACCCGCCAGGGGATCAGGCCTCGGCCCTGTGGAGGATCCGCGCCGACGGTGCGGGCCTGGGCGGGCGCACCCCGCCGGACGGCGCGGGCGGCGGCGACCAGCAGGCATGGCCCGGCTTCGAGGACGCGGCCGTCCCACCCGAGAACCTCGGTGCCTACCTGCGCGACTTCACCGCCCTCATGGAGGAGTTCGACATCGACGGCCTCCTGTACGGGCACTTCGGCGACGGCTGCGTGCACGTGCGCCTCGCCATGCCGCTCGAGACCCCGGAAGGCGTCGCTCACTCGCGCGCGTTCCTCCAGTCCGCGGCCCGCATCTGCGCCGCCCACGGCGGCTCCGTCTCCGGCGAGCACGGCGACGGACGAGCCCGCGGCGAACTCCTGCGCTTCATGTACTCCCCCGAGATGCTCGACCTGTTCGCGCGCGTCAAGCACGTCTTCGACCCCGACAACCTCCTCAACCCCGGGGTGCTCGCCGCCCCCATGGACGAGGCCGAGGCCGCCTCGCGCGCTCGGGCGCGGGTTCTTGCGGTGCACAGCGGGGGTCCTGACGGGCTGGCGGCAAACGGCGCGCCTGCCACCGCCCTGACCGATCATGACGACGCGCACGCCACCCGCCCCGGCCTCGCCCCTGCCGATGACGCACTCCAGCCCAACGATGGGGCCGCCATCGACTCCTCGCCGTCGCCTGACGTGTCTGGCGCTGCCATCGGCACCGGCCTCGCCCCTGCCGATGGCGCGCTCGAGCTACAGCCCGGCGTCGACCCGCTCGACGCCAACCTGCGGCGCGTCGCCGCGCACCCCATGCCCGCCGACGGCGGCTTCGCGTTCACCCACGACGGCGGCGACTTCACAGCCGCCGTCCACCGCTGCACCGGCGTGGGCAAGTGCCGCGCCGGAGTCTCCGGGACCTTCATGTGCCCCTCCTACCTGGCCACACGCGACGAGAAAGACGTGACACGAGGGCGCGCCCGCATCCTCCAGGAAGCCGCGAACTCGCAGCTCGTAAAGGCCATTGACTCCCCCGAAGTCCTCGAGGCCCTCGATCTGTGCCTGGCCTGCAAGGCCTGCTCCACCGACTGCCCCGCCGGCGTCGACATGGCACGCTACCGCTCCGAAGCACTCTTCCGCACCTACCGGGGACGCATGCGCCCCCTCAGCCACTACACGCTCGGCTGGCTGCCGCGCCTCACCCGCGTCACCGCGCGCGTGCCCGGCCTGGCACGCATCGCAAACGCCATCATGTCGGTCGCTCCCCTGCGGTCGCTTGCCTTCCGCATCATCGGCCTCGATCCTCGCCGAGGCATGCCCGCCCTCCAGTCCGGCACCTTCACCGCGTGGGCTCGCCGCCGCAACCTGCTGGCAAGTAACGTTCCTGCGTCTGCTTCATCGGATCCCATTTCTGAGGCCCGCGAGCGCGATGCAGCCCCGGCCTCGTCTGACTCTGCTCGTGAGCGCGAAGGGGCCACGGCCTCGTCGATGTCGGGTTCCACCGTCCTGAACGGCCCACGCGACCCGGGCGGGCGGCCGTATGCGCTCGTGTGGGCGGACTCGTTTAGCCAGACCCTGGACGACACGGGGGCGCGCGCGGTCGTCGACGTGCTCGAGGCGAACGGGTTTGCGCCCATCGTCGCTCCGGACGCGTGCTGCGGACTCACGTGGATTACGACGGGTCAGCTGACGGGCGCGAAGAAACACTTGACGTCGTTGCTCAGTGTGCTCTCTCCCTTCGCGGCGTCAGGAATCCCAATTGTCGGCGTTGAGCCTTCGTGCACGGCGGTACTGCGCGACGACCTGCTCGACCTGTTGCCCGAGGATCCGCGCTCGGCGCTCGTGTCGGGCGCGACGCGAACGCTCGCCGAGGTTCTGTCGGCCGTGCCAGCGTCCGCGCGTCGCCTGCCGAGCCTGGAGGGCGTCGAGATCGTCGCGCAGCCGCACTGCCACCACTACTCAGTCATGGGGTGGGACACCGACCAGGCGCTGCTCGAGTCGCTGGGGGCGCGCGTGACCCGACTCGAAGGCTGCTGCGGCCTGGCCGGTAACTTCGGCATGGAGGCGGGCCACTACGACTTGTCAGTCGCGGTCGCATCGCATTCGCTGCTGCCCACGCTTGATGCTCAGCCGGACGCGGTGTATCTGGCGGACGGCTTCTCGTGCCGCACCCAGGCAGCCCAGCTCGCGGGCCGCGGGGGCGTCCACCTGGCGACGCTGCTGGCTGGGTATTCTGGCTGATTGCCGACGGTGGTGTGTGGTTCCACGGGTGCTCCGGGCACCGTCGCACCTTGCCGTGAGGCCGGGTTGCTTGGCATGCCGGCGGGCGGCGGCCCGCCCGCGAGCCGTCCGCGCCGCGAGCTTCGCTCGGCGCGTCGTCTCGAAGCCCGGCCAGGCCCTGCCACCGCCCACCGGCACCGCAGCCAGGCCCCGCATGATTTCTGGTATTGCTACGTTGCCCCACGGGTGTTCCAGGCCCCTCCGGCACCCTCCACACCAGCGGCGCTCGGCATGCTGACGTACGGTTTAGCGCATCGTCCCGCTGCGGCATCTGATCGGGCACATATCCACGCATTCACTTGTTACCGATGAGGCGTTACACCCGATCCGTAGGCATTACACCCCTTCTGTTCGGGTGCAGCGCCACGTAACGGGTGCAGCGCCTCCGATCATGTGTATGACCCTTGCAACCGCCGTCGGGATGCCCCCGTGTGAAACCGCCGATTCGGTCCGTCGCAGGCCTGTGTTGGAACCGCCCACAAGCGCTGTGCCGATGCGGGGATCGATGCTTGGTATGGCGCTAATAACTCAGTCACCCAGGCTCTCAGTCGCACTAAGTCTTCATAATCCGGCCAGGACACCCGATAGATCGTCCAACCAGCGCTGCGCAGATCATTTTCACGTTGAATCCATTCACGTTTCGCCTGAGCAAAGTCAGCTTCATTCTTTCCGAGCTTTCCGATCCCATCGAACTCAAAAATGATCATGAGACCAGGAATCGCAATGTCTGCAAAGTACTGTCGCCCATTGACAACGATTTCATACTGGGTCACCACTTCGAACGCACAAACGGACTTCACAACCCATAGCAAGGCGGCCTCGGCAGGATTATCACACCCCGGATCAGCGGCTCGGATGAGGGCTGCTGCTCGGCGCGCCGGTATGTTGTCGTTATGTTGACGCCACTCCGTGAGCCTCACGAGCATCTCTGACCGAACCCCCTGTGCCCGATCGCGACACTCTTCCTGCGAAAAGAGGTCAAAGGACGACTGCCTATTCAGCACCATGCAGATCCCCACAAATGCGCTCAGGGACTCAGACCAACAAGCCATACGAACCGCCGCATCGATGACGCCTTCAGCCAGGACGCCACCAACAGTCTGTAGCTCTCTCTCGAGAGGTGATACAACAGACCATCGCACCGAGACCCCGGGTACGAGGACCCCTGCTGCGCGAACCGCGCGGAGAGGCTTACTCCCACGCCGAGTAGGAGCCCAGACGTATACGTCCGGATTCGCCTCCCACAGAGGAATACCTCGAGAAGCAAGTGAACTTGCACCAACGAATACTCGATCCCCGCTCCCCAACGCATGGACGGCGAGGAGACGAGCTCGCGCCACTGTTATCCAAGTGCGCCACGGAGTGTCAAGAAGACGCGTGTCTTCGACTCGAACGTAGCATCCTCGCATCACGTGTAAGAAAGCGCCTGATTCTTTTTCCTCATGCGCCATGCGACACGCCTCCGAGGAACGAATGACTGTCAATTGGTGGCTGCTCATATGTGGATTCTCGCAGCCCCACGAGTTGAGATCATCAAGGCGATCAACCCCTGTGGATAACCAGCGACACGAACAAGGGACTGTGGATAGAGTGCGAGGCAGCCTTCCCCCCTGTGCGAGGCAGCCCTCCCCCCTGTGCGGCACAGTCACCTCTGCACACGCCGACCACACTTTCACTTGTTCTGAGGGGCAGCGCACCCGATCCGTAGGCATTACACCCCTTCTGTTCGGGTGCAGCGCCACGTAACGGGTGCAGCGCCGGTGGCTCGCCCCCTGCACACCAGTCCACACACAACGGCGATAACGCGGAAGTATTCCTGAAGCACGTCGGCAATTATCGAGGCCAACCTCAACAACGATCCCGTGCCTCACACCGCCCAGCTGACGGTCATCACAGTTGCCTCAGTACTTTCTCAACGGGTGATCGATCACAGGGGCATCGGACAACACACGGTTGGCTCCAGCACTCATGGCTTCCGCCGCATAGAGGTCGTCAGCCGAGCGACAGCTGGAACGAACACGCCCTTCGAACCTTCGGTTGCGAGTCTCGGCAGTGTCACATCACGCCTGGCGGGTAGACCACCTGAGCCACGCCCCCTCGCACCGCAGGCACCGACCTGGCCGGACCGCGCCTGGACCTCACCCTTGCTCTGCCCGCGCCAGGCCAACGATCTGCGCCGAGGCCGGGGTGCCCGTCACGCGAGCCCAGCGCGCCACGACCGCGTCAACATCCAGCGACGGGTCAACGAGGAGCGCCGTCGACAGCGCTTCTGCCAGCACCCCCGACGTCGCCACCACGCTCACCTGGCGCACCCCCGCACGCGCCGGATAGCCTGTGCGCGGGTCGATAATGTGGTGATCGAGCAGGCGCGAGGAGGGTGCCGCCCCATCGACGTGAGAGGACGCGGTAGCATCGGTCGCGTACACGGGTGTTTCACGAGTTGTTTCACGCAGGGACGAGGCCTGCCCTCCCCCGGTGGGCGCGCCCGGCTCGGCAGCAATAACAGTGGCATGAGTACGGCCATCAGTGCGAGCCTCAGCAATCACACCATCAGAGCCAGCGCCACCCGCTACGGAACCCTCGCCCGACACGCCACCGCTGGCATCACCACCGGCACAGTCCCCACCACCCTGCGCACCGCCATGCACACAGCCACCCGCACCTGTTTCACGCGACGTTTCACGCGCGGCAGCGTTTACTGCGACGCTGCTACCAGCCCCGCCGCTACCATCGACGGGACGAGCGGCATCGCAGTGCTCGGGTGCGTACTCGCGAGCATGATCATCAGCAGAATCAGCAACCCCACGCTCGCCGTCGCGCGCGGCGCCAAGGCCGCCCAGCGGTCCCAAGTTGTCGCCGGACGTTGACAGGGATGCCATATCGCCCACGGGAAGTTCCACGACGCCAGAGACGGCCGTGGGCGCGCCGCGAGGGTCCCGCATGCCAACCCGCCACGCAGAACCGTCGGCACGAGTCCCAAACACGGCCACCGACGACGTCCCCACCGACACGAGGACGCCGCGCGCCCCCATAGACACCGCGAGATCGCGGCATGCATCGGCCGTGTATCCTTTCGCAATCCCGCCGAGGTCCACGCGCGGACTCAGTGCGTCACGCCCCTGATCGCCCGGAAGCACAGCCACGCCCGTATCCGTCTCGCAGCCCACCAGCGCACGCGCGCCCGAGGCATCAACGCGTGCCGCGTCTTGAGCACCGCCGGAACGAGCGGCACCGGCCCTTCCCCGCCCTAACGCGCCTTCACGCTGCTTATCGCGGGTACCGTCGCCTGGCACGCAGCGCGCGCCAGGTCCTGCGGCATCGGTCCTGCACGCAGAGTCGTCAACGCTGCTCAGCGCCCACTGCCTCTCGCCGACGCGCGATAACGAGCGCCACGACGAGGCATGCACCGCCGCCTCGACGACACGAGCAGACGGCGCGGGAGGTAACGGCGCACCCGCGACGAAGGCGGCCCGCATGGCCCGCACGTCCCACGCGGCAACGAGCGGCCCGACCAGCGGATTGAACGCTCCCCCGGTCGCCTCCGCGAGCGTCAGCGCGTCGCGCAGTAGCCGGTCGGTTTCTTCGCTGACGACGAGGCCTGGGCTGACCCCCGCATTAGAGGTTCCTTCGCGGGATGGTTGCGGGCGGTGACAGGAGGCATGCGGTGCATCAGAATTCTTGGTTGTGTCGGAGGACGTAGCGGACGCTCCAGCGGCTGTGGGGTCACCGCTCCCATGCGTGCCCCTGATCGTGAGAGTCCCTGAATCTGGCACGCACGAGCTATCAACGCGGAACGCAGCGTTGAGCCGCGATATCTCCGAGGAGGGCCGGAACACGCTCCACAGATCTTCGTGACGCGCCACGACCTCGACGAGAGCGTTCACGATAGCCATGCCCTCGCCGCCCCACCCGATGATATCGACACGGGTGCCCATCGCTGGGAAGGAAGAGCGCCACATCGGTGGGACGGAGGGAACCGCAGCCCCCTCATGAGCAGCGACACCGGTGTGCGATTCCTCTGCGGCGCCCGGCACGCCGGAGACGCCGCGAGAATCGGTGGCCGCATCGCCGCACGTCTCAGCCGCAGTATGCGACGCACCCGCCGCGCGAGCAGACCCCGGGAACATAGCCACGGCCTCGTCCCCCGAGCCGCCCGCAGAGCGCACGACACCCACGGAACCCCCAGAGCGCACAGGACCCACAGAGTCCACGGCACCTACAGACACCGCAGAGTCCACGCAGCCCACGGCGCGCACGGGCTCAGCTGTCGGAGCCGTCGACGTCGCTGTCCTTCATGGAGTCGTTCAGGCCGGGGATGTCGATGTCGTCGGCACCGTCCGGGGAGACGCCCTGTGCGGCGGCGATGGCGCGGATCGCGGCCTGCACGAACTGCTGGTGGGCGACGGTGGCACCGGTGATGACGTCGACCTTGGCGGGGTCGCCGACCTGGGTGAGGTTGTCGGAGTACTCCTGGTAGGAGGCGACGGCGGCCTGTGCCTTCTTGTAGTAGTCCTCGTTGAAGACTTCGCCCGACGAGCTCTTGCCGTATTCGGCACCCTTGTCGGTGCCGTCGGCGAGCGTCGTCTCGTAGGAGGTGGCTGTGATGCGCCCGCCTTCGACGGTGATGGTGATGGTGCCGATAGAACCCTGGTCGTCGGCGTTGGACTGGGCGGTCCAGGTGCCGTCGCTGAGCGGCTTGCTCATGTCGAGGCCGGTGGTGGGCGTGCAGGCGGCCAGAATGGTCGCGCCGAGCGCACCGAGGACCGCGAACGAGGCCGGGGCGACCCAACGGGACCGGGTATCGAGCGTGGTGGGCGTGGTCATCGCACCTTGTCCTTTCCGCTGCGCGCAACGCCATCGCGGCCAGGCAGAACCAGTCCGGAGGCGCGCTCTTCGAAATCGTGGTCGTGCCACGTTTCCTTGACGACTTTACCGTGGTCGAGCCGGATTTCGCGCTGGCCCTGTTCGGCGACGAGCGCGTCGTGTGTGACGACCATGAGGGTCGTGCCGTCCTGGTGGAGCTGGTTGAACAGGTCGAGGACGATTTCCTCGTTGGTTTCGTCCAGGTTGCCGGTGGGTTCGTCGGCGAGGACCAGCTTGGGGTAGTTGATGAGGGCGCGGGCCACGCACACGCGCTGCTGCTCGCCGCCGGAGAGCTGGCGGGGCAGGTGGCTGGCGCGGTCGGCGAGACCCACGCGGTCGAGAGCCTCGAGGGCTTCCTTTTCGTCGGGCATCGAATGGTAGTACTGCGCGACCATGACGTTCTCGAGGGCGGTCAGGTGGCCGATGAGGTGGAACTGCTGGAAGACGAGGCCGATCGTGCGGCAGCGGACCTCGGTGAGTTCGTCGGCGGTCAGGTCGGAGATGTCGTGCCCGTCGAGCATGACGGTGCCCTTGGTGGCCGTGTCCATGGCTCCGACGATGTTCATGAGGGTCGTCTTGCCGGAGCCGGAGGGGCCGACGATGGAGACCCACTGACCGCGCGGGATCTCCAGCGACACGTTGTCGAGGGCGTGCAGGTCGCCGTAGATCTTGGAGACGCTCTCCAGGCTCAGCAGCGCGTCCGTGGAGGCCGACGAGGCCTGGGCGGCCTCGGGCGCATCGGCGGCGGTGGGGGTGTCGGGGGTAGTCATGGTGGCTCTCTCATTCTCCGCGCAGGACGAGCGCGGGATCGACGGCCAGTGCGCGGCGCACGGGCGGGAGGCAGGCGAGGACGGCAATGAGGATGGAGCAGGCGACCGTGCCGAGGAGGATCACGGGGTGCAGCGAGATGGACCGGTGGAACACGGAGGTGGAGATGAGGACGGCGAGGCCGTAGCCGGCCCCGGCACCCAGGACTCCTCCGATGAACCCGAGCATGACGCCCTCACCCATGAACTCGCGGGTGATGGATCGGGCGGTCGCGCCCAGGGCCTTGCGCAGGCCGATCTCGTTGCGGCGCTCGGTGACGACGGCGATCATCGTGGTGGATACGCCGATCATGGTCAGTGCCAGGACGATGACGGTGATGACGATGAGCAGGGACCTCAGCATGGTGAGGACGCCCGCGTCGGACTGGGCGAGACGTCGCACGGTCTGGGCGTGAATGTCAGGGTTTGCAGCGTTCATCGCGTCCGCAACGGCGCTGAGCTGTTCGCCTTCCAGGGTGATCGAGTACTCGGCGAGCGACACAGTGCCGCTGGTCCCGGTCAGCGCGTCCATGTCCGAGGTGGACATGTACACGTAGCCGTCTTCGTTGCCTCCGGTCTTGAGGATGCCGGACACGGTCAGGGTGACGGTCCTCGGATCAACCTTGAGGGCCGAGGCCTGCGCCCCGGACTGCGCGGCAGCCTTCGACGAGGCGCTCGCGTCCAGTTGGCTGATTGTGATCGTGTCTCCGGCCTTGACGTCGATGGTCGAGGCAACCTGCTCGCCCACGAGGACCTGGCCCGAAGCCTCGGGCCACTCCCCGTCCACAAACCAATACGGGTTCATGGCATGCACGGCACCCAGGTCTGCCCCGCCCGCGACGTAGGGCTGGTCGTTGATGGTGACGGTCTCGTAATCAAACGCGGCGGATCCGACCAGAGCGCTCGCGGGCACCTGAGCGGTCGAGGTGGCCACGGCCTCGTCCGTGAGGACCCCATCACCAGCGGGCGTAACGACGAGGTTCGCGCCGTAGGAGCGGATCTCGCGGGCCATCTGCGCGGGCACATCCACCGCGATAGTGACGAGGCCGGACAGGGTCGTCGCGCCGATGGCGACGGCGAGAATCGCGATGAGGACGCGGGAGCGGCGGCGCAGGATGGAGGAGATGACCATCCGCCAGAACATTGCTCGTCTGGACATAAGCATCACCTTCCGTGCAGGACTTCGGCCGCGTTGAGGCGCAGCAGGTAGCGGATCGCCGGGATGGAGGCTCCCAGGACGACGAGGATGACGAGGACGGCGACAAGGCCGACGACGACGGGCGCGAACGCGATGGACGAGTGGAAGACCATGTATCCGATCGCCTGGGCCAGAGCGAGGCCTCCGCCGTAGCCGAGGACCCCGCCGGCCAGGCCCACGATGATCGTCTCCGTGAGGAACAGGGCGATGATCTGTTTATCTTTCGCGCCCACGGCCTTCATGAGGCCGATTTCGCTGGAGCGCTCCATGACGCCGGCGGTCACCAGGTTCGCGATCGCCAAGGCCGAGGCGATGAGAGCCAGGATGGTCACGAGGACCATGAGCAGCTGGGTCTTCTCCAGGATCGTGCCTTCGGACTGGGCGACCTGTCGGACAGGGCGGGCCACGGAGTCCGTCATGACTTCCTCGATCTGGTAGGCGATCGAGGAGACGTAGGCCGTGCAGTACCACGTTTCCTTCTCGGACACGCTCAGCGAGTTCGGGTTCTTCGCGGCCTTGCGAGCCAGGTCATTGTCGGGGGTCGTCAACGCCGAGACCTCGACGCTCCCGACGGCCCCCTCACGCCCAATGAATGTCTGGGCGGCGGGAAGCTGGATAAAGACGCCGCGGTCGGCGTCGTCACCGCTGGTGATGATCCCGCGCACCGTGAAATCCTGAGAGACGCCCTCGCGGGTGAGCGTGAAGGTATCGCCCACGTTCAGGCCGCGCGCCGAGGCGTAGGAGGTGCCAATGATCGCGCCGGTCGCGTCATCGTCCGCCGGCCACGCGCCCTGAAGGCCCCACCAGCCGCGCAGCTTGTCCAGACCGGTCTCGACGCTCTCACCGGTGGCCAACTCGAGGTGATGGCTGAACCACGTCCCCGTCGTGGGCACATGCTCGCCGCTGGCGTCGGTCGCCGACACGTTCAGCAGCGGCGCAAAGTCGAGAATGTTGTAGGTCCAAAAGATCGTTTTGATGTTGCCAAGCTCATCCTCGCGCAGGTACGAGCGCGCCTCTGAGGTCTCGCCCGTGTTGTACAGGTCGTCGAGGACGGCCGCGCCCTGCGGGCGCACCACGATGTTCGCGCCGTAGGACTTGAGTTCCTGGTTGACCTTGTCGCCCACGTTGAACATGACGGAGAGCATGGACGTGGCCACACCCGCGCCCAGGGCGACGGTCAGGGCGATCATGAGGTGGCGGTTACCGCGCCTCGTGAGGGCCCCTCGCAGCATTCGGAAAAACACGTGAGTCCCTTTACTTCGCGAAGATGGAGGCCGAGGCCTCAAGCGCCGAAATCGGCACGGTCAGTGTCCCGTTCGAGACCTTGTAGTCAATGGGGATGGGGTTACAGCCACCCTTAAAGCCGATGGTCGCGATGTTCATCGCCACTTCACACAGCTTGCAGATGACCTTGCCGTCCTTCTCGTAGTAGCCGGTGGGGCCGCAGATCTCACACGCATCCAGACCCACACCATAAGAGGAACCGGACTTTTGAATGACGATGAAACGCACCTTCACGCCGCCCGAGGTCGTGTACTCGAAGCGGTGCAGGTGGCCGTCAGAAATGTCGGCCAGGTTGACGCTCACCTGGTCCTCGACGACGCTGTACGACTCGGGGGCGGACAGCTCAACTTCCTGGCTACCGTAGGCGACGCCGACGGTGATGAGCAGCGCGCCGCACAGGTAGCCGATGGCGGCGGTGCCCGCCATGGACTTATACAGGCGCGAGCGGGCACGGCCCAGGCGGCCCTCGGCCGGGTTAGCTCCAACGGTCGGAATGGAGCGCGAGGCCACCCACGTCAAAACAACGACGACGCCCAGAGCCACGGCGGCCACGATGGTGAAAACGGCCTCATTGTTGATGAACCAGGAGATGACTGCCCACGCTTCCTTGGACGTCTTGATCCAGCGCTTCGCCTTGAGGATGCGCACGAACAGCAGCGCGTAGTTCGACAGCAGCGCAGCCAGGATTACGGCTGCCGGCCATACGCGGTTATTCCACGCGCACAGCCGGTACGACACCCACGTCAGGAAACACACGAGCACCCACGCCAGCGCATAACCGACAATCGCGAGCACCATCGGCGTCGAATACAGCTGCACGCCGCCCGACGTCATCATGAGCGCCTGATTCATCGCGGTGGGCACGGCACGGAACAGGGCGAAAGCAATGAAAAGCGCGCCGACCAGACGCACGAGGCCGTCACCGCGCAGGGCGGTCTCCATGGACGAGGCCGCCCGGGCCTCGTCGTCCATCGTGTTCGTCAGGTGGGCGCGCATCCGGCGTGCGCGTACAGCAACCAGAGCGAGGAAAATCAGGGCGAGGGCCACCGCGATCGGCAGCGTATAGAGGCCCACGGTCTGGCGGTTAACAGACTTGGGGGCTTCAACGTTGATAATCGTGAGGACCAGGGAGGACGCCACGCCCACGATGATGCCGCCCCACACGGCCCTCGAGCGCGCCAACTTTCCGCGGCGTCCCCGTCCAGCTGCGGGCATGAAGCGGATGACGGCTCCGACGGCAAGCATCGTCAGCAGCAACGTCAGCGTCGCCTCACTCATCTGCACAAGCATTGGCTTTCCTCTCTCACCAAAGGCACACCGAAGTCATGCGGCTCCGGTGCCGAGTGTAGTCCCCCACGGGGGCACGGGGCGAGGCCAGTGATCCCGGGTGGAACCACGGCCTCGTCCCCGCGTTGCTTACGCGTCGATCACCACGAAACGGCGGTGGGGTCCCACTGCCAATCCGGGAACTCGGCGACGAGGGGCTCGGTCCAGAAACGGCCCTCAACGCCCGTGGTCTTATCGGTGTGCAGCAGCCAACCGCTGGGGGGCTTGATCGTGAAGGTCACGTCGTAGGTGCCGGCGTCGAGCTTGGGCAGGTTCAGGCCGTAGTGCGGGCCGTCGGACGCGTTCATCGGCATGAGCGTGCCCTCCTGGACGGCCGTGCCGGACTTGTCCTTGATCGCGTAGTCGACGGTCAGGCCGGGGACGAAGTCGCCCGCGCCGTAGCCAAGCTTGTTGTCAGCGGCGGCGGAGACGTCGGCCTCAATGTGCATCGAGGACTCGGCGGCCGGGGTACCCATCTCGGGCTCCATATCGACGGGCTGGAAGTAGACGCCGCCCACGACGAGCGGGCCGACGTGAACATCGTCACCCAGGGGCTGCTCCTCGAAGCCAGCGTCCTCGCCGGGCGCTGCACCCTCGGAGGCCGAGGTGGAGGTGGAGGTGGAGGTGCCCGTCTTGGAGGTGGACGAGGAGGAACCGGCGGAGCAGGCCGCCAGAGTACCTGCGAGTGCCAGCGTGGCCAGGGCCGCGCCGACGCGGAACAGAGAACGCTTCATATGATGATCTCCTGTGCGTGTTGGTTGGGTAAAACGTCGGTGTCGCTCGAGAGGAGTCAGTCCTCAGCCCGCGACTGGGCGGCGGCCTCGCGGGCGAGGCGAGCTTTTCCGAAGAAATAGAGACCGACGATGATGACGAGAACGATGGCTTGCGCGGCCAGGTTCTCCACTCGGGGGTAGATCCCCAAGAGGTCAATGGTGGGGAAGCCGGAGATGGGCGTCAGAGACACGACGTCCGCCTCCTGCAGTTCCCCGATACCAGAACCCGTGAACGTGAAGGCCATGAAAGCCATCAGCAGCGAGGTAATGGTGAAGAAGGGGCGCAGCGGGATGCGAACCGCCGCGAACTGGATGAGCAGGTAGATGACAACGAGGGCCACGAGGCCGACCGCCAAGCCGATCCACACGTAGTGGACCTTGTCGCCCGCGGCGGCGACGATCGGGACATAGAAGAGGATCGTCTCGGCACCTTCGCGCAGGACCGCGAGGAAGGAAATGAAGGCGAGGCCCAGCAGGGAGCCGCTGCTCAGCGACGCATCCGTCTGCTTCTTGATGTACTCGTCCCAGGCCTTGTTGGACGACTTGTTGATCATCCAGTTGGAGACCCAGATGAGCATGACGACCGCGAAGAGCGCAGCGAAGCCCTCGAGGAGTTCCTGGTTCGCGCCCGCCAGGGAGGTGACGTAGCTGAAGAGGACGGCCAGGCCGATGGACAAGGCGAAAGCGAGCGCCACACCGCCCCAGACGATGGGGGTCTTGTTCTTGTGTCCGGCCTTGGCCAGGTAGGCCAGGACTGCGGCGACGACAAGGATCGCCTCCATGCCCTCACGCAGGATCACGAGGAGGGAGGGCAGGAACTGGGCGAGCCACGGGGAGGTGCCCGAATCCTGAGTGGCCTTGCCAGTGTAGCCGTCGAGGCTGTTGGCATCCTCGCGGATGTAGTTCGTCAGCGTCGCGAGGTGCTGGTCGACCGCCGCCGAATCATCATCGGTCATGGCCTTCTTGAGGAGAGAGAACTCCATTTCGACCTGGGAGACGCGCGAACCGGAGATACGGCTCATGACCTGCTTCTCCATGCCGGTGATCTCGTAGTGCTTGTAGTAGGCCTCGTTGACCTTGTCCTTACCGGCCTTGGCGTCGCCGCCCTTGTAGGCGTTGGCACCGTCATTAAGGATGCCGTTGATAGTCTTGGCGACCTCGCCCCACGCGCCGGGGCTGTAGTCGTCCGACGAGGCCTGGGAGGACGTACCGGGGGCTACACCGTCCAGGGACGCGGCGTCTTCAACAATGTACTGCTTGAGGGTCGTGGCATGACTGTCGACGCCCGCGCTATCACCGTCCGTCATGGCCTTCTTGAGGAGGGAGAACTCCATTTCGACCTGAGAGACACGCGAACCGGAGATGCGGGCCATCACCTGTTTCTCCATACCGGTGATCTCGTAGTGCTTGTAGTAGGCGTCGTTGACCTTATCCTTGCCGCCCTTAGCGTCGCCCGCCTTAAAAGTGGACACGCCTTCGTCGATGAGGCCGTTGATCGTCGTCGCGACGTCGCCCCACGTCTGGTTGGCCGCGCGCGACGGCACAGCGACAATCGCCACGACGAGAGACGCCATGACCAGGGCGACGAGAAGACGAATAGACCGCTGGACAACATGATCTGCGCGAGCACGAAGCACTGCCATCGCTTGCCTCCTGATGGACCGGCGTGATGGGCGCGCCGGGTTGATGAAATTCCTATCAAGCAGCGTAGCCACATCTGTGCCAGGACGATAGTAGTCCGATTAGGTTCTCCTAAATTGCAACCCCGTCGTAACGTTATTTAGCGCCCTCTCGCACTCACCTTCTGGGACCAAAGGCCCGCAATTATTGTTTAGTGACACGATGCCATAAACGCGCTTGCTTGCAGCGATTAGTCAACGTCACCACTCCCCCGCCAGACGCCGTTCTATTTCAAAGTCTGTCAGAATATCCCCGCACCACCCTTCAACGACAGGAAGCAGGCAACAGCCCGTGACCACCGACCCTCGCCCCACCGAAATCTCCCTTTCGCCACAAACACCGACCGAATTCCCCAGCCCCCTGCCTATCGTCACCACGACGACGTACGCCACCCCGGCCTCGTCCCCCACGCGCCCCACCCGCACCGACTGGGGGCGCATCGCGATCTTCGGGATCCCCTACGCAGCGTTCTTCCTGGTAGGAGTGCCGACATGGATCTTCCCCGCATCGTGGAGCCTGACCGCCATCAACCTAGCGATCGACACGGTTTTGTTGATCGTCGTCCTCGCATTCTTCGCACGCGAGTTTTTCCCAGCGTTTTCCTATCTGCGCACGCACCCCTTCTTGAAGATCCTGCTGCTTTTCGGCCTGTGGATCCTGGTCGTCATCGTCCAGGCCGCGACCCGCATTGCCCTCTACGGAGGCAACCCGCCAGTTGCCGAAAACCAACAGCAGGTCATCAACGCCCTGAATGACGGGACCCTTGGCCTGGCGTTCTCCTTCTTCGTGACCGTTGGCGTGCCCCTGGTGGAGGAAATGTTCTACCGCCACATCCTCATCGGCAAGCTCAGTGCGTATGCACCCACATGGCTCGTCGCATCGATCTCAGCGGCGCTGTTTGCGTACATGCACTCTCACCAGTGGCAGGACTTCTTCTCATACCTGCCGCTCAGCATCGTCCTGACGCTCATCTACGTGAAGTCCGGGAAGAACGTCGCCTACTCATGGCTGTTCCACACGCTCAACAACACGATCATGGTGGCCTTGATGTTCACCATGCAGGGAGCTTTGCAGAACGCCTGATTGATGGGTGTGGTAGTGCCCCGCCCGGCTTCGGGCGGGGCACTACCACACCCACGTGCGAGTCCGACAGGTCACGCGTTACACCCCGGCGATCACTGGCTATACCCCAACCAGCCACGCGCAAGCTGACAGGTGACAATCTGGTCCCCATCATGCGCACGTTAACCCGCTAATCCGCACGCGGGCCCTCTAATCCGCACGTTAACCGGCTAATACGAACCTGGGCAGCCCCGCCCACACTCCAACTAGCGGGTTTGTATGCGACGTAGCGGGTTACCGCTCGCAACATCGAGTTCGCGCGCGAACAACACACCCTACCAGACGCCGTTGTGCCCAAAACGCAGACCACCTCGCCCACAACAGCCCATTTTCAGCGTTTTTCGCCGAGGTGGTCTGCACTTTGAGCACCGCACCACCACGAACCGCGACCTCACTGCCTCAAAACGGGGGAATGGAACTATACGAGGACCCGACACGTCGGCGACACGCCGCCAGCTAGGTCCTCATGCTGCAAACCCCCCGAGCGGGCCAGATTGGAAACCAACGCAGGGCATACAGCCCCCGGCTGGTGCCCAACTGCGGTATCCGGGGGCAGCGGCGGGGCCTGGCCGACCTTCAAAGCGACGCCGATCACCCACCAACACACCAGGCACCGCCGGCGTGGAGGGCGACGCGTGAGCTGCGGGACGAGAGAGGCCTGGCTGTGGGGCTTGGCGGCGGTGCCCGTGGGCGGCGGGGCCTGGATGGGATGTGCACAGCAATGAAAAACCCCACCTGTGTGGAGGGTGCCGGAGGGTCCGGAGGGCTTGGCCGGGCTTCGAGATCGACGACTCCGAGCCGAAGGCTCGCGTGTGGCGATCTCGCGGGCGGCCGGACCCGACGGCACCCGGAACACCCGTGGGGCCACAAGCAACATCGGAAACCGGGCGGGCCGCCGCCCACCGGCACGCACAGCGACCCAGCCCAAACAGTCAGGCCTCGCGACGCCCGGAAAACCGGCGCACACAGCCCCACAACGACACGAGGCCGCGACCGGTTTCCCGGCCACGGCCTCGTCGCGCTCAATCAGTGCCACTCAGCAAAGCGGCACCGCCAGCGATCAGGCGGTCATGTCCACGTGGTCCTCGACCGCGGCGCGGCCGGCCTCGAGGCGGGCGACGGGGACTCGGAAGGGGGAGCAAGACACGTAGTCGACGCCCACGTTGTGGAAGAAGTGGATCGACTGCGGGTCGCCACCGTGCTCGCCACACACGCCGAGCTTGATGTTCGGCTTGGTGGAGCGGGCGCGACGCACGCCCTCGGAAACCAGGGTGCCCACGCCGTGGACGTCGATGGACTCGAAGGGGGAGACGCCGAAGATGCCGGCCTCGATGTACTGCGGGAAGAACACGCCTTCGACGTCGTCGCGCGAGAAGCCCCACACGGTCTGCGTCAGGTCGTTGGTGCCGAAGGAGAAGAAGTCGGCTTCCTCGGCGAGGTCCTCGGCCGTCATGGCGGCGCGCGGCAGCTCGATCATGGCACCGATGGAGACGCCGGACAGATCGACGCCGTGGGCGGCGGCGACGGAGGCGATGATGCCTTCGGCCTCTTCGCGCACGAGCTGGAGCTCACGCACGGAGCCGACGAGCGGGACCATGATCTCGGGACGCGGGTCGAGGCCGCGGCCCACGAGTTCGGCGGCAGCCTCGCACAGAGCGCGCATCTGCAGGGCGAATAGGCCGGGCAGGTAGATGCCCAGGCGCACGCCGCGCAGACCCAGCATGGGGTTCTGCTCGTGCATGCGGCGGACCTCGACGAGCATGGCCTCGTCGGCGGGGTCGAGGGTGCCGGTGGCCTTGCCGACGGCGACCTTGGTCTCCAGCTCGATAAGGGCGGGCATGAACTCGTGGAGCGGCGGGTCGATGAGGCGCACGGTCATCGACTTGCCGTCCATGACCTCGAGCATCTCGAGGAAGTCCTGCTTCTGCAGCTTCTCGAGCTCGTTGAAGGCAGCCTGGCGCTCGTCGGACTCGGGGGCGGAGAGGATCGCACGCTCGACGAGCGGGCGGCGTTCACCCAGGAACATGTGCTCGGTGCGGCACAGGCCGATGCCCTCGGCACCGAACTCGATGGCGCGCGTGGAGTCGAGGGGTGTGTCGGCGTTGGCGCGCACGCGCAGGCGGCGGACCTTGTCGGCGTGGGACAGGAGCTTGTCGACGGCCTCGACGAGCTCGCGGGTGCCCGCATCCTCGCCGGCGGCGGCGAGGCCGGCCTCGAGGCCTTCGGCGAGGTAGGTGGTGACGGGCGAGTCGGTCACGGGGACCTCGCCGCGGAAGATTTCGCCGGTCTGGCCGTCGATGGCAATGGTGTCGTCAGCGGTCAGGACGAGGTCACCGATGGTGACGGTGCCGGCGGCAGCATCGATGACGAGGGACTCGGCACCACACACGCAGGTCTTGCCCATGCCGCGGGCGACGACAGCGGCGTGCGAGGTCTTACCGCCGCGCGCGGTGAGGACACCCTCGGCGGCGACCATGCCGGGCAGGTCGTCGGGGTTGGTCTCGCGGCGCACGAGGACGGTCTTGATACCCTTTTCGGCGGCTTCGATGGCCTGCGCGTTATCGAAGGCAATCTTGCCGACGGCGGCACCCGGGGAGGCGGCCATGCCGCGAGCGATGAGTTCCTTCTCAGCCTTGGCGTCGAACTGCGGGAACATCAGCTGGGTGAGCTGGTCGCCGGTGACGCGACCCAGGGCCTCGTCGCGGGTAATGAGCTTTTCGCCCAGAAGCTGGGTGGCGATGCGGAACGCGGCGGCGGCGGTGCGCTTGCCGACGCGGGTCTGGAGCATCCACAGCTTGCCGCGCTCGACGGTGAACTCGATGTCACACATGTCGCGGTAGTGGGTTTCGAGCTTGCGCATGATGGCACGCAGCTCGTCGTAGACGGGCTTGTTGATGCGCTCGAGGTCGGACAGGGCCAGCGTGTTGCGGATGCCCGCGACGACGTCCTCGCCCTGCGCGTTCTCCAGGTAGTCGCCGTAGACGCCGGAGTGGCCGGAGGAGGGGTCGCGGGTGAAGCACACGCCGGTGCCGGAGTTTTCACCCATGTTGCCGAACACCATGGTGCAGATATTGACAGCGGTGCCCAGGTCGTGGGGGATGCGCTCGCGGCGGCGGTAGATGCGGGCACGCTCGGTGTTCCAGGAGCGGAAGACGGCCTCGATGCCCATGTCCATCTGGGTGCGCGGATCCTGGGGGAAGTCCTCGCCGGTCTGTTCCTTGACGATGCCCTTGAAGGTGTCGACGAGGCCCTTGAGGTCCTCGGCGGTCAGCTCGGTGTCGCCCTTCACGCCGCGCTCGGCCTTGAGGTCGTCGAGGGCGTCGGAGAAGAGGTCGCCGTCGATGTCGAGGACGGTCTTGCCGAACATCTGGATGAGGCGGCGGTAGGAGTCCCACGCGAAGCGCTCGTTACCGCTAACGGCTGCGAGGCCGAGAACGGACTCATCGTTGAGGCCGATGTTCAGGACGGTTTCCATCATGCCGGGCATGGAGAACTTTGCGCCGCTTCGCACGGAGACCAGGAGCGGGTCGGCGGGGTCGCCGAGGTGGCGGCCCATCTGATCCTCGACGCCGCGCAGAGCGCGGGTGACCTCGGTGGCAAGTGACTCGGGAACGGCCGACTCCTTGAGGTATGCGCGGCACGCCTCGGTGGTGATCGTGAAGCCGGGGGGAACAGGAAGGCCGAGCTTCGTCATCTCGGCGAGGTTCGCTCCCTTGCCTCCGAGCAGGTCCTTCATGGACTTGTCGCCCTCGGAGAAGTCGTACACATACTTGACCATCGTGGTCCTCAACTTCCATGTTTGCGATGATTGGCCCGACGCCGGGCCGCTACCACAGGCAAGGATACACGCCTCAAGGGACTAAGGTCACTTCAAGGCACACCCTCTTATGATTGTCCTGACATGAACGAGGCCGTGGTTGCTTGTCGGGTATCGTACCCTCGCGCGGGAGCGGGCGTCAGGCGGGTTGGTCAGCGGTATCGGCGAGGCTGTCACGCAGGCACCGGCGGGCGTGGCGTTCGGTCGGCGGGGCGGGTAGACGGACGTGGGGCGGGCCCGAAGGCCCGCCCCACGAGAGCTGCGAGAGCCGCGAAGGCGACGAGGCTCGCCTGGCCACCTACCAGCTGCCTCGGTCTTCGACCCTCTGTCGGGTGATCGTGAAGACGATGTACCGCTGGCCAGCCTCATCGAAGCAGACCGCGCCACTCACGTCCAGCCAGATACGGTACTCCCGTGTGATCACCGTGATGTTGTAGGCCGCCAGGCTCCCCGGCAAGCTGTCACTGACCTCCCCTACGTCAATTGACTCAACATCCGCAACATTAAGATCGGGACACAGGGCCTGCTCCTGATTTTCCCCACGAATGCACGATTCCAGAAGAGGCACGAATTGCTCCTGTTGCCAGGCCTTCGTTTCCTCGTTCAAGACGATGTCAATTTGGTGAGGTTCGTGATCATCGATCAAGTCGATTATGGCGCCCGACGGAACGGAGTCGACACTGTACTCGGTATCTTCACTGACCCGGGTGACACTGATGTCATAGACGCCGGGATACGCGTACACTACGCCGCCGCCTCCAGCGAAGTGCCACAGGTCGTCGGTTACGGGAGGAATCATTCGGTAATTCCCCTTGGTCGCTCCGACGTCCCCGAGTGACACTCCACCGATCGACAGGTCTGAGGCGTACCCTTCCGCGGACACAGTGACCTTACGCGCCGCACTGGAAACGACCCTCCACGAGCCAATGTACGGCCTGGGCAGACCAGAACGCTCCAGGTAAATCACGCGACTCGTCGAGCGGCCGTCGGCCGTGAAATCGATTGTTATTCCCTGCCGCCCGTTGCCATCCGGGTTGGTGTGCACCCACACACCGGTCACGCTCATCGCTGGGCTAGCCTCCGACACGCGGCCACGGCGCAAGTCGACGGCGTCGCCACGCCCCACGCCGCTGCCAGCGTCCGCATCGGCGCTCTCAACCGCCATCGCGTCCTCGAATCGTCCCTGCGCCACGGCCTCGGCATAGTAGCGCGCCGCTGCCTCCGCGCTCACGCTGAACGAATACACGAGGCCACCCACCACCGGCAGCACAACGAACACACACACGAGGACAATGATTATCCGCACGCGTTTCTTCATGACACGCTCACTCTCACCAGGCCGCTGGCAGCAAGCATCAGCGCGCGCAACCTCCAGCAGGTCTTAACAGCCACCCTAGTACATACGCGTGTGGGGTGGGCCAAGCGGTCCACCCCACACGCGTTTGAGTAGCAGATCAGCGCACGCGGAACTCAATCGTGGTGCCCTCACCGACGTCGATGAGGTCACCGTCGTTCAGGGCAATCGTCACCATGGGGGTGACATCCTGGAAAGAGCCGTCTGCGTGACGCAGGACGGTGCCATTGGCGCTGCCCAGGTCCATGAGCGCCCACGAACCCGGCGTCGTCATCATGACGGCGCAGTGGGAACGCGAAATCTCGGTGGCCGGGCTGGGCACGCGCAGCACGGTCGCAACGGGGCGGCCGGTCAGGGCGCGGGCGTCGGGGTCGCGGCCGATGACGACGTCACGCGAGACCTCAACGGGCACGGTGCCGCCGTGGATCAGGAAGGCGACGGGCGCGGCGGGGCCAGAGTTGACGGGGGCGAGGCGCAGAATCGTGGCCTCGGTGTCGGTCTCGGCACCCAGGTCGGCCAGGCCGGCGGCGCTCATCGCCTCGGGTGCGGCGGGCGGTTCGGGTGCCGTCTCCGGCTCGGGTGCCGTCTCCGGCTCGGGTGCCGTCTCCGGCTCGGGGGCAGGCGCGGGTTCCGGCTCAGGGGCGGACTCACGCTCCGCTTCCGGCTCAGGAGCAGGCTCGAACTCGGGGGCAGACTCACGCTCCGCTTCCGATTCAGGAGCAAGTTCGGTGTTTTCCTCCGACTCGAACTCGGACGAGGCCTGGGCGGGTTCCACGAAGGCGGCACCACGGTCGATGGTAGCGGTGCGGTCGAGGGACTCAGCCGTATGGATCGGTGGCTCGACGGCGTCGGCGACGACGTAGAGCTCGCTCGAGGTCTGTTCGAGGTCCTCGGAGGGCACCTCGTCCTGCGCATCATCCGTGGCGTCCTTGGGCGCGTACGGATCGGGGGCGGTGCGGGAGGCACCGGGCAGCGAGACGGGTCCGTTGCTGGTGGCCGCGAGGAACTGGGCTTCGACGGCAGCCAGGTCAACCGCAGGCGCGTGCGTGATCGTAGGTTCGGGCAACTCTTCGCGGGCGTCGCGACGGGCGCGACGCTCGTGATCCGGGATATCCGGGTTGATGAGGAAGCCCATCGTATCAACGGGCATCGATGCGAGGGCCTCAACCTCGTCGAGCGCGCGACCGATGCGGATCTCGCCGGCCTCGACGCGGTCTGCGGCGGGCACCATCCACGTGATCTCGTCACCGTCAATGATGGTGGCCTCGAACGTCTGCCACTCGCCCGGGTTGAAGGGCCAGGCCCAGATCGGGTCGTTCCACACCTGCTCGGTGATCTGGCCGGCGGCGCGCATGCGCAGCTGAATATTGCCGAGGACTGTCAAGTAGGGTTGTTCGCCCGCGCAGTCGAGGAGCAGAACATCGCCCTGCTCTGCCTGCACGTGGGAGAGCCATGCCTGGGTGTCAGCGCGCCCCCACACGACGTCGGCCGCGGAATCCGCGAAATCGAGCGGCACCAACGCCGCGCCGAGGGGTCCGGTGACGAGCATCGCGCCCTGTCCGCGACACAAGAAGCGTCCAATCTGAAGCATCAGTCACTGCCTTCTCTACGAGGAACCCGGCGCGCTGTCTGAATCGACGCCGGACGTACTGGTTGAATCATCCGATTCATGACGTTCGTTGTCAATGCTACTCGTGATTCTTTTCCTGCGTAGACTACTACGGCTGTCGTGTTGTCGCGAGTGCCCGCTTCGAGGCTGGCTTTCACGAGTGCGTCAGCGGTCCCCTGCGGCCCATTGCCAGCAGCGACAATGGCCTGGATCTGCGAATCCTGTAGGACGCCGTGCACGCCGTCTGTACAGATGACCGCGCGGTCGCCTTCCTCCATCGGCATGATGGTGTAGTCGGCTTTCACACTTCCGGTTTGTCCGGCACCCAGCGCCTTGGTCACGACGTTGGCTGGAGGAATGACCTGGGGCGCGCCGGAGGTCGCCGCCAGATCGCGAGCCTCCTGCAGCGCGGAGTGGTCGTGGGTGAGCTGGCGGATGCCGCCGGCACCGACAACGTAGGCGCGTGAGTCGCCAACATTGAAGGAGAGCCAGTAGGCACCTTCGGCGGTCCACAGGACCATCAGACCGGAGAGTGTCGTGCCGGGGGCACTCATCGGATTGTCAGCAGGTGCCAGGGAGGCCACGGCCGTGGCGGCTGCGTCAATCGCGACGGACAGATCGACCAGGTCGACGGGACGGTCTCCGAGTCGATCAGGACTCAGGAACTCCTGCAGTGTGAGGACGGCCTGTGACGAGGCCCGGGCACCGCCGAGGTGGCCCCCCATCCCATCTGCGACTGCGAAGACGGGCGAGACCGCCAGCCAAGAGTCCTCGTTGTGTGAGCGGACCGGACCGACGTCGGTCGACGCACCCCACAATAGTGGAGCACGCTCGGCATGTTCACCCTGAGCCATCTACCTTTGTCCTTCTCGCTACGTTGTACGCGTGGGATAGCGCGTAACGCATTCATTCTACACGTGCATCATTAATGGTTACACAAAATGGACCGCAATTCGCCCTGGTCAGCCACGCGCTGGAATACGCTACACGGGTGGTCAGGGAACAGTTTGACAGGCCCTCACAGGCTCGGACATACGGCCCGAGGAACGCGACACCGTCGTGATTTCCATGCAGTTTTCGCCGGTGACTCCATCCACGCTCACCGTCGCCGCCTCAACGCTGCCGCGCGTCGTGCCCACGGGGCTGCTCCCCTCGTAGGAGTACGTCACATCCGCCGTTGCCAGGCCCTCGGGCACACTCCACGTCCACGTCACCTGGCCGTCGGCATACTCTCCTGCGAGCGAGGTGACCTGCGGGGGTGCTGCTCCGAGGGGGTTCTCCGCGTTCGTCGACGCACTCGTCGTCTCTTCAGCAGGGGCGATGCGTGTGAAGGATCCTTCGCCCCGCAGAATACCGACCACCAGCCCAGCGCCAATCACCGCGGCCAACAGAGCCAATCCCACCGCGGCGACGGGATTCAAGCCCCGCTTGGAAACGTCAGGATCGTCGACCGTACGACGGGCCGAAACCTCGGCCTCCTCCGTCGAGCGATCGGCCTTCCACGAATCAGCCACGGCCTCGACGCCGCCGGAACCCGCCCCACCCTCGAAGGAATAATAGGATGATGAGCGCATGCGCGTGTCGTCCGGGTCGATGGTGGGGGCACCACGCGGGCGCGTATTCTGGTCGCCAACAGAACCGGCCGAGGCTTTGGAGCGCTTCTCCTTGATTTCCATCTCGGTGCGCGCGTAGCCCAGCTCTTGTTGGACGCGCTGGAGGCCCTTGCCGAACTCCAACGCCGTGGGGGTGCGCTCATCCGGATTGATTGCCATCGCCGCGCGCAACACACGCTCAAGCTCCGCCGGCGCGTCCGCGCGGCCCAGGCCTCGCATGCGGCCCCGCTGCACGCGGTTCGCGATCGACGCCGCTGAGTTATCCCCGATGGGATCCTCGAAGGGGCTGCGGCCCGTGATAAACGTCCACATCGTCGACGCGAGCGCCCACACATCCTGCGTCGGCACGGCCGGCGAGTTCATGTCCTGCTGCTCCGGGGGTGCCCACAGCACCGAGAACCCGTCAAACGCGCCGACCTCCAGCTTGCCGATCTTCGAGGCGACACCGAAGTCCGCGAGGACCGGCTTCCCATAGGCATCCAGCATGATGTTCGACGGCTTGATGTCGCGGTGCACGTAGCCTTGGCGGTGGAACATTTCGACGACGCCGCACACCTTGATCATCGTGTCCAGCGCCGTCTCCAGCGACATTGGCCGCGCGCGCACCTGCGTCAGCAGGTCAGCAACCGGGCAGTACTCCATCACCAGGTAGGCGCGGCCGTCGGAGGTCGTGCCCACGCCGTGCAGCTCCACCACCGCGGGGTGGCCGGCCAGCAGGGTCATGGCGTCAGCCTCGCGGTGCAGCTCGAGGGTGCCTCGCTCGTCCCCTTTCGCGCGCACCACCTTGATGGCCACGTCGCGGCTGGGCAGCTCCTGGCGGTACAGGAACACGTCGGCGAAACCACCCTGGCCGAGTGGGCGAACCCACCGGAAGCCGGGAATCTGGGGGCCACACGTGCCCGCGACCGCTGAACTCACTGGTCGTTCTCCTCCTGCATCGTGCGCGCAACTGCTGCGCTCAACCGCAGCTTACGGCGCATTCGCAGGCTTCGCAGGGACAGCGCGCGACGCATGCGCGCAAAGAAACCCGCGTTCTTGCCGACCTGCGAGCGCAGCGCACTCACCTGCACCCACGCGTCACGCGCGCGGTCGCGGGAAGCGCCGTGAGACGCGAAGTCCGCGACGTCCGCATAACGGGCGATCACGACCGGGGTGGGAACGTCGTCACCGAATCGGCTCCACCCGTCGATCACATAGCGGCCCTTGGTCGCCGAGGCCTCGTCGAACTCGACCGAATCGGTCGAGCCGTCATCGCCATGGCGCACCGCACCCGTCACCAGGCTGAAGGGGTCACCCGGGTGCTCGCCGAGGTTCCACTGGGAGGCCAGCGACCAAGCGGTCTCCTGGCGGGTGCGTCCCACCTCGATGGTCAGGCCTGAGTCGGCGGCCAGGTCCACGACCTCGTCCCACGAGCCGATCAGCGCGTTGGCTGCGGCGGCTCGGCGGCGGTGGCGTCGACGTGCGGCCTTGTAGGCCAAGATCGTCAGAGGCGGCACCAAGATCAGGAGGATGCTGCCCGCGACACCGGCGACGACGCGCCAGGGGAAGCTCTCATCTGGTGTCTTTACCGGGTCCGCGTTCTGGTCGCGCATCGACGGCGGCAGCTCGGCGGGAGCCTCCGGGGGCTCCGGCGGCTGGAGGACCTGCGGGCGCGGTACACTGCGAGGCTTGGGCACCTGCGTCTGCGGCGTGTGGTCACGCGGAGGGGTGGGATCAAAGACGGCCCAGATGCCGTCTCCGAATTCGACCTCGACCCAGGCGCGGATGTCAGATCCACGCAGGGAAGCGGCACCGCCCTGCGAGCCGCCCTCGGGGTAGGCACCCATGACGACGCGAGCGTTGATGCCCAGCTGGTGGAGCATGAGGGCCATGAGGGCCGTGTATTGCTGGTCGTCGCCGATCAGGTTCTCGTCGCTGGAAATCATGCGCTCGAGGCGGTCGGCGCGCACGCCGGGACGCGAGAACTGCGTGTTTTCGTTGAGGTAGTAACCGTAGGTCGACAGGTGGTGCTCGATCGCGCGCGCGGCGGCCAGAGCCGTCGACGCATTCTGCGTCAGATCCGTGGCCATCGCGCCGAGGCCCTCGGGCACATGCGTGTCCTTCGACGTGTTGGGAGCAACTGAGAGGGAGGATAATTCCTCGTCGCGGATGGGTTCGACGAACGTGGTGAGCACGTCATAGGTCATCGTGCCCGCGCGCCCTGTCGTCAGGGCCGCGTTCCCCCACGTGTCAACAAAGAGGCCGTCCTTTTGCGTGTCCGCTCCGGTGCCGGAGAAAGTAATCTGCGAGGGGATTCCTAGGACGGGTACCCACGGGCCGGACAGGCCGTTGGTTGACACGGTGACGGTTGAATTGCCTTCGGCACGCCCAGGGATCGCCGTCTCGACGGGGATGTAGCCGGAGTGGCCATCCCCTCGGTTTTCCGACATGCCAAAAGTGGTGCCGTCGTAGACGTCCATCGCGGCGATGCGCACGCGCTGGTTTTCGGGCAGGTCGGAGACGGTAATAAGCGTCTCGTCCTTCAGGTCGGTCGTGTAGTGACGGAACGAGGCCATCGGCGAGGGGTACGCCTGGATGTCCAGCGGCGGCTCCACGAGGTCGCGGCCAACGACGCGCGCCCTGGACTCGCCCAGGTAGGAGGCGGCAGGCAGGGCCACGCCCACGGAAATTGCGAGCATGAGTGTCGCGCCGAGAATGCGCCTGCCCACGTAGACCGTGGAGCGAGAGCTGCGCCCGAGGGTATTCTCTGCCCCGGCCGCGCCGGAGCGGCCCACCAGGACGTCCTGCCCCAGCGTGATGCGCTGGTACTGAGCGGCTGCGGCCCACCACGCGCCCAGGAGCGCCCACCACAGCAGGACCGCCCACACGGGCAGCGCGTGGCCTGACAGGCCAAAGAAGATGGCGATCACGCCCATCGCGACGAGCGGGATGGACCCCAGGATGGCGCGCCCAGCACGGGCGGTGATGAGGCCTGAGAGCACGGCGAAGAGAAGGCCGCTCATCCACGGGACGAGGCCGGGGCCCGAGTATGCGGACACGGGTGCGGTCAGCGTCAGCAGGTCCTTCCACGCGCGGAAGGAACCCAGGACCATGACCTGCAGGGTCTTGCCGGTGGGCAAGAACCCGAAGAGGGCCTCGGCGCGCAGGGCTGCGGCGCTCCCAAGCAGGAAGTAGGCGACCAGGACGGACAGGACCGTCGTGAGCATATCCCAGCGCCACTTCGTCGACGCGTAGGCGATGAGCAGGCCGCAGGCCACGCCCGCGCCCGCCGCGATAGCGCCCACTCCCCCGCCGAAGACGGGTTCGAAAGCGGCGACCGGCCCGGCGAAGAGGACCGCGAGGACGAGCAGAGACCACATCGGCAAGCGCGTGCGGATTGTCGCGAAGCGCTCCGTAATTGTCAACAGGCGACTGCGCGTGGTCCTCGGCTTGGGCATGTGCGCCTCAGAGCGCGCGCCCGCGAGGGCGTGTGCTGCCGAGGGCTGTGTGGGTTCATCCACCGAGCGGCGGTCCGTCTTAATGGGAGAGCCGGGGACGGCCTCGCCCTGAGGATCGACGCGCTGGGCGCGGGGCTTGGTGTTCACGTTGCTGCTCATGCCAGACCCCCGGCGACGATAATGCGCGGCAGGTCATCCAGGGTTGCACAGTCGAGGAGGACTCCTCGGCCGAGGTTTCGGCGGGCGCGCGCTTTGTTCACGCCGATACGGATGATGGATACGGGCACGTCGATGGGCGCCAGGCGAGCCAGGTGAGCGGCGTCCGAATCAGTTGTCTCGGGGCCGACGATGAGCGTCAGTGCGGAGACTCCGGGGCGTTGAGCCACGGCCTCGCGCACGCGCAGCGCCAGATCCCCGAAGGAACGGTGCGAGATTTCGGACAGGGAGTCCAGGAGGCGCATGGCGACCGAGGACGGCAGCCACTCATCGGTCGTCGTCACCGACACCGGGCGCGAATCGCGCAGGTTCGCCAGGCCCAGGGAACCCGCGACCGACACGGCGGTCTCGAAGGAATCGTGGTCCCACGCGTCGCGGGAGGTATCCAAGACGATGACGTGGTGGGAACGGTGGGTCTCCTCGTACTGGCGCACGATGAGCTTGCCGAGGCGAGCGGTCGACTGCCAGTGCACGGCGCGGTGGTCATCGCCCGGCTCGTAGTCGCGCAGCGCGTGGAAAGACACGTCGGAGCTGGAGAGCTTACCGGTGGACACGCCCTCGACGTCCAGCTGGAAGCCGGTTGCGTCGAAGGGGACGCGGACCGTACGCGGGTGGACGTGCAGGACGACGGGTTCATCCCAGGAACGCACGCGGCGCAGCAGGCCGAGGGCATCGGAGCGCACGGAGCGCGCAGGGCCGACATTGATGAGGCCTCGGTGACGCGAAGAGATCAGGAACATCTCGTCCCACGTCGCGTGCGCCCCCAGCGGAGGAACGACGAACTCGCCCGTTCCCGTGCCGATCGGCAGTTCGATGATGCCTGCGCGCACCGGACGGGCACGCTCGTTGCGCACCACGAGCTCGCCGACTGCCGTCTGGCCTGCGACGATACGTTCGTTGGGCACGCGGATCGACACGAGGTGCGGGGGCTTCCACGCCACGCGCATGGCCGCAAGCACCAGGGCGACGACGCCCGCGAGGGCACACGCCAGGGCCTCGACCCACCGGAGGGTCGCCGCGAGAATCAGAGAGACCGCGACGAAGAAGACGAGCGCCCACCCGGTGGGCGTCACTAGGTCGGCCAGCGCCTTCAGAAGGTGCTGACGGGAGGCCTGCGCCTTACGCGGCGAGGCCATCGTTGCATTGTTCGAACGCTTCCCTTGCATCGTCGTTTCCGGTCGGCGCGTTACGCGCCCACCGCCGGGGCAGGCACCGACGTCAGGGCGCGCTGGATGACGCCCTCAGCGGTCGCGCCGGAGAACGCGGCGTCGGGGTCAACGATAATTCGGTGCGCCCACACGGGCACGACCAGGGCCTTGATGTCGTCGGGCAGGACGAAGTTACGCCCCTGCGCGGCCGCCCACACGCGGGCGCAGCGCACCATGCCGATGGCACCACGGGTGGACACACCCAGCAGCGAGGACTCATCGTCGCGAGTCGCTTCAGCCAGCGCCGCCACGTAGTCGAGGACCGCGCGGTCCGTGTGGTTCGCCGAGGCCAGGGCGGCCCAGGCGACGATGTCCTGACCGGTCACGAGGGGCTCGAGGTTCTTCGAGCGGTCGGGGGAGGCCGAGCCGTCGAGGACGTCGATCATGGCGGCGCGCGAGGGGTAGCCGATCGAGGTCTTCATGAGGAAGCGGTCTAGCTGGGCCTCGGGCAGCGGGTAGGTGCCTGCCTGTTCGACGGGGTTCTGGGTCGCGATGACCATGAAGGGCTGGGGCGCGGGGCGGCGCACGCCGTCGACCGTCACCTGGGCCTCTTCCATGACCTCCAGGAGCGCGGACTGGGTCTTGGGCGAGGCACGGTTGATCTCGTCGGCCAGGACGATCTCCGCGAAGACGGGGCCGGCGTGGAAGACCCACTCGCCCGTCTTCTGGTTGAACATGTTCACGCCGGTGATGTCGGAGGGCAGCAGGTCGGGGGTGAACTGGATACGCGAGTGCGTGCCGTCAATGGTCGCACTGATCGCGCGCGCCAGGGCCGTCTTACCGGTTCCGGGAGCGTCCTCGAGCAGGAGGTGTCCACCCGCGAACATCGTCGTCAGCGCGAGGCGCACCGCCTGATGCTTGTCCAGGACCGCGACGGACACGCCATCGACGAGGCCCTTGAAGACCTGGGCGAACCTGGTTGCATCTTCGATGGAAAGGGTCATGAGTTGTCCTACTGTCTCTCTCGTTGCTTGTAGTGGGTGAAAGTCTTGTGTTTTATTCGCCTCGGCAGTTCTTCACGACCTGCCGCGCATTCAGTTCTCGCTCGGTGATCGACTCCGTAAGGATACCCGGTATACTCGGCGTCCCCTGTGAGAAGCGGAACTCCGTATTTTGGCTCGGTCGTCCAGTCGCCACCGTGCAGACGAGCGTCTTGCCCGACTGGAACTGCGAGGCACGCGAGGCCGTCAGGGTCATCGAGCCACACTCTTGGCCGTTCGGGCAGGCGGTCATCCCGGTGAAGGATGCATCGATCTTGTCAACCGATTCACCCGTCGTAAACGTGACCGTCACCTTTCGGTCCGCCCCGCCGGTACTGACCAGCTCGACGACAGCCGTGTACTGGTGGACCGGCTCAAGAGGCGACGCATTCCACGATGTGATCGGACCACTGAATGTCTGCTTCGTGCCCGCTACACCCTCGATCCACACGTTGGTCTCCTTGACGGAGGTACCTTCAGGAGGGGTCCACACGATTGTTGCGCTGTTGGTATGTGGATTGGCGGAGACTGTAAAAGGCTGGATCGGCGAGTTGTCCGGCGGCTGAGGCTTTTCCTCGTCGCCGCCGTTACCACCGCCGCCGTTACCACCGCCGCCGTTGCCAACTATGCCGCTGACTAGTGTCGCCGGACTCCACACGTAATCATTCGGCCCTCGCTTACCACGCTGGCAGAAGTAGTAGGTCATCATGGAACCCGAAGGAAGCGGACCGAGATCGAAGTCGGCACGGTCGCCGTTATTGAAGCGGACGGGGTTACCGGGCGCCATGCACCCTGGCAGGCTGTCCGCGTAGAAGAGCTCCAGGTCGTTGACCGTGTAGCCGTTCCCCTCCTTCAGACGCGCATTATTGATGCGGATCGTACCCGCGGCATTGTCGGAGGTGGGACCCAACTGCGGCGCGTCCGGGGCCAGGGGAATCGTCTTTTCAGGCTGCGGAGTAACCTGCAGGGTAACCACAGCACCCGCAGATGGCTCGGAGTCTCCAACGGCACTGTGCGCCACGACCACCACCGTGTAGGTGAGGCCGTTCGTCAGGCCCGTGAGCGTACACGTGGTGTTGCCACCAGCCGGGCACGGCACATCCGATCCACCGGCGACGGAAGCGATCACCGTGTAGCCGGTGACCGGGGAGCCGTTCGCCTTGGCCGCAGCCCACGTCGCTGTGATGCTTCCGTCGCCGGCCTCAAGGTGAGGCACGCCGGGAGCACTCGGGACGTTGGAGATGGTGATGGGGTTCGAGGGTGCCGAGCGCTCGGACTCGCCCTCCTCGCTGACCGCAATCGCAGTGAAGGAGTAGGTCCTACCTGTGATCAGGTCGCCGACCTCGCACACCTCCTTGTCACAGGTGGCGACCTGCTTGCCAGTGTCGTCGAAGAGCCTGTAGCCGGTGATCGACGACCCGCCAGACTCGGAAGGCTGGAAGGTCACGCGCGCACCGCCCTTACCGGTGTTTTCGGCGCGCAGATTTGTGGGAGGATTCGGCTTACCCGTGACCGTGACGGTGATCGTGCCCTGGACGGCACGCGAGGGGTCGGCCAGCTTGTCGTTGACCTTGAAGCCGACCGTGATCACGCCGGAGGAGCTGGGCGTGATGGACACGGTCGTACCCGATGAGGTGACAGTCGCCTCACCCGAGGACACGAGGACCCCTTCGAGGGTGATCGGCGCGTCCGGGAAGGGGTTCGTCGCAGCCGACGCCACGTCCACGCTCACGGTCTGTTTCACCTTAGTGGTCAGCGTGTAGACGGGCAGCTGGATCAGGGGCTTGATCGACGCGACGACCTCGACGGGGATCTGGGCCGACACCGTGTGGCCGTCCTCGTCCGTGACGCTCACGGCGATCGAGCCGACCGGCCCCTGCGCGGTTCCCTCGGCGGCCGTGACCGACAGGGTCGCGCCCGACAGCGAGGCCTGAATCGAGTTCGGCGCAGAGTCCATGGTGTAGGTGAACGTGGAGGTATCCACACCCTCGGGGTCGCGCACGGCCAGCGCCAGGTTCTGCACCACGGCCTCGCCCCCGGCCTCGACGCGAATAGCGGTCGGGGTGAAGGTCGGCGGCTGGTTGACCGTGGCCTTGATGCGCACGGGCAACGACAGGGAGGCGGTGAGCGTCCCCGCGTCGGAGGAATCGCCGTCCGCGACCTGGATGAGGAACGCGGAGTTGCCGCTAAACGCGGCGTTCGCGTTCAGGGTCAGCTGCGTGTTGGAATCAGCGACGACCGAGTCGAGGCCGTCCTGGGCCACAGGACTCGACCCCTCGACGAGGCGCGGGCTGCGTCCCGAGCGAGTAATGACGTAGTCCGACAGGTTGATCGTGCGCGAGGTGCCCGCGTCCATCTCGATCGGCAGATTCACCGAGCTGAGGAACGGCGCGGTCGAGTCGCGACCGGGGACCCGGACAACAGCCGAGTTGGTCAGCCCATCGCGGTCGGTGATCGTGTAGACGACCAGGCGCGTGGATTCCGAGGTCGGAATCAGCAGATTCGAGCCGGAGACGGTCACGCCGGCATCGGCGGTGGTCAGGGTGACCTCGTCGATACTGCCGTCGGGGTCTTCGTCGTTCTCGAGGACGTTGACGGACACGGCGGAGCCGTCCGTGGGCAGCGCGTCATAGTCCACGAAGTCGTCGCGGGCAACGGGTGCCTTGAGGGGCGCGTCATCTTGGACGTAGACCGTCAGGGTGCCGCGCGCGGAGCCGCCGCGACCGTCGCTGACCGTGTAGGACGCGAGGTAGGTGCCAACCTTGGAGGGCGTGTGCACCTGGATGGTCGTGCCGGATCGGACCTGCGGGTCGAGTTCGGGCGTGGCCGTCTCGAGGCTGTCCTTCTCGAGGGTGAGCGGGTCACCGTCAGGGTCCAAGTCGTTCGACAGGACGTTGATGGTCACCATGCGATCAGGGCGCGTCAGGACGGTATCGGGCACCGCCACCGGGTTCTGGTTCAGCGAGGGAACAGGCGTGACAGCGACACGGACGCGAGCCGAGGCACGCGCGCCCTGGCGATCCTCGACCGTGTAGGTGAAGGAGTCAGTGCCGGACTCCGAGGCGTTGGGCGTGTACTCAATCCACGTGGCCTTCGCGGTCGCCGAACCCTTCTGCGGCGAGGAATCCACGCCGCGCAGGGTCACCGAGTCGCCGTCCGGGTCAATGCCGTCAAGCGAGACCGGGATGCGGGTGGTCTGACCGGCCGTGGCCCACGCGGTGATGTCGCGGGGACGCGGTGCCTCATTGTGGTCGGAGGCTGCCAGGATCTCGAAGGTGACCGTGCTGGAGGCGCGGTTACCGGCGGAATCGATGACAGAGTAGGTGACATCCATCGTGCCCGGGGTGTCCCCCGCCTCGAGACGCACCTGGTTACCCGTCACGAAGGGCGTCCCCAGGGCGGAGGCTCGGTCATACTCGAGTGTCGACTCGACCTGCAGGTTCAGGCCGGCCGGCGAGCGATCATTCGTCAGAACGGAGACCGTGCCAACATCGCCGACGCGCACCTTGCCACGATCCGGCTTGAGGACCGGCGGCAAGTCGGTGCGGTCAGAAGCACCAGGAATGACGGTCACGCTGGCGCTGGCGCTGCCCTGCCCGTTGGACACCGTGTAAGAGAAGGACACCGTCCCTTCGAGACCTGTCGGCGCAGTCACGCGCAGCAGGTGGCGGTCGATGAGGGCCACCTCCAGGCCGGGCACGGACGAGGAATCAATCGACGTGATCGACAGGACTCCACCCGTCGGGTCGTAGTCGTTAGCCAGCGGCGCAACCAGCACGGATCCGCCCTGCGGCAGGACCGCCGTATCGTTCTCGGCAACCGGGGGCAGCGCAACGGTCTCAACGACCACGACGCGCACCATACCCAGCGTCGTCGCGACGCCGTCGGAGACCGTGTAGGCGAAGGAGTAGGAACCCGGGGACGACGCCACGAAGTCAATGGTCCCGCGTTCCAAATCCGGCGTGATCGACGCACCCGAGGGCGCCCCGGACACAGCGGCCAGCATCAGCGGGTCGCCGTTGGGATCAGTGTCGTTCTTGAGTGGATCCAGAGTGAGGGTCTCGCCCGGGTGTGCCAGGAACAGGTCGCCGTTCGCGACGGGCGGCAGGTTGCCGGCCTCCTGGACGTTGACAATGAGTTCGCCGCGCGTCTCAGCGCCCTGATCGTCGGCGACGGTCAGCACGACGGTCTTCGGACCAGCCGCGGAGCCTTCCTCGGTGATCGTCATCGAGCCGTCCTCCATGAAGGACACGTTCAGACCTTCGGAAGCCTCGGCATTCTTCAAGAACAACGGGTCGCCATCGGGGTCACGCCAGTCGGACAGGGCCTGATACTGGATCTGCGCGCCCTGACCGATCTTGACCGACGACGCACGCAGCTGCGTGGGCGCCTCGTTCTGCGAATAGGGGTGGATCGTCACCTGCACCCGCGCGGAGGCGGTCGCGGTCCCGTCCGAGGCCTCGTACGTGAACGACGTGGAACCCGTCTGATCGGCATCGACGTCCACGATCTGCAGCGCGCGACCGGAGCGCGCGACGGCCACAGAACCCCATGCGGGCTGGCTGGTCGGGCTGGCGGTCAGCACGTCTCCGTCAATGTCGGAGTCATTGTCCAGGACCGGCAGGATCGTCGAACGGCCCGGGCGGATGCCGAATTCGTCATCCACGGCCTCGGGCGGGGTGTTCTCCTCGCGCTTTTCGGGGTCGGCAATCTCGTCCGTCAGCTCCGGGCTGTCCTGTTCGTCCTCGGACTCCTGGAGCTGGTTTTCGACCTCATCCCAGTTGTCCATGAGGACCATGTTGGAGTCGGGCAGCCACACGTTGCCCTGCGCAACGTCGTTGAGGACGATGGCCTTACGGTTGGTGCGGAAAACTATTTCCTGGGCGCTCTTGAGCGTATCGACGACTGTCTGCTGGTTGTTGGAGGCGTCGTCGCACGAGCGCATGAACGCGCCCGAGCCGACCCACGCGCCGTAGGAGCAGCCCTCGTGGCGCACGGGTGCTGCGGGGATGCCGCTGGGGGATCCCTCGGCGGCGGGGATGATCGTGGGGGCACTGCCCTTCAGGGGGATCCTCACCAGGGACGAGGCCGTGGCCACGAGGACGGAATCGTACGCCGGTCCGGCCTGCTGGAGGACTCCGCCCGCCTCGACGCCTGCGGCGCTGAGGTTGAGTGTCTTGCCGCCGGGCAGGAAGAGGGTGTTCGAGGTGGAGTCGAGGGCGACGACCTGGTCTCCGACGGCCGTCATCGACAGCGACGCGTCTGCGGGGATGCCCTCGATCACGGAGGTCTTCGCTTGATCGACGGCACCCTGCCGCTTAACAGTTGTGAGGGATCCGGAGGAGGACAGCGAGTAGACGGTGCCGTCCATGCCGGTGACAAACGCGCTCGCACCCATGTTCGAGGCGACGGCGGCATTGTCAGAAAGGTTCGCCGGGCTCGGCGTGGTGGCTGACGTCGTCCACAGTGTGCCATCTGTCGCATTCAGGACGCCCAGGACATCCCCACCCTGCATCACAACCGAGCCGGAGGGAAGGGCCGTCGGGGACCCCAAAGCGACCTGGGTAACATTGACCGGCGCAACAGTAAGTGAGGACAGGTCGGACACCGTAACAGTTTCGCCAGCCTGGCCGACATCGAAATTACTAGCCTCGGTGCGCAGCGCGCCGTCAAGGATGCGGGCCTCATAGTCGAGGTGACCGACCATCTGCTTGGACTTATTTGTTACCCAAATTCCGCCATCATTGACGTTTACCTGCGTAACTTCCGCACCCTTGTAGATGACGCCAGCGACGCAGAGCGCAACAACAACCAGCATGAGAACAAGCGCCGGCAGGCGTCGTCTTGCGCTGGTCAGGTTTCGGCGCGCTCGAGCGTTCATAGACCCTCTCTCGATCAATGATTAGTGCCTCGCAAATAGTGTGGCATGAGTTCGCAAGACGTTCATAGTTAATGAGAATCTATCAGAGCCACAATTACTTGACAACCAGAGAGCGACCCGCCGTTATTCGACGGGCCGCTCCCACAGAGACGAAGGTTTGTCAACCTTAGACAATTGGTGAGTAAATCACTCTCCGTTGAAGGTAAAAGTCCGTTCCTTACCCTCTCCAGTGACACCAACCGTGACAACCTGACCAGGTTGCAGCTCTCCGAAAAGGATCCTCTCGGACAGCGCATCCTCGATTTCGCGCTGGATCGCGCGACGCAGCGGACGCGCACCAAGCACCGGATCGAAGCCCACGTCAGCCAGCAGCTCGCGCGCCTCGTCCGTCAGTTGCAGACGCATATCCTGCGCCTCCATACGCTTGGCGAGCTTCGCGATCATCAGGTCGACAATGCGCGCAATCTCCGGCTTCGTCAACGGCGGGAACACAATTGTATCATCAACACGGTTGAGGAACTCCGGACGGAAGTGCTGCTTGAGCTCCTCCGCAACCTTCGACTTCATGCGACCGTAATCATGCGTCGAGTGATCCGCGGTCTGGAAGCCCGTCAGCACGCCCTTATTAATATCGCGGGTACCCAGGTTCGTCGTCATGATGATGACGGTGTTCTTGAAGTCCACCTTTCGGCCCTGCGAGTCCGTCAGGCGCCCCTCCTCCAGGATCTGAAGCAGCGAGTTGAAGATATCCGGGTGAGCCTTCTCAACCTCGTCGAAGAGGACGACCGAGAACGGCTTACGGCGAACCTTCTCCGTGAGCTGACCACCCTCGTCGTAACCGACGTAGCCGGGAGGAGCACCGAAGAGGCGCGACGCCGTGTGCTTCTCAGAGAACTCAGACATATCCAGCTGGATCAGGGCATCCTCGTCACCGAAGAGGAACTCGGCGAGAGCCTTCGCCAGCTCCGTCTTACCCACACCCGTCGGACCCGCAAAGATGAACGAGCCACCGGGACGGTTCGGATCTTTCAGGCCCGAGCGCGTACGACGGATCGACTGAGCGAGAGCCTTCACGGCCTCATCCTGGCCGATAACGCGCTTATGCAGCTCATCTTCCATCTTGAGCAGCTTCGCGGTCTCCGTCTGAGTAAGGCGCACGACCGGGATACCCGTCGACATGGCCAAGACCTCGGCGATTTCCTGATCCCCGACCTCGGCGATCTCGTCGGACTCGCCGCCCTTCCACGCCTCTTCCTTCGCCTTGCGCTCCTCGGACAGCTTCGACTCCTGATCGCGCAGCGACGCGGCCTTCTCGAAGTCCTGATCGTCGATGGCCGCCTCCTTGTTGCGGCGCACCTCGGCGATCTTCTCATCCAGCTCGCGCAGCTCCGGCGGCGCGGTCATGCGGCGGATGCGCAGGCGTGCCCCGGCCTCGTCGACCAGGTCGATGGCCTTATCGGGGAGGAAACGATCCGAGATGTAGCGATCTGCCAGCTCGGCGGCCGCCTGGATCGCAGCGTCCGTGATGATGACGCGGTGGTGCGCCTCGTAACGGTCGCGCAGACCCTTAAGGATCTCCACCGTCTCCTCAACGCTGGGTTCCTCGACCTTCACCGGCTGGAAGCGGCGCTCGAGAGCCGCATCCTTCTCGATGTACTTGCGGTACTCGTCGTTCGTGGTCGCACCAATCGTCTGGAGTTCGCCGCGCGCCAGCATGGGCTTGAGCATCTGGGCCGCGTCGATCGACCCCTCGGCGGCACCCGCACCCACGAGGGTGTGGATCTCGTCGATGAACAGGATGATGTCGCCGCGCGTGCGGATCTCCTTGAGGACCTTCTTCAGACGCTCCTCGAAGTCGCCGCGGTAACGCGAACCCGCGACCAGCGACCCCATGTCAAGGCTGTAGATCTGCTTATCCTTGATGGTCTCAGGCACGTCGCCGTGCACGATCGCCTGGGCGAGGCCTTCAACGACCGCGGTCTTACCGACGCCGGGTTCACCGATCAGGACCGGGTTGTTCTTCGTGCGGCGCGAGAGGACCTGCATGACGCGCTCCATCTCGACGCGACGACCGATGACGGGGTCCAGCTTGTTCTCACGCGCAGCCTGCGTCAGGTTGCGACCAAACTGCTCAAGGATCGCGGAATTCGAGCGCTCGGGTCCGCCCGAGCCACCCACGCCCGCACCCACCGACTCGCGGCCCTCGTCGTCGCCGCGCTGGTAGCCGCTCAGCATCTGGATGACGGTCTGACGCACCTGCGCCAGGTCCGCGCCCTGCTTGGTGAGCACCTGGGCGGCCACGCCCTCGCCCTCCTTCAGGAGGCCGAGCAGCAGATGCTCCGTACCAATGTAGTTGTGGCCCAGCTGCAGAGCCTCGCGCAGACTCAGCTCAAAGACGCGCTTGGCGCGCGGCGTGAAAGGAATGTGACCCTCGACCGGCTTCTCACCCTCACCGATGATCTCAATGACCGAGGCGCGCACGGCCTCGCCCTTGATCCCCATCGTCTCCAGGGCCTTCGCGGCCACGCCCTCACCCTCAGAGATCAGGCCGAGCAGCAGGTGCTCCGTGCCAATGTAGTTGTGCTTAAGACCGCGGGCCTCGTCCTGCGCGAGCACGACGACACGACGCGCACGGTCAGTAAAGCGTTCGAACATGTCTCTCCTTGTTTCAGGGGCAGCTGCCCCGCCGAACTCGGCGTACACCCGTCCCAGTTGACTAGTTACAGACTACGGAAAGCCCGAGCGCCGTGCGCGCGCTTTCGCCCTGGGCGCAGGGACGAGGCCGGGGCACATATCCGGGTCCGAGGCCGTGGCAGGTGAGGCATGCAGGGCTGCGACAGGCGAGTCCGGTCCCCACACCGGGCGAGTCATTCAGATTCAGCGGTCACATCGGGGGTTGGCGTCATGAGAAGCCTCGTGACGGTGTGTCGCCGGCGTGTCGAGCCTCGCATGATGCGATTCCCCCGCGTTACGCAGGGAAGAGCCCCGGTCACGACAGCCAACGGAGCCGGACGGGCAGGGACGGGCACGAGCGCCAGGCGACAGGGCCAGGCCGGGGCACTGGCGCGTCCACGCACACAAGTCACGCATAATTTCACCGGGTCGGTTGTCGACTAGGCTCACAAACGTTGGACTTGCAACGATCATCATTCAGAATCTGGAAGGTTGACAGGGACATGACGTGCGGGATTATTGGGAAACAGCGCCCATTGCCACACACAACAGAGGGCAGTTCAGCAGCACGCGAGGCACCACGTCCGGGACTCAACCCAATCGGGAGCATTGCACCCGATCAGGAGCATGACACCAGCTCCTCACTGGTGCAATACCCACCTAAGAGGTCTAACGCCACTTAGGCACAAGCAAAGCTGCGGACTCATCGTCGGCGCGTCACCGCACAGAGGAACAAGCACAGCCGCGGAAGGCCCTTCGCCCCCTGACGCTAGGCCTCCACGAGGACCGTGAAAGGCCCGTCGTTGACCAGCGAGACCTCCATCATCGCGCCAAACTGGCCGGTCTCGACGTGCAGGCCCTGGCCTCGCAGATCGGCCACAACCGCGTCGACCAAGGGTTCGGCTTCGTCCCCGGGGGCAGCGCGCGCCCACGAGGGGCGGCGCCCCTTGCGAGTGTCCCCATACAGGGTGAACTGCGAGATCACAAGGATCGGGGCGTGCACGTCAAGCGCGGAACGTTCGTCGTCGAGGATGCGCAACTCGGCGATCTTACGTGCAACGGTCGTGACCTGAGTGGGACCGTCGCCGCGCTGGACACCCAGGAGGACGACGAGGCCTTGGCGCGCTCCGATGGAACCCTCCCACACCGGGGTGGCCTCGCCGGTGGTTGCGCCGACGTCACCGGGGGCACCCACGCCACGCGACGAGACCTGAGCGGCAGACCCAGCCCCCGCCTCATCACCAGCAGAACCAGCAGAATCAGCAGGAAGCGCGAGGCGGCCGACGACCTCGCCGTCGACGAGAACCTCGCCCGAAGTTGCCCGCTGGATGACGGCGCGCATCAGCGCGCCCCCAGGGCCGAGCCGAGGCCGCCAAAACCCGTGGAGCCGCCGCGCTGGCCGGCCTCGCGGGAGAGGTCGGCACCCGGGCGGGTCTGCGGGGACACGGAGGACTTGCCGTGGATGGGCACGATCTCCTCCTGGGCGGCGGCGACACCGTCGATGTCGAAGACGGTCGTCACGGGCACGGCGCGCGCGATGAGCGCGAGTGCGATTGGCCCCTCGTCCGCGTGGCGCGCTGACGATGTAATGACGCCGACCTGGCGGCCACCCACCTCAATGGGTGTGCCCGGCGCGGGCAGGTCGCCGCGCGAGCCGTCCAGCTGCAGGTAGGTCAGGCGGCGCGGGGGGCGTCCCAGGTTGAGGACGCGAGCGATGGTTTCCTGCCCGCGGTAGCAGCCCTTCGCCGTGTGGACGGCGGTTCGCAGCCAGTCCACCTCGGGCGGGATCGCGCGGGCGTCGGTCTCGCGGCCCAGGCGCGGCTTCCACGCGGCGATGCGCATGGCCTCCCACGCCAGGTATCCGGCGCGGCGACGTGAGCCTGCCTCGGGGAACGCGGACAGCCACGCGGCCTCGAACTCGTCCGCGGCCTGCCGTGAAACAGCGTGAAACATCATGGGGATGCGCGCGCCGGGGTGGCGCTCGCCCCGGAAGTAGGCGGCCCCACCCTCCACCACGCCGGGCCACGGGTCCTCCCAGGTCCACAGGAGTCCGGGCAGGCCCACCACCGAATCGGCCGTGTTTGCACCCGCGCGGACCGAGGAGAACACGACGACATCGCACTCGGAAACCGCGACGCGCAGCGCGAAACGCATCGAATCAAGGAACGCCACGAAAGAATCGACGTCCGAGCGCTCCACGATCAGGTGCAGTGCCTCACCATCGTCGCTCGCGCCCGCCCAATGCTCGACGCGCCCCTCGGGTGAAAGGATCAGCAGCTCGCGGCTCTCACCGGGGACGAGGCCGGTGACGATCTGCGAGGCCAGCGACGTCAGCCACGTCAGTCGATCAGCCCCCGACACAGAAATGACCGCCAGGTCCGGGCGGCGCACTAGCGCGCGACCAGCCTCGAGGGCCCACTGCTCCCCCGACGGATCCCCAAAGTGCGGAGTCGCGCCGAAGGAGGCCACGGCCTCGTCGACGAACTCGGAATCAACCGAAGGCTCAGACAAGGAAGCCGCCCTGCGAGTCGTCGATGCCGTCGATGACCTCGCCGGATTCCGTGGAGGCCTGCTCGGTGCGGTGCAGGCGGCCCGAGATCTCGACGTCAGCTTCATCCTGGCCATCGAGTGTGCGTTCCTGCGTCCACATGAGTTCGCCGGCAACCAGGCCGAACATGCGGCCCACGTGCGTCAGACGGGGTGCGTCCACGCCGAGCGCGATCGCGTCGGAGACCATCTGCACGCGCGGGCCGACGCTCACGCCGTCCCACACGGCGCTGTGACCTTCGGTGGAGGCGGAGGTCGCCGTGAACTCGCGGGCGTTGTACTGGCCGGGCGGCGGCAGCGGCGCGTCGGAGGGGGCGACGGACACGTACAGGGTCTCTTCGCTGATCAGGTCGCCCTTCTTGATAGCAGCCAGGCCCTGCGCGGCGTCCCACGTGGGGTCGATCGGGGCGGCAGACTCACCCGCGTACACGCGGGTCACCAGGCGCATCTGCTCGCCGACGACGTCGCCGCGGATCTCCTCGATGACGGGCGAATCAGCAGGGGCCTCAGCGGAAGCTTCCTGGCCGGGGGCGGCGGGGTTTGCATGCATGCCCCAGCCCTCCCAGGTTCCAAGCATCCACGCGACGGGAGCAACGAGTGCGGGCAGGTCAGCAGGTATCACCATCATGACTCCAGCCTAACGCGTGGGGCAGGCGGGCACCGCGCGGCGCGGGGGCGCGCAGCTGGCGGCGAACAGGGACGAGGCCTGAGTCGCCTCCCCGGGCAGGTGCGGTTCAGGAAGACGCAGCGGGTAAAAACCTGGCCATCCAGCCGCTACCTCGTTAATGCAATGTCGCCAGCCACCGCCTCGTCGAGGCGATGCACGCCTCAGATGCCGCCGATGCGCGTCATCGCGTAGACGGGCAGGGCAGCGACAAGGAATTTGGCGGCACCACGACCGAGGAGGGAGGCGAGCTGGGCGGAGGCGGCGCGCTCGCCGAGGAGCGCGTCCACGACTGACACGGCGAAGCCGACGCCGGCACCGGTGATGCCACCCATGGTGAGGAATGCGGCGAAGTCGCCGAGGATCTTGGCGATAGAGGGGAAGACGACGGGCAGCAGGTCGGAGGTGTGCCCGAGCAGCCACGCGATCGAGGAAATAATGAGTCCCGCGAACAGGCCGAAAGCCGCGGAGTAGAACACCCCCGCGATCGAGGAGCGCCCACTATGCGCCGACACGGCTACGACGATGACGACCAGGGCAGCCATGGGCACGACGACCGACCAGCGCGCGTGGACCGTCAGGGACACCCACATGGACCCGGCTGTAATGATGAGGAGCGCGGTCACCGACGAGGTGAGGGCTGCGGTCAGCGACGTCGACCCCCAGTGTTCGGTCGTATGACCCACCGAGTGGTCGCGCGGTGCGGGCGCGTCAAGGATCGTCGCAGCCACCAGGAACACGAACATGATGCCGGTCAGGGGGATCGCAATGTCAAGGTTCTTCCAGTACGCGACGCCGATGGGGGTGAGCGCCCCACCGAACGCAAGCACAGCCTGCGCGAGCCACGGCATGTGCAGGCGCGCCAACGTCGGCCACGCGAACGCCAACAGGAACGAGGCGAGTGCAATGACCGGACCGACCGTCCAGCGCGAGCCGGGCAGCCACCACGCGGTGATTGTCAGCGCGGCCAGAAGGGTGACGGTGGCCGTACCAACGCTGACAGGCACTCGCCTGGTGGCCAGCGTGTCGCGGCGTACTCCGCGGCTCGAGTCGGTTCGTGTGCGCGTGGGAGAGGTCGATGTCATCACGCTTCCATGGTCCCACATGTCTGGACTCGACGAGGCCGTGGCCGCCCGCGCGGGTCTTCCTGAGGCGGCGGGCCGGGATTGTGGCGAGGTGGGTGCTCTCATGTCGTCGGAACGCCGCACCCACCCCAACGCTGTGGTGCGCGTAACCGAGAGACGCGGCCCAGGCCTCGTCGGAGAGGATCCGACTGTGGCGCATGCCCTGTGTGGGTTGATCCACGCCGCCACGGCGCGCGTTGGCATGGAGTGAGTCGTAGGGTTGAGGGGCACGCCGGACCGTTATGCCCCGGGCTCCAAACTCTGCCGCTACGAGCGGCCTTCGCGCCGACAGGCGCATTCGGTTCGGCGTGCTTTGTCGTATCTGCGCGCCGAAGCGCACGAGTGTTTCCGTCTCCTGCTGCGCAACTGTCCCCGTCTCGCGCCAGACTGCTAGATCCGTCCTTCCGTTCCTGCGAGCGTCCGACAGACACCGGGCCCGCAAATCAGCTTGTCCGCATGTCGGCCCTCTATTCCGCACGCAAACCCGCTATTCCGAGCGTGGGCAGCCCCGCCCACGTGCGGAACAGGAGGCCCACGTGCGGGTCAACAGGATCCCGCGCATAGGGTGAGGGCCGGCACCGCTGCGCGGCACCGGCCCTCACCCTGTCATCCCCTCTCACATGAGCGGGTAGCGCACAATGGTCGCCTCGCGGCCCGGACCCACGCCGATGGACTGGATGCGGCAGCGCGACAGCTCTTCCAGGCGCTTGATGTAGTCCTGGGCGGCCTGCGGCAGCTCATCGAAGGAACGGCACTGCGAGATATCCTCGCTCCAGCCGGGCAGCTCCTCGTACACGGGCACGGCGGCCTCGAAGCCAGCCTGGTCGAGAGGCATTTCCTCGGTGCGCACGCCGTCCACCTCGTAGGCCACGCACACGGGGATCGTCTCGTAGCCGGAGAGAACGTCGAGCTTGGTCAGGCAGATGTCGGTCAGGCCGTTGATGCGCGTCGCGTAGCGCATGACGACGGCGTCGAACCAGCCGGTGCGGCGCGGGCGACCCGTGGTCACGCCGAACTCGCCGCCCTTGGTGCGCAGGGCCTCGCCGACCTCGTTATCCAGCTCCGTGGGGAACGGGCCCTCACCGACGCGGGTCGTGTACGCCTTGGCGACGCCAACAACGCGGTCGATGCGGGTCGGACCGACGCCGGAGCCGGTGAGCGCGCCGCCCGCGGTCGGGTTGGAGGAGGTCACGAAGGGGTAGGTGCCGTGGTCGATGTCGAGCATCGTGGCCTGGCCACCCTCGAAGAGGACGGTGTCGCCGCGGTCCAGCGCGTCGTTGACGACGAGGGACACATCGCACAGCATCGGCTTGACGCGCTCCGCGAAGGAAAGCAGGTGGTCGGACACCTCAGCGGGGTCGAGCACCTGCAGGTCCACGGCCTCGAAAATGGTGTTCTTGGGGGCCAGGGCGGCTTCGACCTTGGCGCGCAGTTCCTCGGGGTGGAAGAGGTCCTGAATGCGCAGGCCGATACGGTTCATCTTGTCGGCGTAGGTGGGGCCGATGCCTCGGCCGGTCGTGCCGATGAGGTTGTTGCCGCGCGCACGCTCGTTCGCCTGGTCCATGAGGCGGTTGTACGGAGGGATGATGTGCGCGTTAGAGGAGATGAGCAGGCGCGAGCAGTCGACGCCGCGCGAGGTGATGTCCTCAAGTTCCTCGAAGAGCACGTCCAGATCGACGACGACGCCATTGCCGATGATGGGGGTGACACCTTCGGAGAGGATTCCGGCGGGCAGGAGATGCAGCGCGTACTTTTCCCCGTCAATGACGACGGTGTGCCCCGCGTTGTTTCCTCCGTTGAACTTGACGACGAGGTCGGTATGTTGGCCGAGCTGATCAGTGGCCTTGCCTTTGCCTTCGTCGCCCCACTGGGCGCCGAGCACGATGACGGCGGGCATGAGTATCTCCGTAAAGTTTGAGTCCGTCGCGCGGGTGTGCGCAACAGACCCATATTAGCGGAGATTGACGAGGCCGGGGTACCTCGATAGGCCCAGTTCAGTTCCCGGCGGCGGCCAGGGCGACGCCGATGCCCCACGCGGTTGCGCTGGTCAGGGCGGCTATCAGTTCGATGGCAATCGTCCAGCCGAAGGCCTTGAGGGCCTGGAGGGTGGACGCCCAGGCGGTTGTGGTGTCGCGGCTGCGCAGGTATTCGACGACGAAGGTCGTGGCGATCATACCGAGGACGAGGCCGAGGGGCAGGCCGATGAACCAGCCGACGACACCGCCGAGGGCACCCCACACGAGCGTCGATTGGGGGATACCTGCCTTGTTCATGCCGCGCGCGGGGATCACGTATTTGAGGAGCGCGCCGAGGACGAGAACGAGCGCTGAGATGGCGAAAACGATCCACGCGCTGGTCGTGCCGGTCAGCCACGCCCACACGAGGATCGCGCCGCCGACGAGGGGCGCGGAGGGCCAGACTTGAACGACGGCGCCGATGACTCCCAGGAGGATAACAACGCCGACGATAACGGTTCCGAGGACACTCATGGGGGCCATGGTAGCGGCTCGGTGTTTGGGCGGAGCGCTCGCACTGCTAGCCTGAGACCACCACACGACGGAGGGACGAGGCCGTGGCCGGGTTCACGCTCACTGCTGGGCGCGCGCTTGGGCACACTAGTTCCTCTACGACGCCGCGTTCTCAGGGAGACTGATGAGTGCTCTGTTTGCTTTCCGCCCGATGACTGTGTTCGACATATTGTGCCCGCCGCGCGAGGCTTTCGAACGCTGCATGGGCTTTTGGGCGACCGTCGGCATCCGTTCCGAGACCCCCGGGATGGGTGACCAGTTCGCGATGCGCGGCTGGACGGGCACCGAGATCGCAATCGGTCATCGTCGCGGGTCGGGTCCCGACGCGGATCTGGGCGATCTCGGCGCGATTGCCCCCGGCCTCGGAATTGCGTTGTTGGCCGTTCACCTGACGGAGCCGATGCGCAAGCCGATCGACTGGACGCGCCTCATCGTCGCCGCTCGTCCCGTCCCTGGAAGCCACCCGAGGTCCGAGCTGTGGTGTTTCCCCTGGGACGACACGATTCGGGGTCCGCGCCTGACGAAGGCTCCTCTCGACCGCGCGTTCGATAAGCTCGCTCAGACGCTCACCCGCCAGGGGGTCCTCCTGGGTCCCCCACGCCTCGTTAAAAAGAAGGAACTTCCCGGGGATTCTCCCCTCTCCGACGCCGACATCGCGACGATGCACCGCGCGGCACGCAAGGCGACCGGCACCAGCCCTCTCCATTTCCGACGCTAAGGACACCCATGAAACAGTTATTCTCCAGTGTCGGCCGCAGCCTCTCGCTCACTGCGTACCCGTTTACGGTCTTTCGCCTGGCCGTGTCCCCCGACGAGGCCGTGGCGCGCTGCGTCGCCCTGCTACACAAGAACGGCATCCGGGCCGAAACGCCCGGCATGCGCGAACAATTCGCGCGAATCGGCTGGGTAGGCACCGAGCTGGCTACCGGGAACACCGGGAAGGCTTTTCTCGTCGATGCGATTGCCTCGACCACCACGACAGGCATCATCGCCGAACTGTTCCCACGGGCAGTACCCGACCGCGTCAAGCGGGCCTTCCTTGAGAAGACACGCATCGAAGTCATCGCCCGACCGATCCCGGGCGGGATGAGACCAATGTGCGAGCTGTGGTGTCACTTCGACTACACGTCCACCAACGAGACCATGTTCGCGGAGGATTACATCGCGTCGATGTTGGAGGGGGTCGAGCAGTCCTTCCGGAACGAGGGACTCATGATGACCGCCCCCGAGCGCCTCAGATACCGCGATATGCCGCACAACGTTCCCCTAACTCTGCGGACTCTCGGAGCGATGCGCAAGGCCGCGAAAAAGATGACGCGCTCGAATCCCCGCCGCTAACCAACGGACCTGCGGGCCAACGCCACAGCGCAACCGCACGGAGGCCTCGCACACAGACTCTCGCCGCGGGCGCTGGTCAGCGCCCGCGGCGAGAGTCACGACAGGGAAAACCTCAGCCCTGCGCGCGTAGGGAAGCCACCTCGTACAGGGCGATACCCGTGGCGACGGCCGCGTTGAGAGACTCCACGGTCGACGCGATCGGAATCGACACGATCTGGTCGCAGGTCTCGCACACGAGGCGGGACAGGCCCGCGCCCTCGGCACCGGTCACGATGACGAGGGGGCCATCCGCCAGCGACAGGCCGCGCAGGGGCGCATCGCCTCCGCCGTCCAAGCCAACCACGAAATAGCCCGCCGACTTCGCCTCTTCGAGGGCGCGCACCAGGTTCGTCGCGCGAGCCACGGGCACGCGCGCAGCCGCACCGGCCGACACCTTCCACGCAGTCGTGTTCACGCCCGCGCTGCGGCGTTCGGGGATGATGACACCATCCGCGCCGAACGCGCCCGCGCTACGCAGGACCGCGCCCAAGTTGTGGGGGTCCGTCACCTGGTCGAGAGCAACCAGGAGCGGGTGGCCCAGCTGCTGCAGGGAACCCGCAATCAGCTCCGAGGCGTCGGCATACTCGTATCCACGCACCTCGATGGCGACGCCCTGGTGAACGGCACCGTCAGTCGCGACATCCAGGTCTCGGCGGGTGACCTCGTACACGGGCGCGCCCATGGCACTCGCGAGGCGCACAACCTCCTCCACGCGATCATCCTTCACGTTGTCGAGGATGAAGACGCGCTCGATCGGGACCGAGGCGCGGGCGGCCTCGGCGACCGGGTTACGACCGGCGATCAGCTCGTGACCAGGCTTGACGCGGATCGACGACTTGGCGCGAGCGCGCGCAATCGCGGCCTCCTGCGCCTCGCGGGCCTCACGCTTGACCTTGCGCTTGTAGGCCGGGTGGTAGGTGCGGTCCTCGGCCTTGGGGGTCGGCCCCTTGCCTTCGAGGCGTCGGCGCGAGTGCCCGCCGGTGCCGACCTGCGCACCCTTCTTGGTGCCCTTCTTACGGATGGCGCCGGGGCGCCCGCTGTGTGAGGCCATGGTGTCTCCTCGTTTTCTCGTGAACTGACACCAGGGTACGGCGTTCAGGCCGCATCGGGGCCACAGGGGAGCGCCCGGGGGCCAAAATCACGCTCTGACATGCATATTCCACGGTGGCCCCACTGCATCCTCGTCTCTTCCGGACCGACCCCCTGTCAGGCGCGTACCCGGACCCTGCCACGGCCTCGTCAATCGCGCACCCCGGCCGGGTTACACGTCAGTCACGCGCGAGCAACGACGCGATCTTCTCGACCGTCGAGCCGGAGCGGATCGTCACCTGCCGGTAGAAGTCCTCGCGTAGGAGACGCTTGTGGTAGGCGGTCTTCAGGAACTTCTTCTCGTCGAATTTGCCCCAAAACACGGCATGCTCGCCAAAGTACAGGGCTTCGTCACCCAGTTCCATGGCCTCGATACGCTCGCGCACGTGACCACGGTCAAGGCCCCGCGTGTAGAAGAGCGCGTCGCGGCGGGCGACCTCACCGTGCCACCAGTCGGGTAGGTTGTGTAGTTCCGCTAGGTAATCCTGCCCCGTCAAGAGGGCCAGTCGTATCGGAAAGTCGTAGCGGCGCGCCAAGACATGTTCGACGGCCTCCGCCACCTCGTCACGCGGGACATCAGCCTCAGCCTCGAAGAGGAGGTTGCCACTGTTGATGTAGGTGCGCACGTTCGCGAAGCCTTCAGCGGCGACCTGTTCGCGCAACTCGCTCATGACGACCTTGTTATTGCCGCCGACGTTGATGCCGCGCAGCAAAGCCACGTACTCCATGCGATTCCTCCCGTGTTCGCAACGCCTCGCGCCGTCGATTACCAGGGTATGGCCTCGGCTCGCATAGAGCTGCTCATCCCCACGTGGGCCCGCTAACCCGCACGCAGGCCCCTTATTCCGCACGTTAACCCGCTAATACGAGCTTGGGCAGCCCCGCCCACACTCCAGATAGCGGGTTAACGTGCGACATAGCGGGTTACCGCTCGCAATAGCGGGTTCGCATAGAGCACGCACACCCTGCCAGAACACCGCCGCGCCCAAAACGCAGACCACCTCGCCCACAACACCCCATTTTCAGCGTTTTTCACCAAAGTGGTCTGCGATTTGGGCGCCACACCGCCTCAAGTCGCGGCCTCGCCGTCGCCAATCGGGGGAATTGCACGACACGAGCCTCCGACACGCCGACGACACGCCGCCAGAAGGCGTCGTGTAGTGCAAAACCCCCACGACCGCCGGTGCGGAGGGCGCCGGAGGATCCGGAGGGTCGCGGGCCTGGCTGCGGTGCCCGTGGGCGGCAGCGGGGCCTGGCCGGGCTTCGAGGCGACGCGCCGAGCGAAGCTCGCGGCGCGGACGGCTCGCGGGCGGGCCGCCGCCCATGGGCACACAAAACAGCCCGGCCGAAACAACAGTGCGAGGGCCGCTGCACCCGTTACGGGGCGGTACACCCGATCAGAAGGGGTGTAATGCCTACGGATCGGGTGCAGCGCACCCAATCACAAGAACAAACGCGGAATCTGCGAGACAACCGCCGACACACACAAGGCCCCGGGAGCTCGCGCTCCCGGGGCCCTCAGCATTCAGCGATCACCAGCCAGCATTCAACAATCGGCGATCCGTCGTCACCAATCACCGATCAGCAGCCAACAGCCCCTCCACAATCATCAATCGACGATCAGCCGACACTCCACGTCGCGCCGTCGCGGCCATCCGCGACGGTAATGCCAGCGGTGGCCAGCCGGTCGCGTAGCTCGTCGGCGCGTCCCCAGTCCTTGGCGGTGCGGGCAGCAGCCCGCTCAGACAGCACGGACTGGATCAGCGCGTCCAGCGCCGAATGCTCGGCGGCAGCCGCACCAGAAGCACCCGCGCCGATGCCGGCCTGTCCGCGCCACTGCTCCGAAGCGGGATCGAGGCCCAGCACGTCCAGCATGGAGCGGACGAGGACCTGCTCACGGTAGAGACCGGAAACGTCACCGGCAGCAAGCGCAGCGTTACCGGCCTTGAGGTGTTCGTGCAGGACCGCGAGCGCGCCGGCAACGTTGAGGTCGTCGTCCATGGCGGCGACGAAGGCCTCGGGCAGATCGGCGGGACCCAGGGCAATCTCGGAGGTCGGAGCCTCGCCGGAGGCCTCGATGGCGCGGGCGACGAAGGTTGAGAACTTTTCCCAGGCGGCGTGCGCGGCGGGTAGGGTCTCGGGGCCCCATTCGATGGCGGAGCGGTGGTGGACGGTGGACAGGGCCCAGCGCACGGCGACTGCCGGGTAGTCCTCGGTCAGCGCCCCGATGGACAGGACGTTGCCCAGTGATTTGGACATTTTTTCGCCCTTGGTGGTGACCCACGCGTTGTGGACCCACAGGCGCGCGAAGGGCCAGCCTGCGCCGTGGGACTGGGCTTGTTCGTTCTCGTGGTGCGGGAAGCGCAGGTCGATGCCGCCGCCGTGGATGTCGAATTCGTCGCCGAGGTAGCGGCGCGACATGGCGGAGCATTCGAGGTGCCAGCCGGGTCGGCCGCGTCCCCAGGGACTGTCCCACGAGGCCGTGGCCGGCTCAGACGGCTTACTGGCCTTCCAGAGGGCGAAGTCGCGGGGGTCGCGCTTGCCGGCTTCGACGGCCTCGTCGATTTGGGCGTCGTCCTCGGTGGTGCGCATATCTGTCAGGCGTTGGCGGGTGAGCGAGCCGTAGTCGGGCTGGGAGCGGACGTCGAAGTAGACGTTGCCGCGCCCATCCGAATAGGCGTGTCCCGCGTCGATGAGGCGCTGGACGAGGTCAATTTGGTCGGGGATGTGGCCGGTGGCGCGCGGCTCGTACGTGGGGGCCTGCACGCCGAGGGTCTCGTACGCCTCGGTGAATTCGCGCTCGAAGCGATAGGCCCAGGCCCACCAGTCCCAGCCGGCCTCGGCCGACTTGTTGAGGATCTTGTCGTCGATGTCGGTGACATTGCGCACGTAGGTGACCTGGTAGCCGCTGCGGCGCAGCCAGCGGATCAGGGTGTCGAAGGAGACGGCGGCGCGCAGGTGGCCGACGTGCGGGGAGCCCTGCACGGTGGCGCCACACAGGTAGATGCCGACCTTCCCGGGGGTGACCGGGCTCAGGGGCTGGATGCGGGCGCTCTTGGAATCGTACAGGTGCAGCATGGCATCAATCCTACCTGTCAGGGAGAGGGGGCGAGGGAAAGGGGCACGTCCCGGGAGTATGTAACGAGGCCCGGGTCCCGTCGGGCGAAAGCGCGCGGCTTCGCGGGTGGGGCTCGGGCCTCATCGAGTGAGAGAAAACTCAGGCGCCGGGGCGCACGCGCTCGGCAATGAGGGCCTTGAGGTCCTCGGCGGAGTTGGCGAGCGGTGTGACGCGCTCCTCGCGGCCTTCGATGCCTTGGAAGCGCTCGGGCACGGGCGGGAGGTGGCCGGTGGCCTCGAGGATCGTGTCGGCGAACTTGACAGGCAGCGCGGTCTCCATGACGACGAGCGGCCCTTCGATCTGGGAGCGCACAGCGCGGGCGACGTGCACGCCATCGGCCGTGTGCGGGTCGAGGAGGTAGCCGCTCTCCTGTTCCGTGCGCGCGATCTCGGCGAGGCGGTCCGCGTGTGTGGAGGTGCCGGAGATGAAGCCGTAGGTGTCGCGCAGGGCGGCGAACTCGGGTGTGCCGGACAGGTCGAAGGAGCCGTCGCGGGCGAGGGCCTCGTCGAACAGGGCGCGGGTGGCATCCCCGTCGCGGCCGAGCAGGTCAAAGATGAAGCGTTCGAAGTTCGAGGCCTTGGAGATGTCCATGGACGGGCTGGAGGTGGCCAGCGTGTCTGCGGAGGAGCGAGGGCGGTAGACGCCGGTGCGGAAGAACTCGTCGAGGACGTCGTTCTCGTTCGTGGCGACGACGAGGGTGCCCAACGGCACACCCATCTGGCGGGCGATGTGGGCGGCGCACACGTTGCCGAAGTTGCCGGAGGGCACGACGACGCTGACCTTGGACGAGGCGTCGGCACCTTCCTCGGTGACGCGCAGCCAGGTGGCGACGTAGTAGCAGACCTGGGCGAGCAGGCGTGCCCAGTTGATGGAGTTGACGGCACCGACGTGCCAGGTGGCCTTGAAGTCGGCGTCCATGTTGATGGCCTTGACCAGGTCCTGACAGTCATCGAACACACCGTCGACGGCGACGTTGACGATGTTGTCATCGAGGAGGGAGAACATCTGGGCGCGCTGGAAGGCGGTCATGCGTCCGGCGGGGGTGAGCATGACGACGGAAAGTCCGGGGCGGCCGCGCAGCGCGTATTCGGCGGAGGAGCCGGTGTCGCCGGAGGTGGCACCCACGATAGTGAGCCAGTCGCCGCGGCGGGTGAGCTCATATTCGAAGAGTTCGCCGAGGAGCTGCATCGCCATGTCTTTGAAGGCGGCCGTGGGGCCGTTGGATAGGTGGGCGATGTGTAGGTCGGTGCCTTCCAGGGCGTCGACGGGCACGATCTGCGGGTCGGAGAAGGAGGGGGTGGAATAGGCACGGGCCGTGATCGCGCACAGGTCGTCGGCGGGGATGTCGTCGACGAAGAGCGAGATGATGCCAGCGGCCATCGCCGCGTAGCCTTCCTCGCGCAGGACGATCCGCAGCTCGTCCAGGTTGGAGGCCGACAGGGTCGGGTATTCCTCGGGCAGGTAGAGGCCGCCGTCGGGCGCCAGGCCCTCCAGCAGAATGTCGCTGAAGGAGCGGGTGGGCGCATCGGGGCCACGTCGAGTCGAAATATAACGCACGGACAGATCCTATCGGAGAGAAAGCCTGTGAAGCCAGATAGGTCGTATTTCGTCACGTTTTCACGAGGCCTGGGCGGGGTCGGTAGTGTGCGCGCAGCCCGCGAGCGTGTGATAGAAACAACGCGTGAGTAGCATGGATCCTCGCTGGAGCGGTCCGGGTCCTCCCGGCGCGTCGCGACAGACCCAGTCAAACATTTACGCCCCTAACCCTGACAGGTTGGTCAGAGCGGACGAGACGAGGGCGGGCAGCGGAAAGGCTGGGTTTCCTGGGATTCGACCTAGTTTCTGACCGAGGGAGATCCGCTCATCGTTGGCGACACGTTGGTGGACAAGAAGACGGGCGCGCAATCGCAGGCTGCCCCCTGCATCTTCGAGCCGACGCAGCTTCGCACCAGCGCCGACGGGAACGCGGCCTTCGTATGGAAGGACAGCGACAGCGCCACCTATTGCTGTGACATGACGAACGGGCAGGCCCACTCATCCAATCATCCGCGACAGGCATCGGCACTCGTGTGGGCGTATGACGACCTGCTCATCGGCGTCGTGGGATCGGACATCGTGGCCTTCACACCGACCTCGTCGTGAGGTTACTCTGGTGGCATGACTGATTTGCCTTTCCGCATCGGCCAAGCGGTCGACGTGCACGCCTTCGCAGCCCCTGATTCACAGCGCACCCTCATGCTCGCGTGCCTGGAGTGGCCGGGCGAGCGCCCCCTCGAGGGTCACTCGGACGCGGACGCCGCCGCGCACGCGCTGTGCGACGCGATGCTGCTGGCCACGGGCCTGGGCGAGCTGGGCACGGTCTTTGGCGTGGATCGCCCCGAGTGGGCGGGCGCGTCGGGCCGTGCGATGCTGCAGGAGGTGCGCCGCATGGCGACCGAGGCCGGCTGGGTGCTGGGCAACGCAACCGTCCAGGTCGTGGGCAACCGCCCGCGCATGGCCGCACGCCTGCCCGAGGCCGGCGCCGTCATGAGCGAGATCGCCGGCGGCACGGTGACGGTGTCGGCAACGACCTCGGATCGCCTGGGTTTCACGGGCCGAGGCGAGGGCGTGGCCGCGCTGGCGAGCGTCCTCATGGTCCGGGTCGCCCCCGCATCCAACTAGACGCGGCTCCCCACGTCGGCCCGACGCGGGTCAGGCACGCCGATGCTCCTCGCATGGTACAAACGTCCCATGAGTAACGATGATTCTCGCGTGACGCCTCCCGACGATACACAGCCGCGTTCATCGCGCGCACGCAGCGAGGAGTCCCCGAGCGGGGCCGACGCCTTCGTCCTGCCCGAGTTCGATTCCCTGCCGGACTTGGCGCCGCTGCCCGGCCTCGCTCCGCTGCCGGACTTAGCACCGCTGCCCGACCTTGACGAATTCTTGAAGGCCGACCCGCTCGCAGGATTCGACGAGGCCGTGGCCGCCCAGGCGGACACCATCAGTTCGCGCGACGATGACGCACTCCTAAGCGCCGCGCCCGCAGGCGACATCCCATCGCTACCCACAAGTCCGTCGACGCCCGCGGTCCCATCGCCGCCCGCGGTCTCGACCACACCGACGCAGAACACAGCTCCGACGTTCACCGCCGCCCCCTCCCAGGCCGACGCCGCACCCACTCACGCAGCCACGGCCTCGTCACGAACCAGTCCCGCCCAAGAACCGAACGAACGCGTCGCTCACCCTGCGGGTCGCCTGTCCTGGGGCGAGCAGAGGACCACGAATTCCGCCACCCCCATCGGTTTGGCAATCTCCGGTGCCGTCGTCGTAGTCAGCGGCATTATTTCCTTGGTCCACGCGGGCGGCAGCGATCACAAGCGTCCCACACTCCCTCCACCGGCCCTCGATACGAAACAGCAGGTCCTCCACGTGCCCGGATACCGTGGGGCCGCGACGAACACGCATTCCCTGTCGCCCGAGTGGGCCTCGGGCGTCGCCACTGCGTGGACGATCCCCACCACGAACGGGCCGGCGGGGACACCACCGCAGATATACGTCGACGGGTCGGTCCTCTACCTCGCCGCCGACGACCTGATGGAGGACCGGAGGAAATCGGCCGTCACAGTGTCAGCCTATGACCTGTCGAGTAACGAACCCACTCTCCTGTGGACGTCGACGGGTCCGACGGAGAACTCGGCGATTATGTCCTCCCACACGCCCGCGTTCCTCTCGGATGACGACCAGGTCTTTTTCCACGACGTCGTCATCGACAAGGCCACAGGCGCGCAAACCCAGGCTCCCTGGAAGAGGGATTATCCTCTCGCGGTAGCCGACGACATCGTGGTGACGTGCTCAACCACCACGACGTGCAGCGGGTGGACGCGCGAGGGCAGCGAGTGGACAAACCTGTGGACGACGACCACGGCGACACAGTCCGGATACGGGTTGCATAACCATGATCTGGGCTACGCACCTACGGGCACTGCGCTCGCCGGGAGCGGCGCACAGGCCGCCGTCCTGGTCCCCACCGCCCCCAACGAACTCCCGCAGATCCTCAACGTCCATACCGGCGAGGTGACAACCCTGAACAATCCCGACGGGAATGCCAACTATCGGAAGGTCGAGGTGGCCACCGACGGCTTCCTCGTCTACGAGCGCAGCGAACAGGTCGGGTTACTCTTCGAACCCAACGGGACCCTCCAGTCCACGTTCACAGCAGAGCCGCACCTGCCGACAGTCAGCCACGACGGGAGGCAGCCAACGACGTCGGACATCCAAACCTTCATGACAAGCACGAAGGCACAGTGGGCGGCGGGCACGATTGCGCTGACAGGCACGAACGAATGCGCCATCGAGTACAAGCTGACCGCCGACAGCGCCACACACACGATCTCCATACCCTCAGCAGCACGCCCGAATATGACACCGGGCTGCTACTTCGACCCGACCGACGCGCGTGTCAGCGTCGACGGATCGGCTCTCTACATCGACACCTTCAACTTCCAGGACATGAGCAAATATTTCATCGACACCGCCAAGGGACTGTCCTTCACGTCGAATGACCTCAACGAGGCCACACACCTCACCTGGGTCTTCGACGATATGCTGATCGGCCAGACCGACGGCGGAATTCGGGCGTTCGTGCCTGCCTCCTCCTGAGAGCGCACTGCTCACAGGGGCGAGGCCTCGGCCGACGAAAGCGAAGAACCCACGCCCGCGTTCCACACGGGTGTGATAGAAACGTCTCATGAGCAACGACGATGTCCTCGGAACCCCCGCCGACGGGACGCAGACACCCTCCGCGCGCTCGCGGGACGAGGAGTCCCCGGACAGCGGTGGCGTCTTCGCGCTGCCGGAGTTCGGGACACTGCCGGGCTTCGCGCCGCTGCCCGAACTCGCCCCGCTGCCGGATCTGGCCCCGCTGCCCGATATCGGCGACATCCTCTCCTCCCCCGCGTCGATGCCTGGCGACGAGGCCGGGGCCGGGCAGGCGGATACCGCGGGTTCTCGGGATGACGACCTGTTCCCGGGTGCCTCTCCCCTGCCCGGGATCTTGCCGCTACCTGACATCGCCCAGCTACTCGCAGACGCTCCCACCTCGTCCACCGTCGACGACACTCAACCCGTTGCGCCAGAGTCCAGGCCTCTCTCAGATACCGCTCCGACGCCCACCTCCGCTCCCCTCCCCGAAGCCGCTCGCCTGCCGGACGCGGCTCCCTCGGCTTCGGCGGCCGCCACCCAGATGGATACCGTCTCCACGGTCGCGGCCACGGCCTCGTCGCTGGCGGGACACGTGAGCGGCCGATCATCGAGCGGCCGCGCTCCCTTCCGCCTCAAGCCCGAGGAGAGTATCGGCGAGGCTGCCTCCGCCCACAAACGCCTGCCCCGCCCCCTGATCGCGCTCGGATGCGTCGTTGCGCTCGGCGTCGGACTCTCTTTCTGCAGCCAGCAAAGCGTCGAACCGACGACGACGTCGACTCCGTCGCCTACGGCCTCCTCGGCGCGGGCTTCGCACACGCCGACCGTGCAGGTGTCCGCGCAGGCACCGAATCTGCCTACTCGCGCGCCCGGCTACCGTGGGACCGCGACGAACACGCACACACTGTCGCCCGAGTGGGCCTCGGGGATCGCGACCGCGTGGACGATCTCGGTTGAGAACACATCGTCCACGTTCCTGCCACACATTTACGTCGATGGCTCAACCCTCTACGTTGCGTCCAACGCCACGATCAAGGGCGAGCCAGGGTACGCCGTCACGGTCACCGCCTACGACGTGTCGGGGGCGCAGCCCACTCAGCTGTGGTCCTCAACCGGGCACACGAAAAACAACGTGGCCTTGACCTACACGCCCACCTTTGTCTCAAGCGACGACCAGCTCTTCTTCCACGACGTCGTCATCGACAAGAAGACCGGCGAGCAAACCCAGGCCCCCTGGGGCATAGCGTTTCCCCTCGTGATGGCCGACGGCATCCTCGTGACCTGCTCGTCAACAACGACATGCAGCGGATGGACACAGGAGGGCGGCGAGTGGACGAACCTGTGGACCACGACGACGACGCAGCAAAATCCATCGGGGCTCCGTCAGCTCGACCTCGGATACTCGCCCTCAAGTAACGCTATTACCGGCAGCGGCGAGCACACCTCCGTCCTGGTTCCTATCTACAACGACCGGATTCCGCAGATCATCAATATCCACACTGGGAAGATCGCGTCCCTGAGCAACCCCGACGGGGACGGCGAGTACCGAACCGTCGAGGTCACGCCCGAAGGATACGTCGTCTACGAGAATATCGATTCCTACGGAATGCTCTTCGACAGCGACGGCACCCTCCAGTCCACGTTTAAGACCGCCCGCAACCTGCCCATAGTCAGTCACGATGAGACACCTCGCAGCGCGCCGGACGTCAAAGAGTTCCTGACGCACCAGAACGCGCCGTGGGCCGTAGCTACCCTGCGCATGACTGGCAGGCACCAGGATGAGTGCATGTTCGAGGTCACCTTCACCGCCGACGGTTCGACTCATACGTCCCCCGTCCCCGATGCGCTGACGCCCAGCTTACCGTCCACCTGCTACTTCGACCCGAAGCAAGTGCGTATCAGCGCCGACGGATCGGCTCTGTACATGGACGCCTTCGTCGGTGCCGACAAGAACAAATACGTCATCGACACCGTCAACGGCGAGGCCTACATGTCTCCGGAGCTCAACGTCTCGGAACAGCTCACCTGGGTCTACGACGACATGCTCATCGCCGTGTCCAAGGCCGGTGTCAAGGCCTTCGTGCCCGCCTCCTCCTGACGTCGGCAACGACTCGGGACGCTTTCCCTCGCGTCCCAACGCCCGGTGCCGCATGGTAGAAACGTCTCATGAGCAACGACGATTTTCGCGTGACGCCTCCCGGCGAGGCGCAGCCGCATTCGTCGCGCGCACGCAGCGAGGAGTCCCCGAGCGGGGCCGACGCCTTCGTCCTGCCCGAGTTCGATTCCCTGCCAGATTTGGCACCGCTGCCCGACCTCGCTCCGCTGCCGGACTTAGCACCGCTGCCCGACCTTGACGAAGTTTTGAAGGCCGATCCGCTCGCAGGATTCGACGAGGCCGTGGCCGCGCAGGCGGATACCGTCAGTTCGTCGGGGGCCGACACCTTCCCGAACGAGACGCCAGCCCCCAAGGCCTCGCCCACCGCGAGCAAAGCCACACCCGCGAGCGCGGCCACGGCCTCGTCCCGGGCGGTGCTCGATGATATCCCGCCACGCGGCGACAGCCCCGCCCCGGCGTCCAAGGAAACCGGGGACGCCAGCAAATCCAGCAAGCGCTCCGTGGCCGCCACGCTCGCGGCCCTTGGTGCCACGATTGGTACCGCGTTTTCCGCGGGCCACGTCGGTGGCAGTACCACCCCTCGCGTCCATACCCCACGGGTGCCGCACGGGTCGCTGCCGAGCGCGCCGCTGACGCACGCGCCGCTGCCGAGTCTACCGAGCCTGCCGTCGCTCCCATCAGCGGGATACCAGGGAAGCGCACAGGATACGCACGCCCTGTCGCCTGCGTGGGCATCGGGTGCCACGACCGCGTGGACGATCCCTGTGCCGGCTCAATCGGCCGACGCGACACCACAGTTCCACGTGGATGGGTCAACCCTGTACATTGCCTCTGATGCTGCGAACAGCAGCAAGAACGGCTCGGCCGTCACGGTGTCAGCCTACGACTTGTCGGGGAGTACACCCGCCCACCTGTGGACGTCGACGGGTCCCACACAGAGCTCAGCGATCTTGTCGTTCCACACGCCTGCGTTCGTCTCGGGCGGGGACCAGGTCTTTTTTCACGACGTCGTCATCGACAAAGCCACGGGCGCGCAGACTCCGGCTCCCTGGGGGACAGATTTTCCCCTGGCTCTGGCTGACGACGTCATGGTGACGTGCTCGACCACAACGACGTGCAGCGGATGGATGCGCGAGAGCGGCGAGTGGACGAACCTGTGGACCCAGTCCACGG
>ERZ1699257.21-NODE-21-length-79168-cov-4.717552_pt1 | contig 79168 bp, 65 predicted proteins | sample MGYA00581521_ERZ1699257 | MGnify/ENA primary metagenome ERZ1699257 (study PRJEB42319, sample SAMD00040330) | human oral metagenome | material: saliva | host: Homo sapiens | study: EMG produced TPA metagenomics assembly of PRJDB4115 data set (Metgenomic analysis of... | reverse complement strand
CCCTCGGGTCGATCACATGGGCTATCGGCGCGGTCGGCCAGGCGCGCATTCATGATCCGCATCTGCGACGTCGGCTCCCGGTCATCGGCGGCGCGCTGATGGCCATCGGCGCGATCCCCGTCGGAGCCATCCTGTTCCCCACGATACCGGTCTGGGTCGCCCTCATCGGCTGGCTCTTCGTCGGCCTCGGAGTCGGCCTCGTTCACGTGCCTCTGTCCGTTATGGCACTCGAGGTCACCCCCGAATCCAAGCACGGGCGCGTGGCCTCGTGGCTGCAGGTCGCAGACTCGGCGGGTCCGGCCCTCGAGCTCGCCCTCGTGTCCGTCGCCATGAGCGCGTGGGCCGCCACCGCCACGGTGGGCGGGGCGGCCTACGCTCCCTATTGGGTGATTGCAGTGGCCCTCGCAGGCCTCGCCGTGTTCGCCGTGAGGCGGCTCCGGCCGACCGAGTGAGGGCCGCTCTCAGTCGTTGTAGCGACGCTTGCCGAAGTGGCGGCGTCCGCCCTCGCGGCCTCCGTCGCGCTCCCAGCCGTCGCGGGTACCCTCGCGGTCGCGGCGCGCACGCTTGATGTCCTTCTCCCAGCGCTCGGTGCGAATGCTGCGGCGCGGACGTGAACCGTCGCCCTTCTCGAAACGGTGCGGACGCTTCTCGTCGCGCTCACCGGAACGGGCCTCACGGTCACCGTAGCGTCCGTCGCGTTCCCCGCCGAAGCCACCACGGCCTCGGGAATCACAGTCGAAGTCGCGGCGCTCGCGACGCTCAAAGCCGTCACGCTCGCCACGAGCGCCCGGCCCCTCGTCCACGCGGATGCGCAGCTGACGGCCGGAAACGTAGCCCTTGGAGATGCGGGAGAGCTGCTCGCCGGACAGGTCCGCCGTGATGTCCACGAGAGAGAAGGTCGGATAGATCTCGATATTGCCAATGTCGCGACCGTCGATACCGCCCTCACCAGCGATCGCACCGACGATGGAGCCGGGCTTGACGCGGTCCTTCTTACCCACCTCGATGCGGTAGCGCGTGCCCGAGCCGGGGGCAGGACGGCCACCGCCACGACGACGAGCGCCATTTGCGCCGCCCTTGAGCGGGCGGTCCTTGTCGCGGCCCGCCTCGAAGGAAGCACCCACGAACTCACCGGACTCGTCCAGGCGTTCCTCGCGGCGGATCTTGCCGTTTCCGCGACGATCCTTCTCACGGCGCGGGGCCGGTCCCTCGTCGCCGACGGCCGTAGCCATGAGGGCTGCGGCAATGTCTTCAACGGAAGACTCCTCACCCATGTCAGCCAGCAGGCCCTTATACATGTCAAGGCGACCGCGCTCAATGCGGGCGGCCAAACCCTCGAGCAGGCGGCGGGCACGGAACTCGGAGACAGCTGCGGGCGACGGAATATCGACCTCTTCCATCTCGGTTCCCGTCAGCTTTTCGATGCGGCGCAGCCGACCATGCTCACGCGGGGTAAAGAAGGTCAGCGCGCGGCCCTCGCGACCCGCGCGACCGGTGCGGCCGATGCGGTGCACGTAGGCCTCGGGTTCACGCGGAACATCGAAGTTAACGACCAGGGAGATGCGCTCGACGTCGAGGCCGCGCGCAGCCACGTCGGTGGCGACCAGCACGTCGAGGGAGCCGTTCTTCAGGCGCTCAACCATGCGCTCACGCTCGGTCTGGGCGACATCACCGGAGATGCCGGCGGCGCGGAACCCGCGGCCCGACAGCTCGAGGGAGACCTCTTCGACGTCGGCGCGCGTGCGCACGAAGACGATAGCGGCGTCGGCTTCTTCCTGTCCCTTGGCGATGTGCTGGGCGCGGGTTGCGAGCACGCGGGACAGAGCACCGATCTTGTGCTTGTAGGGCACAACGGCGTAGGTCTGGTGGATCGTATCGACCGTGGAAGACTCGGTGGAGACCGCGACCTTGACAGGGTCCTTCAGGTGCTCACGCGCCACCTTTTCGATGGCGGCGGGCATCGTAGCGCTGAACAGCGCGGTCAGGCGATCATCGGGGGCGCTCGATGCAATCGTCTCGACGTCCTCAGCAAAGCCCATGCGCAGCATCTCGTCGGCTTCGTCGAGCACGAGCATCCGCACGTTCGACAGGTCCAGCGCGCCCTTCTCGATGAGGTCGATGACGCGACCCGGGGTGCCGACGACGACCTGGGCACCGCGCTTGAGCGCGCCGATCTGCGGGCCGTACGGTGAGCCTCCGTACACGGGGACAACATCGAGGCGGGCCGTGCGCGCCGCAAAGTCTTCAATCGCCTGGGCGCTCTGCATGGCAAGCTCGCGGGTGGGTGCCAGGACGAGGGCCTGCACGTCGCGCTCATCCGCGTCGACGATGGCGAGCAGCGGCAGACCGAAGGCTGCGGTCTTGCCGGTGCCCGTCTGGGCGATGCCAACGACGTCACGCAGCTCCAGCAGCGGAGGGATGGCAGCTGCCTGAATCGGGGTGGGGACGCGGAAGCCCATGTCGGTGACGGCCTCGAGGATCTCCTCGGGCAGGCCGAGGCTCGCGAAAGTCACGGTGTCGTCGTCCGCGTCGTCAGTGTCCTCGGCATCGTCGAGGTCGGTGTCTTCGTCCGCGATGTCGTCGACGAGGCCGTGGTCCTCGTCCGCATCGATGATGTCGTCGCGCTCGTCTTGTTCGTCGCGGTCCATGTAGTCCTCAGAGGGCATAGTGATTCCTTGCCTGTTGCATGTGGGATAGCAAAACCATCGGGGCGGGCCATCTCGGCTCCTCAGCGCGGCCTCACCCATAACAACAAAACCCGCATCCCGCGGGGCACCATAACAAGGGGCTGCGCCTCATCGCTCCCACCAGCATAGCGTGCACTTCCTCAGAAAAGGTGCCCGTGGTCGGCGAATTCACTGTTCGACGCCGCTGGTGAGCGCCGCTTCACACTCTCTCATCGAGGTGCAGGCGCGCCACGAACGAGGCAATGGTGACGTGGCGATTATCTTCCGCCCGCAGCGGGGCGACGACGAGACGGTCAACCTCGTCGCGGCACATGGCGTGCACATCGTCCATGACCGCCCGTTTGCGGCGGGACGCCACCCAGGAACACAGTGCTCGATTCATGCCCGCGCACAGGAGGCTCACCGCGAGGCCGCAAACGAGAATCACCGTGGGTATAGGGATCGGGCCGATGGCGGGGACGTCGGCATCGATGAGCACGGCACGCCCCAGGTGAACAAGACCGATCCACGCAGCGCCCACGAGGCTGACCATCCACGCAATAAGCTGGAAGCCGCCGAGGATGCGGGAGAGACTCGGCGCGCTCGCGCTCACGCGCAGGTTGTTCGCCACCTCGTGGTGCGCCGCTGCGGGCACCGCGGCTGCGCCAGACAGGGCGCGCTCGACGAGCAGTCGGCGCCAGCGCTCGGGGCGCCCCTGCGAGCGTACGGCCACCTCGCGACGTACGGCGTTCACGAAGGCCGCTTCGTCAGAGGCGGATCGCGTCGGCAGCGTTGGAGTCGTCGCGCTCTCCTGGCGTTCCTCCTCCCCCAGGTGCAGACGCCGCAGAGGATCAACCCCCAGACATGCGAGCCAACGCAGCGGCAGCCAGCCACCCGTGCGCGTGCCGGCACGCCGGGTCGAAGCGGCCATGGCCTCGGCGATAATGGGGGCTCCGACGAGATCGGCGGCCACCCTCGCCAGATCACTTGCCATTCCCTCGGTTTCAACGCCACGAATCGTGCTCTCGACGCCCACCGCGTCGCGCATAAGCCGAGCTGCCTGGCTCAGGGCGGCCCGCGCCCGGGCGGCCTGATGCGAGACGCGGGCCGCCTCATCTGCCAGATGGGAGGCCAGCTCAGCCACTCCCTCCCCCGTCGTCGCGCTGACTGGGACAACGCGAGCGCCCGTCAGACCACGCTCATCCAGGATGCGGCGCAGGTCGGACACGATGGAGGTTCTCTCAGCCACGCCGAGCGTGTCGATGTGGGTCAAGGCAACCGTCACGGAGGCATGCGAGGTGCGCAAGCGTTCCAGCCACTCATCGTGCAGGCGCGCATCCGCGTACTTCTGCGGGTTAACAACGACGACAAGGGCGTCCACACGCGTGGCCAGACGCCCGGCCACCTGCGCGTGTGAAGCCTCGACCGAGTCGATGTCGGGCAGGTCAATAATCGCGGTGTCACCCGGTAAGTCACCGGGCGCGCAAACGCGGGTTCGCACGCCCAACCAACCAAGCAATTCCTTCGGCTCGCGGCCCGCGGGCAGGACGGCACATGCCTCGTTCGTCGTGGGCCGCAAGACACCGGCACACACGACCTCTCCCCCGGCAAGAGCGTTTACGAGGGAAGATTTCCCGGCACCCGTACCGCCGAGCATACCGATGACACACCAGGTCGGGTCGATCTCGGCCCGATCCGACGTCACATCGATGAGTTCCCGAATGCGCTCCAGTATCTGCGGCTCAATATCAGAGGCTGCGAGCGTCGCGATCTGGTCCAGCTCCGCGGCAGCCGCGGCAACCGGCGTTGCTGCGCGCTTCATACCAGCGCCTCCCGCGCGGTGGCGAGAGCAGACTCAAGCGCGTCAATCCGCTCGTGCTCCCGCGAGTTGTCGAGCCGCGTCGCAACGGGCGCGACAACCTCTGCCAGCGAGTCGGCAGCCAGTCGTTCGAGCGCCTCGCGCGCCTGCGTGGCCAGGGCACGCACCGTACGCTCGCCGAAATAGGATTCGAGGATCGTCTGCGACAGCGCAGCAGAGGCACCGGCGACGCCAACCTCGACCCCGGTCACCCCGCCCGTCATCGCGAAAACGCTAACCATGAGCGAGAGCGTCACAACGTTGATGCCACCCGCCAGCAGCCGACCGCTCACGCGTGAAGACTGAGCCTGGCCCCGAACGATGTCCGTTACCTCGCTGGTCCATTCCTGCGCGGTGTGGCGGGCACGCTCGCCAGCCCCGTCCACGTCCAGCATCGGCTCCAGTCCATCGGCCTCTCCCACCGACGCAGCCAGGCGCAGGGCGTCGTTCCACGCGCGGTGATAGGAGTCCCCAAGACGCTGAGCCACACCACCCGTCAGGTCGCGACGCACCTGTTCCTCCGGGGCTGCCATGCCTCGCACGGCGCCCACGATGCGTTGGCGCACCGACACCACAACGCGGGAAAAGGTTCGCGTCATGTCCCAGGACCCCAGCACCTCGGCGATGCGCGCGCTCACCTCACCGCGCAGGACATCGTCGCTCGAGGACGAGGCAACCTCGTGGGCCCTCGAGACGACCGTCGCCTCAAGCTCCTCGCGCGCGAAGTCCACTGCACGGCAGCTACCAAGAGATGCTTCCAGAGCACGATCAGACTCCTCGAAGGACGCGGCGACAGCACCGGTGAGGGCACGACGCACAATCACCGCACGCTCCTGCGCATCGTGCCCGATTCCCTCCAAGAAAGAACCGACCGGGTAAATAGCGTCAATGGGTAGGCGGCCATCGGTCAGCGACTGCTCAGTAATGACGATGATCGGGACCTCGCCCAGGCCTCGTCGCTGCACGAGCGAGGCAAGATCCGCGCGGATCTCAGCCTCAGCGCCCGGGGGGACGCGGTTGAGGACGATGGAGACGCGCAAGCCGCGCGCGGCTGCCTCCTCCAGGTGCGTCCAGGCGACCGCGTCGGCGTAGCGTGCGGCACTCGTCACGAAAATCCAGAGATCCGCGCCATCAAGCAACTCTGACGCGAGCCGTCGATTGCCTTCCTCAACCGAGTCAATGTCGGGTGCGTCGAGGATGCCCATGCTCGGCCACATCAAGTCGTCTACCGTGATCGTCACGGCATCCAGGCTCGTGCCCTCCCCACCCTCATGTTTGGCCAGGCGCGGCAGCACGCGATCCGACATGAACCACGAGCGGGCCTGAGGCGCACACACGAGAACCGGCCGCCGCGTCGTCGGACGAACAGCGCCCGCCCGACTCACCGTACGATCAAGCAAAGAGTTGACGAGCGTTGACTTACCCGCCCCCGTCGAGCCGCCAACCACCACGAGGAGCGGCGCATCGGCTTCCTCTAGACGAGGCAGCACAACGTCCTGCAGTCGGCGCAGCGCCCTCTCAGCGTCCGCGCGAGCACCCGAGGGCATCGCACTGAGCGCCTGCTCAAGTGCACCCGCCAGGCCGCGGGCTGCTTCAACCGCAGAGGCCGACACTCAGGGCATCACTCTCTCGACCGAAGGGGCTGCGTCCGCCTCAGGCATAACCCAGGTGGCGGCGTCGGCGTCCACCTGCTCACCCGTGCGAATGTCCTTGACCGTGTCGGCTCCATCCTCGCCCGGGAACCAGACGAAGGGGATACCACGCTTGTCGGCGAACTTGATCTGCTTACCGAACTTGGCCGCGCTTGGTGCGACGTCCGTCGAAATACCACGCGAGCGCAGGATGGCCGCGATCTCCTCGGAGCGCTCGCGACGCTCCTCGTTCGTGACGGCAACGACGACGGCCGTGGGGACCTTGCGCGAGGCGCGCGCCAACGGCGCGGAAATCATGCGGGAGACCAGTCGCGAGACACCGATGGACAGACCCACGCCCGGGTAGGTGCGCTTGCCGTCCTTCGCCAGGGAGTCATAGCGCCCGCCCGAACAGATCGACCCCAGGTCCTCATGCCCCTCAATCTCCGACTCGTACACGCTGCCCGTGTAGTAATCCAGGCCGCGCGCGATCTTCAGGTCCGCGACGACCGCGCCCGGCATACGCTTGTTTGCGGTGTCGAGCAGGGCGGTCAGCTCGCGCAAGCCCTGCTCGAGCAGCTCTCCGCTCACACCCAGCGCGCCCAGGCGCTCGTGTACCTCGACCGAATCGGCCGTGCGAATCTGCGCCATCTGCAGCAGCACGGACGCCTGGTCACCGTCGATACCGGATTCGGCGAGTTCCTGAGCCACACCCTCCGGACCAATCTTGTCGATCTTGTCCAGGCCGCGCAGGGCCGCCTCAACGTCGGTGACGCCCAGCGACTCGCACACGCCCTGTACAACCTTACGGTTATTGACGAGCACGTGCACCGGCGGGATCGGCAGGTTGTTGAGCGCCTCAGCCATCACGAGGGGCAGGTCCACCTCGAAGTGGAAGGGCAGCTCTCCGTTACCGACGACGTCGATATCGGCCTGCGTGAACTCGCGGAAACGCCCCTCCTGGGGACGCTCCCCACGCCAGACCTTCTGAATCTGGTAGCGCTTGAATGGAAAGTCCAGCTCGTTCGCGTTCTCCACGACGTAACGCGCGAAGGGCACGGTGAGGTCGAAGTGCAGACCCATGCCCTTGTCCTTGGGGGCACGAGCGCCGGAAGCGGCAGCCTTCAGTGCCTGCAGACGGTCCAGGACGTAGATCTCCTTGGAGGTCTCGCCCTTGGCTTCAAGCTGGGCCAGAGTCTCGACCGCGCGCGTCTCTATGCCAGCGAAACCGTGCAGCTCGAAAACGCGGCGCAGCTCGTCGAGGACGTGCATCTCGACGATGCGGCCCTCGGGGAGCCATTCGGGGAAACCTGACAGGGACGTGCGAGCCATGACGTAATCCTTCGCAAATAAACGGCACCGACGCTAGCCGATACGGCGAGCGCGGATCAAATACTGGTTGGAGCGTATCTCATCGGCCATCGTTGTTGCCGGACCGTGGCCGGGGATGAGGATCGTGTTTGGGTCCAACGCGTTGGAAATAGTACGCAGTGAGTGACGCATTTGCGTTTCGTCACCACCGGGCATGTCGGTGCGTCCAACGCTGTCCTTGAACAGGACGTCGGCGCTGAGCGCCCACGGCACGCACTCCTCGTTGGCGTAGAACGACTGGTTGTTGACACGGATGTCCAGAGGGCTGTGCCCCAGGAAGACCGCCGATCCCTCCGTATGCCCGGGGGCGGGAACCATGCGAATCCACACGCCGGGGGTCAACTCGACCGAATCAGCGGGCATCTCACGCAGATCGGTGGGCTTGACCCACTCCCCCACGAAATCGGGCGGAGACATCGGCAGGAACGAGGCCGGGTCGTCCATGCGGTACATGTCCGGTCCAGGCAGGTAGACGGGCACGGTGGTCCCGTCAAGGCCCCACGTGGAGACTTCGGCGGCGTCCCATACGTGGTCAGGGTGACCGTGTGTGAGCAGGACAGCGCCGACGCTCACCCCTTCGGTCTGAAGAACTTCACGGATCAGATGCTGGATGCCTGCGGAAGGGTCAACAACAAGGGCTGTGCCCGCCCCGGAAGGGACGAGCACAAGCCCATTCGCCGCGTAGAAAGGCGACGGGATAACGTGAAGACGCATGTCACTCCATGGACGAGGAGATCTGCGCGAGCCAGGCATGCTTGGTTTCGAGGGTCTCACGCACAGCGGAAGCCGCCTTGTTGTCACCCTTAGCCTCGGCGTCAGCGAGGGAACGCTCGAGCTGAGCGATCTGCTCTTCGAGCTGTCCCACCATGCCGGCGGCGCGTGCGCGCGTTTCGGGGTTGGTACGGCGCCATTCCTTCTCTTCCGCTTCGCGCACGGCGGCCTCGACGGCACGCAGGCGTCCTTCGATGCGGTGCAGGTCGGAGGAGGGCACGCGACCGACCTCTTCCCAGCGGTCCTGAATGTGGCGCAGCTGAGCCTTGGCGCGCTCGATGTCCTTCACGGGCAGGATCGCTTCGGCATCAACCAGGATCGCTTCCTTGGCGGCCAGGTTCTCGCGATACTCGGCGTCCGTGGCTTCGTCCTTGGCGCGGCGGGCGTCGAAGAACACCTGCTGAGCGGCGCGGAAGCGGGCCCACAGGGCGTCGTCTTCCTTGCGGGAGGCGCGCGGGGCTGCCTTCCACCGGTTCATCAGCTCGCGGTAGGCGCTCGAGGTGCGCGACCAATCGACGGAGGAGGACAGTGCCTCGGCCTCGGCGATCAGGGCTTCCTTGATGCGCTTGGCCTCCGACTGCGCCTGATCCAGCTGCGAGAAGAACTGACGGCGGTGACGGTCGAACTGGGTGCGCGCGGAGGAGAAACGCTTCCACAGCTCGTCCTCCACGGCCTTTTCCAGGCGCGGGCCGCGACGCTGCAGGGTCTTCCACTCTTCCAGCAGGTCACGCAGGGTCTGGCCCGACTGCTTCCAATGTGTCTTGGCGGGATCCTGGGCGACGATCGCCTCGGCGCGCTCAACGACGGCCGTGCGGTCTGCGAGAGCCTGAGCTTTGGCGGCCTTGCGCTCCTCGCGGGCGATCTCCTTGCGTTCCTCGGCGGCCTTCGCGGCGGCCTCGACACGAGCACGCAGAGCCGGGATGTCACCGACGACGTTCGGGGAGGCAACCTGCTCGCGCAACGTGGCCAGGGTCTGGTCGATGTCGCGGGGACTCAGCTGAGCCATGCGGTCCTCAAAAAGCTTGATGGTGGCCTCGAGGTCGGCGTAGCGACGCTCGTAGAGAGCGTACGGCGAAGCGGGAATTCCCTCGGGGAAGCCGCCGATAACGCGTTCCTCGTCTCCATCCTTGACATAGACGGTCCCATCCTCACCGATGCGGGCGAAGGGGTGCTCGGGCAGCTCCGACGCGGGAATCGTCGAGGCCGTGGTCTCCTCGGATGCAGCCGTGACGGCTTCGGGGGTGGTTTCGTTGGTCGGAATCGACGTCTCGGTCACAATATTCCTTCTAGGACGAGGGCTGACGCCCGGCGCGGTCATGTGCCGATATGACACACAAAGCTAGTGTGTCACATCTAACGGGAAAATGGGCGTACGACACCGTAAAAGGGGACGGATGTAACACGCCGCTGTCCCATGCGAGCGCGTGGGTGTCACGACCTCGTCTAAGCGTCGGAGCCGATCCGAACCGCCTCGAAGACCCCGTCGACCCGGCGCAGCGCCGACAGGACCGCGTTCAGGTGCCCCAGGTCCGCCAGCTCAAAAGAGAAGTTACCGGAGGCCACCTGGTCGCCGTCCGTCTTCAGGGCTGCGGCCAGAATATTGACACGATAATCCGACAGGACCCGGGTCAGGTCCGAGAGCAGACCGCCGCGGTCAAGCGCGCGCACCTCGATCTGGACACGGAACGGAGCTGTCATACCCTCGGCGTTCCACGACACGTCGACGAAACGTTCGGGCTGAAGCTCAGCCAGGCGCACCGCGTTTGCACAGGTCCCGCGGTGCACGGACACCCCCTGGCCTCGCGTAATGAAAGCGACAATCTCGTCACCCGGAACGGGCGTACAGCACTTCGCAAGCTTCACCCAGATCTCGTTCGGACTCAGACCCGCCACAGTAATGGCCGCGTCGCCCGATGCTTGCGAACGGGGCTTCGTAGAACCCGGTGTCACGCCCTCGGAGAGCGTCTCCTCGGTGCCGTCTCCCCCACCCAGGTTGTCCATGAGCCGGTTGACGGCGTTCTGCGCCGAAATATGCCCATCGCCCACCGCCGCGTACAGACCCGACACGTCTGGGTATCCAAACGACGTCGCAACCGACAGGATCGACTCATGATTCATGAGCCGCTGCAACGGAAGGTTCTGCTTGCGCATCGTGCGAGCGAGTGCTTCCTTGCCCGACTCGATGGCCTCCTCGCGGCGCTCCTTCGAGAACCACGCCTTAATTTTCGAGCGAGCACGCGGCGAGGCGACAAACGCCAGCCAGTCGCGTGACGGGCCAGCCTTATCCGACTTCGAGGTCACGACCTCGACCGTCTCACCGGACTCCAGGCGCGTGTCGAGGGCGACGAGGCGCCCATTCACCTTCGCGCCAACCGTGCGGTGACCGACCTCGGTGTGCACCGCGTAGGCGAAGTCAACCGGAGTCGCACGGGCTGGCAGGACGATGACCTCACCCTTCGGGGTGAAGACGTACACCTCGTCCCCAGCGATCTCGTAGCGCAGCGAATCCAGGAACTCCTCCGGATCACCCGTCTCGCGCTCCATCTCAACGAGGGCACGCAGCCAGTTCGCCTGTTCCTCCGAACTCATGCGATCCGAGTCGCCGCTCGTAGCGTTCGGGTTCTGCTTGTACTTCCAGTGCGCGGCGACACCGTGTTCCGCGCGTTCGTGCATGTCATATGTGCGGATCTGGATCTCCACCGGCTTGCCACCCGGACCGATAACCGTCGTGTGCAGCGACTGGTAGAGGTTGAACTTGGGCATCGCGATGTAGTCTTTGAAGCGGCCCGGGATCGGGTTCCACCGACCGTGCAGGGCGCCAAGAACGCCATAGCAGTCCTTGATCGAGTCCACCAGCACACGCACGGCGACCAGGTCGAAGACCTCGTTGAAAGCCTTGCCTCGCACGATCATCTTCTGGTAGATCGAATAGTGGCTCTTCGGGCGGCCACTGACCGTGCCCTTCGTACCCGAGCGGCGAAGATCCTCTTCGATCTGGTCGATGACGTCACGCAAGTACTCTTCACGCTGAGGGGCCCTCTCCGCAACGAGGCGGTCAATCTCCTCGTAGATTTCCGGATACAGGGTCTTGAAGGAAAGCTCCTCGAGTTCCCACTTGACCATGTTCATACCGAGGCGGTGAGCCAGCGGCGCGTAGATCTCTAGCGTCTCCTGCGCCTTCTTCGCCGCCGACTTGGCTGGAACGAAACGCCACGTGCGGGCGTTATGGATGCGATCGGCCAGCTTAATGAGCAGCACGCGGATGTCGCGGCTCATGGCGACGAGCATCTTGCGCAGCGTCTCGGACTGCGCAGCAGCTCCATAGCGGACCTTGTCGAGCTTGGTGACACCGTCGACCAGATTCGCGATGGGTTCACCGAAGTCGGCGGCCAGTTCCTCGAGCGTGTAGTCCGTGTCTTCCACGGTGTCATGCAGCAGTGCAGCAACCAGCGTCGGGGTCGTCATTCCCATCTCGGCAAGGATCGTCGCTACGGCCACCGGATGGGTGATATACGGCTCGCCAGACTTGCGCATTTGCCCACGGTGGCATTCCTCAGCCTTGCGGTACGCCCGCTCCACCACGCTGATATCCGCCTTCGGATGATTCGCGCGCAAAGCCCGCACAAGCGGCTCAATCTCGGGGATCGTCGCGCGTCCACGGGACCCGAACCACACGAGGCCGGAGCGCACTCGGGAGACGGCCGCGGGCAATGCGGCCCCTGAAGTCGTGTCGTCGCTGCTCATGAACCAATGATAGCGACGAACGAGCGGGTCCGGGGATCGTGACGATCCCCGGACCCGCTCGTCTCTGTGAGTTAGTCGCTCAGACGTGCAGTGCGGTTTCCACCGTCACGCCGTCGAGCTTGCTACGACCGTTGAGACCGTCGAGCTCCATCAGGACGGCGAGGGCCTCGACCGAGGCACCACACTGATTGAGGAGGTCGACTGCCGCACGCGCGGTGCCACCCGTCGCCAGAACGTCGTCAATGATGAGAACGCGCTGACCCTCGCGGACCGACTGAGGACGGATCTCCATGCGGGCGCTGCCGTACTCGAGCGAGTAGTCGACACCGATGACTTCACCGGGCAGCTTGCCAGCCTTGCGGATCGTCAACATGCCCAGGCCCAACTCGGCGGCCACGGGGGCACCGAGGATGAAGCCGCGCGACTCCAGACCAGCTACCGCGTCGATGCGGCCCGCGTAGCGCGCGCCGATCAACTCCACAAGTTCCTTGAACGCGGGCCCGTTCGCAAACAGGCCGGTAATATCGCGGAACAGGACGCCCGGCTCGGGAAAGTCCGGGATCTCGACCAGGTTGTCCTGCACGAGAGTGGCGATGCGGTCGCCGAGTTCACCGATCATCGATGAGTCTTCTTCCTCTGAGGCTGATTCTCGTTGCCCAGGCGCTTGCCGGGCTTAATCGGAGCCACCTTAACGGCCTTCGCGGGCGAGGCCTCGTCGGTGGCGTGGCGGTGTTCGCGCTCGTACGCGACTGCCGCGTCGTGCTCGCGGGTGGTGTTCGACAGCTCCTGGAAGGTGACGAGGAGCGGGGAGGCGATGAAGATCGACGAGTAGGTACCCGCGATCATGCCGATGAACAGCGCCAGCGAGATATCCACCAGCGTACCCGGACCCAGGGCCACAGAACCGATGATAAGGATCGCACCGACGGGGAGAAGCGCCACAACCGAGGTGTTGATGGAGCGAACCATCGTCTGGTTGACCGCGAGGTTAACGTACTCGGCGAAGGTGTAGTGCTTCTGATCGTAGACGTCCGCGGTCAGCTCGCGCACCTTGTCGAAGACGACGACGGTGTCATAGAGCGAGTAGCCCAGAATCGTCAGGAAGCCGATGACGGTGGCGGGCGAGACCTCAACCTGCAGGATCGCAAAGACGCCGACCGTCACAGCGATGTCGTGCACGAGCGCGAGGAGCGCCGACGCCGCCATCCGCCAAGAACGGAAGTACACGGTCATCAGCAGGGCCACGAGGGCCATGAAGATGACGAGCGACTGAGCGGCCTTCGTCGTCACCGAGGAACCCCACGAGGGACCGATCGAGGAGGACTGAACCGAGGACGGATCAACGCCGTAGGCGCTTGCCAGAGCGTCACGCACCTGTGCTGTCGTCGCAGAATCCAGCGACGTGGTCTGGATGCGCACGGAGTCGGTTCCAACGCGGGTCACCTTCGCGGCACCTTCAACGAGGCCGGTGTCGGCCACAGTGCGCGAAGCGAAGGACTCGCTCTGATCGCTCACGTGAGCGACGTCGAACTGGGAACCACCCGTGAACTCGATCGAGCGGTTCAGCCCCATGATCGCGACCAGCGCAAAACCGATCACGAGGACCGCGGCAGCCAGGCCGACGAACGTCTTGCGGTTAGGAACGACGGCGTAGGACTTCTCGCCGGAGTACAGGGCGTTGCCCCACTGAGCAAAACTCATCATGTCAGTTCTCCTCTTCCTGCGCCGCGGACGCCTGCTGCGCCGCCAGACGCGCCGCACGGCGACGCTCGGCGATCGACAGACCGTCCCCGGCCTCGTCCTTCGTATCCTTCACCCCGGATTCACCGCGCACGACGACGCGACCGCGGCCGGCGTACACGAGGGCGTTCTTTGCGCCCAGGTGCTCGGGATCAAGACCCGAGAATTTGTGGCCCTCACCGAAGAAGCGCATGCGGATGAGCAGCTCCATCATCGGGTGCGTGAACAGGAAGATCACGGCGATGTCGATGACAGTCGTGACACCCAGGGTAAACGCGAAGCCCTGAACGCCACCCACGGCGAGCAAATAGAGCACAACAGCAGCGACCAGGTTGACTGCGTCAGAGACCAGAATCGTACGCTTAGCGCGATCCCAGCCCTCTTCGACGGCGGCGCGCAGCGGGCGTCCATCGCGGACCTCGTCACGGACACGCTCGAAGTAGACGATGAACGAGTCGGTCGTGACGCCGATGGCCATGATCAGGCCAGCAACACCAGCCAGGGACAGGCGGTATCCCATCCACCACGACAGCAGCGTAATCACCAGGTAGGTGATGATCGAGGCGACAACGAGCGAGCCAGCCGAAATAATCGCCAGGCCGCGGTACTGCCAGATCAGGTAGAGAATAACGAGCAGGAAGCCGATCATGGCGGCCCACAGACCAACCGTCAGGTGATCGGTACCGATCGTCGCAGAGATCTGCTGCTCGGACTCAACCTCGAAGTTCAGCGGCAGCGAGCCGAAGCTCAGCTGGTTGGCGAGCGTACGCGAGGTCGCGGCTGTGAAGTTACCCGTGATCTCGGCCTGTCCGGTCGGGATGATTGAATTCATCGACGGAGCCGTGATGACCGTCCCGTCCAAGACGACGGCGAAGTGGTTACGGTCAGGGGTGCCCGCGCCGCCGTTACCGCCAGCCTCGGGGTCCGAATCGTGAAAGCCGTAGAGAATTTCGGAACTCTCCTTGAACTTCTCGGCACCGTCGTTGTTGAACTGGAGGGACACGGACCATGCGCCGGTCGATCCGCCCGTCTGGGTGCGAACCAGGCCCGCGGTCGCCGACTTCAGGTCCGAGCCGGGAACTGTGACTGGGCCAAGGATGTACTTGATTCGGCCAGAATCGTCACAGGCGGCGTACGGCTTGTCAGCGGGACCTTCAACGCGCTTGACGTCAGCGGAGGCCGAGCAGTCGAGGGTCAGGAAGTCGTACAGGACTTGCTCAGTCTCCCACTGCAGGGAAGAAGCATTCTCAGGTTGCTCGGCCGGAGTATCCGAGAGAACGCCGTCGCCGTTCTTGTCGGCGAAGCTCATCGCGACCGCCGCGTCAACGGCGGTCGAACGCAGCTCGGTCTGGCCCGACTGCGACGCCACGGCACCGGCCTGGCCCGACTGGGCGTCCTCACCGGACTGCGCGGTAACCTCACCCGACTGGGTGGTAGCGCCCGACTGGGCATCCGTCGCACTGGCGTCACCGGACTGCACGTTGGGGTCCTGGACCGGCGCGGCCGTCTGAGCCAGTCCCATGCGCAGCACGGGACGGAAGTTCATCTGTGAGGAGGCACGGATCAGGTCCAGCTGCTCCTGCGAGGGGGTGCCGGGGATCGACACCATGATATTCGAGTTACCCATCGAGGAGATCTCGGATTCGGACACACCGGAGGCGTCGATACGATTACGAATAATCGAGATCGCCTGCGTGATGTCGCCGTCAGTGATCTCGCGCTGTCCCCCGGCCGTCACGGTCGGAGTCAGGATCAGCTGGGTGCCGCCCTTCAGGTCGAGGGCCAGGTCGGGGTACGGTGATACCCCCTTGGTGAAATGCCCCAATGCCAGCGCCGCGCACGCCGCCACGATGGCGACGGTGAGCGTCACGAGCGCGCGCACGGGGCGTCGCTTATGAGATGCCACGGTTCTACTTTCCGTTCAGCCTTGACTTACTTCTGCTGCTCGTCGGAGTTCTTGGAGGACGGCGCGTCGTCGAGACCCAGGATGGCCTCGTCCGCGTCGCTGATCTCCTCCGTCTTGGTGCCGTCGGTCGCCTCGTTGTCCTCTGTACCGGCGAGAGGCGGCTGGCCGCCGATCTCGGCGATCATCTCGCGTTCCCAGTACATTTCGTGACCGTCGGTCGTCTCGAGGACGACAATGTCGCCGTCGAGGTCGACGAAACGGCCCCAAAAGCCGACGCGGGTACGAACCCACTCGCCGGGGGTGACGGCCGCGAGCTGCTCACGCTTGTCCTGCTCCATTTTTTCCATCTGCTTCTTGCGGGAGCGCGAGCTCCACCACATGAAGGCGATCATGACGACGAGCAGGCCCATGAGGGTGTAGTTGTTCATAAAGGCTGGTTCACTTTCGATGACGGTCGGGCGCTTGAAGCGCACTGTGACAGTCTAATGCCGAAGGAGGGTTTTAGCCTATGCGATATTAGCCGCGCGGCACTGCGCATGCTACCGCCGGTCGTACCTTGTCACGATGACGCGGACCGTCGCGCTTCTCCCTCTTCGGCGAGGCCCGCTTCCCTAGTCAAAGAGGAAACCATCCGGCATGGGTGGGTTCAGGCCGAGGTGTCCCCATGCCTTCGGGGTCGCCATACGTCCGCGGTTGGTGCGTACGAGGAAACCCTCGCGCACCAGGTACGGTTCGGCGACGGTTTCAACGGTTTCCGCTTCCTCGCCGATGGTGACGGACAGGGTCGTGAGGCCCACGGGCCCGCCGGCGAAGCGACGGCACACGGCCTCAAGGACCGCGCGGTCGAGGCGGTCCAGGCCAGAGGGATCGACCTCGAAGAGTTCGAGGGCACCGCGCGCGGCATCCAATGTGAGTGTTCCGTCACCGTGCACCTGCGCGTAGTCGACCACACGGCGCAGAAGCCGGTTCGCGATGCGGGGCGTGCCGCGCGAACGCGACGCGATCTCATGGGCGGCACGAGCCTCGATGGGCGAGCCGAGGAGGGTGGCTGAGCGGGTGACGACCGACTGGAGTTCTTCGGTCTCGTAGAACTCCAGGTGCGCGGTGAAGCCGAAACGGTCGCGCAGCGGGGCAGGCAGCAGGCCGGATCGTGTGGTCGCTCCGACGACCGTGAAAGGCGGGAGCGTCAGGGGGATCGAGGTCGCGCCGGGTCCCTTGCCGACGACCACATCGACGCGAAAGTCCTCCATCGCGAGGTAGAGCATTTCCTCGGCCGTGCGCGCCAGGCGGTGGATCTCGTCAATAAAGAGGATGTCGCCTTCCTGCAGGCCCGACAGGATAGCGGCCAGGTCGCCCGCATGCTGGATGGCGGGGCCGGAGGTCAGACGCAACGACGTCCCCATCTCGGCGGCGATGATCATGGCGAGCGTCGTCTTGCCCAGACCGGGAGGGCCTGCGAGCAGGACATGATCGGGGGTGGACGCACGCATGCGGGCGGCGTCGAGGACCAGCTGGAGCTGGCCTCGCACGACGCGCTGACCCACGAACTCGGAGAGCTTCTTGGGTCGTAGAGCCGCCTCGGCGGCGCGCTCGAGTTCACCCGCGTCCGGGGCGACGATGCGCATCGTCTCGATGTCGGGCTGCTCAGCCACGGCCGCCTCCCAGGCTCACCAGCGCGGCGCGCAGCATGTCGGAGGCACCCAGCCCGCTGCCTGCGAGCTTCTCGATGGCCTTGGCGGCCTGCGACTCGGACCAACCCAGCCCCACCAGGGCGACGCTGACTTCGGAGGCGACCGCGTCCTCGCTTGGGGCCGGGGCTGGGGTGGCCTCGGCACCGGGCAGGGCCGCGGGAGTGCCGAGCTTGTCCCCGATCTCCAAGGCCATGCGCTGGGCAGACTTTTTACCGACGCCGGGGATGCGCTGAAGCGTGGCCAGGTCCTGGTCGCGCACGGCGCGGCGCAGGTCGTCGGGGCGCAGGACAGCCAGGGCGGCCAGCGCAATCTTCGGGCCGATGCCAGAGACCGACATGAGCGTGGTGAACACGTCGCGCTCGTCGCAGGACTCAAAGCCGTAGAGGGTCATCGAGTCCTCGCGTACGATCATCGAGGTATAGACCGTGATCTCCTCATCGCGCGCAGTCCCCTGCGCGAAAGCGGGGGTCACGTGGACACGGAAGCCGATGCCTCCAACCACAACGTCGATATGGTCGAGTCCGACGCTTGCGACAATGCCGCGCAGAATCGAGATCACTGCGGTCCTTTCCCTGGCACGAGACCCACCGACCGGTGGGCGAACATATGTACGATTCTAGCCGCGCCTGCGCCGAGGATCGACGGCACCCGTCCGGCGTTGCGCGGCCTGGGCCTCGGCCCACGCCTTCTGTGCGGGGGTCATCGAACCACGCGCTGTGAGACGACCCGAAATAGAGACCGCGACCGAGGAGTCCTCGGGGGCACCGAGCAGACCGGTCCCCCGCCACGCGTGCGTGATCGCGATCGCGAGGGCGTCAGCCGCGTCCGCGGGCTTGGGTGCCTTGGCGAGGCCGAGGATACGCGCGACCATCGTCTGCACTTGCGCTTTATCCGCGTTTCCATTGCCGGACACGGCGGACTTGACCTCCGAGGGCGTATGGACCGCCATCGGCAGGCCCGCGCGACCCACGCACGTCATGGCCGCACCCATGACCTGCATGGTGGCCGTCACCGACTGCAAGTTATCCTGCGCGAAGACGCGCTCGATAGCAACTACCTCGGGCTGGTATCGCTCGATGACGGTGTCGATCGCGTCGGCGATCGTGCGCAGGCGAAAGTGCGTCGCCAAGTCCTTGTCCGTGCGGGCAACGCCGACGTAGACGAGGTTCGCCCGACGCGAGGCGTCCACGTCGACGACGCCCAGACCGCAGCGTGTCAGGCCCGGGTCGATGCCCATAACACGCATTACGCGCGGGCCACCATGTCGACGAAGAGGCCGTGGATACGGTCGTCTCCACCCACCTCGGGGTGGAAGGACGTCGCCATGACATTGCCGCGCCGCACCGCGACGATCGGGCCGTCGGTGACATTCCCAGCGCGCGCAATCACCTCAACGCCCTCTCCCACCGACTCAACCCATGGGGCGCGGATGAAGACGGCGTGGAAGGGACCCCCGTCGAGACCCTCGACGTCCAGGTCCTCTTCGTAGGAGTCGACCTGACGGCCGAAGGCGTTGCGGCGCACGACCATGTCGAGCGCCCCAAAGAAACGCTGATCGTCACGGCCGTCCAGGATCGACGAGGCGAGCATGATCATGCCCGCGCACGTGCCGTACACCGGCATGCCGGAGGCGATGCGGTCATTAAGAGTGCCAAACAGGCCGAAAGACAGGAGGAGATTCGACATGGTGGTCGACTCGCCGCCCGGAATGACCAGCCCATCGACCTGGTCGAGTTCAGAAACCCTACGCACAAGCAGCGCGCGGGCGCCGGAATTTTCCAGCGCCCGCACGTGCTCTGCGACGTCGCCCTGCAGGGCGAGAACGCCGATGGTCACCATCCGCGCTCCGCGAGGCGGTGATCCACGGGCAGGTCGTCGACGTTAATGCCGACCATGGCCTCGCCCAGGCCACGCGAGACCTCGGCGATGACGGACGGGTCGTCGTAGAAGGTCGTGGCCTTGACGATGGCGGCCGCGCGCTTGGCGGGGTCACCGGACTTGAAGATGCCCGAACCGACGAAAACACCCTCGGCACCCAGCTGCATCATCATGGCAGCGTCGGCGGGGGTGGCGATGCCACCGGCCGTGAAGAGCACGACGGGGAGGCGGCCCTCACGGGCGACCTCGGCGACGAGCTCGTAGGGGGCCTGCAGCTCCTTGGCTGCGACGTAGAGTTCGTCCTCGGGCAGGGAGGTCAGGTGGCGGATTTCGTCGCGAATCTTACGCATGTGCGTGGTCGCGTTGGAGACGTCACCTGTGCCAGCCTCACCCTTGGAACGGATCATGGCCGCGCCCTCGTTGATGCGGCGCAGCGCCTCACCGAGGTTGGTCGCACCGCAGACGAAGGGAACCGTGAAGTTCCACTTGTCGATGTGGTGGCTGTAGTCGGCGGGGGTCAGCACCTCGGACTCGTCGATGTAGTCGACTCCCAGGGACTGTAGGACCTGCGCCTCGACGAAGTGACCGATGCGGGCCTTGGCCATGACGGGGATCGACACGGCTTCGATGATGCCTTCGATCAGGTCCGGGTCGGACATACGTGCCACGCCGCCCTGGGCGCGAATGTCGGCGGGGACGCGCTCGAGGGCCATGACGGCCACGGCGCCCGCGTCCTCGGCGATCTTCGCCTGCTCGGGGGTGACGACGTCCATGATGACGCCGCCCTTGAGCATCTGGGCCATGCCACGCTTGACCTGCGGGGTGCCGACCTCGCGCTTCGCGATGCTCTCGCTCATGGTCACTCCTGCTCTTCCAGCTGGGCACGAACCTCGTCTGAGAGGGACATGTTCGTGTAGATGTTCTGCACGTCGTCGGAGTCCTCGAGGACATCGATGAGCTTGTTGACCTTGAGGGCACCCTCGAGATCGAGCTCAACCTCGGTGGAGGCAACGAACTGAACTTCAGCGGAATCGTAGTCGATGCCGGCGTCCTGCAGCGCGCTGCGCACGGCGACAACGTCCTTGGGGTCGGATTCGATGACGAAGAGATCGCCAGCGTCCTCAACCTCTTCGGCACCGGCATCGAGGACGGCCATCATGATGGACTCCTCGTCCACGCCGTCGGCTGCGGGCACCTCGACGACGCCGCGACGCGAGAACAGGTAGGAAACCGAACCGGGGTCGGCCAGGGAACCGCCGTGGCGGGTGAAGCCCAAGCGCACGTCGGAGGCGGCGCGGTTGCGGTTGTCTGTCAGACACTCGACGAGGAACGCAACACCGTTGGGGCCGTAGCCCTCGTACATGATGGTCTCGTAGTTGGCGCCACCAGCCTCGGCACCAGAGCCACGCTTGACGGCGCGGTCGATGTTGTCGGCGGGAACGGAGTTCTTCTTCGCCTTCTGGATGGCGTCGTACAGCGTCGGGTTACCAGCGGGGTCGCCGCCGCCCGTGCGAGCTGCAACCTCGATGTTCTTGATGAGGCGCGCGAAGAGCTTGCCGCGCTTGGCGTCAATGGCGGCCTTCTTGTGCTTAGTGGTCGCCCACTTAGAGTGTCCCGACATCACTTCTCCCTGTTGGGTGGATAGATACCGGCATATTCTATCGCGTTGAGGCGCACCTTCCCTATGTGTGTGGCACTCACGTGGACAAACGTAAACACCGTCACAGGATCGGGGACGAGGCCGTAGCCGCCTCCCCGGGGCACATCACCTATCGGGTGGGCGGGGTGTAGAAGACCCGCACGGCGCACGTTCCGGGCGCGAGATCCTCCCACGCACCCTCGAAGGAGAGGACGAGGGCGGTGGCGGTGGGCACTCCCCTGTCGGCTGCCCCTCGATCCTCTTGGTGGGCGAGGATGTATCCGGCATAGGAGATGACGGGTTCGTGCCCGACGATCAGGCCGGTCTCGCCGGTGAAGGTGCGGGCTAGCTCGATGATCTCTTCCTCGCCGCCGTCGTAGATGGAGCGGTCGTGCCATGAATCGTCAGTATCGACGCGCGCGAGGATCGCTGCGAAGGTTTCGCGGGCGCGCTGTGCGTCGGAGGAGACAGCAACGTCGAAGGCACCGATCTCGCGGGCGAGGGTGACACCGAGGCGCGCGGCTTGGTCGCGTCCGGCCTTGGTGAGTGGGCGGGCGCGGTCGGGGTAATTGTAGGCAGCTTGCGCGTGGCGAACGAGGACGAGGGTTGGCATACTTCCAAGCGTAACCGCATCGGGAGGACACCATGGCTCTGGGAGTCGAAAGCGCGTCGGGTATCTGCTCGGCACGCGAATGCACGAACGCCGCGATCTATCGGATCGACTGGCGTAATCCGTCGATCCACCGCGCCCGCACAAAGACGTGGCTGGCGTGCGAGGAGCATCTGTCCTACCTGGAGGGCTACTTCAAGTACCGCTCGTTCCCCTACGAGGTCTCGCCCTTCGTGGCCCCCACCGCCGGACCGTCAGGCGACAAGAACCAGCCTCAGGCCCACTGATCGAGCGGGCGGTCGTTCCAGGTCAGGGCATGCAGGCCTTTGGCCAGCTCGGAGGCCGAGGCCGGGGCGAAACCGGGAGCCCACTCGAAGGTGGTCGTCCCCGTGTTCGACATGAAGTGCTTTAACACGAGGGACCCGTCAATTTCGGCCGACAGCCAGGTGGCCAGCAGGCGCGTGAGCGCACCGTGGATGACGAAGACGGCGACGGCGTCCTCCCCCGCCTGCTCGCGAGCCGCCAGTCCCACGCGGCGCACGGCCTCCAGGGAACGAGCCAGGGCCTCGCGCCCGCTCTCCCCGCCCGGCATCCGGTTGTCCAAGTCCCCCGCACACCACGACAGGGTCGTGCGCACGTACTCCATCTGCGAGGCGGGGTCTGAGGCCATCTCCAGGTCACCCGAGCGCAGCTCGCGAATCCCCGGACAGACGAGCGGCGTCAGCCCGTAGCGCGCAGCCAGCGGCGCGGCCGTCAGGCGCGTGCGATACAGACCGGACAGGGCGATAACGGTGGGAGGAGGCGCAACCTCGGATTCCCAGCGATCCGCGAGGCGGCGCGCCTGAGCCAGGCCCTCCTCGGTCAGGCCGAGGCCGGGGCGGACCGTGTCGAGGGCCCCCAGTCGGTTGGCGGGGGTCTGTCCGTGCCGTACCAGCACAATCTTCACTGCTGCTCCCAGAAAGCTCGTTCCATCACGTTGCGCGCCTGTCGTGCTGCGCGCAACCAGTCTTCTTCGAGGGCGGTTAGCCCACCGCTCCCGTACCCGAGGATAGCGGCAAGCGCGCTCAGCTCCGCGCTATCACGTGGCACAACGTCGAGCTTCACACCGCTCATGCGCCCGGTCGCCAAGGTGTTACCGGCGCGAATACGCGTGGCCAGGTCCCAGGCATTCAGGAGGATCTCAGCATCGGGTGCGGCCAGCAGCCCCGCGTCGCGCGCGACCGCAATGGCTTGCGTCGTGGAGGGGGTCCGCAGGGCAGGGAGGCGCGCACCGTGGCGCATCTGAATGAGCTGAATCGTCCACTCGACGTCGGAGAGTCCGCCGGGGCCGAGCTTGACGTGCCGGGCGGGCTCGCTGCCGCGCGGCAGACGCTCGTTTTCCATGCGGGCCTTGAGCAGTCGGATGTCACGCACCTCCGACTCACTCACCTCCCGGTAGGCCATGGATTCAAACAGGGCGCGGGCGCGCTCATCGAGGTCGCTCGATCCGATGGGACGGGCGCGCACGGCCGCCTGGCGCTCCCACGTGGAGGCCCAGCGCTGCGCGTACTCCTCGTGCGAGGCGATGGTGCGGCTCATCGGGCCATTCTTCCCCTCGGGGCGCAGGTCGAGGTCGACGACGATACCAAGCTGACTGGTCGCCGAACCGAGAAGCTTCTTGACTCGATTAACGATCGCAGTGGCGCTGGCCGCGGCCTCGGAGTCGGAGGCACCACCCACAGGTTCATGCAAGGCAATGACGTCGGCGTCGGAGGCATAAGAGCACTCGCGCCCGCCGTAGCGCCCCATCGCCACGAAGGTGACGTGGGCGCGCTCGCTCCCCCACCGCTCGGCTTCCTCCCGCCCCGCAATCGCGAGGGCTCCAAGCAGTGCGGCGTCCGTCGCGTCGGCAATGGCGTGCCCGCGCGGGTCAACTCCACCGAGTAGGTCGCTCATTGCGGCGCGCGTCAGCTCGCGGGTGCGCACCGCGCGCACGCGAGCGGCTGCTTCCGTCGCGTCCTCGTGGCGGTCGATGAGAGCGGCGACTTCTCGGGTGAGCCGCTGCGGCTCGCGCGGTGCCAGCTCCGCGTCGTCGTCCAGCCACGCCACGGCCTCGGGCCGCTTGGCCAGCGCGTCGGCGATCCACCGAGAGTTTGGCAGCATCGTCATCAGTCTGCGGGCGGCCATCCCCGAGTCGCGCAAGAGCGCCAGATACCAGTGCGACTCCCCAATGTCCTCGGACAGGACGCGGAAGTTGAGCAGGCCCATGTCAGGGTCAGCGCCGTTTGCCAGCCACGAGATGAATACGGGCAGGAGGTGGCGTTGGATCGCGGCGCGACGGCTCGTGCCCTGGGTGAGGGCCGCGATGTGCGTGAGGGCGCCGACGGGATCTCGATAGCCGATGGCGGCCAGTCGGTCGCGCGCGCCCTCGGCGTGCAAGGAGGCCTCATCCTCACTGAGGGATGCGGTAGCCGCGATGATCGGTCGGTAGAACACGTCCTCGTGCAGGGCGCGCACGTCAGCGCGCACTTCGTCGATGGCCGAGCGGATCGCGTCGGCGTCGGGGTAACGCGCCGGGTCCATGGCCCGCCCGAGGACGCGCAGGTCGCAGTCCTTGTCGGGAATCAGGTGGTTGCGGCGCATGCGCGGCAGCTGCGTGCGGTGCTCGACGGCGCGCAGGAAGCGGTAGCAGGAGGCGAGCTGGTCCGCGTCGGATCGGGCGATATAGCCGCCCTCGCGCAGCGCCTCGATGGCATCCAAGGTGGAGCGCACCCGCAGGAAGGCATCGGTACGTCCGTGAACCAGCTGAAGCAGCTGCACGGTGAACTCGACGTCGCGTAGTCCGCCGCGCCCAAGCTTCAGTTCACGTGAGGCGTGGGAGCGGGAGATGTTGTCTTCGACGCGGCGGCGCATCGCGCGCGCGGCCTCCACGAAACCCTCGCGTGCTGACGCGCTCCACACGTAGGGCTGCGCCGCCTCCTCGAAGGCGCGCCCCAGCTCTGGGTCGCCCGCGCACGCGCGTGCCTTGAGCAGAGCCTGGAACTCCCAGGTCTGCGCCCACTTGTCCCAGTACTGTCGGTAGGACTCAATCGTGCGCACGAGGACGCCGTTGCGCCCCTCGGGCCGCAGGTTCGCGTCCACGGTCCACAGCGGTGCCTGCGTGCCCGGCCCCGAGCACGCCGAGGCCGTGGCTGAGGCCAGGCGGGTTGCTTTCTCCAGGGCGCTTCGTTCGTCCCCGTCTTCCCCCGCCTCGGCCACGTAGATGACATCCACGTCGGAGATGTAGTTGAGTTCGCGCGCGCCCGTCTTGCCCATGGCGATGATCGCGAAGGGGACGGTGCCCTCAGGGTCGACGTCGCGGCGGGCCAGGGCCAGGCCCGCGTCGAGAGTGGCGTCCACCAGGTCCGCGATGCGCGCCCCCAAGCTCGGCATGATGTCCTCGGGGGTACCGCTCGTCAGGTCGTCGGCGGCCAGATGTAGCAGCACGCGCCGGTAGGCGGCGCGCAAGTCGTCGGCGGTGGCTTCCCGCGCGGCCACCCACACACCGCGCCCGACAGTGCGGACTCCCACGGCCTCGTACAAGACCTCCCGAGGATCACCCGGATCCTCATTAATCGCAGCCGCGCGGGCAGGATCAGCGATGACGTAATCACCCAACCACTGGCTCCCACCCAGGATCGCGCACACGCGACGACGAGCGCGCTCATCTCGGCTCAGCGCATCGACGAGGCCGGGGTCCGCCTCGCGCAAACGCACCGCCTGCAGCAGGGCCTGGTCAGGATCGGCCGACGCACTCAGATCCCCCACCCATGACTGCCCCGCAGGCAGTTCCTCCAGGAACGACAGGGCCCGGCGCGCGTCGAGGAAGCCCGCGACCCGCAGATCATCGGGGATCACCGGGGAACAACCTTCAGGAATTGCTCAAGTTCCTGTCGCGTGATCTGCTGGCGGTACTCCGTCCATTCCTTGCGCTTGTTGCGGATGACGTAGTCAAAGACCTGCTCGCCCAGCGTGGAGGCCACAAGCTCCGACTTCTTCATCTCGCGCACCGCGTCCGACAGGGAGGTCGGCAGGGCGTGGATACCCATCACCTGGCGCTCGCGATCCGACAGATCCCACACGTTATCCTCGGCCTCCGGCATGAGTTCCATCTTCTTCTCGATGCCGTCCAGGCCAGCCGCGATCATAACGGCAAAAGCCAAGTAGGGGTTTGCACTCGGGTCGGGAGCGCGGTACTCGATACGCGCCGACGCGCTCTTCTTCGGCTTATAGAGCGGCACGCGCACGAGAGCGGAACGATTCAGGTGGCCCCAACACACATAGGACGGGGCCTCTCCCCCACCCCACAGGCGCTTGTAGGAGTTAACGTGCTGGTTCGTGATCGCCGCTATGTCGCCGGCGTGCGCAAGCAGGCCCGCGATGAAGCGGCGACCCGTCATGGAGAGCCGGTACTGACCCGACGGCGAGAAGAACGCGTTCTCCTCACCCTCGAAGAGCGAGAGATGCGTGTGCATGCCCGACCCCGGGTGCTCAATAAAGGGCTTCGGCATGAAGGTGGCGACCAACTCCTCACGCAGGGCCACCTCCTCGATGACCGTACGAGCTGTCATAATGTTGTCGGCCGCGCGCACCGGGTCCACCGCACGCAGGTCGATCTCGTTCTGGCCGGGACCTCCCTCGTGGTGAGAGAACTCGACGGGGATCCCCATATCCTCCAGCATGCGCACCGCGCGTCGCCGGAAATCATTAGAGTCCCCGCGCGCAACGTGATCGAAATAGCCCGCCTGATCGACGGGCACCATGCGTTCAGGGGTGACGGGCTGACGCAGCAGGTAGAACTCGATCTCGGGGTGCATCATGACGCGGAAGCCCGCGTCGGCGGCGCGCTCGACAACGCGCTCGAGAACGCCGCGCGGATCCGAGGGCGCCGAGCGGCCATCGGGCATGAGGACGTCGCAGAACATGCGCGCGACGGGATCCTCGTTGGAACGCCAGGGCAACAGCTGAAAGGTCGAGGCATCGGGCATGAGCAGCATGTCGGACTCAAACACGCGGGTGAGGCCCTCAACAGCCGAGCCGTCGAAACCGATGCCCTCGGCGAAGGCGTCCTCCAGCTCGCCCGGGTCAATCGAAATCGACTTCAGGACGCCAGCGACGTCCGTAAACCACAGCCTGATGAAACGGATGTTCTTCTGCGCGACCTCGCGCAGCACGTGCTCCTGATGCGAATCCACCGGTGTCCTCCCCTTGAATAGACGACGGGCCGACCGCAGGGACTGCGGTCGGCCCGGCATAGGCTCCAGTCTACTTGCCCAGACCGAAACCCTTCGAGATGGATTCCAGTGCGCCGGTCAGATCGGACGGAACCATCCACAGCTTGGACGCCTGTCCATCCGCGATCTTCGGCAGCATCTCCAGGTACTTGTAGGAGAGCAGCTCAGGGGTGGCCTTGCCCGCGTTGATTGCGGAGAAGACCGTCTGGATCGCCTCGGCCTCACCCTGCGCGCGCAGGATCTGCGCCTGGCGAGCGCCCTCGGCCTGGAGGATCAGCGCTTCCTTCTGACCCCTGGCCTGCAGGATCTGAGCCTCCTGCTGGGCGGAGGCAGCCAGAACAGCGGCCTGCTTGGCACCCTCAGCCTTCTTGATCTGGGCCTCACGCTCAGCCTCAGCCGTCAGAATCGTCGCTCGCTTGGTGCGCTCCGCCGTGATCTGCTGCTCCATGGCAGCCAGGACGCGCGGCGGCGGCTCAATGGACTTGAGCTCCACGCGGGTCACGCGGATACCCCACGGACCTGTGGCCTCGTCGAGGACGCCGCGCAGCTGCTTGTTGATCGACTCGCGCGAGGTCTGGGTCTGCTCCAGATCGAGGGAGCCAATCAGGTTACGCAGGGTCGTCGCAGTCAGCTGTTCGATTGCCTGTAGGAAGTTGGCCACCTCATAGGTAGCACTGCGCGGATCCGTAATCTGAAAGTAGATGACGGAGTCAATCGACACCATCGCCTGGTCGGCGGTAATGACAGGCTGAGGCGGGAAGTTCGCAACCTGCTCGCGCAGGTCGATACGAGCGGCGACGCGATCCACGAAAGGAACGAGGAGGTGGAAACCCCCCTTCATCACGGCCTGGAAACGTCCCAAACGCTCAACGACGTACGCCTGCGACTGCGGAACGATCCGAACTGCACGGACAAGCGACACAACAACAAAGATAACGAAGGCAAGGATCACGATAACCGCGACGTTGCCGATGAGTTCTGCTGACCTCAATGCATCTTTCCTTTCATACTTCTCATACTTCGAAGCCGACAGGTCGAGCCTATCGGTAGACGGGACCCGCAGGCGGCTGGGCAAGAGGCTGCTGCGTCAGGCTGAGAGCACTGACAACGGCGGTCGCACCATCAATACGATCAACGCGCACCTCAGTACCAGCGGGCAGCTCCGGTCCTTCGGTTCGCGCGCTCCATTCACCGCCAGAAAACTGGATGCGTCCATGACGCTCGCCCACTGTCTCGGTGACGTAACCACTCTTGCCGATCAGGCGGTCCGTGTTGCTGGGAACGTAGTTGTTCGACCGTTCGATCCGTCCCTTCAAGAAGGGACGCAACACAACCAGGAGAGCAACAGACACGACAATGAAGACGATCAACTGAACCATCAGATTCGCGCCACATGCTGCCGCAATACCGGCGGCGAGAGCACCAATCGCGAGCATCAGGAACACGAAGCTCACGCTCATGACCTCGATAATGCCGGACACAAGGGCCGCCAAAATCCACAACCACCAGGTACTCATCGCCCTGCCTCTCTTACTCGGTCACACCGCGCGCCCACCAGCGACCATCGGTGCGACCGGCGAGCAACGGCATGCCATAGACCTGCGACAGATTGACACCCGTCAGTATGTCCTCGATGGGACCCTGATGAGTAATCTGCCCCTGCGACATGATCGCGCAGTGCGTCACGCCGTCAGGAATCTCCTCGATCTGGTGGGTCACCAGGACGATCTGCGGAGATTTCGAACCCTTTATGATCTCAGAAAGCGCGGCAATGAGCAACTCACGAGCTCCCAGGTCGAGACCGGAGGTGGGTTCGTCGAGAACGAGCACCTCCGGGTCGGTCATGAGTGCGCGCGCGAGAAGCACGCGCTGCGCTTCACCCTCCGACAGCGTGGAGAATTCGCGCTGGGCGAGGTGGGCGACGCCGAAGATCTCCATGAGCGCGCGCGCACGCTGATCGTCGACCTCCTCGTATTCCTCATCGTGAGCGACAGCAAGACCCCAGGCTGCGCTGCGCACGGTGTCCAACACCGACTGCGTAGGGACGATCTTTGCCGCCACGGCAGCCGAGGCCAGGCCGATGCGCGTCGCCACCTCAGCGGGATCCGCGTTCGCGAGATCCGTATCGGACAGGCTCACCTCGCCCGAATCCGGCGAAATCCGGCCCGAGGCAACGCGAGCGAGGGTCGTCTTGCCCGCACCGTTGGGGCCGACGATGACCCAATGCTGGCGTGGACGCGTCGACCACGACACGTCGGACAGGACCTGTGTGTCTCCTCGTTGAAGCGACACATGAGAGAGATTTAGGACGTAAGTCATGCGTCTAGCCTAGTCGTGTTGAACACCGCGCGCGTCTCAGACGAGCGAACGATACAGATCAGCGGTCTTGACGCCGATAGCTTCCCAGGAGAAGTGCTCGCGCGCGCGCACGAGGCCCGCTTCGCCCATACGGCGACCCAGCTCGGGATCATCCAGGACGCGGACGAGACGGTCAGCCATGTCGCGCTCGAAGGTCTCCGGGTCAAGCGGGGTACCAGTGCCGTCCTGCACCTGTTCGATGGGGACCAGGTAGCCGGTCTCGCCATCGACGATGACGTCGGGGATACCGCCGGTCGCGGTACCGACGACGGGCAGACCGAGCGCCATCGCCTCCAGGTTGACGATGCCGAGGGGCTCGTAAACCGACGGGGTGATGAAGACCTGAGCGGCGGAGAGGATTGCCGCAACCTCGGGCTGCGGGAGCATCTCGGAGATGAGCACGACGCCGGTGCGAGTGGCGCGTAGCTCAGCGACCAAGGCCTCCACCTCAGCAGCGATCTCAGGGGTGTCAGGAGCACCGGCGCATAGTACGAGCTGGACGTCATCGGGCAGCAAGCGGGCGGCACGTAGGAAGTAGGGCAGGCCCTTCTGGCGGGTGATGCGGCCGACGAAGACGACGGTGCGGCGGGTCGGGTCGATACCGTGCTCGGCCAGCACGCGAGCGCGCAGCTCGTCACCGGCCTCACCCTCGGGCGCATGCCACTTGTTCAGGTCAATACCATTGTGGATCACGTGCACGCGCTCGGGATCAACAGACGGGTAGCAGCGCAGAATATCGTCGCGCATGCCGTTGGAGACGGCGACAATAGCGCTGGCAGCCTCGTAAGCGGTCTTCTCCACGTAGGAGGAGAGGCGGTAGCCACCGCCGAGCTGCTCGGCCTTCCAGGGGCGCAGAGGCTCAAGGGAATGGGCGGAGATGACGTGTGGGATGTCGCTGAGGAGCGAGGCGACGTGGCCCGCGAAGTTGGCGTACCACGTGTGGGAGTGCACCAGGTCCGAACCCTCACACGCGGCGGCAATCTCAAGGTCAACGCCGAGGGTTCGCAGCGCTGCGTTAGCACCCTCCAGCTGGGGCAGGTCCGAATGGCCGGTCACCCCCGGATCGGCTCCGTCGGTTCCGGGTTCACGAGGGCCATCGAAGGCCTGCACTCGCAGGTCATCGACAAGGCCGCGCAGCACCTTGGCCAACTCGAGAACATGGACACCGGCTCCGCCGTAGACGTGGGGCGGATATTCGCGGGTGAGCAGATCAACGCGCATGATGTGGTCCTTCCGACAGTGGCGACGCGTGTAACACATAGTATCCGAAATCACGGGGATCGAAATCGAAACGAGACGGTGTAGCAATCGATGCACATCTGTAATACAGTGTGACCACACCCACGGACCTGCGTCGATGCGGGTCTCACACGACCAACGAAGAGGTGCCGTATGGCAAAGAACCACGTTCTAGCGATTGTTCTTGCGGGCGGTGAGGGTAAGCGTCTGATGCCGCTGACAGCGGACCGCGCAAAGCCTGCCGTTCCGTTTGGAGGTCATTTCCGTCTGATCGATTTCGCGCTGTCGAATATCGTGAATTCCGGATACCTCAAGATCGTTGTGCTGACTCAGTACAAGTCGCACTCTCTTGACCGCCACGTCACGAAGACCTGGTACACCTCTCCCCTGCTCGGCAACTTCATTGCCCCCGTTCCGGCTCAGCAGCGTCGCGGGCCGCACTGGTACCTGGGCAGCGCGGACGCTATCTACCAGTCGCTGAACATCGTGGATGATGAGCAGCCCGAATACATCGTCATCATCGGCGCGGACAACATCTACCGTATGGACTTCTCGCAGATGGTCCAGCACCACATCGATTCGGGTCTGCCGGCGACGGTCGCAGGCATTCGCCAGCCGATCGAGCTCGCTCCCGCACTGGGCGTTATCGACGGTGAGGGTGGTGTCGTCAAGAACTTCTTGGAGAAGCCCCAGCACGCCGAAGGCCTGCCGGACGACCCCACGAAGGTCCTCGCCTCGATGGGCAACTACGTCTTCACCACCAAGGACCTGGTCCACGCGCTGCGTGAAGATGCTAAGGACCCCGATTCGAAGCACGACATGGGTGGCAACATCATTCCGTGGTTCGTCTCGCGCGGTGAGTGCGGCGTCTATGACTTCCAGGACAACGATGTGCCGGGTTCGACCGACCGCGACCGCGATTACTGGCGCGACGTTGGTACGCTGGACGCCTACTACGAGGCGAACATGGACCTGATCTCGGTGCACCCGGTGTTCAACCTGTACAACCGCGAGTGGCCGACGATGACGATGATCGACGGCTCGCTGCCTCCCGCGAAGTTCGTGTACGGCGACCAGGATCGACTGGGCCATGCAATCGACTCGTTTGTCTCCCCAGGTGTCATCGTCTCCGGTGGCGAGATCGTGCGCTCGATTGTCTCCCCGCACACCTACGTCCATTCGTGGGCTCAGGTTGAGGACTCGGTCGTCATGCACGGCACGCGTATCGGTCGCCACTCGAAGGTCGTCAAGACGATTCTGGACAAGAATGTCGTCGTCGAGGAAGGTGCCGAAGTCGGCGTGGATCTCGCCCGCGACATCGAACGCGGCTACACGGTCACCGAGTCCGGTATTACGGTCGTTCCCAAGGGGACGGTCGTCACCAAGTGAGCATGACTCACCATCTCGATGAGCCGGGTGCCCCACTGCTGTTCGCCAGCGGGGCACCCGGCCTCGTTGTTACTGACGTTGATTCGACGCTAATCACCCAAGAGGTCATCGAAGAGCTGGCCGAGGTCGCGGGCACACGGGAGCGGGTCGCTGAGATTACGTCTCGAGCGATGAATGGCGAACTCGATTTCGCTGAGTCGCTGCGTGAGCGAGTTGCGACACTGCGCGGTGTTCCCGATTCTGTGTTCGGTGATGTCCTCGCGACCATCACGACAACGAAGGGTGCGCGCGCACTTATCGACGCCGTGCACGCCGCTGGTGGGCATTTCGGCGTCGTCTCGGGCGGGTTTGAAGAGGTGGTCGCTCCCCTCGCGGCCTCCCTCGGCATCGACTTCTACGCCGCGAACCGGCTGGAGGTCGAGGACGGCGTTCTCACGGGCCGCGTGCTGGGGCGTATCGTGACCTCCCAGGTCAAGGTCGAATGCCTACGTGAGTGGGCCTCGTCCCTGGGTGTGTCCATGGCGCGCACGGTCGCAATCGGAGACGGGGCGAACGACATCCCCATGATGGACGAGGCCGGGGTCGGGATCGCTTTTTGCGCGAAGCCCGCGGTACGTGAGCGGGTGTCGGTCCAGCTCAACGTACCTGACCTGTCGCTCGCGATCACTCCGCTGGGACTCTCCCGCGCCTAGACTGCCTTAGGGTTCGCGGGTGTCGGTCAGCTCAATGAGCTGGCCATCCCAGCCGTCTTTCCAGACGTGCGCAAACTCGAGGATCTGCGCGGGGTAGATTTCTCCGTCGATGGTTGCCGCGGCCTCGTCGATATCCCACCAGCGTTGCGTGTCAATGACGGAACGTTCCAGCTCGGTCCATCCATCCCGACTGAGAGTGGTTGAAGGGGCGTGCGCGATGAAGAACCACTCGTCTTGGCGAGCGGTAACGGCCAGGAAATCGAACTCGGCGGTCCGGTAGAGAACGGGACCGACCAGATCGGATGTTTCCAAGCGAATTCCGGTCTCTTCGAACACCTCGCGCACGGCGGCTGCGCGGGGGTCTTCCCCCTCCTCAATGCCACCACCGATCGTGAACCACCAGGCACGCTCGGGCTGCTCCTCGTCGTGCCCCATGGCCAGCAAGACACGTCCGTGGTCGTCAAAAAGGAGGACGCGGGCGGCCTCCCGATGGGGGTAGCCGTCCGCGTCCACAGGCCAGTCGAGTGCGCTCATGCCTCCAGCGTAGCGCGACGACGACGCACTCCCCAGACGAGGAGGGTGATCGCCACTGCTGTCACCGGCAACTCGATCGCGCCGTAGGTGAGGTTCCACGAGTCCTCGGGCGCAAGGAAGCCCACTCCGTTCGCCTGCGCGTGCAGGAGCGCGGCACCTACGAAACCGCCACACACTGCAACAATCCCGACGAACGCGTTTCTCGCGCGCAGGAGCGCCCAAGCCAGGAAGTAGGCGAAGACTCCCGTGTAGATCGCATGCCCAAAGCCACCCAGCACCCCACGGATCAGAAAGGCTTGCCCCAGTCCGCCCATGCCGTCTTCAAGCGCGCTCACGTAGTAGCCAATGTCTTCGCCCCACGCGAAGCCGAGACCGACGAGTCCACCCAGAACAGCCCCCTGAGCGGGGTGCTGCAGAGTCCTGCGAGCTGCAAGGATCAACATGAGTGCACCGATACCCTTCGCGGTTTCCTCAATGAGTGGTCCGCTCACGACTGACGTCATGACATCCGTGGTCTCCCCGCCTAGCGACGTCGCTTGAACGGCAGCGTCAGTCACGCCGTTGCCAATGCCGGCAATGATGAGCGCACCTCCAGTCCCCCACATGAATGCCGCAATCCACGACAGAACCGATGGAGCGAATCGCACTAGCCACACGAAGAAGACGAGGCCGACGAACGCGCTCACGCACGAGGCACTCACAGCTAGCGCCGCCGTAGAGGTGGTGACACCATAAATCGCACCGATCACTTCGTGGGCCATCGTCGGGATCCCGACGATGATCAGGATGACCGAGCACACGGTGAGAGCCCGAGACGAGGCACGGACATGTTGAGCATTAGTCACGTATGTTTCCTTTCTGTCGGCGCAATCATGGCCGCTCCTCCTGTGCATCCTCTGTGAGAAGCTGGTGAAGCGGCCATGATGCGGCACGTCAGAATCGTCGCATACCTGTGAGCTTCATGAAGATCTTGCGTTGTGAGGTTGCTTCCTTCGCGAGCTCTCTCGATTCTTCGATGCGTGCCTGCTCGGGACCACGATTCTTCATGACAACCTGGTGCAGGCCGAGTGTGGTAAGCGCGTACATGAACTGCTTCATTGCCTTCTTCGCCAACGGCCCACCGTTGGACGCCCAGGCCAGGGCGGCACGGCGTGAGCGAGGATCGCACACCATCTGGATCTCACTGGGGACGATCCACCCCTGGGCCACGTAGGGCATGAGGCCCGCTGCGGCGTCGCGTCGTTCGCGCTTCATCGCCAGCGCGATGAACAGGAACCACAAGAGGAACAACGGGACGTGGATGAAGATGTAGAAGGTGTCGAACAGTTCATCGTCACCCCCAGACAGGACGGCAGTGCCGTTCCACGTCGCGTGCAGGAGCATACCCGTGAACCAGCCGAGCGCCACTGCACCACATCCGGCGGCGGCCGAGCGGGCGCGTGTGACCGCCCACCCCGTCGCCCAGCCCATGCAGCTCGTGTACATCACGTGGCCGAAGACACCCATGACGACACGTTGGAAGAACATCTGCCCGAGGTCACCGTCCGTCAAAACTGCTCTCACAAAGTAGGTGAAGTCCTCGACAACCAGGAATCCACAGGCGGCGAATCCGGCGTAGACAAGTCCGTCGATGGCAGATGAAATGTGTGTACGGCGAGCCCACACGATAACGAGAACGCCGAGGCCCTTCAACAGTTCTTCGACCACCGGCGCACCGACAACGACGGAGAAAATCATTCCCTGGACTTCGTCACCCGTTTGTTCAGTGACGGAATACTGAACAAATTCATTTCCCATGATTCCGAAGAAAATGGACACGCCACCGCCCCACGCCAGCGCGGCAAGCTTCATCCCCAGGGGTTCGGGTTCGAATCGGTCGATGAACAGAAGTACCGAGACGACGATAGCAAGAGGAACGATGCACAAGATAGCGAGGAAGACCGTCACAATCGGGCCACTGGCCTGAAGGAAACCCAGTACACCGACGAGCATGAGCGCTGCTCCCGCACCGGCAACGACCGACTCGAAGATCGGCAGGGGTTTTTTCTTCGGCTTGGGCACCGACCACACCTGGGCGGTACGGGGCGCGAGCGTCGGATACTGCGCAGTCTTCGGCCCCGGCATCGAGGGGCCGGACTCGACAAAGGCCTGGAACCTGGGGCTGAATTGCCCCTCAGCGGCATTGCGCGTGGAGGGCGAAGAGACCGGGGTGTTCGATCCACTGCTCGGCGGCGTGCGCGGCGTCGGGTTAGAGGGTGCCTCGGGGCCGGATTCCTTCGTCGCATCGGTGGCAGATTCCTGCGCTATCTCGGGTGCGGACAGGGTATTCGGAGTATCCTCGGGCCACTGCGGCCCTGTTTCGCCGAGAGGAATACTGCGATCCGTGTGTACGGAGGACGGGGCCTTCGTAGATTCATCTGCAGTGGTTGTCTGTGTGCCGACGGGAGATTCACGTGTCTGCTCCGGATGCTGCGGGAGAGGCTCCCCAAGGGGAAGACTCCGGGCGGCTCCCACAGGGGACGAGGCCGGGGCTTGGCCACCCGCAAAGGGAGCCTGCGGACCACCAACAGGACGCCCGCCCATACCCATCGGCCCCTGCGGACCACCAACGGGACGCTGCCCCATACCCATCGGAGCCTGCGGACCACCAACAGGACGCTGCGGTCGGATTTCAGGGTTCTGCGGCATGACCGTCGTCTCGGGCAGGAACGCAGCAGAGCGTCCCGGAGCGGCAGTCGGGTTCTGCGGCATGACCGTCGTCGCCTCCGAATCCACACCCGAACGACGCGGCAACGGACCAGGACGCTGCGGCATGACCGTCGTCGCCTCCGAATCCACACCCGAACGACGCGGCAACGGACCAGGACGCTGCGGCATCACGGTCGTCGCCTGCTGATCGACAGCCGGGGATTGAGGAGCGGAAGGAACTCCACCGCCGCCGGGCACCGGCGTTGCTTTGCCTGCACCCGTACGCTTAAGGCCACCGTTTTGGCCAAGGTCACCTGCGCTCGGACGCCTACGCTCCGATAGCGGAGTCACAGCGCTTTCGGCGAAGCGCTGGGCAGCCGAGGCTGACAAAGCGACCTGCGAGTCGGGGGATTCGTGCTGAGCAGCCGATCCTTGGTCTGTCTGTCGGGATTCTGTCACGATCAGTCCTTCCGTACTCAGACGTTCCGCGTGCGTGCGGTCACGGCTTGGGAGACAACATTTTGTTGATCGGCGATGGATGTTAGGCGAAGGAATTCCCTTCGATTCTCCACTACCGTCGCAAGTTTCTGGCGGTCAGCATCGATACGCGCCGGGTCAGGTCCGTGCTTAGCCATGATGCATTGGTCAAGTCCAAGAGAAGCGAGGTTTGCCAGGAAGGAACGCATCGCGCGAGTTGCATCGCGCCCACCTCGCGTTGACCACTTAATAGAGGCCTTCTGCACGCGCTTGTCTGTGGCCATCGTCACCTCGCCTGGGAGCACCCATCCGGTGCGTACATAGGGGACCAAGCCCTTGCGGATTTTCGCTCGCTGCTGGCTTGTTGCTCTCAGCAGCAGGAGCGCCCACAGGATGAAGCCGGGTACATAAATGACACCGTACATGGTATAGAATCCCCGGTCGCCGAAATATGCTGCGCTGCCATTCCACGTCAGATGGATGAGCATGGCACACACCCAAAAGATCGTGACGATGCCAGCCCTCATCCATCCGTTCTTGAACGAGAGCAGGGCCAGAGCCAAACCGATTCCGGTCATGGATGTTGCCATCACGTGCAAGAACGGACTCATCAGGCCGCGCAGAGCGACCAGCCACAGAAGGTGCGCCGTTCCCTCTGGTTCTCCGCGCAGGTAGTAGAGGATGTCTTCTGTGAACATGAAGCCAGCTGCTGACAATCCCCCGTAGATGGCACCATCGAGGACGGAGTTGATGTTGGTGCGACGAACGACGACGATGATGATCACGCCGATGGCTTTGAGGGTTTCCTCGACGAGGGGAGCGACGAAGGTTGTGGACAGAGCGTTCGCCGTATCAAAGTTGCCGAGTGAATAGTCTAGGTTCTTGCCCAGCGCAGTATTCACGATGCCAGAGGACAGGGTTGCGATGCCCGCGCCCCACAAAAACACTGCGACCTTGGTTTTCCATGGCTCGGGGGCCCACCGGTCCAGGCGGTGCAGGAACGCGAGAACGATCCCCAGGGGAATGAGGGCAAGCAGAGTAGTTTTCACGAGTGCCAGGTAGCTCGATGCCACCGGCGAGAGGAAGAAAACGGTTAGGCCGATCAGGCCGATAATCCCGGCAGCGGTCAGGACGATTTCAAGCCAGGGGAAGGAATGCTGAGCCTTCGGTGGCTGCCACACGGGAGCAGCTTCGTCGGGCGCGGGCGAACCAATGCTGCTGGCCTCACCGATGGCGGTGGCACTGAGCTTCTTGAGCCGGTAGTCTTCGCCCGGCCCTCCCCAATGGGCGCGTCGCATATCAGTATCCTCGTCCGCCAATGTGTGTATCGTCGTCAAAGTCAATGGGTTCCGGTATCGGAGCGCGCCCAGCGAGCCTGAGCAATTTTACCATTCGTGCGGAACGCAGGGCCCGAACCCCCGCGACGTCAACGTTGTGCACATTTCGCGTCAATTCGATGCGGTAGCAGGTTGCGTCGAGAGCCTCGAGGCGAGCGGCGGCCTGCGGATCCGAGGTTATTGAGCAACGCACCTCAGGAGTGAGCGTGTCACGGATGGCGCGTGATAGCGCCGACGCTCGTTCCAATCGTGCCGTGACCTCCACACGATCTCCCCTACGCGAGGCCGTGGTTCGTCGGTCGAGGCCATCGGTCGTTAGCTGGTCACCGTCGTCGTGGATGGAGGCGCGCGCGACGTCACGCATAGCCTCGGCCTCTCCCCCATTGAAAGGAGCAGTCTGTGCCAGGAGTGAGGCTTCGGAGGCACGGCGCAACAGCAGACGTGAGAGCGCGTCGCGCGAGGCGATAATGCGCTGGTGCAGACGGTCGAGCCTGCGTGCCCGACTGATCGCTGCTCCGACGCTGATTGCGAGCGCGACGAGGACGAGGACAATGGCGAAAAGAACCCAAGCGGACAGTGAGATCACGACAGCGATTCTCCTCGCTTTTTATGACGACGGAACAGATGACGCGTCCGGCGCGGACCGGAGGTTGCGGGACTACCCATGTCGATGGCCAGTTTGTATACCTCGAAAACCTTGTCTGCGACGACCTCCCAATCGTATTGAGCCGATGAGCGCTGGCCGGCGTTGGCCAGCGCGTCGAGCCGCGCCGGATCCCCCAGCAGGTCAATGAGGGTAGCCGCCAAGGCCTCGGAGCTGCCTGTCTCGAAGAGGGCACCCGCGCGCCCATCCTCCAGGACCGCGCAAAAGGCCGGAATGTCGGAGGCAACGACTGCGGTGCGCGCGGCCATCGCCTCGACCAGAACGATGCCGAAGGACTCGCCTCCCGTCTGCGGAGCGACGTAGACGCTCGCGCCCGCCAACAGGGATTCCTTCTCCTCGTCGCTAATGCCACCCAGGAAGGATACTGATTCGCCGAAACGAGCCACGGCCTCGCGACAATCGGGGGCGTCTCCCCGGCCAGCGATCAGGAAACGCGTGCCCGGGAAGCGCGCGAGGACAGTGTCGATTGCTCCGACGAAGATACTCAGCCCCTTACGTGGCTCGTCGAGACGCCCAAGGAACACGACGACAGGACGCTCCTCGGTGGCAACCCACTGAGGAAGGGGCGTCGCCGTGCGGAACGAGGCAGTCTCCACACCATTCGGGATGATGACTGCGTCACCACCATGGTGTTCGATGAGAGTGCGCCGTGCCTCCTCGGACACGGCGATGCGCACGCCAATGCGCTCCATGTAAAGCCTCATCGGGGCCGAGGCAATGGCGCGGGAAACCGAACGACCGAGCGCCGCGTGGAACGTGCCGACCAGCGGGGCGCGCGAGATCATCGCTGCCGCCATCGACACCGACGGCACAACGGGTTCGTGCACGTGGACAACGTCAAAGTCGTTCTCCTCCAGCCAGCGCCGCGTGCGCGTCATCGTCGTTGGCTTCACCGAAATGTTGGCAACAGAACCGTTGAAGGGAACTGATACCGAGGAGCCTGCGGATGTGATCCACTCGGGCAGGTCACGTGACGTTGACGGCGTCAGGACGCGCACGTCGTGGCCGCGTGAGCGGAGTTTGAGGGCAAGGTCGCGAATGTGGAAACCCACTCCCCCGGGAACGTCCCACGAATAGGGGTTCACGATCCCGATCTTCATCGATTCTTCCTCTCGTGCTCGGCCCGGGCACGGGCTAGGCGCTGGGGGTCCAAGTCGTCGATGAACACCCGCTGCATCATGTGCCAGTCTTCGGGTTTATCCGCCATCATCGCGGCGAACGCGCTGACCCACGCCTGTGTCAGTGCCTCCACGCGGTTGACACCGGGGGCGAGATCGGCTGGGACGGCGATGGGACCCACGCAGCGCACGCGCACGTCCGCCCCCGCCGGTGACTCGTTCTCGTAGGTAATGCACGCCGCGAAGAGTGGGCGTTCCAGCTTCAGCGCGAGGGCTGCGGGGCCGGCTGCGACGAGCGCGCGTCGCGTGCCTAGGTCCACTTCGATGCCAGAGCCGGAAATATCCCGGTCGGCCAGGAGGGGCACAATGACACTGCGTCCGCGTACGCGCTCGACGAGGGTAGCGAACACCGAGTCACCCTTGCCGACGCCGATGACTTCCATTCCCAAACCCTCGCGCAGGGCAACGAAACGCTGGAACAACGAACGCGGCTCGACCTTCTCAGCCACCGTGACGATTGTTCGCCCGTTCGCACACACCCATGCCCCCGCGCGATCCCAACTGCCCGAGTGCCCCAGGGCCAGAACGACCGGGCCGTCGACGCTGGCTGCGACGAGTTCCCCGAAGCCTTCGAAAGTGATGCCCTCTGCCAGCGGTGCCCCACGTCGCGAACCGAGCATGAGCTCCTCGGCGTAGTTGCGAATATGCGAGCGAACAGCGGCAACGACCAGCTCCTCCGCTGGCTCGCTACCAGTGAGCCGAGCCATATTGGCACGCAGACGTGCGATGGACGCTCCCCCACGCCGCGCCGCGATCCCAGCTCCGACGTAGGCCGCGCGCATGACGAGGCCGAGCGGAAGGCGGGGAGCAACAGTGAAAGCTACGGACAGGAGGGAAAAGGTCACTGGGTTCCCTCGTCGATGTGACGCGCAGTGAACCAGATGCGCTAGCAAACGGTCACGAAGGATGCGAACGCCACCCAGGTTAGGCCGACGGCCAGCACCCACTCGGGTGCTCCCAGGCTCATGATTATCGCCGACCCCATACCAACGATCAGGCGATCCGTGCGCTCGGCAATACCGAGTTTGGCGACGACACCGACCGATTCCGCGCGTGCACGCGCATAGGGCACAGCAGCCGCACCGATGATCGAGCAGATACCCGCGATGATCACCCATGTACGCACAGGGGAATCAGCCATGCGGAAGATCGCGAAAGCAGTCAGCGATCCGAAGACCGCGCCGTCGGCGAGCCGGTCAAGCGTCGAATCCAGGAAGGCACCGAAGCGCGTTCCGCCGGTCGTCATACGCGCCAGCGTTCCGTCGACCGAATCGCCGAACATCACGACCGCCAGGGCGATGCCCCCCTGCCAGATCCACCCCCGCGGGATACAGACGACCGCGACGGCCACGGACGCGACCGTCCCAGCCACCGTCACCATGTTCGGGGTCACGCCCATGCGCGCGAGCACGCGAGCCAGGGGCGTGAACACGGCCTTGGTGATTGATCGTCCGTGGTTGCCGAGCATCAGCCCTCCTTCGGCCAGGCGGCGGCGAGCCGGGCGCGCGCGTCCTCAAGTAGTTCAGGCACAGCCTTCGTGCGCGCGATGATGGGGAGGAAGTTCGCATCCCCCGCCCACCGAGGCACGACGTGCTGGTGAAGGTGAGCGGCAATGCCTGCACCCGCGACCTCACCCTGGTTCATGCCCAGGTTGAAGCCGTGCGGTCCGGCAACCTCGCGGCTGACCCGCATGGCGGTAGCCGTCAGTTCTCCCAGCTCCACGCGCTCGGCGTCGGTCAGCTCCGTGTAGTCGGACACGTGACGGTACGGGCACACCAGCAGGTGGCCTGAGTTGTAGGGGAACAGGTTCATGAGCACAAAGCAGGTGGCCCCTCGGTGAACGATGAGTCCCTCGTCGTCAGCTTTGCCCGGCGCACTGCAGAACGGGCAGGTCCTGTCGCTCGCATCGGCTGGTTTACCTTCTCCGTGGATGTAGGCCATCCGGTACGGGGTCCAGAAACGACCGAAGCCGTCCGGGACGCCCGCGAGCTCGCGGGCGTCCTCGGTGGGCAACGGTTCGGGGTGTGTGCCCGGCTCCGTCATGGTGCTCACGCCTCGTCGAGGCCGTCGATCTGGTCGGCGTTGTTGCGCTGCTCGATGTGCGAGACGATCAGCTCGACGGCGCGATCAACGGCAACGCCGTTGTGCTGCGAGCCGTCACGCAGGCGGAAGGACACGGCCCCGGCCTCGACGTCCTCGCCGCCGGCGATGAGCGTGAAGGGGATCTTGTCCTTTGAGGCGTTGCGGATCTTCTTGCCGAAGCGGTCATCCGACAGGTCGGTCTCGACACGTACGCCGCGCTCGCGCAGCTTGGCGGCAACGTCCTTGACGTAGTCGTCGAAGGCCTCCGCGACCGGGATGAGGCGGACCTGGACGGGCGAGAGCCACGCCGGGAACGCGCCCGCGTAGTGCTCGGTGAGAACGCCGATGAAGCGCTCGACGGAACCCAGCTTCGCGGAATGGATCATGACGGGGCGCTGACGAGTACCGTCGGCGGCCGTGTACTCCAGGTCGAAGCGCTCGGGCTGGTTGAAGTCGTACTGGATCGTCGACATCTGCCACGTACGGCCGATGGCGTCCTTGACCTGCACGGAGACCTTGGGGCCGTAGAAGGCGGCACCGCCCGGATCGGGAACGAGGTCGAGGCTGGTCGCAGCACACGCGTCCTCCAGAGCCTTGGTGGCGGCCGCCCAGTCCTCGTCTGAGCCGATGAACTTGTCCTTCTTCTTGCCATCCTCGTCGCGCGTGGACAGCTCGAGGTAGAAGTCCTTCAGGCCGAAGGCGGAGAGGATCGAGAGGAAGAACTCGATCTGGCTACGGATTTCTTCGGAGGCCTGCTCGGGCGTGCAGTACGTGTGCGAGTCGTCCTGCGTGAAGCCACGCATACGTGTCAGGCCGTGGACGACGCCGCTCTTCTCATAGCGGTAGTCGTGGCCCAGCTCGTAGAAGCGCAGGGGCAGCTCGCGGTAGGAGCGACCGCGCGAGCGGAAGATGAGGTTGTGCATCGGGCAGTTCATGGCCTTGAGGTAGTACTCCTGGCCCGCCTTGGTGACGTCACCCTCAGCGTCGCGTTCCTCGTCCACGAGCATGGGCGGGAACATCGTGTCCGCGTAGTAGGGCAGGTGACCCGACGTGTGGAAGAGTCCGCCCTTGGAGATCTCGGGGGTGTGCACGAAGTCGAAACCGGCCAACTTGTGTCGGTCGGTCACGTAGGACTCGATCTCGTGGCGCAGGATGCCGCCCTTGGGGTGGAAGATGACCAGGCCGGGGCCGATCTCCTCGGGGAAGGAGTACAGGTCCAGCTCGGCTCCGAGGCGACGGTGGTCGCGGCGCTCGGCTTCCTTGATGCGCTCCTGGTAGGCGACGAGATCCTCCTTGGAGGCCCAGGCGGTGCCGTAGATGCGCTGAAGCTGGTCGTTCGACTGGTCGCCCTTCCAGTAGGCGGCCGAGGCCTTGGTCAAGGCGAAGCCGTTGCCGATCAGCTTGGTGGAGGGCAGATGGGGGCCGCGGCACAGGTCCTTCCAGGCGACGGAGCCGTCGCGGCGGACGTTATCGTACATGGTGAGGGTCGCGCCGCCAACCTCGACGGAGGCCCCCTCGGCACCCTTGCCCTTCGTGGTGACGAGCTCGAGCTTGTAGGGCTGCTCGGCCAACTCAACCACGGCCTCGTCCTCGGAGACCTCGCGGCGCACGAAGCGCTGGCCTTCCTTGACGATGCGCTTCATACGCTTCTCGAGCTCACGCAGCAGCTCGGGGGTCACCGCATCGATGTTGCCGAAGTCGTAGTAGAAGCCATCGGTGATGAACGGGCCGATGCCGAGGTTCACGTCGGGGAAGACGTCCTGAACGGCCTGCGCGAGCACGTGCGTGGCGCTGTGGCGCAGGATGTTCAGGCCATCCTCGCTGGCCAGGGTGATGGCCTCGACGGTCGTGCCCTCCTCAAAGGGGGTCGCGAGGTCACGCGGCGTGCCGTCAACCTTGATGGCGACGACGTCACGGGACTTTTCGAACCACGTCGTGCCCGTGGTCCCCGCTGGTACGGTCTGGTTTTCTCCGTCGATGACGAGCGAGATGTCGGGCACGGTGTCTCCTTGTTCGATTCGTTCGAGAGCTTTAGTCACTAGTGGGATTCTATCCCTGCTGACCCCGCCGTTCAGGAGCGGGCGTGCCAGTCCTTGACGGCTTTGGCCGCACTCAAGGCGCGATAGGTGCTCTTCTTAATGGGCATATCCCAGCCGCCGGGCACGTCTGTGAAGTGCGAGGCAAAGGCGCTCTTGTACTTGCCGACGCTGTAGAGTTCGGGGCAACGCGGCGAGTGCGCGCCCATAAGGTCGAATTCGCGTACGCCGTCGCGCGCCAGGAATTCGGCTGCTAGGAAGTCCAAAACGGGGGGCTGGCGCAGGCGTCGGCCGGCCTCCGTGGAAGCACCGTATTCGGCCTGTGCGCGAATGCCCTCAATCAGACAGAAGTCCCAGCACAGGATATTGCCGTCGGCGTCACGCATCGAGAAGATGCGCGCGTGCTTGGGGCCGAGAGTCGTGAGCAGGCTCATGTAATAGTCCTTGGGGTGAGGACGGAAACCATCGCGCTCGGCGGTCTCTTCCATGACGGCGTAGTACTCGTCGATGACCTCGGCGGCGTTGGCTGTATCCTCATGGAAGGTGATGCCTTCGGCTTTGCCTTTCTTCAGGCCGGAGCGGATCGAGCGCTTACCGGACTTGGGCATGGTGGCCAGAATCGCGTCCTCGGTCTTGCCGGAGGTGTCGATAACGACGGTGCGGTCGTAGGAGATGGTCTGCAGCGGCATGACCAGGTCGGGGTGCTGGTAGATGGCGTGCAGGCGCACAAAGACGACGGACTTGTCCCGCTCCTTGATCTCGCGCACCAGGTCGGCGCGCAGCGCGGCCTCACGTTCCGGGCTGGCTTCCTTCACCCAGGCGGGACCCCACTTGGCCCACAGGTAGTGCACGCCGCGCACCGTGTACTTGTAGAGGGTGATGAAGGCGACCTTGGTGTCGTCCTCGTACCAGGCGTAGCGTCCCCACACGCCGTGTCCCTGCGACTTTTCGAAGGTCTCCCACACGCAGGTCTGTTCGATCGGCAGGGAGCGGTCCTGGAATCCGGAGACTGCGGCAATCTTGTCTTCTTGAGAGATGGGCACGAGTGAGGTGGTCGTCATGGTGTCCTCAGTTTGTTGTAAATGTCTGTCGCGTGTAGGTAGGTGGTCAGTGTAGCAGGGGCTGCTCCCCCGTTGACGAGGTCGTGGCCGGGTCTCGGGTCCAGTTCCCTCGGGCGGGTGACCGCCTCAGTACGAGGTTTCGGTGGGCTTCGGGTAGTAACGCGCGAACTTGCGGCGGTGGTTTTGCTTCTGAAGCCACACGGTCAGGTTACGGCGCGGGTCCTTCTCGGTGGGGTTCAGGAGCAGGTCGAAGCGGCGTCCCTCGCGGATGATGCGCTTGACGCGCGCACGTAGATCGGTGTCGATGATGTAGCGCAGGAGCAGCGAGTCGGGAACCAGCGTGTAGAGGATCTCGTCCTTGGCCTGCGTCTGCTCGCAGGCCTGGCCGTCGATGAGGTCAGCAACCATCGGGATCATGGGGTTGGCACCGGCGGCGGCCATGTACCAGTTGTTACGGCCAATACGGGGGTTAACCTCGAAGAAAACGGCGCGTCCGTCGCGCGGGTCGATCTTGACATCGAAGTTCGCGAACCCACGGTAGCCGTTCTCGGTGAGGAGCGTGCAGGCGCCTTTCCACAGCGCAGGGAAGTTCTCAGTGATCATGGCGACAGGGTTACCGATCATAGTCGGAGCATGGTCTTCGAGGAGCACGCGGGCCGAGCCGATGAGCGTGACTTCACCGCGCGAATCCACGTAGGCAGTGATCGAACGCATCGCGGTGTTGTCCCCGGGGATCAGTTCCTGGACGAGGAACGTGTCGCGGAAGCCCGCATCCTTCAGAGTCTTCCAGAGCTGAGTCAGTTCCTCAGGCGTGTCGATGAACCAGATCTTGCGCTTGCCCTCAAACTCGAGGACGTCGTAGGGTTCGCCGTTAGCGGCTTTGGCCACCACGGGGAACGTAAAGGGGATCTCCGGGGCCGCCCAGGCCTCGTCCGTGGCGTTGGAGAAGTCCACCTCGACCGTGCCGGGCGTGTCGATGCCGGCGCGCTCGCAGGCGCGCGCGAACTCTGCCTTGTCAGTGAGCCTCTCCATGACCTCCAGGTTCGGGAAGGGCAGCGCATAGTGGCGCGAGAGCTTGTCCATGTTGCGGGCCACGAACGCGGAGAAGATGTCATGGTTCGCCATGAGGATGAGTTTCTTGTCGGGGAGCTCCCCCGCGATCATCATGAGCGTGTCGAGGAGCTGGGCGTCGGTGGCGTGTGCGCTCACGTGGCGGACATCGAAAAAGTGTGACCGTGTGATCGATTCGGTCGGCTGGGACCCCACACAGATGCAGCGGCACCCGAAGGCTTCATTGAAACAGCGGCCAATTCCGTATACGCCGAAGTCCCCTCCGATGATCACAGGAAGGATGTCCTGGCGGGGAGAGAGCGGGCGAGGCCGAGTCAGGTAGTCAATCGTCATGCCACCAGCCTAGCGCCTGGTAGGATACAGAACGATCCCTGAGACTTGACTCACCTACCCGAAAGTCCATCATGAGTGCCCAGTTCCCGCCCAACAATCGCCAGCCGTATCCGCGTCAGCCGATGGGCGGATACCAGCAAGGCGGCTACCAACAGGGCGGCTACCAGCAGGCACAGCCTCAACAAAGCGGCTACCAGCAGAGCGGATACCAACAGCAAGATGGCTACCAACAGGGCGGATACCAACAAGCGGGTCCACAGCAGCGCGGGTATCAGCAGGGCGTCCAGCAACGCTACGGCGCGCCCATGCCCAGGCAGCCTCGGCCCGCCATGGTAGCGATGGATGATTCTTCGGATGACAATACGAGAAAGATGATCATTGCCGCGATTATCGCTGGCGTCTTCGTCATTACGCTGGTGTGCGGCTTTCTGCTGAAGGACTACTTCTTTTCCGAAGTTGTCGTCTCGGAGGGTTCCTCTCGCCAGACAACATCGGAAGCCGCAGCGAGTACGCAGATACATCCATTCGTCGCCCTCACGACGCCTACTGCCTCCTCAGAATCCTATGTTCCTACGCTCTGATCTTCTGCCCGCCGCTCGTGTCAATGCCGACCCGTGGTGGAAAAATGCGGTCCTCTACCAGGTATACCCCCGCTCTTTCCAGGACACGAACGGCGACGGGATCGGAGATCTCAACGGTATCTACAGCCGCCTCGAGTACCTGGCATGCCTCGGGGTCGACATCATCTGGATCTCCCCCATCTATCGCTCGCCGCAGGCCGACAACGGCTACGACATCTCCGACTACCGCGACATCGACCCGCTATTTGGCGACCTGGCGGCCTTTGACGCCCTTGTTGCGCGCGCCCACGAGCTGGGTATGCGCGTGGTGATGGATCTGGTCGTCAACCACACGTCGATCAAGCACCTGTGGTTCGTTGAATCGGCATCCGGGCGCGAGTCCGCACGCCGCGACTGGTACTACTGGCGTGATCCACGCCCAGGCCTCGAACCGGGCACGCCGGGCGCAGAGCCGACGAACTGGGAGTCTTTCTTCGGTGGTTCTGCCTGGGAGTACGATCCAACCTCGGGCCAGTACTACCTCCACTTGTTTGCCCGCGAGCAGCCGGATCTGAACTGGGAAAACCCGCAGGTGCGCGACGCGGTCTACGACATGATGAACTGGTGGCTTGATCGCGGTGTCGACGGCTTCCGTGTCGACGCAATCGACGTTATCTCCAAGCGCCCGGGCCTGCCCGATGGAGGTCCCGCCCGTGCTCCCTTCGGTGTCGGTCACGAGTGCTTCGCTGATGGCCCTCGCCTGCACGAGTTCCTCCAGGAGATGCACGAGCGCACGTTCGCGCTCCACCCCGGCACGTTCACGGTCGGCGAGGCTTCCAATGCCTCCCCCGAGTCTGCCCTTCTGTTCTGTGATCCGGCCAGGCGCGAGTTCAACATGCTCATCCAATTCGAGCACGTGAACCTCGGTCAGGAGAACGGGAAGTTTTCCCCGCGTCCCCTGGCTGACGGCGAGTTGGCCGACGTACTGACTCGCTGGCAGGAGACCCTGGGCGAGCGTGGCTGGAACGCCCTGTACCTGGAAAATCACGACCAGCCGCGGGCGGTGGCGCGCTTCGGGGATCCCGAGAACGCCTGGTTCGAGTCTGCGACCGCCCTGGCGACCGCGTATTTCCTGCAGCGTGGTACGCCCTTCATCTACCAGGGCCAAGAGATCGGCATGCTCGGCGGGCAGTTCACCCGACCAACCGATTTCCGCGACGTCGAGTCCCTGAACTACCTGCGCGCCCACACCGGCGATGATGTGCCCGCCGGTCTGGCAGCTATCTCGCGCGACAACGGGCGCACCCCGATGCAGTGGGATTCCTCCCCTAACGCCGGGTTCACGAGTGGAACGCCTTGGATCGACGTGCCTGCCTCGGCCTCGTATATCAACGTAGAGACGCAGATGGAGGACTCTTCCTCCATCTACGCGTACTACCGCGCGCTCATCGAGGCACGCCACCGAGTGCCGGCACTGACGGCTGGTTCCTTCGAACGTATCGACGCTGGCGATCCTGCCCTGTTCGTCTATCAGCGCTCCTGTGAGGGGTCCGCTGTTCTCGTTGCCGTAAATCTCTCGGGACGCGCAATCATCCCGTCAGGCGCTCTCGTCGACGAGGCCTTCCCCTCTTCGCGCTGGAACCTGTACCTGGGAAATATGCCGGGTTCCCATCCCGACACCGAGCAAGAAACACTGAACCCGGCCCCGGCCTCGTCCATGGCCCCCTGGGAGGCACGCGTCTACCTGGCGGCACGCTAAACGCTAACGGGTACTGAAGACGCAGACACGAGTGGGTGGGAGGAACATTATTCCTCCCACCCACGTCAGTTATGCGCGTGCCACGCGAGATTCAGCGATGGCGACGCTTGGCTGCCACGAACGACAGACCCGCGATCACGACGATTCCCGCCAACACGCCCAGCCCAGCGGCATCGGTACCCGTCGACGCCAAGTTCGGCGGCGACGACGGTGTCACCGACGGAGTCGGGGCCGGGGTGGAGGGCGTCTCCGAAGGGGTCGGCGACGGCGTTGGCGACGGCGTGGGGGCCAGCGTATTCGTCAGGGTGAGCGCGAAGATGTGGTCATCACTCAGTGTGAAGCTCGCCTCTCGGTTGCCAGCTGCCAGCGTGACGCCATCGGCGGTCTCAAACACACGACTCTCCGCATCATTCCAGGTGATCTCAGCAGCCTCGGGCAGATCTCCCTCGGACACGGTCACCTCGGTGCCTGGCGGCAGTGGCGCAGGGTAGGTGTAGGTTTCGCCAGCCTTGATGGTCGCCTCGAAGGTCTTGTTCACCGTGGGGTCAGCGGCGTTCTTCAGCGTGATCTCCAGCGTATAGTCGAGGTCCTTCGCAGCCTCCGGCAGGTCACCCTCAACCTTCTTCGTCACCGAGAACGTCTGGTGAGCGTTGGCGTCGGCGACCGCACCGTAGCGCAGCACCTTCGTAATCGGGTCGACCTTTTCGCCGGGAACGTTGTAGGTCACGGTGTTAGAAAACTCCCCAGCAACATCACTGGCTCGCTTAGCACCCTCAACGCGGGCCGGCAGCAGGATGATCGCCGACTGATTGGCGGGGATCTCACCAAGCGCGACCGTCACCTTGGTAGGCGTGCACTGGATCTGAGCAGCCGCACCGAATGCGCCATTGGACGTGTCCTTGTCACGGCGCAGGCCCTCAGAGGTGGTCGGGTCGGTCACGAGGTAGGTGTGAGTCCTCGTGTACTCGTTGACCGTGTCGCAGTCAAAGCTCCAACTGGAGTCGGCGGGTGCCTCGTCGACAATGGATGCACCCGTCACAGCCGTATCACCCGCAGGCAGCACGACGCGCCACATGATGGCTTTGTTCTCATCGCCATCCTCAGAATCGGACAGGTTAATCCAACCGTCCTTCTGGTAGCGGGCTTCACCGGGGGTACGACGCGTCATCTCGAGATCACGCGTGACCTTTCCACCAATCTCGACGACGTAGGTCTCGCCCCCGGGGCCGGAATAGCTGGCCAGCCCATGCGTCGTGACCGTGCCGTACCACTGCGCAGCGGACTCGACCTTGTCATTAAAGATGATGGTCACCGTCCCATCAGTGGCCCAGGTTCCGCAGCCGACGGCGACATTGTCGTGGGAGTACACCGTAAAGGCACGCGCAACGTTCGGGCGCAGAACGGTCTCGCCCGTCGCCCGATTGACGACATTCGCGTTGTAGGTGAAATAGTCACCGGCCTTCACGCGTCCCTCGGTCTGCCAAGGAAGTTTCACTCCCAGATCCCACCAGTCCCCCACGGCGTGAACCTCATGTCCCGTATGATCAACGAGCTGAGCCTTGTCCCAATCCAATGTGACCTTGTCGCTCACATTCGTCACCGGTGCTGGACAGGCCGGCGCGTCGGCGTGTGCAGGGAGCGACGCGGAGACGACTTGTGTGACGCCAAAGAAACTCAATACCAGTGCACATATTGCAAGAAGGGCACCACAGTGACGGTGCTTCAACGCAACCATAGAAAACTCCTGTCAACGGGATGCGCGACGACGTCGCTTCACACCCCGTCAGTGTATGCCATTACCCTGTAATTAGGTCAAGATACGCGTTGACCCCCGCCTCACAACCGGTGAAAACATGGTTTGTAAGCCGTTTAATCCGTACTGTTTTGCCATTTATATGCAGACTGTAAACTTTGAAAGTTCGGGCGTGTCGAAACGGTGGGTGCCGATGCATGACCAGCACGAATGATCAACGAACAGACACGCCTATTTGACCGTACTAACCGACTGGTATGAGTTCGAACCCCCAGACGTTCGCAGCGGGCAACCACCCAAGATAAATGCCCTTACCATCCCATCGAACGACACATCCCACACAGGTGCATCGCACACCATATTCACCCATTTTGCAGCAGGACAACCAGTCAGCCATTCCCCCTTCAAGCTCGCCACATGCACCCAAGTCGGGCAATCAGAACACCCACACAACCACGAGTGGTATTCATCACCCCATGCGCGGCTAAACCCGCCTGGCGGAACCTGGCGTGGCTACCCAGCCGCAAGCAGATGGATTAACGAACACATATGCTGGTCGAGTCCGCCTGAGAGATCTTTGAAATAACGTTGTTGCAATTCCAAGGGTTACGCCCCCCTTGAAAGTTCGAGTAGCCGATAACCCCACAACATCAGGGAAAATACAAAAAGCCGAACCGCACGGTCCGGCTAATATGGTGGGCGATACTGGGATCGAACCAGTGACCTCTTCCGTGTGAAGGAAGCGCGCTACCCCTGCGCCAATCGCCCGAGGTGGGTACGGGATTCGAACCCGTGTATACGGCTTTGCAGGCCGCTGCCTCGCCTCTCGGCCAACCCACCACGCCCAATGGGATCGTGTGGATTCCCGATTGAGAGCGGATGACGGGACTCGAACCCGCGACCCTCACCTTGGCAAGGTGATGCTCTACCAACTGAGCCACATCCGCGTGAACCGCTTGTGCGGCTGGGCTAATGCCCGATAACCCCAAGGGGTTTCCGTGGGCGATACTGGGATCGAACCAGTGACCTCTTCCGTGTCAGGGAAGCGCGCTCCCGCTGCGCCAATCGCCCGAGCGGATGACGGGACTCGAACCCGCGACCCTCACCTTGGCAAGGTGATGCTCTACCAACTGAGCCACATCCGCGTTGTCTCCGGAACGTTTCCGTTCCTTGCAACGGGTAAAACCTTAACAGACCTTCCGGCGAGAATGCAAAACGAAACCGCAGTAATCCAAGTCACACGCCCATTTTTGCCCGGATTATCACCAGTTGTGCGGTGTTCATGCCACCCTTATTCGTATGGAAACTCGACCTGGTAAGGCGTACCCGCTGGGCGCCACCTTTGATGGAACCGGCACCAACTTCGCGATCTACTCATCGGTCGCCACCGCAGTCACGCTGTGCCTGCTCGATGATGACCTGAACGAAATGCGCATCCCCATGACTGAGGTGGACGCCTACGTGTGGCATGTCTACGTGCCGCAGGTGCGCGCCGGCCAGCGCTACGGCTACCGCATCGACGGACCATGGGATCCCATGAACGGTCTGCGCTGCGACCCCTCCAAGCTCCTACTCGACCCCTACGCCAAGGCTATTGAGGGCCAGCTGAAGGATTCCCTCTCCCTCCTCTCCTACCGTTCCGACGATCCTCTCGTCCCGAAGGGGGGAGATTCCGCCGCCGCCACGATGCACTCCATCGTCGTCAATCCCTTCTTCGACTGGCAGGGCGACCACAGCCCGGGCCACGACTACTCCGAGTCGATCATCTACGAGGCACACATCAAGGGCATGACGATGCGCCACCCAGAGATCCCAGAGGAGCTGCGCGGCACCTACGCAGGCATGGCGCACCCGGCGATTATCGAGCACCTGACAAAGCTCGGCATCACCACGGTCGAGCTCATGCCGATCCACCAGTTCACGAACGATACGACGCTCCAGGCCAAGGGGCTGTCGAACTACTGGGGCTACAACACGATCGGATACTTCGCCCCACACAACGGTTACGCGGCTACGAAGGACCCCGGCGCACAGGTCTCAGAGTTCAAGGCAATGGTCAAAGCACTGCACGCCGCAAACATCGAGGTCATCCTCGATGTTGTCTACAACCACACAGCTGAGGGCAACCACATGGGTCCGACGCTGTCATTCCGCGGCATTGACAACCCGTCGTATTACCGCCTCGTGGATGGGGATCGTCGCCACTACTTCGACACGACGGGAACGGGCAACTCCCTGCTCATGAGTTCCCCTCAGGTCCTCCAGCTCATCATGGACTCCCTGCGCTACTGGGTGACCGAGATGCACGTCGACGGCTTCCGCTTCGATCTAGCCTCCACGCTTGCACGTCAGTTTGCTGAGGTCGACCGACTCTCCGCATTCTTCGACCTTATCCACCAGGACCCGATCGTCTCGCAGGTCAAGCTCATCGCGGAGCCCTGGGACGTGGGCTCGGACGGCTACCAGGTGGGCGGCTTCCCTCCCCTGTGGTCGGAGTGGAACGGGAGATACCGCGACACGGTGCGTGACTTCTGGCGCGGCGAATTCTCCTCGTTGCCCGGCTTCGCGTCCCGTTTGGCGGGTTCCTCGGACCTGTATGGGACGACGGGCCGCAAGCCGATGGCATCCATCAACTTCGTCGTTGCCCACGACGGCTTCACACTGCGCGACCTCGTGTCCTACAACGAGAAACACAACGAGGCGAACGGTGAGGGCGGCGCGGACGGCGCGAATGATAACCGGTCGTGGAACTGTGGCACCGAGGGAAACACGGACGACAAGGACATCATTGAGTTGCGCTACCGCCAGCAGCGCAACTTCCTGACGACCCTCATGTTCTCCCAGGGCGTACCGATGATCGCCCACGGCGACGAACTAGGTCGCACCCAGCGCGGCAACAACAACGCGTATTGCCAGGACAATGAGCTGTCGTGGATCGACTGGGACCTGGACAAGCACGACCACAAGCTCCTGCAGTTCACGCGCGACCTGATCCATCTGCGCCGCGATCACCCGGTCATGCGCCGTCGCCGCTTCCTCGAAGGGCCTGCCAAGCGTGGCGGCGAGTCTGAGCTGGGTGAGATCGAGTGGTTTACACCCGCTGGCACGCACATGACGGAAGAGGAATGGAACCAGCCGTGGGCGCGCTCGACGATGGTCTTCTACAACGGGGATGCGATTCGTGAACCCGATGCCGACGGACGCCGGATCCTCGACGACGATTTCCTGCTGCTGATCAACGCTGCGCCGGAGGCGGTTGACTTTACACTCCCCGACGCAAAGTATGGGTCCCTGTGGCACACGGTTGTTGACACGGCGGGCGACGATGACCACCGAGACTACCGCTCGGGAGACACCGTCCATGTCAGGCCACATACCGCCTTTATTCTGCGTAATCCACGTCGCCTGTAAAACTCAGGGGTCATCTCGATACGTTGCAGGAAACACGTACCCGCTACTTATCGAGATGGCCCCGCGCGGCGCGTCTGTAACAAAAGACAAGATGACACCCGTACGATTTCAATCGTGAATGAGAACGCGGTGCCCGAGGACTTTGTTCGGGCCCTGCTGTCCCTGCGACAGGCCTCCCACCTGCCGCATATCCTCCTCGAGGAGGTGCCACCGCCTCGTCGGCTGGCTCCTTTTACAGCTGCGCTCGCGATGCGCACGATCGATGAGGACAGCGCTGGACAGCCTTTGTCGACTGGTCGCATGGTCGTGTTGCACGACCCCGTGGGCCAGCTCGGCTGGAATGGCACGTTCCGTATCGTGTGTCAGATGCGCACTCAGGTGGATTCCATCATGGCTGTCGATCCGATGCTGTCGGAGGGCGTGTGGGGGTGGATGCTCGATTGCCTTGACGGTGCGGGCGCTGGTTTCCACGACATCACGGGCACGGTCACTCGTGAGATGAGCGAGGCGTTCGGTGGACTGGAGCTGCGAGGCTCGTCCCTGTTTGTCGAGGTCCGAGCCTCGTGGACGCCCAATAGCGAGTATCTTGGGGAGCATCTATTCGGGTGGGCGGACGCCATGCGCAAGACGGCCGGCATCGTTCCTACCCGTCACCTCGAAGGAGTTTGAGTGCTGGTAAACAATGGCGGTGGCTTGCCGCAGGGCGATACGGATAACCCGGAGCTTATCGCTCAGCCACGTGGGGGGATCCCTGCCGTCATTGATACCCGAGAAGGCCTCGAGAAGGCCGCACGCGCGCTGGCACAGGGTTCGACGCCGATTGCGCTGGACGTGGAGCGCGCGCAGGGGTTCCGTTATGGTTCGGACCCGTATCTGGTTCAGATCCGCCGCGAGGACGTTGGCTCGTTCCTGATTGACACCCATGCGCTGCCGGATCTGTCGGTGTTGCAGCCCGGTGTTGAGGACGTGTGGCTGCTGCACGATTGTCTGCAGGATCTACCGAATCTGCGTCAGGTGGGTCTGCGTCCGTCCGCTCTATTCGACACGGAGATTGCCGCTCGCCTCGTGGGTTTGGAACGTTTCGGTCTGGCGGCGGTGGCTGAGCAGGTGTTGGGCTTGGGCCTCGTGAAGGATCATCAGGCCTCGGATTGGTCGGTGCGCCCTCTGCCCAAGGAGTGGCTACGCTACGCGGTGCTCGACGTCGAGCTGCTCACGGAGCTGTATTACCGCCTATCGAAGCGCTTGGATCAGATGGGGCGTTGGGAGTGGGCACAGCAGGAGTTCGCGCACGCACTCAGCGTCGAGCCGCCGACTGCGAAGCCCGATCGGTGGCGTTCCCTTCCCGGGGCCGGCAAGATCCGTTCGCGCCGAGGTCTGGGTGTCCTCAAGGCGCTGTGGGAGACCCGTGAGTCAATCGCGCGTCGTATCGACATGTCCCCGGGGCGTCTGGTGCGTAACGCGGCGCTCGTGCGTGCGGCGTCGAATCCGCCTCCCAACAAGCGTGCCCTCATGTCCATCAACGAGTTCCGCTCCCCCATCGCCCGACAGTACGAGGATGAGTGGATGCGCGCGCTCGTGTCCGTGGCTGCCTTGACCGAGGACGAGCTGCCGCCCAAGCGCAAGCCAGTGCAGCCCGGCTCGATCCCGGAACCGCGCCAGTGGGTTCGCATCGACGAGGCCTCGGCTGCGCGCCTGGGTATCGTTCGTAGTGCGGTCGCCTCGGTGGCGGCCAGCGTGGGGCTGGCACCCGAGGTAGTGCTGGCTCCGCAGGTGCAGCGCTACCTCGCGTGGGCGTCCCTGGATCCTTCGCGTCCATCCGGTGACGAGCTCGAGGAGCGTATGGTGACGCGCGGAGCCAGGGACTGGCAGATCGATCTCACACTCGACCCCGTGTGTGACGCACTCGGCGTCTGAGGGGTCCGCTCGACGCATGGGTATGCGTGCGACGCGTGTGCGCCGAAGCCCCACCATTCATTGGTCCATTCGGGTCGGCTCGCCCGAGTAACGTGCGTCAGCGCGCTGCGACCGTGTTCACGAGGCCGCGAGCCGTCGCCTCAATTCCGTCTGCATCGTAGCCAAAGTCAGCGATCATCTGGGAACGTTCGCCGTGCTCGGGGAATCCCTGGGGGACGCCGAGGCAGCGCACGGGGGTACCAGATTCCGCGAGAGCATCACGCAGCGCCCAGCCGAAGCCGCCGTGCACGATGCCGTCCTCGACCGTGATCACGGCGTCGTAGTCGGCGGCCATGTCCACCAGATCGGACGAAATGGGAATGAGCCAGCGGGGGTCCACGACGGTGACGCTGATGCCGTCTGCGGCCAGTCGTCCCCCCGCCTTAATGGCGTCGGGCGCGCATGCTCCGGTTCCCACGATCAGTACTTTGGCGGGTGAGGACGGGCAGGCCTCGTCGAGGAGAACATCCACTCCCCCAACGCTGCGCAGCGCAGGCATCGGCTCAGACAGAGCACCCTTGCGGTAGCGCAGGACGGTGGGCGCGTCATCAACGTCGAGCGCTTCGCGCAGCTGGCCGCGCAGCGTGTCCTCGTCGCGGGGTGCGGCCAGACGCAGCCCCGGGATCAGCGAGCACATCGCGATATCCCAGACGCCGTTGTGGGACGCGCCGTCCGCTCCCGTAATTCCCGCTCGATCAAGGACAAGCGTGACGCCCGCCTTGTGCAAAGCAATGTCCATGAGAAGCTGGTCGAAAGCGCGGTTCAGGAACGTCGCGTACAGGGCGACAACGGGATGCGCGCCCTCGTAGGCCATGCCTGCAGCGGAGGCGACCGCCTCAGCCTCCGCGATGCCCACATCGATCACGCGACCCGGGTAGGCCTCGTGCATGGGACCTAAGCCAACCGGCAGCATCATCGCGGCGGTAATCCCGACGATATCCGTGCGCGTCGCGGCCTGGGCACAGATCTCGTCCGCGAAGACGCCGGTCCAGCCAAAGCGTTCAGGGGCGACCGGCAGGCCCGTCTCCGGGTGAATCGGGCCAACGGCGTGGAAACGGTCCGCAATGTCCTTCTCGGCGGGCTTGTAACCGCGTCCCTTCTCCGTGATGACGTGAACGATAACGGGTTCTTCGAGCATGCGAGCACGACGCAAGGCCGTCTCCACGGCGGCGATATCGTGCCCGTTCACAGGACCGATGTATTTGAGGCCCAAGTCCTCGAACATGACCTGCGGCAAGAGGGCATCCTTGAGTCCAGTCTTCAGGCCGTGCAGTGCATCGTAGGCGGCGCGCCCCGGCGTCCCGTGGCTGAGAAGATGTTGCTTACCCCATGCAAGCGCCTTCTCGTAGCCGGCGGAGGTGCGCAGCGCATCCAAGTGGTCAGCGAGGCCACCGATAGTCGGAGCGTAGGAACGGCCATTGTCGTTGACGACAATGACAATGCGTCGGTGCTTCGAAGCCGCGATGTTGTTGAGGGCCTCCCACGCCAAGCCACCCGTGAGCGCGCCATCACCGATGACGCCGACCGTCCACGTGCGTTCCCCATGTCGGTGTTTCTCACGTGAAATGCCATCCACCCACGCCAATGAGGCCGAGGCATGGGAGGACTCCAACACGTCGTGCTCGGATTCGGAGCGCGACGGGTAGCCCGACAATCCGCCCGGGCAGCGCAGCGCGGAGAAATCCTGACGCCCCGTGAGCAGCTTATGCACGTAGGCCTGGTGCCCCGTGTCGAAGACGATCGTGTCCTGGGGGGAGCGGAACACGCGATGCAGGCCAATCGTCAGCTCGACGACACCAAGGTTCGGGCCGAGGTGGCCACCCGTGCGCGACACGTTGTCGATCAAGAAGGCACGGATTTGCGCCGCCAACTGATCCAGCTGTTCCCGCTCGAGGCGACGCAGCTCCCGAGGGGTGGTACAGCGCGACAGCAAGTCACGCGTGCTTAGTGCTCCAGACATGGCTTCTAGTGTAAATGCCCAGCGTCTCACCTACAGATCAAATTATTCGCGCATCGGATCCCGATGCACGCAGGCCCCTAGCGGGCGCATTAAGATAGGAGTATTGGCTCGCCATACCGCTCAAGGAGGCACTATGTCCGTTACCGTCGCACCCCACGGCGTCTGGAAGTCCCCGATCACAGGCAACTCGTTCACTGCTCGATCCGTCACTCTATCCCAGGTTCGCGTGGACGGGCCAGATACCTACTGGGTGGAGGGTCATCCGCTTGAGGGCGGTCGTGGCACGCTTCTGCGCCGTCGGAGCACCGGTGAGACGGGAGAGGTCTTGCCGTTGATCGACGGTGTGCGTCTGCCAGACATTGGCACCCGCGTCCATGAGTATGGCGGCAAGGCGTACGCGGTGCACCACGGCGTCATCGTTTTCTCGGATCGCACCGACGGACGCGTGTACGCCTTTGATACGGCGGAGCCGCGCCGCGGCATACGACCGCTGACGACCCTGTCTCAGGTTCGTTACGGCGACTTCTGGATTGCCGACGTGCGCGGCCTCGTCTACGCGGTCGCCGAGGACCACTCGGGCGAAGGCGAACCCGTCAACTCCATCGTGGCAATTCCGCTGGACGGTTCGGCGGCGCGCAATAACGACGCCATCATTCCCGTCTTCGGCGGGACGGACTTCGCGCAGGCTCCAACGGTGTCCCCGGATGGCACGAAGCTGGCATGGATCTCGTGGAACCACCCGAACATGCCGTGGACCTACTCGCAGCTGCGCGTGGCGTCCCTGACTTTTGAGGGCACCATCGACCAGGAGGTCGTCCTCGTCGATCAGCCGGGCGTGTGCGTCTACGAGCCGCGCTGGACGTTCGACGGCGAACTCATTCACGTGGATGACGCCTCCGGCTGGGCGAACCTGTACCGCACCCAGGGCTTCACGTGGAATGACGGCGAAGACCCGAACGCGTGGACGTCGCGTCTGCGTACCCGCGCCCTACACCCGGGCAAGCGCGCGTTCTCACACCCACACTGGCATCTCGGCCTGCACTCCTACGACAACTTCGACAACGACTACCTGGTGTGCTCGTGGGCCGAGGACCAGGTGTGGCACATCGGTACCGTACGCATCGACAACGGTATGACCGAGGAATGGGCGACCGGCTGGTGGCCCATCGGTAACGTCGCCGCCGCTGACGGCCGTGTCGTCTTCCTGGCTGACTCCGCCACCCACACGCCAGCGATTATTGAGGTGTCGCGCGGCAAGACGAAGGTGCTGCGTCCTTCTTCTGAGGCCGAAGTTCCCACCGCCTTGGTCTCCACTGCTGAGATGATCACGTGGAAGACTTCGGACGGCGAGGAGGCACACGGCTTCTACTACGCGCCCGTCAACCCCGACTTTGAGGCTCCCGAGGGCGAGCTGCCCCCGCTCATTGTCAACGTGCACGGCGGCCCGACCAGCTCGGTGCGCCCCGGCCTGCAGATACCTTTCCAGTACTGGACCAGCCGCGGTTTCGCTGTCCTGGACGTGAACTTCCGTGGGTCGACGTCCTTTGGTCGCCCCTACCGTGAGCGTCTCAACGGAAATTGGGGCGTCATGGATGTTCAGGATTGCATTGACGGCGCTCAGTACCTCATCGACCTGGGCCGCGTCGATCCCCGACGTATTGCTATCCGTGGACGTTCGTCCGGCGGCTTCACCGTGCTCAACGCGCTCGCCTCCTCCAACGTGTTCACCGCTGGCGCTTCCTTCTCAGGTATCGCGGACCTGGCGAAGTTGGCGGAGACCAGCCACAAGTTCGAGTCGCACTACGACGGTATTCTGCTTGGCACGTTCGACACGTCGGATCCGGTGTGGGCAGAGCGCTCGCCGATCAACCACGTTGCGGAGATCACGGCTCCCCTGCTGCTCCTGCAGGGCACCGCAGATCCGGTGGTGCCTGCTTCGCAAGCACAGGAAATGTACGAGGCTCTGTGCGCTAACGGCAGCGCTGTCGCCCTCAAGCTCTACGAAGGTGAGGGACACCGCTTCCGTTCGGCCATCAACATTAAGGATGCGTTGCTGTCGGAGCTGGCCTTCTACAGGACCGTCTGGGGTATCGACACCGATAACCCCGTTCACGTGGAGATCGCGAACCTGTGACACTCTCATCGAAGTCCCCGCAGTCTGACCACTCGGCTGCGGGGAAACGCGTTCGCGTCGGCCACACAGTCGCCGCCCATCGGTCCCTCCTCGGTGTGGCCGCCGCGCTCGTTGGCGCGGTTGTCGGCGCGGCAGCGGTCCTGTTTAACCTCGCGATTCGCGGGTGGACGTGGGTGTCGACCGGCTTCGACGAGTACACGACCCACATTGGGCAGTCGCACGGCGTCTGGGGCTGGGCCCCGTGGCTGTTCCTGTTGCTGTCCCCCGCCATAGCGGGCTTCATCTACGGGCCGCTTATCCAGCGCTACGCACCATCCGCGAAGGGCCACGGTATCCCCGAGGTCATGCTCGCGGTGCGCCGCAAGGGTGGGTGCATCCCCGGGCGAGTCGCGGTCGTGAAGATCCTGGCCTCGGCCCTCACAATCGGCTCCGGTGGTTCAGCAGGCCGCGAGGGTCCCATCGTCCAGGTGGGGGCATCGCTCGGTTCAACCATTGCCTCGTGGATGCGTATGCCTGTCTCCCGCGTCGTCCTTCTTGCCTCCTGCGGGTCGGCGGCGGGTATCGCGGCGACCTTTCATGCGCCCTTGGCGGGCGCTGTTTTCGCCCTCGAGGTCATCCTCGTCGAGTTCACGGCCGAGACCTTTGGCTTCGTCGTTCTCTCAGCCGTCACTTCCTCCATCGTGGCGCGCCTCCTGCAGGGTGACGAGATGGTCGTGCGCGTCGCCGACAACCTATCCTTCGCGTCCATGTCGGACATGTGGTGGGTGGCCCTCCTCGGTCTCGTTGCGGGACTCTGCGGCCTCGGTTTCTCGAAGATTCTCTATGCCTCCGAGGACGCCATTGACTGGGTATGGGCGCACACGCGCCTGCCCGAGTGGGCGCGCCCGGGCGTCCTTGGCTTGCTTCTGGGCGCTGGCCTTGTGGCTTTCCCGTACATGTACGGCTCTGGCTATCCGCTGGAGGAGGAGGCGATCGCGGGCAACTACTCGATCTGGTTCCTGTTGGCGCTCATGGTGGGGCGTGCGCTGTACACGTCCTTCACTATCGGCATGGGCGGATCGGGCGGCGTGTTCGCCCCGACGCTGTTTATCGGCGCGATGGCGGGCGCTGCTTTCGGGGATGCGCTGTCGCCTGTGACAAATTCGCCAGTCGGCGTCTTCGCTGTGGTGGGTATGGGCGCGGCCTTCGCGGGTGCGGCCCGTGCGCCGATGACGGCGGTGCTCATTATCGTGGAGATGACGGGGCAGTTCTCGTTGATTCTCCCCATGATGTTGGCGGTTGTCATTGCTACGGGTACCTCGCGTTTCCTCACCCGCGCAACGATTTACACGGAGAAGCTGCGCCGCCGCGGCGACGTTCTTGACGACCCGGTTGAGGGCACGCTGCTGGGTACGCGTGAGGCCTCGCAGTGGATGATCGCAGCCCCGGAGGTCCTGGCCTGCACCCGTTCCGTTGCCTCCGCGCTGTCGGCGCTGCGCCGCACGAAGGAGACCGTTCTCCCGGTCGTCGATAATGAGGGGCGTTTCGCGGGCCTCGTGTCCTCGCTGCGCCTGGCCGAACTCACGCAGGAGGGCGGTTCGCTCGACGCTCCCGTCTCGGATCTGCCCCTCATCGACGAGGCCGTGGCGGCCTCTGCTCCTCCGTCTGAGGTTCTCGGGGCGCTGAGGTCCACCGGCTTGCAGGCGTTGCCCGTTCTGGACGAGGATCGCCGCGTGGTCGGTTGGGTGTCCGAGCGCGACCTGGTGGATCGCATGTACCGCGATCAGCGCCGCGCTATTGCTGCCCGCACGCAGACCTCGTGGGGGTCGCGCATGCAGGACCGCAGGAGGAGCCGCTAGCGGCTGACGACCGATACCATTTCCACGTGGTGGGTGTGTGGGAAAAGGTCCCAGGCCTGCAGTGATTCGAGCTGGTACCCGGCCTCGGTGAGGGTCCGCAGGTCGCGCGCACCCGCCGCCGGGTCGCACGAGACGAGCACGACGCGCGGGGTACCCGTGGCCGCGATGGCCTGGCAGACCTCGGCACCAGCACCGGCGCGCGGCGGATCAGCCACGACTACATCGGGCACGGCTCCCAGCTGACCCGACAGGTCGACGACGCCCTCACGATCCACGTTCCCGGCGAAGGCATCCACCCAGTCGAACGCGGCGAGGTTCTCTCCGGCGTCACGCACGGAGCCCTCCTCGCCCTCGAGCGTCGCAACGCGGCCGGTCTCGCCGACGGCGCGCGCGAGCGGCACGGAAAACAGGCCCGCGCCCGAGTACAGTTCCATGACCGCGCGGCCGACCCCGGCCTCGTCCGGGCCGAACGCCGCAACCAGCACGGCGTTCGCGAGCACCTCGGCACCGCGCACGTGCGTCTGCCAGAAGCCGGAGGGAAGCACGTAGTAGGACTCCTCCACGCCACCGACGGGCACGTTCCAACGCAACACATCGGCGTCAATACGCACGCCGTCGGCTGCGTAAGTGTCCTCGCCGATCAGGACAACGGGATCGCCGCCGGAAGGGGCCACCGCGCGCACGCGGTCCCCCGGCTTCCACAGTCGTCGCCACGGTGTGTCCTCGTCGAACAGGCCGAGTTCACGGATCGCCGGCACAGCCAGCGGCATATCCTCGAGTGCGATCACGCGGCGGCCGCGGAACTCATGCATGCCGGCGCGGCCCGCCTCATCGATGACGACGTCGATGCGCGAACGGCGACCGGTCAGCGGATCGTTCGGGTCCTCGTCCCCGGGTGCGGGCACAACGTGCACTCCCCCGAGAGCATCCACGGCCTCGGCCAGGGCCTCGCCACCCACACGGCGTACCTGCCCGGCGATCACGCGGGACTTCCAGTCGCGCTGGGCGACCGGGGTCAGGTGCGCGAGTTCACCACCGCCAACACCCCCCGGACCTGCCTGAGGCCAAACGGACTCCACGCGAACATCGGAGGCGGAGAGGACCTCGACGGCGTCCGCCCACGCGAGCTTCTTCTGGACGGCGGTCACGCGCGCACGAACGATCTCGCCGGGTGCCGCGTGGCGTACAAAGACGACGCGTCCGTTCTCGTCACGGGCGACGCACGCGCCGCCGTGCGCGGGTTCACCGACGGTCAGCTGGAGGATCTCACCGATCCCCTCGCGGGGCTGCGTGTTTGTGGGGCGACGACGCTGAGAAGAGCGGCGACGTGACGGACGGGGACTCATGAGGTCTCCTCAGCGGTGCTATGCGCATTAGCGGGCTGCTCATCAGCATGAACATTCGACTCAGACGAGGTCGGGGCTCCCACGCGCAAGAACGGATCGTTGACACGCTGACGCCCCTCCACGACGTCGTCCTCGCCGAGCTGCCAGGGCACGATCGTAATAACCACGCCGGGAACGTCCAGGAGAGCGGCTCGTAGACGCAGACCGGACTGGTTGTGAACCAGGTTCTCCCACCAGTGGGTGACGAGGAACTGGGGCATGTAGACGACAAGCATCTCGGTGGGCATCGCGCGACGGCGACTGCGCACGTACTGCAGGATCACCGAAGCGATGTCGCGGTAGGGCGCGGACAGGAGAGTCAGCGGCACAGGCACGCCCGACGCACGCCACTGGCGCAGCATCCTGTTTTCTTCCTCGTCATCGGCGACGACCGAGACGAGTTCAATGGACGTCGGTGAGGAAGCCCTGGCAGCTGCGATAGCGCGCATCGCGGGGCGAGACAGGGAGGAGACGAGGACGAGGGCGCGCACGCGGGTCGGAAGAGCACGGCGCGCGTGCCAGTCATCAACCCGCAGCTGCTCACGGACAGTCTTATAGTGGCGATGAATCGAGATCTGACCACAGAACGCAACGGCGATCATCAGCAGGGTGATCCAAGCACCGTGCGTGAACTTGGTAGCCAGAACGATCAGGAGGACCGCGCCCGTCATCATGAAGCCGACGATGTTGACGGCGCGCGAGCGCAGCACACTCATGCGTTCCTGACCCGACTGGCGCGTACGCAGCTGCCTATTCCAGTGCTTAATCATGCCCAGCTGCGAGAGCGTGAAGGAGATGAAGACACCGACGACGTAGAGCTGGATGAGGCGTGTGGTCTGTGCCTGGAAGCCGACGATCAGCGCGATCGCCGCGACGGTGAGCACGACGATGCCATTGGAGTAGGACAGGCGGTCGCCGCGACGCACCATCTGGTGAGGCAGGAAGGAGTCGCGTGACAGGACCGAGGCCAGGGTTGGGAAGCCGTTAAACGCAGTATTTCCAGCGAGCACCAGAATGAAGCCGGTGACGACGGTGATCAGAATGAACAGCACGGATCCGTGCCCGAACACCGCGGAAGCGATCTGTGAAATCGCGGGGTCAACAGGGGTCTTCTCAGGGACAGGGGCACCATCGAGAGTCAGCTGCGCGGCCGGGTCTTCGACGATCTTGACGCCCGTGGCGCGAGCAAGCACGAGGATTGAGATCATCATGGAGGCCGCGATCATGCCCAGCATCGCCAAGGTTGTCGCTGCATTGCGGGATTTCGGGCGACGGAACATGGGCACGCCGTTCGAGATAGCTTCGACGCCGGTCAGGGCCGCACAGCCCGAGGAGAAGGCGCGCATGAGCAAGAAGGCACCCGCCAGTCCGGCCAAGCCATCGGCATGTCCGGGGGCCGCCACGAGATCGTAGGCAGCCGTGGGGGCAGTACCCAGATGGCCCGTCGCCATCTTCGCGAAACCAACGACAACCATGAGACCGATAGAAAACATGTACACGTACGTGGGCACAGCAAAGGCGCTGCCCGCTTCACGAGTACCGCGCAGGTTGAGCGTCGCCAAAATGATGACGAGAGCAACCGCGATGGGGACCTCATGACCGAGCAACGATGGCACGGCTGTGGTGATGTAACTGGCACCCGAGGAAATCGAGACGGCGACCGTCAGGATGTAGTCGACCAGCAGAGCCGAGGCCACAAGTAGTCCCCAGGAACGCCCGAGGTTCGTGGTCACAACCTCATAATCGCCGCCACCCGACGGATACGCGTGGACAGTCTGCCGGTAGGAAGCAACCACGACTGCCAGGACGAGGGCAACCACAACACCCACCCACACGGATTGGACGGCTGCCATGCTTCCGGCGAGCGCCAGCGTTAAGAGAACTTCATCGGGTGCATAAGCAACCGACGACAGCGCGTCCGAAGCAAAAATCGGGAGGGCAATGCGTTTGGGGAGAAGCTGGTGACCCATCGCGTCCGATCGCATCGGGCGCCCGATGAGCACGCGCTTCGCGTAAGCCAACAAGTTCATCACGAATGTTAAGCGTAGTCCACCTGACCCGCGTCTGGGAAAGACACATGAGCACGCGTGGCCATCTGGCGTGCACCGGAGTAGTTTGGTTCTCGTGCACTTTGTGATCATGGGTTGCGGGCGCGTTGGTGCCCGCCTGGCATCAACGCTCGACGCAGTGGGTCATTCCGTGGCCATTATTGACCAGGATTCCAAGGCTTTCGCGCGCCTGTCCCCCGACTTTTCTGGCCGGAGAGTCACGGGCGTAGGCATGGACCGCGACTGCCTGCGTCAAGCGAACATCAAGGACGCGTACGCCTTTGCGGCGGTCTCTTCGGGTGATAACTCGAACATTATCGCCGCGCGCGTCGCACGTGAGGTTTTCCACGTTGAGCACGTGGTGGCCCGCATCTACGATCCCACGCGCGCCTATCTCTACGAGCGCCTGGGCATCCCCACGGTGGCCTCCGTGCAGCGCACCGCCGAATCCGTCCTTCGCCGCATGCTTCCCCCGGATGCCTCACTCATCTGGTCCCACCCAACCGGCGCGGTCGGCCTCGTCAACGTGACCCCCTCCCCCCACTGGTATGGCCTGAGCTTCGCAGTCGTCGAGGAACTCACAGGATGCCGGGTCATCTTCACGTCGCGCCTGGGTTCGATCCGCACGGCCGAACCCAGCTTCGTTGTGCAAGAGCACGATCAACTGTATTTCGCGATCAACGGGACGGACACGACGCAGCTGCGTAACCAGCTGGCGAGTCCGCCCAAGACGGAGGAATGAGCATGAAAATCGTCATCGCGGGAGCGGGTTCGGTGGGCCGCAGCGTCGCCCTGGAGCTGCTGGCGCACGGCCACGACATCACACTCATCGACAACATGCCGGAGAAGCTGCGCATCGCGACCGTCGCGGACGCGGACTGGGTGCTTGCGGACGCTTGCTCGCCTGATGCTCTGCGTGACGCCGGCGTGGAGGAGGCGGACGTCGTTGTCGCAGCGACCGGCGACGACAAAGCGAATCTGGTGATTTCGCTGCTATCCAAGACGGAGTTCGCCGTCCCGCGTGTCGTCGCACGCCTCAACAATCCGAATAACGAGTGGCTTTTCGATCAGGCATGGGGTGTCGACGTATCGGTGTCGACGCCGCGCATCATGACCGCTCTGGTCGAGGAGGCTGTCTCCATCGGCATCCCGGTGCGTCTCTTTTCGTTCAATACCGCTGCTGTGTCCATGCACGCACTGATCCTTCCCGAGGATTCGCCCGTGGTCGGCAGGCGCGTGCACTCCCTGGAGTTGCCTCCGCGCTCCGTCCTGGCTGCTCTCCTGCGCGATGGGCGTCCGCTCACTCCCAGCGCCGATGACGTATTCGAGGCCTCGGACGAGCTGTTGCTGCTGGTGCCGGATTCGGACGCGTCGGCTCTGGATCAGCTACGCGAGGCCGTAGCGTCCCCGTCCTCGGAAGAGGAGACGGAGGACGAGGAGTAGTCGCGCAGGCCCCACCAGGTAGCCCAGGCACCGAGCGCGAAGAGCGGCAGACCCAGAGCGAGCTTGGCGATGCCGAGTGCCGCGACCGCGCCCGCGGCCCACAGGGGGGCTTGGACGGCGACGCGCAGGCCAAACAAACCCGCCCACATCCACGTGAGCAGGGCGCAACGGCGGCGGAGGGGACGCAGGGAAGGTTTACGCTGCCAGCCCGTGGGGAGGCCGGTAAGCATTGCGTAGAAGAAGCCGACCAGGGAACGCCGCGCGAGGACTGACAGGGCGAAGACCGCGGCCATGGCGAGATTCGTGACGATCCCCCACGCAAAATAGTTCTCGCCACGCCCGGTCGCGGCGGCCAGAATAACGCCAACCGCGACGCCGAAAAACCCCGAGACGGCCTGTTGAATGCTCTGACGCTGGATCAGTCGAATGATGCAGGCGATGACTGCGACGGCGGAGGCCGCGACGAGGGTTGGCACGAGGGCGTGGGTTGCGACGTAGACGATGACGAAGATCAGCCCGGGAGCGCTGGTCTCAATGACGCCGCGTGTGCCGCCCAAGGTCTGCGACCACGAGAATTCCTCGGAGGCAGCCTGGCTCATCCAGCGCGGCGCGGGCATCAGCCCTCCCCCGCGATGACATGGTACAGGGGATTGATGATGACCGTGCGCTCGCCAACACGACCGACGGTGCCCTCAACTTCGAGGCGCTGACCGACGCTCAGGCCCGGGATGGATGAGCGGCCCGGCCAGCGCAATTCGAGCGTGTCGGTTCCATCGTAGAGCGTGGCGACGAGAACACGCTGGGTACCCTCCTCCGGCGGGTAGGTCATACTCAGGAGGGTGCCGAACACCAGCGCGTGGCTGCGGTCGGTCACGTCGCGGATGGGTGTGACGCCGCGGGCGGCGCGCGCAGAATCTTCGTCGAGGGCGGCATCCAAGGAACGCGCGTCCTTATCGAGGCCGAGGGCCGCACCGACCCGAGAAATCCACGAGGTCATGTCAGTCCTCCTGGGCACCTGCGGGCAGGTGAACGGGCAGCAGCTCCAGGCGCGTGCGTGGCTGCTCGTCGCGACGAATGACGATGCGGTCGATGACCTTTTCGATCTCGAGTCCGGACTCAGCGTTGGCGGCGGCGGGGCCGATGATGTCGATGCGCGCGAACCAGCGGTCGCCTTCGCGGCCCAGGATGCGCATGCGCGAGGTCGCGGAGCGGCCATCAGGCATCTTCATCGGCATATCAACGAGCAGCTCGGCACCGTAGCGCGTGCGGATGTCGGCAACCTTGGCACCCTGCTTCTCGAAGCCCGCACGGATTTCATCGCGCAGCTCATCCCAGACTCCGCCGGATCGCGGCGCGGCGGCGACGCTCATCTGGATGCCCGAGTTACCGAGTACTACGAGAATCTGCAGGACGGTGGTGCCGTCGTCGGCGACCTGGGTGCGCAGCTGCATACCCGGACGAGACGGGAGTAAAATGGCACCCATGTCGACGTAGCCTTCGGAGGTATCCACGTCCTTGTAGTTGCGAGGACCGGGCTGACTCCAGATTTCGGCGTCTTCGTCACTGAGGCGAGGCAGCGCCTCAACCTCGTCGAAGTCGTCGTTGTATGTCTTTTTCTTGCGTCCGAACATCCCTCTACCTTACATCGCGCACTCGGTGCACACAGGATTGCCGTTGGCATCCACGTGATCGAGCTGCGACGCATGGTGGACGAGGAAGCACTCCGAGCAGGTGAACTCGTCATCCTGGCGCGGAACGACGTGAACGGTCAGCTCTTCCTTGGACAGGTCGGCACCGGGAAGCTCAAAGTTTTCGGCAGCCTCGTTCTCGTCTTCTTCGATCTCGGCTGAACCGGCATCGTTGCGACGGGACTTCAGCTCCTCAATCGAGTCCTCTGAGACCTCGTCTTCGTTCTTACGCGGTGCATCGTAATCGGTTGCCATGGTTCTCCCCTTTCACCCTCGTACAGTTTTATACGAGTGTCTATGCGCAGGGAGGATAACACTTGTGGAACGAATGTGCCATCGTATGTGTGACACGCGCGCTGTTACGCGACATTGTGCGCATAATTTGAGACGATTCCACCGTGACGTATGAGGAGGAAGCGATGATTGAGCTCGAATTGCTCGGGACCAGCTCCGACGGCGAGTCCCTGGTGCTCACCGACGCCCAGGGTGAACGCTATTCGATCTTGATCTCGGACGAGCTCCGCGGCGCTATCCGCCGTGACCGCCCCAAGGTGGATATCACGCCCTCGCGTCCTACTCTTGCTCCCCGCGACATTCAGGCTCTCTTGCGCGCAGGCGCGACCCCGGAGGAGATCGCATCCACACACGGCATGGATGTGAAGGCTGTTGAGCGTTTTGAGGCTCCCGTTCAGGCGGAGAAAGATTACGCGCTGTTTCGGGCCCAAGCGGTGCGTATCGGTGAGGGCGGCCCCACGATGGGCGACCTCGTGTTGGACCGCCTGGCGGCGCGTGGCGTCGAGCCGTCTTCCCTCGATTGGTCCGCGACGCGCGAGGCCGGGGAACCTTGGCAGATCATCGTCACCTTTGTACAGGGAGCGGCCGAGCACGCGGCCCACTGGCATCTGTCGAATTCAGGCACGCTCGAGGCCATCGACCAGGAGGCCCAGTGGCTGACCGAACAGGTCGCTGTCTCCCCCTCCTCGTCGATTTTCTCTCCCATTCCCCGCCCCGCGCCGGCTCCGGATCCCGACGAAGAGGATCTACGCACCCGCGAGGCCCTGATCGATCAACTGAACGCTGCACGCGGCAAACGCCAGAAGGTCGACGTAGATCTGGGCGACGAGGAGGATGAAGAAGCAGAATACTTGGCCGCTATCGCGGGTGAGGATGCGGAGGACTCCGCCGAGCCTGAGCCGTCGAGCGGCCCGATCTCCGCACGTATCTACTCGTTGGCTTCCGCGCGCACCAAGATTGAGCAGGACGCGGGTACGCCAGCTTCCGGTGTCGTCCCCCTGCCCACGCGTCGTCAGGTCACCGGTGCCATCCCCGTCGGTATCCGCTCGACGCGTGACGGTGCCCAGACCTCGTCCCACGCGCTGCCGTGGCTCTCTGACTCCGCCTCTCCTTCCGAAGGGACCGAGGCCTCGGCGGATTCAGAGGAGCAACGCACTCCCGCGCTGCCCCTGAAGGCCGTGACCGCTGGCGGCGAGTCCTCCGGCGCGAACAATGCGCCCACGACGACGGGGGCTGTGTCTGTTCTGACGGGTGGCGCATCGACCGCAACCGGATCGATCCCTGCGCAGGGTCTATCAGGGAGCCGCCTGACACGTAGCGTGTCCTCTAAGAAGGGGCGGCGCTCGGTGCCCAGTTGGGACGAAATCGTCTTTGGCTCGAAGCCGTAAACAGGTCGGCCCCCTGACAACAGAGGGCCGACACCGCTAGGAGAGCGTAACGACGGGGATACGCATCTCAGTCGGCGTCACCGAGCCATGAATGCCCGGCATCGCGATGGCCGCCGCACTCTGTGTCCGTGAGTCGACCACTCCCCCGCGCACGCGCGCAAGAACCAGCAGGTCGCCGATAACCGATGCGCCGCTGCCCTCGCCGATGAGCGCGGGCATCTGGGCGCGCGACAGCACCCAGGCGCTCTCCCCCAGCGTCTCACGCCAGCGTTCCTCGACCTCGTCGGCGCGTCCTTCCTCGGCGTGCACATGGGCCGCTCGTGTCTCGCCCGCGACGATTCGCACACCCTCACGCAGGGCGGGCGTGGAGGCCACGTCGATAATGCGGTCGGGTTCCACGTTGATCATGCCGTGATCGGCCGTCAGAACGGCGCGTACGCCGCTCGGCAGGCCCCGCATGAGCATTGCCAGGCCCGCATCAAATTGCTCGACCTGTCCGATCCACGCATCGGAGGCCACGCCGTGAGCGTGACCCGAGTGGTCGATTTCAGACCAGTACAGGTAGACGACGGGCGTCCCCGCACGCAGCTCGCGCAGGGCCGCGCTCACGCGCTGCTCAAGGGTGTCGGCGGGCACGTGGCGCGCACCGCGCAGTGCCGCGCCCGTCAGGCCGGACCGGGCGAAGCGCGCGGGCGACACGACCGCTGAGGACACGCCCTCCTCAGCGAGACGCTCAAAATAGGTGGGGACCGGCTGCCACTGCGTGGGCGCGGGACCGCCCTCCATAGCAAGCAGGTTCATGACGCCACCTCCGTAGGCGACGGAGAAGCCCACCATGTTGGTTGCTCCCGGGCGCGCGCCCGTGCCAAACGCGGTGATCGCAGCCGACGTCGTCGAGGGCACAATCGTGTGGATCGAACGGATGTCGGCCCGCATGCGACGAAGCGTCGGCGTGTGCCCCAAGTGCTCCTGCATAAGTTCATAGCCAAAGCCGTCAACGAGGATGAGGAGCACCTGGCCAGCCCCGGGCTCGATCCCGAGCACGCTGGCGGCCTCGGACGACGCGCCGGGCAGAGCCGGGTCGATGGCGGCGAGCGCGCCGGGGATGATGTCCGTGATCGACGGATCGGTGGTGCCCGGCAGGTCAGCGCCGGGCATGTCCAGTGTCATGACGCGTTCACTCACTGCGGGTCCCCATCAGCCCAGCCAGGCAATCAACGAACTCGACGGCCTCGTCCAAGGCATCCTGCCCGTCGGCAGCCGCCGAAACACGGAAGGTCATGTCATCCGGATACGAAGTACCCGTGTAGCCGTGGTCGGCCATGCAATTCGGGTCGTCGCAGCGGGCGGGTTCGACGTCAATTCGGCGCGCCCCCTTCAAGTCCAGCGCGATGGTCATCTCGGACAGGCCGACGGCGTTCTCGGGGTCAGTGAAAACCTCCATCGTGGAATATCCGGCGATGTCGGTCACGCGGTGCACGGCCGTCGCGATGGTCGCGGATCCGCCGTCCATCTCGTCGACGTGCAGCTGGACGATGGCCCGCTCGGTCAAGGAAGCGACGGTGAGGTGACGGAACACGGAACCCCGGTCGAAGCCCGTGTCCACCTGACACAGCGTCGCAAGCGGTTCTCCTGCTCCCAGCGCTCGGCGTAGCGCACGCTCCACTGCGCGCGGGTAAAAGCCGCTTCGTTCTATGCGGGTCCAAGTATTCATCCCACAATTGTGCCCCGAACCTGCGTCCCAGTCGAAATGAGAGCGTTCCCGCGTCATAATTGCGCCTATGGCAAAAAAGGACCAGGTCGTCGACATTTCCGAAAAAGACGAAAACATCTCCGAGATCGACGTGTCAGATGAAATGCGTGGGTCCTTCTTGGAGTACGCGGTCTCCGTCATCTACGCCCGAGCGCTGCCCGACGCGCGCGACGGCCTCAAGCCCGTGCAGCGCCGCATCATGTTCCAGATGGATCAGATGGGGCTGCGTCCCGACAAGGGGCACGTGAAGTCTCAGCGCGTCGTCGGCGAGGTCATGGGCAAGCTGCACCCGCACGGCGATTCCGCGATTTACGAGGCCTTGGTCCGTCTGGCTCAGCCGTTCAATTTGCGGGTTCCCCTGGTGGATGGACACGGTAACTTCGGGTCGCTGGATGACGGTCCGGCCGCAGCGCGTTACACCGAGGCACGCATGGCACCCGCCGCGCTGGACCTGGTGACGGGCCTGGACGAGGACACGGTCGATTTCGTCCCCAACTACGACAACCAGTTCATGCAGCCTGACGTCCTGCCGGCAGCGTTCCCGCAGCTCCTGGTCAACGGCGCCTCGGGCATCGCCGTGGGTATGGCGACGAATATCGCCCCGCACAATCTTTCCGAGACGATCGCTGGTGCCATTCATCTGTTGGATAACCCGTCGGCGTCCGTCACCGACCTCATGCGCTACATTCCCGGCCCCGACCTGCCTGAGGGTGGCGTCATCGTCGGACTCGAAGGCATCAAAGAAGCCTACGAGACTGGCCGCGGCACGTTCAAGACGCGCGCGAGGGTCCAGATCGAGCGTGTGACGGCCCGCAAGATGGGCATCGTCGTCACCCAGCTGCCCTACATGGTGGGACCCGAGAAGGTCATCGAAAAGATCAAGGAAAACGCGAACGCAGGCCGTCTCAAGGGCATTTCGTCGGTCCAGAACTTCACTGACCGCATCCACGGCCTGCGCCTGGTCATCGAGGTGAAGAACGGCTTCGTTCCCGAGGCCGTGCTCCAGCAGCTCTACCAGCGCACGCCGCTGGAGGATTCCTTCTCGATCAACGCGGTGGCGCTCGTGGATGGTCAGCCGCGCGCGCTGGGCCTGAAAGAGATGCTGCAGGTCTTCCTGGATCATCGCCTGGACGTCACCACGCGCCGCAGTCGCTTCCGCCTGACAAAGTGCGAGGATCGCCTGCACCTGGTCGAGGGTCTGCTCATCGCGATCCTAGACATCGATGACGTCATCGCGATCATTCGGTCCTCCGATGACGCGGAGAGCGCGCGCGAGCGCCTCATGACGGCCTTTGACCTGTCCGAGGCCCAGGCGAACTACATTCTGGAACTGCGCCTGCGTCGCCTCACGAAGTTCTCCCGCATCGAGCTGGAGACTGAGCGCGACGAGCTGTTAGCGGCAATCGCTTCCCTGCGCGAGATCCTGGAGAATCCGAAGCTGTTGCGCAAGCTTGTGAAGAAGGAGCTGCGCGAGGTCTCGAAGCGTCTGGGCACGCCGCGTCGCACGCTGCTCATGGCCTCGACGGGCACGCCAGTGGGGGCTACGGTTGCTGCGGAGGATGCCGCCCTGGCAGCCTTGCCGTCGGTGTCGCGTTCGGGTGAGGGCCTGGAACTGCAGATCCCGGACGACCCGTGCGTGGTCGTATTGTCCTCCTCGGGCGCGCTTGCTCGCATCGAGGGTGGGGATCCGCTCGAGCCGGGTTCGCGCGCAGCCTCGGACGGCTGGCGGGTGCAGCTGGCTTCGACGGTGCGCTCGCAGGTGGCCGTGGTCACCCAGGATGGCATCGCGCACCGCATCGAGGTCGTGGACCTGCCAGCGCTCCCCCGCTTCGAGACGGGTCTGTCGTTGGCCGGGGCTATGCCTTCCTCGATGCTCCTGCACACGGATGTGCCCGCCGTGGGTCTCCTAAACCCTGAGAGCGAAGCCATCGTCGCGATGGGCACGGCCCACGGCACGGTCAAGCGGCTGCGCCCGGACGTGCTCCAGCGCGACGAGTGGGAGGTCATCACCCTGGAGGACGGTGATCGCCTCGTGGGCTTCGATCAGTGCACGGACGACGCGGACCTGGTGTTTATCTCCTCGGATGCGCAGCTGCTGCGCACGCCCGCGGCGAAGGTTCGCCCGCAGGGTCGCACGGCCGGCGGTATGGCGGGCATGAAGCTCGACCCCGGTGCCGTGGCCCTGGGCTTCTGGGTGGTCGAGGCCCCCACCGATGCTGTCGTGGTGACGGTGGCCGCGGCGCTGGGCGCGCTGCCGGGCACGGGCCAGACAACGGTGAAGGTCACGCCCTTCGAGTGCTACCCGCCAAAGGGCCGCGGCGGACAGGGCGTGCGCTGTCAGCGTTTCCTGCGCGGCGAGGATCGCCTCGACATCGCGTGGGTCGGCACGAGGCCTGGGCGGGCTGCTGCCTCCGACGGCACCCCCGTGGAGCTGCCCGCCGAGGACGAGCGCCGCGACGGCTCGGGCGTGCCGATCACCTTCGCGATTGCGTCGATTGGCTGACGCTCTCCTGTCGTTACGACGGTGGGCTGGCCGGGAAAAATCCCTGCCAGCCCACTGCTTTGTCAGGGTCACGCTGATATGGGTGTGGGTCCGGTCAGTTGGCCGGGCCCACACCCATCAGTCGAGGATTGCTCCCCTATCAGCCTCGCAGCGTCTTGTCTGCTGCCAGGATCTCGTTGACCTCCTCGCGCGTGGGTGAGTAGGCACCCTGGTAGAGGATCGTGATACCTGAGGTGATGATGCCGCGGTGAATGGCGGGCAGGATCTGGTCCCACGACGCCTCGCGCAGGCGCTGCTTCGCCTCAGCCGAACCCAGGAGATCCGCGTCGACCAGGCCAGAGATCAGGCCTGCCATAAGCGAGTCGCCCGCGCCCACCGTGTCCACGAGCTCGACGTCGAGAGGATCGACGACCAGCATATCGCGCTCGGCGGCGCTCAAAATGTAGACGCCCCATGGGCCGCGCGTGCACAGGATCAGGGAGGGCCCGGACTGCAACCACTCGCGCAAGACATCCTCGACGGGACGGCCCGGGTACAGCCACTCCAGGTCCTCATCCGACGCCTTGACGACGTCAGCGAGGGCAACGATCGCCTCAACGTGCGGGCGGGCTTCATCCGGCGTCCCCAGCAGAGCGGGACGGATGTTCGGATCGTAGGAGACGGTGCCACGGATAGCCTGGCGCTTAACGGCAGCCAGGACCTTGTCGGCACCGGGTTTGACAACAACCACGTAGGAGCCGGTATGCACGTGTCCAACGCTGTCGGGATCATCGATGGCGGGCACATCCCACGAGAGATCAAACTCGTAGGTGGCGTGGCCCTTCTCGTCGACTGCCGCATGGGCAACCGTGGTGAATTCGGCTCCGTCAGAGCCGGGAGTGAGGGTCACTCCCGCGGCCTCGGCGTGCTCGCGGACCTTGTCGCCGCGCGCATCGCGCGCGAACCAAGTCGCCAGCTCGGATTCGTGACCCAGCCGAGTCAGACCGGCTGCGACGTTGAGCATCGATCCCCCGACGACCTCGACGGGTTCACTGTTTGGGCGGGTGATCTCATCGATGAGAGCTTCCCCGATGTTCACGATCCTAGTCATTCGTCAACCCCAGCTTCTCTTCCATTTCTTCGAGCGGGATGCCCTTAGTTTCGGGCATAACCTTCAGGACCCAGAATAGCTGACCGACCATCGCGAGGAAGAAGATTCCAAAAGCGTAGCCACCACCGAGCTTATCGGTGAGCACAGGGAAGGCATAGGTGGTAATGAAGGCGAACACCCAGTGCGTGAGCGAACCCAGCGACTGGCCGCGCGCACGTACGCGGTTGGGGAAGATCTCCGAGATGAACACCCAGATGACCGAACCCTGACCGAAGGCGTGGGAGGCGATGAAGCCGAGAAGACCCAGGAGGATGAGCCACACGGGAGCAGCGCTGCCCTCCTCGAACCAGCCGCCCTCGTAGGCGAACATCATGCCGGCGAGGAAGCCCAAGGAGACCAGGTAGCCGATCGAGCCGACGATCATGAGCTGGCGGCGACCGATCTTGTCGATGACGGTCAGGGCAGCCATAGTTGCGATGAGATTCATGAGGCCGACGATGACGGAGCCGATGTAGGGGAAGGCGTCGCCCAGGACGGCGGCACCGCCTGCGAGCTTCATGACCTTCGGCGCGTAGTAGAGGATCGCGTTGATACCGGAGAGCTGGTTGAACATCGCGATGCAGAACGCCATGAGGATGACCTTGCGGTAGCGGCGCGTGAAGAAGGCGACCTTACCACCCGCAGCGTCTTCGGCGATCTGCGCCTTGATCTCGTCGATCTGCTCGCGGCTCTCTGCCTGCGTGGCGGTGAGGCGCTCGGAGATTGTGACGGCGCGTTCCTCCTGTCCATGAGCCAGGAGCCAGCGCGGAGTCTCGGGCACGGTGGCAAGAAAGATGAGGAAGAAGACAGCGGGGACGGCCATGACGCCGAGCATCCAGCGCCACGCAGTCTCCTCGTGGGCGATCTCGCGGATCACCGCGTTGGAGGCATAGGCCAGGAGGATACCGAAGACGATGTTGAACTGGACCAGGCCGACCAGGCGACCACGCACGCGAGCGGGCGCAATCTCAGCGGTGTAGATGGGCGCGACTACGGAAGACAGGCCCACGCCAACGCCGCCGAGGAAGCGGAACACCATGAAGAAAGTGATCGGGAAGGAGGACGAGGCCGACACAGTTCCATCCGCACCTGTGACCAGTGTGGGCAGAGGGGCCAGCGCGGTTGCCAGAGCACCAACGCCGAAGAGGACACCGATCCAGAACAGGATTGGCTTACGGCCGAAGCGGTCGGCGAGGTTACCGGCGACGATGGCACCGCAGATCGTACCGATGGTTGCGATGGCGACGATCATGCCCTCACCCAAGGAGGACAGAGCGTACAGCTCGGTAAGTTTTTCTTCCGCACCGGAAATGACCGCTGTGTCAAAGCCGAAGAGCAGGCCGCCGAGAGAGGCAACGATGGCGCTTCGAATGACCAGAGGCGGAATGGATGTGTTTTGTGCTGACGACTTCGTAGTCATGCTGGCTCCGCACTGTGGAGATGGGGCGCGCGTGGCACCGAGGACGCTCGCGGTCCTCCGCTGTGAGCCTAAAAAATTTATTGGTCAGACAATTAGGACCAAGGGAGCGATTCCTGCGAAAGTGCTCACAGAAACTCACTCCTCACAAGAAGCTTGCAAATGTGAAACAAAACACAACATTATCTCAGTTAGACACCGTTCCAGAATATGGGACGATTGTCACACTTCGATCGCATACAGCCGAGTCTGCCCGACCGTGCGGAAGCCCAGAGAGTCATAGACCGCCAGGGCACCCGTGTGGTTGGCAGAACCGACGCCGGTGCCCGAGCGATCCATGCCATCGCGCTTCTGTGCCCACATCGAGGCCAGGATCAGCGCGTCTGCAACGTGAGTCTCGCGCCACGCCGACAACACGCCCAACTGGTCGATATAGCCCTCACGCCACCCCAGCGCCGCCCAGTCCTGCTCATAGCGCGAAGCCAGCAGGAAGCCCGCGACGCGCGGACGATCACCCGTGCGATCCACGGCGACAAAAGACCATTCGGGGGCAAAAGCGGTGCGTCCCTGCATCCACTGCTCCTGCGTGAGCGGGGGGCGACCCCACTCCGACTCGTTCAAACGGTTCGCAGCGCGCAAGGCTGGTTCTTCCCACTGGGGATCCCAGGCCTCGATACTCATGTACGACCCGAGATCCGGCATCGGAGCCAGGTCCTCCAGCGTCGCGCGCAACTCGTAGTAGGTGCGCGCCCAGCGGAAACCATGCACCTTCAACTGCGCCTCAAGATCATCCTGCCCCGCCTCGACGTGGCAGGTAATCTGCGCAGGACCGTCGCCCTCAACACCAGCGAGCATCTGGCGCGCCGTCCCCTCCTGCCAATCGACAATCGCGTTACCGAGGCCGATACGTCGAAAGTCTGGATCCACTCCCCCGACGCACACACACTCCACGCGCCCAGGGAATCGCAAGACCACCTGCGCGAAGGCAACGAGGCGACCCGCGGCGATACCCCTGCGCGCAACCCCGACCAGGCCTCGCCAATGAGAGGCCGACGAGAGCATCTCCTTTACCTCGTCCGGGCTGGTGCGGTACGGCGGATTATCGCGTGCCTCCATGCGCGCAAAAAGCGCCGACAAGCCGACATGATGAGAAGCCGTCAGCGGCTCCCACTCGATGCCGTGATGCTCGCCCGGGAAGGGAACGAACTCAGGGGCACCGGCTCTCTGCGCGAGAGGAATGCTCATGCTCGGCTCCTAGCGGACTACTGATCGATCGTATAGTAAACCTCGGCGGCTTCGTCAACGAAACCAAGATGCTCATAAATACTATGCGCCCGATCCGGACTTGACATATCCACATCGAGCCCAATACGTGACGCACCCGATGCTGATGCGGCTGCGACAGCGTTACCCACGAGGGCACTAGCCACCGAACGACCGCGGTGTGCCTCGGCGACGCCGAGCAGATAGATATAGGCCTCCGACCGACCGGTAGCAACCCAGCGCTGCGCAGGACGACCCGTCATCGCATAGCCGACGACCTCGCCCTCGCTGTCCACAGCCACGAACGACCAGCGCGGATCGAAGTGATTCATCGCGTCATCCCACCACAGGGCGCGCAGCGGAGAACGGAACGCCTGCTGGAAAGCCTCCATGTGGATCGCACGGATCTGCTCCTGCGGAACCTGGCTCCACGGTACGATGCGGTAGCCGTGGCGCGCCTGCGGGGCTACTTCGCCGCCCGCCAGGTCGCGATACATGACACGGTAGATGCACTTGGCAAAGAAGCCTGCCGCAATGTAGAGGCGGCGGCGATCCGTCATGTGTGCGTCCACCAGGTTCGAGATTGACACAGGGACGTCCGATTCGGCGCCGAAAGTCTCGACCAGCATCTGGCGAGCACGCCCGTCCTGCCAGTACAGAAGGGCTCGACCCACGCCACGGCCTCGCCAATGCGGATGGATATAGGCACTCACGATGGCAGTTGCAGCTTCGTGGATCCCGCGCAGCACACGCACCGATGCGACCGCGCAAATATTCCGATTCGCATCAAGGCCGACAATCGTATCCACCCAATCGCGGCCGTTCTCCCCCTCCATCATGTCAGCGATGTCTTCCACGGAGGTGCGCCGAATAGCGTTATCGTCGTCTTCGATCAGGGAGATGAGTGCGTACACGGCGGGTGCGTCGCGGCCAATCATGGGCCGCCAGCGCAACCCGAGGTGATTGCCCGGGTACGGGACGGACCCGGGCGGCGTGAGTCGCTGCGCAAGTCCTGTCATGCGTAACATCCTAGCGGGTAATCGGGCCTTAAGTCACACTGACCTCGGATTTTTGTGTGCCCACGCTGAACGTTTTTTCAGGAAGCGGACGGCTTACGCCCGAAATTACGCGTCAATCCGCATGCGATCAAGGCCGGCCGATTCATTGACAATGAATTCTCTGCGCGGACCCACGGTCGAACCCATGAGCAGCTCAAACACGTCCTCCGCCTGGCGCAGGGCTTCCTCGTCGGCCAGGGTGATGCGACGCAGCGACCGGTGGGCGCGATCCATCGTGGTCTCTGCCAGCTGATCGGCATCCATTTCACCCAGGCCCTTGTAGCGCTGGATCGGCTCCTTCCACGTACGGCCCGAGCGGCGCAGCGCGGCGAGCTTGCGGTGCAGCTCATCCTCGGAGTAGGTGTAGATGTACTCGCGCTTCTTGCGTCCCTTGCCCGCGACCTCAATGCGGTGCAGGGGCGGGACGGCGGCGTAGATGCGGCCGGCCTCGACCATGGGGCGCATGTAGCGGAAGAACAGGGTGAGCAGCAGGGGGCGGATGTGCGCGCCGTCGACGTCGGCATCAGTCATGAGG